>Ga0153986_1000087_pt1 | contig 27514 bp, 34 predicted proteins | sample TSGA070MetaG_FD_104724 | JGI IMG/M metagenome (GOLD analysis project Ga0153986, IMG submission 104724) | Attine ant fungus gardens microbial communities from Georgia, USA - TSGA070 MetaG | ecosystem: Host-associated > Fungi > Mycelium > Unclassified | place: USA: Georgia, Alexander Wildlife... | reverse complement strand
TGGGTCGTTTAAATATATGCAATCGAAAACAACAACCGCAAAGAAAGCACTATGTACGAAAAAGCAATCTATACTAAAAATACATGCAGATCTACGACAAGTCCAGCTCGCCCGCCCGCAAAGCATGAATCTAAATCTAACTTCTCTTCTATTCTTCAGTCCCACAGTCTATGCGAACAAGTCCTCGAAACGCTTGAGACAAGAATTAGGGGCATAGTCTGAGAAAGGAGCGGGTCAGAACTTCTAGCGTGGACATAGATCAAACTCACCAAAACTGTCCTTGGGATCGCATGAACAACGTCCCCTGTTCCACTCGTCTCCAGACGGACAATGTTGGAAGGGATCGTGGCGGTATCCAATGTCACGGAAAAAGTGTACTTGATCCTTTGATGCAAATAGAGAAGCAGCGATGCTGTGAACTGGTGCGTCCCCCCAACGCTACAGGTTGCTGTCAATGGAGGTTCATCTCACTTGCGATAAAATCACCTCATAGTAGAAACCGCCTTTGGATTCTAGATGATCGAAGAATTTCTGGTATGCTTCACTTCGCCAGAAATCCATGTCGGCGATTTCAAAATTACTCCAAACTGGAATGCCAAGGATCAGAGTGGGTTTAGAGCACGAAAACTTGGACTCACAATGACATAAGTTGTATCGAGAACCATTATTGTCAGACAGAAAACGCATCGAATTGTTGGGATGCAAATACTCTGGGTTTCGTTTTACAAATTCTGGGAAGAGACAGATAAGTTAACACTTGCAACTGGGATGAATCCTCACCTTTGACTGATGACCAGAGGGTTGGAATTGTCGGCTCCCATTCCACAAGGGAAATAGTAAAACCTGAACCGATGTGAGAAGTGGGTAAACAGTATAACCTGTGATTCGGATGCTCACTATAAACTTTATTATTTTCTTCCATGAAAACAAAGGGATCATATGTAACGTCGCAGAAAAATTGAACACCCGGTCTGCAATCGTGAACACATGTCAATATGATAGATAATTTTTCATCGAGATGTTGGGAACATACTCAACCCTATGGATGTGATTAGATTAGAGTGGGTCGAAAAGCAGTCACGTGACTTACCGCCAGTAATAACGGTACGGTTTTAATAGTTCATGCTGGAAGAAGAACTGTTATACTGTAAACAAATATTATCATTCTAACTGCAAGGCAGCGGCTCACCCCGGAATTAAAACGACACATATTGCGATAACTGCAAGTGGAGTCAGCTGTATGATGAACTGTATGATACACCGCTTACGGTACACTGCCTAAGATGTACAGACAATCAATATCCGGGGGTAACTGCGTGATGAGAAGCTTTCGCTTACCAGCATAAATGATGCCCTTAGCCATCATACGCGAGCGACCTGCTTTGGCTCGATCTTCGTCTATCCAGTCGGGTTGATACCAATGCTCTTGTGGAATCAACCCAAAGTGAACGGGGGCATCCGTGAGAACTCGGATACGCCTTTGACATTGTTAGAATGCGGTTCAAAGTCACGAGGAGCTGAAATAACAGACTCTTTGAACTCGTCGGTGAACGGCTCTTCATTCAGAAGAACCCACGGGTACTGATGATGTCTGTTAAAGCGGTCCTCGGTTTGGCGAATACTGGAGACCACTCCAGCAAGATCGGAGTTACGACATAGGAAGACAAAGGTCGCGTTTGCCCGTTTTGGAAGCGGTGGCGTGTCAAGTGATGTAGCAGTCGATTCCGGGATAGCTACCTCAAGGAGCTTGGTTGTCGCAATTGTCCCTGTCTGTGTGGTTGTTACCACAGGGAGCTTGTCATGCAGAAAGTGTGGAGGTAGTGTGGCAGTGGTTGAATCAAAATGAACCTTCCGCCATTTTTCAGTGAGACTTTTCAAGCCTGCAAAGGGATGAAAGTTGTTGTTCAAGACATAGTGGATTGTTATCTAGACGCATCAGAAAGGAGACAAATTTAGAAGGAGGGCTGAACTTACGACGACCCCGAGAGCAATAAGGATGAGCTTGCGGGGACTGAAAGCAAAAAAGAAAGCAGGCATGGAAGGGAAGAAGAAAAGCGGAGATATTTAACAAAGGGGCAATGGGAGATGAGGAGATTTTTGGTAAGACAGGGTGGAGTCTCCACAGTAGCCATCACGCGTGCGAATGCTCGCCCGAATTACTTCCGAACTGCGCAGCCAGGCCGAAGCACTGCACAAGAAAAAAAGATAAAAAAAGAGAATATACCGCTTCCAGATAGCTGCACGACAGACACACGGCACGAGGAATATCCACCCGCCTTCGTCGTCCTGCCACTGCCGCCGGTGTTTGTGGTTGTTTGGTTCCTTTTCTCTAGCCTGCCCGGTCATATTATTTAGCAGCCTTCTTTTGTCATGGCATCCCCTGCTATTCCCGAAAAGTCCTTGGTCAGTGAGACTCCAACTGCGCCCCAGCCCACTGCCAGTTTCCCTTATCTCTACCTTCCGCCGTTCCTGTCAAATGCACTTGACAGAGTCAACCGATGGCGAGCAGACCTTGGTCTCCCTCATCCGGGAACGGTTGAAAATCTCCAAAAAGAGGCCAAAGGTATATGGACCGTCTCATATCCCCACCAAGCATGTCGTTAACATACTCCGAACCAGCCACTCAGCTACAAATGCAGATGTTCGATGGAGCTCGTGCAGACCTCACCAAAAACTTGTCTGTGAATCCCCTCTTCCAAGTAACCCACGCCTTCGCGTTGGGCTCACAGACCCTTCCATCATCATATAATTTTGGAGCAATGTTCGCCAACACACGTGTGCGTCAAGTACGCGTCGGGGTCATATGCTGTGCTAATCCGAGTCATCTACAGGTGTTCCTTCAGGGAAGTGTCGACCATGACGGTAATGTGAACGCAAGGTTCAATCATGGATGGTCAGAAAAGCATGTTTCAAAATTCCAAGCGCAGGTAAGTTCTGTGCCTGCCCTCATACTTAATATATTGAAAGGTCAATGGGTGTTTCTAGTTCTCGCAGCAGGCTGGGCAAAATGTGTTCCAGATGGAACACGATTATCAAGGCCTGGATTTTAACCTAAACCTCAAGAGTATTAACGTATCGCCGGCGGATTTCACCGGTATATATGTCGGCAGCTATCTTCAGTCCCTTACCAAAAATTTCGCTGCTGGAGTTGAGACACTTTGGCAACGTCCCAACCCTGATATGGCGGAAATGACCACATCTTATCTTGCAAAGTATACAAGTAGTGATAAAAATTGGATTGCGACCGCGCAGTTGCAACCCGGCGTCCTCCAGGCTACATACTGGCAAAAGCTGAGCGAGAAGGTGGATGTGGCTGCTGATCTACAGCTCATTGCAGTTCCTCAACGGCGTGACGCCATCGCAACAATTGGTGCCAAGTACGACCTCAGATTGTCGACTTTTCGTGCCCAATTGGATTCAGCTGGAAAGGTATCGGCAGTTCTTGAGCAACGCTTCACTCCCACATTTGCCTTCTTGGTCTCGGGGGAGATTGATCACTTCAAAGTCGGTCATAATTTTGCTCATGTTGGCTCGTTACTGATGCTGTCTTGTAGAATGCTGCTAAGGTCGGTGTTGGCGTGATGATTGAAAGCTCAAGCTTGACGCCCGAGGAGATGGGCTTGCCTCCTCAACCTTGATCAATATTATATCTGGACACCCTTTAGAATAATACACTGCTACTCATATATCATGGACGTCGCTGACACCATTTCTACGCACGTTTAACATGAAAAATCCTGAACGTGTATGTATGCACTGTCAGTTTGTACTGGCGTCAAATCCTATCTGCAAATTGTTCCGAACAACTTGATAGCCTACCAGTTGTCACGCCCAACTTCTCTACCGTTGTTACTCATCATGACTACACCTGTACTCGAAGTGCATGATGTAACCTGCGAAATTTCTCTGGGACAACCTCTCTTTCATGGTGTCAGCTTTTCAGTCAACGAAGGTGTGTTGAATGAGATGACTCCGTCCGGGTTAATCCCATATCGTCAGGCGATACGATCATTCTTCAAGGAAAGAGTGGCTCTGGGAAGACAACTATGCTCAAGTGTATTGCACATCTTGTACTCCATAAAGGCAATGTATTATATCGTGGGAGGTAAGAACTAATCTCCACGTTAAAAATAAAACACAAATTCGCGCTTATCCTCTTTTCTTTTTCCCTCCTTATCAAACCCTGTTTCATCTTGAGAGAAGAACTCCACAGGCATATGGTTGGCAAGAATCACTAACGTTCTCACCGACGATGATCTCATATGATCTCTAATGATAGGCATACCCGCGTTTCGAACCAAAGTCCTCTATGTCCCACAACGCCCATCGCTGCTCCCAGGCTCTCCCAGAGGTTTCTTATACGTCGTGGCCGATTTGAAATCGCACAAAGACTACAGAAATGACAAGGGCGCTCCTCATGTTGTACTGCGAAAAGCCAAGGATATCGGTGGACGGTTGGACGTAAATGAGCAATTATGGGATAGAGATTGGTCTAATTTGAGTGGTGGAGAGGCACAAAGAATTGCGCTCGCCGTCGCTTTGGCGATTGATAGTGCGGAGGTTCTGTTACTTGACGGTCTGTGTGCTCTGACTTGTTTTCATGCAAACTCGAATGATGGATGAATGTAATTTAATTAGAACCCACGTCGGCATTGGATCCAGAATCGTCTGCGATGGTTGAGAGTTTCTTGGCGCAAGAAATCAAGGCCGTGGATAGAACACTTAAAGCACTTGTCTGGATAACTCATTCGGAGGAGCAAGCGAAACGGGTTGGTACTCGTTTTCTTACCTTTGTTGATGGGAAATGCAGGGAGGAGGTATCGCTGGCATAGACTTTTCTTGTATAAAAATCCGAGTTCCAAAAATAGTAATTGAAGAAAAATTCAGTTATATGTATTCTGAATTTGCAAAGTGTAATTAGGCCCGTATAGCTCAGCCGGTAGAGCATTGTACTTATGAGGTTACTTTATGACCATGCAAGGGTCTCGAGTTCGAATCTCGATATGGGCATTTTTTGACATTACCATTGTTAGTGTGTCCGAAGCCACAGCATGTGAATGTTATGTTCTGCACCCAATTTAATCAGAAGTGATGGGCAACCCTATGATTTTATTTTTTGTACTACAAGAAGTTTACATCTAGGTCCATTTTTCTTGTGAAAGAGCTGCAGATGAAGGTATGTATTGTCCAGTATGATGAGGAACATCTACCATGGAAAAAAAAGTATGGTATGGTGTATACGATTTTAAACGATGCGTGAGGCCATCGTGGCTGAGCAAGAACATACATGTCAGTCAGAACAAGTCAGTACTCCCACAGATCGACCATCTCTGCTTCATGTGTCATCACGGCTGCATCTTTCCGGAAAGGATATAACTGAGGATAAACGAACTAGGGAGGATCTGTGAACCTGGGCTCCTCAATCATGTGCAGGAAAATAACATACCCCCTTGTTATATTCATTCATAACTTCAGCGGCGATGAGCTCTTTGTCCTTGAGTAGAACAGTGTAAGAATGTACAAGGATGTTCAACTACTCATGTGTCAGTTTGCGGGGATATGATAATCGAGGGTCCAATACCTGCACACCAGTCAGGCCCATAATGAATAGCATGATAATCCAGTTCGAGGACGATGTTGCTAGCCACAACAAAGCATGAATTGGAGAATACAAACTGAAAAGCTCCAGCTCCAGCATGCCAGGTGACCACGTGGATAATTCTTGGATTTGGGCAGATCGAGGAGGAAGAGAATCATGCATAGATGGAGGCTTCATTCCGAGAAGCCAGCGCCATGAATACGAGAAAGCATACCACGCTCCAGAACGAAGCTGAGCTCCTAATGATGGTGGCTTACGTGGTTCAATGTCGAGGTCCGCAGCAACAGTTTTGGCATTAGGAGAGGAAAGAGGATTGCTTCTATGGTGAAAGCGGTAGATTCTTGTGCGAGAAAAGAGAAATGCTGTATTGAAGACGGATGCCAGGATCAGGAGGGAAATTGTGGGTACAGTCTAGATGAGAAGACATTAACGAAGGGATCCTCAGCGAATGCGGCAGATGTACCCAGTCGAACCAAGAGTTCCCTTCCTCTTCGTGATACATGTCTTCCCACCCGATGTCAGAGGCCGGTACTTTGCGCACCTGGTGGATACGTGCGCAGAGATGCAGGAGGTGCATGATTGTCCCGAGAACCCTGGCAGAAGTTTTGGGTGTGGGGAGTGGGAGGTTGTTAGGGAAAAGGGCGATCTCGAATGCAATGGTCGAGGGTATAGACTTCATCCTGAAGGACGTTGTACAGATGTGAATGGCCAAGCAGAGAAGGGATCACCTTTCAAAAAAAGATTTTTTGCGGACAATTGCTCTGCGTGTGGGTGTCCCTGAGCCATTGCGAAAAGCAGCCTCCTTACGAATGATACGTGGGGATCCAGATGTACGCCAGGGTGTCAGAGCCGGCGGTGTACTGTCAGCAGCAATGGACGATGTAGTCCGGGGCGTAGACGGCGGTTTGGGGAGCGGAGACTGGCGGACGAGCCCTGCGTTGTTTTCCTGGGCAAACCGGCGGAGGGACATTGTGACGAGGACACGCTCGAGCACGGGATATCTCTGTCTGGGCTTGTACCTGTTTGCTCAGTCACGTGCTAGTTGAACAATCTTATTTTCTTTTTTCTTTTTTCTTCTTGTCAACCACGTCTTCCGTCTATATACGTCCTCTTGCGACTTCAACGTCCTCTGGTGAGAAACCTGAATCCATGTCCTCATTTGTAACCTCAACCATGGGCCATAAAGACAGGATGGCCGGAGACCCCTCCTCCTCCCACCGAGGCGAACAGCGCGACAGAGAGCATCGCCACAGATCCTCTTCTTCATCCCACCGTCACCACAGGACCATCTCGTCCACAACGCTGCTTCTCGTTCTCTCTCTCGTTCTTGCAGTCCTCGCCGTCATGCTATCGCTTCCCTCAAACACCGCTTCTGTCACCGGAGGCAGTCCCCCAGAGGCCGGCAACAGTGTTTTGAGTTACTTGACTCCAAAACGTACACAAGCACTTATCGCTCGTGAGAGCGCCGTTGCCGTCCGTGAAGCTGAGGTCGCCCGACGTGAGGCTGAGCTTCTAGTTGGTGCACCCGGGGGTGTCATACCCTCACCCGCCGCATGCCCTGTTTGTGGCCCTCCAATGACCACCACCATTTTTGAGACTGTCGCCGCCCCGGCTGCCACCATTATCAAAGAGATTGTCAAGGAGGATTCTCTTACGCCCCCCGGCTGGACCGGACCTCGTAGCGAAGAAATTTTGGAACGTGAGCTCAAGATTGCTGAGCGTGAGCGTGATATCAGCAAACGCGAAGAAAATGTGAATCGCCGGGAGCATGATGCTGCCCGTCGCGAGTCTTGGATCATGGAGCAATTGATGCACGTATCCCTTGGTTCAGTCGTCAATGCTTTGCTCACATATGAATAGTACTTTGGGAAATGACAATCCTCAAACCGTGGAGGAAGAATATGTCTACGAACCATCTGTTCCCAAACGAAAATCCTCAAAGGTACCTCCTACTCGTCGATCCGATCTCTAGAGTGACAGGGAACAAACCGAAGACTTATCTGTACAGTCCGTAGGAATTCGCCCCTACCTTTCCTCATCCATAGTGGGCTAGGGGGACTACGGTATTTGTTCCTTGTCCCCCTTCCTCGTAGACTGTTGAATGCGAGGTATATTTATCCGATCGTGTATCTGCCATAGGCTGATTGATCGATCATGGTTCTTGTGAAATCATGATATCATTTGTTCAAGCGTTCATCCTCAGTCACAGTCTACGACCCCTTTAATCTTTTTATTTCAAATCTTTAATGCTGGTGCTGACATCATTTGTTAGCAGCCCTACCTGTCGCCTCCTGATGAAACTATTCATGAGACAATAATTGAGATGCAAAATGTCGTTGTTCCTCCCCCTGCAAGTACTCGCCATGCTCCCAAACCTTCTCCTGTTTCCTCGAGTCAGTCGAAAACCGAATCTAGTCCCCGTACCACAGAAGTTGAAATTGTCTCTGAGTACGAGGAGCCTCCTGCTCAAACGGTTCCGCGGTCTCGTGCCACGAGAACCCCTGTTCGTTGGTTCGGTTGAAGGTTGCAAGCCTCTCGTGGTGTGCTTTTTATCTCTCTTGCTTCTTGTATTCCCGATATTTCACTTTTTCTGTTGTGTTGCTCCAGACAATTTTGTGGTCTCGACAATGTTTTCTAACCTTTTTTTTACTTTTTTGCTGCCATGTCCCCTTATGATCTCATTTATGTTAGACGACTTGCCCTCCCGATGGATTGGAATGACGGTCTCGCCTTACGATAGTCGTAGATAGTGTAGTTTAGTGATACCGTCGAGAATACACATACTTCCCCAATGCATGTAAGAGTCGACCCAACTGATGTGACCAAGACAATGATTGTTTTTCATCATTATCAACGTACCCGGTTTCTACCCAGTTTCTCCGATTCAGTATTCAGCAACTGTGAGAAAAGTCAAAGTCCTGAATCCATATCACCACATACTTCTTAGGTACTTTTGGATTTCTGAATTCTCGGATGACTCTCAAATTGATGACTCGGCAATCCTGGCGTCGGGCATTGTCCTTCACGTCCTCTCATTCCTCATCTCCACTCCCTCAGACGCTCGAAATCTTAGGCCAAGGTTACCCTACAGACGACAAAACCAATATACCTGCTAGTATTATTGCAAAAATACCTCTCCGGATACACACTCAACAAAACCATCCCCTAAGCACTCTTCGTGGACTTGTAGAATCTGCTTATCCGGACTTTGCTCACCTCTCTTCACTGTCACCGCTTGTCACTCCCTTTCAAAACTTTGATGAACTTTCCTTCCCGACTGATCATCCTGGACGGTCTGTCACGGATAGCTATTATATTAATGGGGGCTTGATGTTGCGGACACATACTTCAGCACACGAAGTCGAGACTTTTAGAAATGGGGAGACGAAGTGGTTGCTCACGGCTGATGTGTATAGACGCGATGAGATTGATGGCTCGCATTATCCTGTCTTTCACCAAATTGAAGGAGCGAAAATTGTTGATGCAGATGCGGATGGGTTGAAGGAGGTGGAAGAGGATAACCGACGACGGGAAATAGTGTTGGCGAAGGAAGATATTGTCATAGAGGACATACCCAACATCACCCAGACGAATCCTGTACAAGAAGGCCACGACCCCATCTTTGCCGAAGCGTTGACCAAGAACTTGAAGCTTTCACTGAATACTCTGATTCTGCAGGTATTCGGTTTGGCGGCAAGAGGGTTGGTTGGAAAAAAAGAACCACTGAGGGTCAGGTGGATTGAGGGGTATTTCCCATTCACTAGTCCGAGCTTTGAAGTAGAGGTTTTCTATCAGGGCAAGTGGCTGGAGATTCTAGGATGTGGTGTTGTAAAACAGGCGACGCTAGATACTGCAGGTATGCTCCATTTTTATTCGAAAGAATGAAATTTAAATGTCACCACTAGGAGTTCAGAATAAAATTGGTTGGGCTTTTGGACTGGGTTTGGAGCGGATAGCGATGGTGTTGTTCTCAATACCTGACATCCGGCTTTTCTGGTCGTCAGACGAACGCTTCATATCGCAATTTGAACAAGGAAAAATCACAAGCTTCAGGCCTTATTCAAAATATCCATCCTGCTTCAAGGATGTGAGCTTCTGGCTTCCCAAAAACATGTCACTGCATGATAATGACTTTTGTGATGTTGTTCGTGATGTTGCTGGTGATCTGGTAGAGGACGTCAAGAAGGTCGTACGTTCATGCTCTGATTGGAGTCTCGAAGTACTCAAAGGATAATTGCAGATCGACTATTTTGTGCATCCTAAAACGAACAAGGAGAGCAATTGCTTCAGGATCAATTACAGATCCATGGACAGGTCTATTAAGCTCTTTCGTACAAACTGTGTAGATTGCCAACTCTGGTTTTGCAGGTCGCTCTCGAATGAAGAAGTCAATGAGACACAGAATCAAGTTGTAGCGCGACTCAAGCAACAATTTGCGATTGAAGTGCGGTGATGCAGCAGTGATGGAAATATGAGGAGTGAGGATATGAGTGTTTTAATCATCATGTCGAGCGTAGATTAGTCGTAGCTATATAATTTTGGTAATAATGATGGCACCCTCTGGAGCAGATCTCAAAGGCGCAGCTGGAGTCCGTGAATGAATGGATGGATCATGAAGACGTTCCCTGTGCTACACCGACCCGCGCCGCCCGTAGAACCCTGTCCTTGATGGTATATCCAGTCTTCTGGCAGTCCACGACTGTGCCAGGTTCCTTGTCAGGTATAGGGGCTTGATAGACTGCTTCGTGGAAATTGGGGTCGAACTGGCCACCGGTGGGATCAAAGGGTTTTACGTGGTATTTGAAGAGGGTCTGGAGAAGCAGTCGCTGAGTCATCTCGACGCCCTGGTGGAGATCCTGGAGGTACTCTGCATGCGTCTTTGCAAGCGGTTCCGATGGGTCTTTCGAGAGGGCAGATGAAGGGGTGGTTTTGAGGGCAATGGCGAGGACGTCTACCGTTTCAAGGAGGTCGCCTGCAAATTTTGTGATAGCAAAATCGCGGGTTTGTTCCTTTTCACGTGCAGAGTTCCGCTGGAGATTTATAAAGTCTGCCTGCAGGTACCGAAGTCGTCCCTGGCCGGGATTGTAAGGACGAAGCAGGACAGCGAATGACGCCAGACTTACAGTGAGGTCGGTCACCTCGGCCTCCTTGGTCCTGAGTTTCTCGGCCATATCGGGGGACACGTCGTCGGGTTTTTCATCCTCGTTCTTGTCCTCCCCTGGGGTGCTGTCTGCTGCATAGCGGCGTCTCGAGGAGGCAGGGACAGAGAGGGGAGCAGCACGCGCCAGTGAGCGCGAGGAGAGGACGGCGACGGAGGCTTTGAACAGAGCGGACGACATGGCTGTCCGCCGACAACAAGATTTTGGCCGGAGGATGCGTGGGAAGATGCCAGGTCCCACGCGCAAGCTTGGATTGGCTGGAAACCCGGCGTCCTGCCCAACAAGGCCTGCATGCGTCCTGCTTTCAGCCGTCTCTTGCTCCGCCACCACCTCCACACCATGGCTGGTCCTGCAAAAATCATAGATGGCGCTGCACTTGCAAGGTATATCTCTTTTCGCTGCAGTCCAGCCTTCATCACGCTCTACAGATCAATTCGACAGGGCGTCGCCGATAAAATAAAGTCCCTGCAGGTCAATCACCCCCGCTTTCAGCCTCAGCTCGCAGTCGTGCAAGTGGGCAGTCGCCAGGACTCATCGACCTACATTCGCATGAAATCCAAGGCTGCTACTGAAGTCGGGATCAAGTTCCAGCATGTCAAGATCCCGGCTGGCACACAAGTAGACGACATCATTCGCATCGTCGAGCGTCTAAATAGCGACGACAAAGTCAGCGGCATCCTAGTACAGCTGCCTCTCGGAGACCACATCAAATCCGATGGTGAGCGGCGTGTGACCGAGGCTATCAATCCTAACAAAGATGTTGATGGGTGTGTAGTGGCTCTGCCATCGCTGTTCCAATGACTTGATACTTTCCCTAGTTTCCACGCCTACAACATCGGCCATTTATCTTCTCGTGCGAGCGAACCTCTTTACGAGCCATGTACTCCTGCAGGTGTAATCCGTCTTTTGGAATCCACCCCCGTCCCGCTCACTGGCGCACATGCTGTAATCCTTGGTCGCAGCGATATCGTCGGCAGCCCTGTTGCGTCAATGCTCAGGAACAGAGATGCCACTATTACCCAATGCCACAGCAGAACTGTAAACGTTCAAGAAATCGTATGGTCCATCCTTGCTCTCTGGTCCTGTTGTTCAATGTGATGCCGCTAGCTCAAAACTGCCGACATCGTCGTGGCTGCTATCGGTCGTCCAGAGTTCGTCAAGGGATCTTGGCTTAAACCAGGTGCAGTCGTAATAGACGTCGGTATAAACTATGTCCCTGGTAATCTTCTCATCTTGTCTCCCTGATTCTGCTCACTTGGCCCTCTCTAGACCAAACTAAGAAAAGTGGTCAAAGACTAGTTGGAGATGTTGAATTTGCCTCTGCTTCTCATGTTGCTTCACACATCACGCCTGTACCTGGAGGCGTTGGTCCTATGACTGTCGCCCTCCTCATGGAGAATACACTCAAGTCTAGTGAACGCATTTGGGAAGAAGCCCGGTCCAGACAAATCAAACCCCTGAAACTCAATGTGCAGGACGATGTCCCATCAGATATTGAAATCTCTATGGCCCAGAATCCCAAACCAATCAAACAATTGGCTCATGAGATTGGGTTACTTCCGGACGAACTCGAGAGCTACGGCAAGTTCAAGGCCAAAGTCGATCTAAGTGTACTGGAGCGTCTTGCCCATCGCAAGGATGGCAAGTATATTGTTGTCTCGGGGTGAGTAATGCTAGTAGCCTCAAATTTGCGCTACTCAGAAATCCCTAGAATCACTCCTACTCCTCTGGGAGAGGGCAAATCAACGACAACTATTGGCCTCGCCCAGGCCCTCGGTGCAGAACTTGGCCGTCCCACCTTTGCATGCATTCGACAACCCAGTCAAGGACCGACTTTTGGCATCAAAGGTGGTGCAGCAGGTGGCGGTTTTAGTCAGGTTATCCCCATGGATGAGGTCAAACCCACTTTGCGATGCCTTGCCTCTATTCTTAATAACTTCTAGTTCAATCTCCATCTTACTGGCGACATCCATGCCGTCACAGCGGCGAACAATCTTCTTGGTTTGTCAAACCGAGCTATCTATGATACTCTGATCCCCATTATCTTTAGCTGCTGCGTTGGATGCGCGAATATTCCACGAGGCCACTCAGAGCGATAAGGTGTGATCATTCATCTGCCATGTTTACTGAGCTTGTTGTGAACACTACAACAAGGCATTGTACAGCCGGTTGGTTCCGACTAAAAAGAATAAACGTAAATTCGCACCTCTCATGCTCAAGCGCCTGAAGAAGCTTGGCATCGACAAGACCAACCCAGATGACCTAACACCCGAAGAAATCAGTCGCTTTGCTCGCCTTGATGTCGACCCAAGTACCATCACTTGGAACCGTGTGCTTGATACCAATGACCGATTTTTGCGAAAGATCACTATTGGTCAGAATCCTACTGAACAAGGGCACGTTCGCGAGACCGGTTTTGATATCGCCGTCGCCAGCGAGGTCATGGCAATACTTGCGTTGACCACGTCCCTCGAGGACATGCAAGAACGTTTAGGTGCTATTGTCGTAGCTACGAGCAAACGTGGCGAGGCTATCACTGCTGATGACATCGGTGTCACTGGCGCTCTGGCTGTTTTGATGAAAGACGCCATCAAACCCAATCTCATGCAAACCCTCCAAGTGAATTTTTGACTTTTTCCGGATTTTGCGAATTTGTTTGACCCATTTCTAGGGCACTCCCGTCTTTGTCCACGCTGGACCTTTTGCCAATATCGCTCACGGCAATTCATCTATCCTTGCTGATCGCGTTGCGTTGAAACTCGCTGGAAAGGAAGAGGGTGACTCAGCCGAGCGCATGGGCTATGTACTAACAGAGTGTGGTTTTGGTGCCGATATGGGAATGGAGAAATTTTGTAACATCAAGTGCCGCACGAGCGGACTCAAACCTGACGCCACTGTTATTGTTGCCACCACTCGTGCCCTCAAGATGCATGGTGGTGGTCCTGAGGTTACCCCCGGAAAACCTCTCGCCGAAACCTATACGAAGGAGAATTTGCTCACCCTCAAGGAAGGGTGCAAAAACTTGCTCAAGCATATCCAAAATTGCAAAAAGTTTGGTGTGAAAGTTATTGTGGCCATAAATCAATTCGTGTAAGTCTTAACCCTCTTCTGAGATTGTTTTTGTCCTCATGCCGTAATCCTAGGACTGATACTGACGCTGAATTATCACTCATCCGTGACGAGTGCCTCGCTGGAGGCGCAGATGGCGCGGTTGTTACTAATCACTGGGCTCAAGGTGGGGCTGGAGCCCGTGCGCTTGCTGAAACAGTGGTTGCAATTTGTGAAGGCAAATCTAAGTTCAAGCTCCTTTACAACCTTGATCTCCCTATCGAAGAAAAGATCGATATCATTGCCAAAGAGATCTATGGAGCCAAGGACATTCAACTTTCCGAGATGGCTCAGTCTCAGATTGATACTTATACAAGGCAAGGATTCGGTAATCTTCCTAGTAGGTGGCCCGTGGGCATCTGTTCTTCAGTGCAGTAAAAGTCTGATCATTATTTCAGTTTGTATGGCTAAAACTCAGTATTCGTTCTCACATGATCCCAAGCTCAAGAACGTTCCTTCGGGTAAGCTAACTTGGAGATGTTTATCATTGACTGACAACTCGTTCAACCTCAGGGTTCACTCTTCCGATCCGCTCGATTCGTTTGTCCGCAGGTGCCGGCTTCCTCTATCCAGTTCTGGGCGAGATGCAAACTATGCCAGGTCTAGGTACTCGCCCTGGGTTCTGGGAAGTCGGATTAGATCCTGAGACAGGTCATGTCGTCGGCCTTTTCTGATCCCTCTGTAACCTGGTCCATGTGTACCTTTGCTGCTCAATTAGAAGTATTGACAATTTAGCAAGTAGATCCATCTCTTAGGCATCATATCCATGCATTGGCTACCGAATTTTTCAAATATTTTTTACACTTTCAAATGTATTCATGGCGTATATAGGCGAACAATTTAGAGCTGAGTTCGGCCAAGTGTACTGTGGTTTAGGCTTCTCTTGGTATGCTACGAGGAAGCCTGGGCATGCTGAAGCCTGTAATTGATGCATCTTGTACCAAGAGAGGTGGTGGTCCAGGAGCTGGAGCAAGATTGCCAGATTGTTCATCGAGCGTAATGATGTTGAATCTAGCGTTGACTTGTCGACTATATGTGTTCCCAGCGTCATCCTTGTAGCTAAAGTCATTATCATTTGTCCCATTGCCAGTGTTTCCACTCTGTTGAATAAGGAAAAATCCGTCTCCAAATCTGCGTTAGAAAAGAAGCACATTGGCAAAAGGATCCTACAAACCTGCTAATTGGCGGTTATTGATGGTGCTTCGAACAATTGTGGGCATAGGCAATAGGTCACGATTGTACGAATGGTCAAAGCTGGTGAACCCTAACAAGATGTAGGATCAGGAACAAGGGCCCACATGAAAAAAATGCTCAAATATTCACAGGTTGCGAAGTTGTTGTTTAAAACTGTAAAATTGATGTTTAATGGGTACGAGAAGCGATCTTCTAGAGCTGCTCGTCCGTTATGAGTGGAATTGAAAAGGCCAGAAATAGTTTGTTGCATGTTCTATCACTGTTTTTGAGACTGAAACCATACCTAGTTGAGGGTTGGGGATAAAGATGTACCTACCTGAACCAATGCATTCTCCAGCCACTGTTGAGAGGATGAATAATCATACGCCTGTGTCCAGGTGACGTGCGATTCCGTGCCACTACCACTGACAATCTCAGACTCGATGAGAATGTTCCTACTCGCTGTGACAGTGAACCTCAAGTTCCCATCTGTATCCACGTCACCAACTGCATTCGTCTCTGCGAAGAGCTGGTTTTCGGCACGAAGTATTCTACCTGTTGTTGGACGACCAGAAGGATCGGTGAAGACCTGTAAATTCCCCGAAACGAACCAATTTTGTAGGATCGTATGATCCGACTCGGCTGAGAGGACATCTATGGTGAAGTTGTGCGCTTTTCCGTCTACCAAGACGGGAACGAAAGGTGTGACATCGAGGAAGTACGTCGGTAGATCGAGAGCACCGTATGAGGTGATTGGCCTTATGAATCCACAAGAAGAAAATCAGCGTCACAACCATTCTTTCGCAGCCAAAAAATGTCGATCACTCAAGATAGACTAACCTCCAGCATGGGGGTGTGAAACCACCCGTGAATATGGTTGCGTAGGGGAAGACTACACCTGCAACTTGGCCATCTATCAACAGGCGAACCTCGCGGAAGGGTCCCTGGCCCAAAGCCGAGCCTTCTGGAATATCTGCAAGGAATTGATTAGGGACACTAAAGTACTAGTGTCAATATCAGAACCGACATCATCTTCCGAAATATGTATCCTCTGAACCTACCCAGAACTCTTCGTCTCCATTTCCAGACGCATACAGTTCCGCGTATATCTCAACCGTATTTTGGGGTAGGGTCACGTCAATCTAAAAAAATCGAGTCAATTTAACACAGAGATTGTCCAGGTTCTCTGGAGACGCTTACAGAAAATCCAGGGGGTACTGATGCCTCATTTCCAGTATCGTTCAAAAGAGTTGATAGTGGTACAATGAGATCTGATGTCTCGGCCGGTGGGTGTCTATCTGATGATGCATAGTAGGTTGCGGAAAGAACGGCTGTCCTGAGTTGAGATGCATACTCCTCGGATCGGACTTATCACGCACTGGAGTACACCCCATCAAGGCCCTGCTGAATTAGATTGTCAAGTTGCAGAATGAAGGTACCGGGTTTCGCAAATAAGGGGGTATATCTAGTTACATCCTTGATGTATTCCCATATAATCCCGTCACCACGAGTGGGCTCCGGGGTAGAGGTTCGCCAGACTACAAGTCAGATTTGGATGAATTCTCTGGGGAGAAAAAAGCCGAAAATTTACTTTCAACATTCTGGAAAGTGAAAACTCCAAGTCTGTCGAATTGGGTTCCATTGGAAGTCACTGTGAAATTAAGGGTGATGGCGGCCCACGACCCAGGAGGTCCACAATTTGTTGGAGGACTGCACTTGGTGGTCAATCAGGAATTTAACGGACAGAAAATTGAACTCTTACTCGAGCTGGACAACTTCCGCCCTTCCATGTGATTTTGTCAGCGCCTATCTAACCTAGAAAATATTCCTCACAATCCAAATGAAAAAGCGAAATCCCTCCTACGTAGAAGGCAAAATCAATTCTGGGCGGGACGGAAGTACGATCACTGGCCAAAAACCCACTGTAAAACTTGGATTGTACATTGCTTGGCGTCATGCGGGACAGGAGGTGGCTGAGCAACTTGAAAATCCACTAGCCTCTGGGCGAAAGCGCCCCCACCGCTAAGTATACGAGCGAACAAAGCCATTTGAATTGCGAATATCAACCCGAACACATGTCGGGCGAAGGAATAAGCCGTCATCTTCTGTCTGTGGACTATCACAATGTGTTCAAGATTCACCAGTTCGCTCAGACTCGAGGATACACAGTGAATTCTATTCAAAGGTTAGAGTTGACGGGTACGATGCAAGTTTCAATTCCGTATCTGTGGATTGCTTAAGTCTGGCCTCTCGGAGTTAAAGAGGGGATACGAGTGAAGCCTGTAAAGCATCCTGTGGGACGGTGGCTAGTTAATATAGGTCTGCGATTGTTCAAACACACAGAAACTCCCATCACACTATCACAACCCTTCAGGGCACATATCCCTCGATATCCATATCACAGACCAATCTAGCCGCTCAACCATAGCCAGTTGTGCTCCACCGCATCTCAGCACTAGTTTGGTTGTCGTATCAGAATCATCTCTCTCTCTCTCTATGAAAGAAGTGCACTAGTGAGAAATTGTGGGGTCTCTTCTGCTCGGAGAAGCACCTTTTGTCTGGGTAATACAGTGCCCGATTAAGCTTGACAGATACCTCATTACAGTCAGTTGAAGATGGCTTGATGTAGAAGTATACTTTGCTCATATCGATGTTCCTGTGTATGTATCATATAGAAATGTAGCATCTCGGGCTGAGCATAATCCCAGAGCATCAAATCAGTTGTATCAGGGTGTAGGAATGATCTTTATCAATGATGTGATGCGATGTCAATAACAATATTGGTGATTTAATACAATACGAGCTGGTATCCGTAAAAAAGAGAGGATCATGAGAACTCAAACTAGATGGCGTGCGCCAGGAGTAGCTAAAATTGATGATCAAATATATCATCTGAGGTCGCAGTGGGTTGTTTCTTGCTCATGCCGCTAGGCGGTGTGGGTCCATCGTCATTGAGCACTCGTGAACTATTTCCGTATAATCTGCCTTCTGCGTCCTCAGGAAGCTCCGCAGTACTGGAATCTCGAGAAACAAAGCTGTCCTGCAGCGAAGATTTACTCTTTTTCCGTTTGGATGACTTTCTCTTCTTCTTCGACTGTTCATCCGAAAGGATATATGCCTCCTGTGTCCTTGCCCACCTATCCTTTTTGTCTTTCTTCTTGCTCCTTCTTGGTATCGCAGTGAGTTCAGTGTCATCGAAATTAGCAGGGTATTTCCACCGCCCTCCTGACTCTGGTGGGTTCGAATCACGTTGGTTATAATAGGCTTCATCCTCGGATTTCCAGAGTTCACCAGCTCCAGTAGAGTTTTTCCTGAAACCCCGATTTCCCTCACTAGAGAGGTCAATACTGGAAGAACCTGCTTCCTGGCCGTCTTCAAGAGGCTGACCCTCAAGTGTTGAATGAGGGAGACGATCGTTATAACGTGTAGCCCATTGAGACTTGCGCTCTTTGCGCTTGATCTCCGAGGTATCCACTAGTCCCCACTTCTGTGCCCACTTGGGGGTTCTAGAATGTGTTTTATTGTTTCTGATGTTCTATAAGGTAAATGTGAGGATTGTGTTCTGGGGCTGCCGATGTGAGAAATGGACCTGGATATAGAAGTTGTGTCCATGGCCTCGGGTGTGTCAACGACTTGTAGACAGGCGAAAGCAAGAGTTAGCACACCTGGAATATAGCCACAAATTGTAAGCAGAAGGTTGAGCCAAAAATCTTTCCCTATTCCGAACCTTGCTGCGACGGCTGGTCTGATCAGTTACGCTGGGCAGATGGGTTCAGAGTCCTCACCAAGAGGCGGGAAGAGAGTCCCCATGATGAAGAGGAGGACAGCATATCCATGGTGCTTCCTAGGGGTCAAGTCTGCCTTGCCAGGTACATAGTAGGAAGACATGGTGCTGGGCGGAGAGAAGAGGCGTCCGGAGAATGCCAGACTTGAATTTCTTAATTAGGAAACTCTATTCGTCCTTCCACCATGGATAGTGAGGAACATCTCCTCAGCCTTTCAGATGTCGTTCACGATGAACCAATCGACGACAACGAAACACATCACCTCACTGATGATGATGACGATGGCGAGCTCCACCCACGAACTCGCTCTCCGTCCTATGACCCCGGTCCTGTCCTTTCGCCTCTCCACGATGGTTACTCTGTCTCTGAACACCAGTCTCATCATCTACCTGTGACAGAATCCTTCTCTGTTGAGATGCTGGAGCGCGAGATAGCCACACTACTCAACCAGAATGCCACAGCAGCTTCAGCAGCTTTACTCAGCGCGGCAGCGCAACAGAGACAAGCTATCCTTGAACTTACCAGCTCGCAGACACAAGAGTCCGCAGAGAGTCAGAATACAGCAGACAGCATCTCGAGTCTAGGTCTCAATCTGAGTGGTCTTGCTGCTGTCCTCCAGGCGGCCCAGGCGCAGGCCGAAAACGAAGGAGTAGTAGTGGACTTGGTTGTCAAAGAGCCAGATTTCACACGTCAACGAGACGACGAATTGACACGAAACCGACAAATGAATACACGGACGGCACCCGCGTTCCACTCGTTAACGCAAGGAAATGTTTCTCGAGAGACAAAACAAAGAAGACAATCTGGAGGAATGGGCTCAGATGGTTCGGATTATCTGCTGTCTGACGATGAAAGTGCGAGGAAAGCTCGTCGGAGAGACAGCACTTCATTGCCATGCTCCCAAACACACAATGATATGGAACCTCCTGCCAATGGTCTTCCACCTGTTCCACGAGAATTTTCCGACATTAGCGATATTCTGACCCATCTTTCAGCCCAATTCGAGTCTGAAGCTGACCATGACACTCATGCTGCAGGACTCTCCCCGTCCGACTCATCACCTGTTATCTCACATTCAAGACCACCACCCATTGTCGAAACGCCTCCAGTCACCACACCACTTCCTCTCCCTAGTACGGCAGTCATGATTACAAACTCGTCAACCTCTTCACCAACCGTGATCGCATCTGCTGAATCCACGCCAACCCAAGCCAACCCCTTTGAGAAGATTCCCGCTCCACCAGTCACTCCGCCTGCGCAATCGCAACCACAGCCTGTTGCTTCAACATCAGGTGAACCTATTGAGCCATTTCCTTCACCCAGAAAGGCAAGGAAGATGAGGGAGAAAGAACGTGTTCCTATTTTGCACACCTGCGACCGAGAGGGCTGTCGTAAAACATTCACGCGCCGGAGCGATCTCGCACGGCATATGCGGATACACACAGGCGAACGGCCTTTTGTCTGTGAGCACGCAGGGTGTGGGAAAACATTTATCCAGGTAAGAGTATGATATGAGCAAAAAACATGTATGTTTATAAAAATAACAGCGATCAGCACTTCACGTCCACTCGCGCGTGCACACAGGCGAAAAGCCCCATTGTTGTGAATATCCTGGTTGTGGGAAAACATTTGGCGATTCAAGTAGCCTTGCACGGCATCGACGGACACACACGGGCAAACGACCGTACAAATGTGAAGATCCTACCTGTGAGAAGACGTTTACTCGTCGTACGACCCTGACCTCACACATGCGAACACACGATCCAAGTTGGGAACCTGATCCAAATGTGTATGTGCTTCTAAACTGGTCATCTCGCACTCCGGGCTGAGACCAATATAGCCGATACAACTTCAAGGGTAAGAAGCGGAAGATAGAGGATGACGACGACCAGGAACTGGCAGAGTCTGTGCGGACGATATCTGCGCTATTCCAGGGTGGAAACGGGACAGTGCTGGAGGACGGACAGACGGCAGAGTCGCTGGAAGTGCGTGTTGCAAGCATCAGTGCTGAGATTGCGGCAGCGATAGCACACGCACAATCGCGGGTATACGAGGAAGAGGACGAGATTGACGAATTGGAAGACGACTCCGGAACGGAATCGGGGAAGCTCGGGCCGAATACGAGCGGGATCCGGGGCGAGGACGGGCCGGGGAGTAGAGGCAGGGACGACGACGACGACAGCGACACGTTTCCGATGCCTTTGCGTGTTCGAAGCGTCAAAAGCCGGGACGCAATTGCCGTAGCGGGAGCCAAGCGCAAGCGGTGATGTAATTGTATGAAAAATAAATAAATATTCTAAATCACGTGAACAACTCGACGCTATCCTTTGTCCTTCTTCCATGGCTACTGAAGATGTTCCGAGCACAAATATCGTCACCCTCACTTCGTAAGTTTCTGTTCGTCGCCTTGACTTTTCCTGACCTCATCGCTGTTTCTAGCCACATCCTCAGCGAGGGTCTGCGTCTTGGTCCAGCTGCGACCGGCGACCTCACCATGTTGCTCACTGCCATCTCGTTCACTTCCAAGTTCATTGCTACCAATGTCCGAAAAGCCAGACTGATCAACCTGTGCGCGGCGATATTTCCTGACCAGCCAGCTTCTTATCTTTTTTGCCCACTAGCGTTGGTCTCGCTGGCGAAACCAACGTTCAGGGCGAGGAACAGAAGAAGCTAGATATATTGGCAAACGACATCATGGTCAATTCGCTTAGAGTTTCTGGTAAAACGGCTGTACTTGTTTCAGAGGAGCTCGAGGACGCCATCTTCATCGAAGATGAGTTCAAAGGCAAATATTGTGTTGTCTTCGACCCATTGGACGGCAGTAGCAACATCGATGCCGGTGTCAACATCGGCACTATATTCGGCGTGTACAAAGTGGTATGCTCACAGTATCGATTTCTCTAGATACTTGTTGATGCCGCTTGCCAGAGGGATGGCTCGTCTGGGACTGTTCAGGATGTCTTGCGAGCCGGTCAAGAAATGGTAGCTGCTGGCTATATCATGTAGATCTGATTTACCTGCTCAAATGTATGACACCCCTGACGGTCAACAGGTATGGTTCATCGGCAAATTTGGTTCTGACTACAGGCCAAGGCGTGAATGGATATACCCTTGATGCCGCACTCGGTGAATACATCCTCACCCACCCTAATATTCAGATACCTCCACGCGGGAAGATCTATTCATTCAATGAAGGAAACTCTCTGTACTTCCATCCACCTGTCAATGCCTATCTCAAGTCAATCAAGTTCCCGAATCCTCCCAAGACTCCCTATAGTGCCCGATATATCGGGTCTATGGTTGCCGATGTTCACCGGACTCTGTTATACGGTGGTATCTTTGGTTATCCTAATGACAAGAAGAGTAAGAGCGGGAAACTAAGGTTGCTTTATGAGGCGTTCCCTATGGCATTCTTGACCGAACAAGTGCGTGAAAACAAATCTCCCAAGTTGGCGTACATTGATTGACCTTGTAAAATGATAGGCAGGTGGCACCGCAACGACAGGTACTGGGCGTATCCTTGATATTGTTCCTACATCTATTCATCAGCGGTGCCCTGTCTTTCTCGGAAGTCGAGATGATGTTTCTGACTTGATGAAATTCTACAAGGATGTTCCTGATAGTTCTGCTTAGTAGGAGCTCAATCCATACATACATGGAATTATGTGAGCTATTCATTTGTCAAAACACATTGTAGTACATTGTAGATACGAGACGCAGTCTTCCGATAAAGGTAGGCTATGTATCAGTGGCAGTGTTGCATATTTGGGTATGTTGGGCATCAGCTTCTGTCTGTTCTCGCGAAGTTTGAATGACTGGAGAACTTCAATGCCTCAACGTAACAAGTCTTTTGTCAAAACAGACTCCTCGCGGGTAAGAACGATTTTGGTTCATGGAGCTCGTCATTTAGTTGATCAATGTGTCTCTATCTAGCCAGAGATTGCTTCGCAGAAAAAAACAAAGAGTCTTAGGATATATGATGATGATGAGAATGAAGGTTACGAACCACATCAGAAACGACGGACTTTATACAGCGATTCTTATGCTCGCGGAAGGACTGGAGGGTCTAGTCCACCAATGCAAAGTAAGCGACAGAAGGTTTCAGTTCAGAGTTCATGCGATGGAGAAGAGAGCGACTACGAAACTCGAATGAGGGATTGTGATAGTCGGGAAGAAGAAGACGGCGAGAAGGAGGAGATGTCGGCTCGAAGTGATGCTAGGATTACAAAACGAGGCAATGCGAGTGCTTACAGTAACGATAACGGCGACGATGATGGGTACGGAAGTGAGTCACGGACAAGGAGAATGTCTGATTCGTTACCGATTACTTCTTCACGGAGAAATGGCTCTGCGCCAGATGTGCCTACCGAGCCACCGCAAATTTCAGTGGCTACTTCGTCAAGTAGTAATCGTACGGTCAGGCGCAAGCCGTCTATGAGGGTGAGGGAAAAGGCAGTGGCTACTTCTAGCATTAAAAAGGTGACGGTTAAGGGAAAACAAAAAGGTCAGAGCTCGGGCAAGTGGAAACGGAGACAGGAAAGCGATAGTGGAGATGAAGAGTATCATGAGGATGAGGTAAATGTGGACGAAGGTGATGAAGAGGATGAAGCTAGGTATTCATATGATTATGATGGGGATGAGGAGAGAGACCATTCCAGAAGAAGGAAGCAGGGACGTCGGGGAGGAGGTGGTGATGAAAGCAGAACTCGAGATAAGGACAAGAACGAGGACGTGGCCAAAAACGTCAAATTCGAAGGAATTTCATCTGCCTCGACCACAACAACCATGACTAAACGTCCACGAGCACGAAAACCTATTGGCGAGGATACAGTAGCTGATGTGGTGGATGAGACCGACACGTTCAATCCATCGAATATTGGCAGTCCTAGCGCCACAAATGTAGATGAGGACTGTAAAGTTGATGGTATAGGAGGTTCGGCACTACCAGCGAAGAAACGCAAGCTACCAACGATCAAGAAACTCAAAAACATCCTTAATTCTGGTGGCTCTGGACCCAGTACTGCACCGAGCATGGGAGTGGGGAGTAAACCCCCAACCCTACCTCCGTCTGGTGGTGTCACTGGAAATAAACATACTGAGGTTAGTAAATCCAGACCCAAAGCGAACGCGACATCCGATTTGGATTTGTCAAATCCGTCTTTGTATGCCGAGCTTTTCAAGAATGTGAGTTTTTTTTATTGGTTGTTATCGAATCTGAGAGATACTTCAGCCTGGTGGGAATGCCTCTCGGACGGGTTTGAACAGACGCGCTAAAGAAGAAGAAAGGAGAAAAGAACTGGATAAGGTGAGAGAGGAGTATAAGGCAAAATTCGCGGAAGACTCGGTATGTTTTTGATGCTCGTACGCTTCCAAATCATGACTGAAATTGAGGTCAGAAAAAGTCGTTTGACCTACAAGGCCAAGCTGAGAAGATGGCAAGATTTGAGGAAATTCTTGTGCAACGACGCAGTTCCGCTCTCTACCCCAATTTTCTTGCAGCCAAGTGGAGAGAAGATTGGGAGCGGGAGAAACGAAGAGTGCAGAGGCGAGATCATGTGGACAATTCAAAGGAAGAGGGGGAAATGTGAGCTTCTAGTGATACCCACCAAATGTGCTGTGTATTATTAGGTCTTCTAGAATTATAGATAAGATTGGATTGGACAACTGAGTTTCTTTATCCCTCCATCTCTGGTGCTAGCTCAGGTGTGATCTTGTCAACAAGGTTCTCATTCATGCCTTTAACCTATACTAATTCTGAATTGTGTTCACAAAGCTTATTTTGATGCATTACAGTTTAAGCTCATCTGAAAAAATGTCTGGCAAGAGAAAATAGATAGAGCTGATAATCTTGGAAGTCAAGGGGATCATTGATAACTTACTAACTAAATGGCCAGTTTTCACAATTAGGGCCCATTTTAGTATATGATATAGTACTGGGTAGTTGTAAGGGCAACTGGGTGTAAGAACCAAGGTTAGTTAGGATGACACCTTAGCTTCACTCAAGGTGGTGGTACCAAGAGAACTCAATAGAGTTCCCACTTGATTAATGTCTACTACTTATACAGATTGCACTTGGTCTGTGTGCTGATGGGGATAAAAATAGTTTATTTTTATAACAAGGGTGACAGGTGCAAGTTAGAGAACTGTAGTCTCCAAGATAGATCACAGTTGTGTGCAGTCAAGTAGGCACAGGGGAGATAATTAAAGATATGGGAACATACTGATAGGATTTGTGATAAAAACAGACTAAAAATAAGGTTAGGTTTCTGTGAGCACTCTCACTAGTCAGATCTCAAAGGCATGCATTCATCTTGTACCATTGTTACACCAGAACAGAAAATTCTGTTAGAAATGTAGTATAGGATGGACAATAACTGTGGTTTTACCTCCAAGAGTCACTCTAGAAGTCTCTTACCATCCTTAGGTGCTATCTAGAGCCTAAACTAGCCACCTGTACCACATTGTCCTCAGAACCAGAGGGTTGAACTCAGTTATCTTATTATAAATGGTTACTCACTAATTTATGATTTGCAAGTTGAATTTGGTTATAAAAGAGCTTAGAGTCAAGTAAGACAAGTGATAAAAGATGTTGTTAAGTCTGAGGTCTAATTCTCAGACTGAAGAGCCTTATATACATGAAGGAAATGGTCTGTGTACCTGGACAGATCATCACCTGATTACTGCCTATTGTTCTACATATAGCAATCCTTTTGTGATATAGATAGTGATAACCTAACCTAATTAGGACTGTTCTTTGTTCTATTCAAGAACAGATGATTATCTATAGATAATCAGTGATACTTCATATTACAACATTGAGGACAGTCTATCTCCATGTAAAATTAACGCCTTGTGTTCTATTTATAGCCAATGGGATTGTTTTAATGAGAGCTTTCTAATGTAATCAAAAGCAAATGCCCACAATCACCAGTGCCTGAGATATAAGCAATTTAGTATTTGATAACTACTGATCAGTTAATCTCTTGGTGGATTCTTAAGGTGTCGAGTTTAAGAGCAAGGTTGTGAGGACTTAGGTCTAACCCTAGGAGTGGGGTCAGAAAGAACTCAATAGAGTTCTCCAGTGTATTACACCTAGTTTATATATATATTTGCCCTAGTCTATGCATCAAGTTTTTATGAGCATATAATCTACTAGAATGTTCTACACTAAGTATGTAATAGAGTCACCTGACCTTTGTTCTATTTATAGATATAAGTGGTTATATACTGCTAAGTTACTAAGAAGGCCTTTAAAGACCAGTGATAAATTAGATTTCCAGTCTGGGCCATAACATTGAGGTATTCCTAGTATTATTGGAAAGGTCTTCTTGAGAACTTTCCAATGCAACTTAGATCATCAAAAAAGATCCATTATTCATGGAGATAGATCCAAATGAAGTTTGTGACACATCTATGCCTTGAGAATTATGGGAGGCCTTTGGGGTTGCTATAACCTCAATCTAAAAGAGGTTGAGATAAACATAGGATTGGGATAGCAAAGCAAAAGGTTATCAGAGACTAATAGAATAGTGACTAGCAGGCTTAATTTAAAAGCAGACACAACTTACAACAACATAGTATGGAAAGGATTGGTACGTAACAGGGATGGAATCTAGAGCTGGTTTGGGACAGGAACAGACCAGTTGCCATGAAATGACACCTTAGAGACATTGACTAGCCACAACAGCTAAGTTAATATTTATTTTATTTTATCTTTTCTTTTCTTTTAATTAATTTATCAAAGAGTAGGGTAATAACAAGGTAATGACTCAATTGTGATACCAGATCAACTTATACATACAAATAACAGTAAATAGAGTTGTTTATATATAAGTAGAGCATAATCCAGCAAGAACTCTTTACAAGTTCTCTTTGTCAAAACTCTGACTTAGAATGGGACCATAAAACATCATGTCAAGCAATCTTTATACTAGTCATAAGTGCTAGAATTGTCAGCAGAAAGAAGTAGAGTAGGAGCATATGGCCAAGGTCAATGGTAGCAGAAATGTCAGACAAAAAGATACTGATAGGTCAGATAGGCCCACAGCATAGGAAAGGATAGGAGAAGCCTGATGCAGCAAATAAAATATGCACATAGGGGAAAAAGGAAAAGAAAGAAAGACTTAGGTACATTCTACGTAATTTCTGCTATATTATCATAATAAACTGCTCCACAGAATAATATTTCTATGACATCTCGGTGTCATTCCATAACAAAGAAATTATTCCACAACAAAGCCAAAGGAGAAAGAGCTGTTTTTTTCTTTTCTATATTTATTTTGATTGAGTCCCAAAGAATTGTAAACTAAAATATCTCTTAGAGTAGTGAGTGAAGAAGAGCCTCTTTGGTACCTACTATTATCTCAGAAGCTTTTGGGATTATATAATGCGATTCTAGAAGTAAAAAGAGTAGAATCTTAGTAGGATGTCTAAGTTGGCACTACTTGTACAATATTTCTTACTTGGTGTCACAAACTCTATTTGGACATATCTCCATGAATAATGGGTCTATTTTGACCATCTAAGTTGCATTGGAAAGCCCTTAAGAAGATCTTTCTATCACAGTTGTGCCAGGACCAGTGACAGTGTTCTGTATGGTTTACCACTACATCAAAAGGACAACATTAACAAGGCTACTTGGTAACATAGGTCCAGCTATTTATGTAGTTCTTTTGAACAAGTATTTTGTT
>Ga0153986_1000086_pt1 | contig 27604 bp, 32 predicted proteins | sample TSGA070MetaG_FD_104724 | JGI IMG/M metagenome (GOLD analysis project Ga0153986, IMG submission 104724) | Attine ant fungus gardens microbial communities from Georgia, USA - TSGA070 MetaG | ecosystem: Host-associated > Fungi > Mycelium > Unclassified | place: USA: Georgia, Alexander Wildlife... | reverse complement strand
TTTGGCGTTGCGAAAGATCTTATGGTACATCATTCACAAACGTTTGGTATCATCATGGGGGGAGCAAATCGTCGTGCAGAAGTCGATAAACTAGTCAAGGGCGTCAACCTTCTTGTTGCGACTCCTGGACGACTCTTGGATCACCTCCAAAACACCAAGGGATTTGTGTATAGGAACCTCAAGGCCCTGGTGATTGATGAGGCAGACAGGATATTGGAGATTGGTTTTGAAGAGGAAATGAAGAAGATTATATCCATTCTTCCCAATGGTGAGTTGTGGCCATACCTCTAGGTCTGTGATGTGATAGCTCAGCTGCATTCGATCAGAGGACCGCCAGTCTATGCTGTTCTCTGCCACCCAGACAACAAAAGTGCAGGACCTTGCCAGGATTTCATTGCGCCCCGGTCCTGTGCATGTCGATGTCGACAAGGAAGAGACTACGAGCACCGTTACAACTCTTTCGCAAGGCTATGTTGTTTGCCCCTCTGATCGTCGATTTCTGTTGCTGTTTACATTCCTCAAGAAGAATCTCAAGAAAAAGGTCATCGTGTTTTTCTCGAGTTGTAATAGTGTGAAATATCACGCGGAATTAATGAATTACATCGATGTACCCGTGCTGGATTTACATGTGCATTCTACTCTTACTTCTAAAAACCGGTTTATTGACCTTGTCATAGGGAAAACAGAAACAGCAGAAACGAACAAACACTTTCTTCGAGTTCAACAACGCAGAATCAGGAATCCTACTGTGTACCGACGTAGCTGCTCGTGGTCTTGACATTCCCCGAGTAGATTGGATTGTTCAGTTCGATCCACCCGATGATCCTAGAGATTACATCCATCGGGTTGGTCGCACAGCCCGAGCCGGAAAGGTGGGCAAAAGTTTGCTGTTCTTGTTGAAGAGTGAACTAGGTTTCCTTCGATATTTGAAAGAAGCCAAAGTACCTCTAAACGAGTTCAGCTTCCCTGCCGATAAGATTGCAAATGTCCAGTCACAGGTATGTACGCTATTCGACCATATGTTTACGTGTACCGATCTGCACATATGATTCAGCTTGAAAAGTTGTTACAGAAGAACTACTTCCTTCACAGGTCTGCAAAGGATGGTTTCCGCGCATACCTACAGTCATATGCATCGTATTCATTGAAAAAGATTTTCGATGTGAATCAACTCGATTTGGCGAAAGTCGGCAAGGCCTTTGGATTTTCTGTGCCACCACGAGTAAACCTCAATCTTGGTCCTGGAAAAGGAACGTCAAATGCAACAATCAAGAAGAGGAGGAGAGAAGAAGATGGCGATGAAGAGCATTTTGAAGAGTTGCAGCCTGAAATGAGCGGACAGGAAGAAGAGGAAGAGGAAGAGTCCAGAAAAGATATGCGGCGAGACAATAAACACCGACGGATAGAGGCGCTTGGACATAAAAAGGTTGAGAAGGAAATGTACAAGAGGGACAAGGAGAGGAGGAAACTGGAGGCTGGGGGTGGGCAGTGGAGTCGGTAGTATTATAGCACAAATAATGTAATAATGACGCATATCCCACGTGATCATCTCACAATCGAGGTCACAGTTCGTGACTCCACGTTTTGGCGTTGAGTGTTCCAAAAAGCTATAACACGTTCTCTGTGCTGTTTCGTCTCCTCTGCTGCTTTCCGTTCCTATCAGAGATTTTTTAGTTGTAGCGCATTGTCTTGAAGCTCATGGCCACCACTCAGGTACCTTCCAGCTCACGTCACTGTCCACGTGAAATTTACGCACTCCCAGCATTATTTGTGGGCTTTTGGGCACCTCGTTCTTCTGGTCGGTTCCTTGAGGTATCTTTTGGCTTCGTTATCCTTCAAAGCCGTTTCGACATGGTGGTATAAAAGTACAAAAATTTGTCACAAGCATTGACAGTCACTGACCAAAAACACAGTGAGCTTCAGCGGGGCCTTGGTCAGCTATGCTATCGTTTGCCAGTGGGTATCCGTTTCTCAGCTCAATTGTGTTATCAAGTGCTAACGCCTCGTCTGTAGAAAATCTCTTGGGGTGTGTCTCAGTTTTTCCAAGTCGCCTGATTCGAACAAGAGACCAAATATCATATTGACAGACTCCTCAACCAAACAAGGCCTATGTCACACGCGCGTTGCTTGATGAGGTATCGTTTCTTTTTTCTCCCTGGCTCATTGATTGTGTCGAATCAATTTTGGGTAGAATGTTCAATATTTCTTGCTTGCCATTTACTGGTGGACGTTCAAGAAGCCTATTGCGAGTGCGTCTGCGATTACAATCGCTAATCAGGATTTTTTATCAGAGCTGCCACAGTCACTCTCCTACCGTACATGATTTTTTCGCTGTTCCATGCCTTGACTTTCGCTCGTACGACTATCTTACCACGATTCCTTCCTCCCGGTCCGCCTACGACTAGTGGTGCCCCTGGTCCTCATCCCCTTGCAAAGAAACTTCAGGCCTGGGTCAAAGGTACTCCTCGACTGACTTCCCTGATCTGCTTTTTCACCTGGTATGTAGGCAATTATGACCCTGCGATGAAAGTTGTCGCATACACCGAATTTGCCATTCTTATTCGTATCATCTTGGGTTCTATCACCTTCCGAAATTTGGTTGCTCCTGTCTTCTACGCTTATTTCCTTCGCCAGCGCTACTACCAATCTGTCTTCACCCGTAACGTTTTTGCCCAGGCAACGACATACCTTGATTTCTTTGTTGCCAAGGCTAATAACGCCTACGTTAGCCTCATCTATGGTAAAGTCAAGGCGTTAATCACACAACGGGTCAACAGTGATGTCATTGAACCCAATTCTCCTCAGGGTGCGAGGAGGTAATGAAGTCGAAAAGTCGAGTGATTGGCGCGCGGGACGGTAGTAGCCAAATGAGGTCTTGGATGGGTTTTTGTGAGAGTCTTGAAGGTATCCGATGTACATGAATCGCTTTCCTTGTTATTCTATGCTTGCTCCGCGCACCCATTTTTGTCCTTTTTAACCAACTCTCTGTCCCGCGACGAAATAGGCTTGAAAATAATTCAAATCTCGCTCTTTACTTGACCATGTTCTGTGTCGTGACCTTGTGAATAGATAGCAGTAGTACTTCTTATTTGCATAGGATCAGACTATTTAATGATGTGCTCCTTTCTCGAAAATGGTGTGTCTCCATAACAGAACAAACAGCATTAGCTGGTGGTATTTGAACCCTTATAACAATTGACGGCCCAGGTGATAAAGCGATTTCTGACATGATCTCTATGCCAGGCCAAGGTCCGACCCTCCCAACAGAGTTCCGGATATCTTACCAAGTCTGCAAACGCTTCTTCATATTCTGGCAAGAACACGCGCCTCTCGTAAAAAGCCGAAAGAATTTCTTTTTCAGGAGCGACTTCAGGACTGAAATATTCAATTTGCGAGTTCGAGACTCACTTTGCGAAATTTTTGTCACCCGAGGTTCTTATTACTGAGACTAGTCAGCCCGATTGAAACCATGTTTTTCGTGGCAGACATCGTGTGCCACAACAGCGGCCCCGCTTGAAAAGGAATTCTTGACGGGAGTGTATTCTCCGTGCTGTGATTTTTTGAATCCTGGTCCTTTCGGAACATCTAGACAATGGGATGATGCTTCTGAATGGTCTTCAGGGGTCTTCCTTCCTTGCTTGATGCGTTGTGCTTCCGCCAATTATGTGCGACGATGATCATGTCTTCGCAGAATTGCCTCATGCACATGGCAGACGTTGCAACGACAATCGCTTAACTCACGAGGCGTCTATACCCTGGATTCTGAAATATATATACCTCGAAGGATGTCCCTGTTGGTGATTGTCATCTCAACTCAAGCAACCCCTGCGCTTTTTAGGACATCAAGGGAAGAGATGATAACCAAGTTCCGAGACGCGTAACATCCTTATACTGCAGGTCATGTATTTCCTCGGGTCTATATGAATGATATGGTAGAAAACGGGATGGAACTCAGGGACTCTGTTGAATAAGTTTCGTTCGGCGGAGTAAAATAAAACTGGATCTCTTGGGGAAACTCCGGTACAAAGGCATTGGAAGGCTTGGACAAGATGTTACCAGCAGCCTGGGCCCGGGTTCCTCTTCTATCCTCGTTGTCCTCGGACAGGACCGTTAGATAGAAAGCTAATGTCTATCTTGTTAATCACTGCCGTCGACGAGGGTTGCCAAGCCAAAGGTTTTCTTCGTGGTCGACGTCGTAGTTCTGCCTACCGGCTAAGCGCCATCCCTCGTGTTTTCTTGACCAGACCAGCTCCTCTCGACTCTTGGTTCTGATAACTATAACGATAGTGCTGTCACAGACGATCCCGAAGCCATCTCTTGTACTTTCTATGCTTTGCCTGGAGATTCAATATACTCGCCGACAGCCTTCGGAGCTCACGTTTTGCCATTATCTCGTGCTCATGTCTCTGATTATACGTCTAAAATGATAGTACCCAGACACGCTAAATCGATTGGTCCGGCCGGGATGTCTTCTTCGCCACCCACTCTTTGAGAATCATCGAAGGCGACTATTACTGTGAATACTGTTGTGAGCAGTACAAGAAGGTATTCTGAACCGATGGGTGTTGACATGGTCCCGCTCGAACAGCTCGCTGTGATGCCAGATTTGAGCGATGTTGAGGAGACACCCGAGAGAAAGAGTTGGAGACTCGCTGCTGGTTACTTCGCTTTTTTCATGTGTGGGTGGGGAGATGGTAGTAAGTAACTTCTCATTAAGTACCTCGTCGATCTGCATTTACTCATGATGAGCCTTCTCCTCCTCCAGTAACCGGGACAGTACTCCCGTGTAAGGCCTTTTCCTAAAATAAAATCTACTTGTCTCCCTTACTCTGAATCTCATCTCAAGTTTTCATGGTCGACTTTCATGTCAGTTTCACGATGATCTCTCTCTTGTTTACAGGAACTACTGTAGGGTGAGCATCCATTACCTTTCATATCTGGGACTGACTCAGACTGACGACAAGGGGGAAGCTTCCTTTCAGGTACCTTGCTGGTTGAGATCATCATGAAAGTTCTCTCCTGGACTTTGATCGAGCGAGTGCGAAGTGCATGGATCCCTCATCTAGCTCCCGCTCAGTTCGGCAAGCAGGGTACAGTCACTCGGTGTTCTGCTCTACAGGCCCAGCATCTTTCGCTCGTACTATCAAGTTTGATGCATGCCTCATTTTTCGTGATGATGGGCTCGGCGAAAGGGTATATCACAATATTCTCGGCATATGTCGTCGCTGCCTTTTCTCGTGCCTTCTTGACTGGTGAGATATTTTAGTAATTTGTACACGATTAAGCTGACTCGTATCTCATCAGCCACTCTGTAGGTCTCAGGTACTGTCAGGTTGCCCGAGACGATTTACTGTTCCCATCAGGAATCAATACTTCAGTACGATTATGCCCCAGTCTCTCGGTTACAGTTACGGCCTCTGGAGTGAGTTTCTCGATTTGGAATTGCTCGTAAAATCAATGAATATCTTTTCCCTCAGGCTTCGGTGGTGTTATTTCTCCCCTTATTTGTCAGACCCTCGTCACAACAGGTATCCCCTGGAAGCACTTCTATTTTGGGACTCTTGTTTTGTCGGGCTTCAACACCGGCTTGTTGTCATTGACTTTCAAGCCGACAAACAAAGAGTGGAAGAGGGAGCGTGATCAATTCCAACGACAAAATGTATCCTTGACGAGGAGAAATACAGAGTCTACCATCTCCAGTTCATGTGATAAATTCGACATTGACCCTTCAAGTGGGATGATATCAGCTACTATACCTCAGAATATCCGGGAGTCGCGAAGCGGTAAGATCTGAAGAATGCTTGTTGATTGTGTTATCAACGTTCATACCAGCACTTCGCCGGGCTTTCGGTATGCCCATGATCTGGGCGTTCATGATCTTCGTTCTCTTGTACTATGGGTGGTTAGTTACATCCTAACAGCGCCGTAAAGCTGCCTCCTGATCAGAAATCCCAGCGAGACCTCTACACAGGGCTTTGTGTGTCTCGGACTCGCTCGTTTACTGGCTCCAGCTGATACTGCTCACAATATTGTCAGATAGTGTCTTATCTTCTGGGCACTCGAGTATGATGGGGCTCCTCGATGATAATAGCTTGAACTAATGAAACTATTAGCATGCAAATCCGAAAACAGTTGGTTATGTTACATCGGGCTTTTGGGCAGGCATCTCGATTGGTAGGATCTGTTGGGGATGCTTTATGCCTAGGTACATTCTATCCTTCCATATCTTCACGAGCTCTACTGAACAAGGATAGACTCAGCTTTTTACAGAAGAAGTGGTTAGTACAGATATCTCTCAGTGAGTTTCGGTCATCCCATTCTTTGCCTTTCCCTTGATACTGGATGTAGTGTTTGGTTTGATCATGCAGCTGCTCCTTTGGTTTGTGGATTCCAATGCTGCCAATGCGTTTTTCACGAGTGTGATTGGACTTTTATTCGGTCCCGTTTACCCGTCTACTCTGACCCTGGCAACGATGGTTTTGCCAAAGGAGACACACATGGTCAGTATGGCTTTGCTGTGAGTAACATGTTATCATGAGGGCTGCATCTAAGCCTTGACGTAGGGGTGCGGCTGGAAGCGTTGGTTCAGGTTTGTTTGTTGGTGGATTCAAAAGGCAAATTGACCGATCACTTCTTACAGCCATATTTCCTCTGATTGCCGGAATAGTTTTGACTTCGGAGGGTGTGTGGACGTTGACATATATCACTGTTGGACTGGCGGGTGTCCTTTCCATCATGTGGATCTTTTTTCCTTCGCGCATGGATGTCGGGTGATTTACGTAGACGAGCAGGGCCTTGGTATGAATATTTTACCAAATATGTAAGAACATTGGATCACCAGCCAATCAGAAAATAGATAGTTCAGACGGAAAGGAATTGTTGTGCGGTCTGTAAGACAATTCTCAACCAATAACCTCGCGTCAGAGCAAGTTGGAGGTAATTGGCTGATGTCACGGATACCCATTCCAACAATCCGTAACACCTCCAACTCGCCGGACCGCCCCGCTTCGCCCCTTCCAACCAAAACAACACCTTCCAAGTCCACTGTCGGCTTCTCCACCATGTCTACCATGTCTGGCTATCAGTCTAACGTATCCCTCTTCGAGCACAGAAAGAAACAGTCGAGACGCGACGAGGTATGTATCAACATGCGTCTTCTCCTCGACAGCTCAAATGTTTGATATGTTTGATTAGGCAATTCGCAAGAAAATCGAGTCTGAATTATCGCGAAAGCGCACCATCTCGACAACACATCAGTCGAGTAGGAAGCAACGGGGTGGAAAGCTCGCAGCGAAGGGGACAGTCGCAGCGCTCAAACCTTCGCCTGCTCTGACAGTACCAGAGAATATATCAGTCGCTGAAGCTAGCCAGTTGTGTGCTGCAAAGCGAACCGACTGCGTCCTTGTCGTTGACGATGAGGAAGGGTTGAGTGGTATCTTCACTGCAAAGGATCTGGCGTATCGGGTGCGCCTCTCTTGCTGTCGTATCTCAAACTCCAAGTTGAAAATTCAACTTCATAGGTCACTGCAGAGGGTCTTGACCCACACTCGACCCCAGTTAACCAGATTATGACGCGTAATCCTATGGTTACTCGCGACAGCACAAGCGCGACAGAGGCACTACAGTTGATGGTGTCGAAACACTTTAGACACTTGGTCTGTCTCATTTCTTGTCGCAAAAAATTCCCCGCTCACACTTTTTCTAGCCTGTCTGCAATGAAGAAGGCAATGTTGTCGGACTGCTTGATATCACTAAGGTATTTCACGAAGCTCTGGACAAAGTTGAACGTAGTTCTGCTGCATCAGAGCAGCTCCTCAGTGCAATGGCCGGTGTTCAAAGTGAACTGGGTTCAGTAGGAAACAATCCACAGGCTGTAGCCATGCTTGCATGGGCCGAAAACCTTCAACAGAAAACAGCTCTTCCAGATTTGACTACGGTGATGGATTCGCGCACGGAGCCCGCTACCGTTGGGCCCAAGACCAGCGTGCGCGAAGTTGCCAAAATAATGAAGGAAAGGCGCACCACAGCCGTTTGTGTTGTAGAAGGTGGCAGGATCGTTGGTATTTTTACTAGCAAAGATGTTGTCCTTCGGGTTATTGCAGCTGGGTTGGAGGCAAGCAGATGTAGCGTCGTCAGGGTTATGACACCTCATCCGGACACTGCACCTCCTACCACAACCGTTCACGATGCCCTCAAGAAGATGCACAGTGCGCGAATCATTTACATTGTAGCTAATGTCAATTTAACGAGAAATTGCAGATGGTCATTACCTTAATCTGCCTGTTGTCGAGGAAGACGGTTCTTTAGTTGCCATCGTGGATGTCCTCAAACTCACATACGCCACACTCGAACAAGTGAGTCAAATCTTGAATGGTCTTGTAGATCAAGTGAATTGATAGGTCTCATTTTATTCAGATGAATGCAATGGCTGGTGGTGACGCCGCTGGAGATAACAATGAAGATGGACCGATGTGGGGCAAGTTCTTTGACTCAATCGGTCACGACGACAATGATTCCATGATATCCGGCTCACATGTACCATCCCGTTCTCACTTCTCCCATGGCAACCTCTCTTACTTGCAACACTCCCCTCTCTCTGATCTACACCCAAACGACTCGGCCTCGGTTGTAGAAGACGATGATCGTGCCTCTGCATTATCTAATCCTGTCAATAGGAAGGGTGTCTCTGTTCCCGTTCCTATTCAGGCGGATGACGGTACTTATGTTTTCAAATTCCGTACGCCCAGCGGAAGGACGCACAGGTTTCAGTCAAGGCATGATGATGTGTCCCATTTGCGTGAAATTGTCTCTGGCAAGCTTGCTATTGATCCTTTCTTCACTGAATTTCAAGCTGGAGAGGGCATAATCCATCCTGATCCTACCGAATTCATCCTTTCCTACACTGACGCCGATGGTGATACTGTCCTGATCACTTCAGATGATGATGTTACGGACGCAGTTAAAATCGCCAGAACTGCAGGCCATGACCGCGTTGTGTTGTATGTTCAGGGTGGTAGAGGATGGAAAGAAGTGGGTGTTGATAAGAGCGAGGAGGCTCAGGAATCCATCGAGAAAGCCAAGGTTGAGGAAAAGGAGGTTGACAGGGGTGAAATGACTGCTACCCCTCCTGAGAAGCAACCTTCTCCCACTTTTGCTGTACCAGCACCTGCACCTGCAGAACAAGTTTTCGGGATTTCAAAGGATCTCCTACTTCCTGCTAGCATAGGAGCTCTCGCAGTTGTCATCATCGGAGTGTTTACTATCTCAAGATTGACGTCAAACAATTCTTAGTTCATGCAACTTAGGGCCGATGACTAGCTAGTTCCATGGTGGTTGGTCTGCATAGTGGAACAGGTGCAAGATGTAGGTCCAATTGGGTATAAAATTTTCCTCCACACATTTGTTCTCTTAATCTCATAAAATAATCAATTTGGAGACTCGATTTGATATCTTTGATCTTTTTACTCATGATTCCCCCTGTTGGCTTTTTGGGTCAGTAGGAATATATCTACAAAAACTTGGTCCTATTTGCTGCTAGAAATAGAATTGTTACTGACCAGGTTATTTTGGAACATTTCAGATTGCTGCTCTACTTAGCTGACTCGTTCATGATCAGCACTTGAGCCTGTAGATAATCCTGTTTACAAGAATGCAGCCTCATGCCGCAACTGTAATCTGCCTCTGGGTTTATAACCATTGGTAGATTCACTGTTGTTATAGCTGTGACGAACGATCGCATCTTGCACGTTGCCAGATATCTTTGTGTCCCGAAGAATGGAGTCACAAATGCACGTAACGCACGTAACGTCATTGGCTTGAACTGATGATCCCCTCCTTTATGGTTCTTCCAGGTTGTCAACCGAATTGGGCGGCGCTCACCGTTCTTAACTGTGTAACCGTGTTTCAAGCAATATATTACTCCCTACCTCGATTTTAAGCCAAGTCTCTTCGTTCTTTTCTTACCGTCCATTCCCTGTTATCTCGCTCTAACTGCGTCTATCATTAAAGTTCTTCAGTCTTTTTCGAGACACGACTCTTATAAATAGTGAGCAGAAGATAGCGCCGGCCTATGCACTCGACAAATAACCTTACACACTGCGAAAGCGCTACTTCCGCACCTACCATCGCATCTGACGCAGCATTCCTTACCACTGCCTTGAGTGCCGAACTAGGCTGGAATAATGTCGTCATTGCTTTTTCTTTCATTTTATTCGACACTTTCGTTTCTGGGGTGCTGAAGATCGGAGTTGGGTCTTCGTTGCTAATCAGTGCAGTTAGGTGCATGATACAACTGACGGTTGTAGCAACTATTCTGCAACAAGTCTTCGCGGCAGATGATCAGCTAGTCATTGCAGGGATCACAGGTAACCGTCTGAGTGTGTGCTCTCAATCCTATGTTCATATCATTACATCTTCAGTTTTGCTCAATGTATTGGGAACTATTGAGATTGGTGTGGCTTATGGCTTTCTTATATGAGGTTGTCGGCTGACAATCTACTTAGTTGTCAACAAGTCGAAACGTCGGTATCAGCATATGGTCTGTGTCCTTCCATTACGTATACTTTCAGGCTGACTTTCTCTTATTTTTAGTTCTTGTCTGTGCTCGTCGCAATGTTGGGATCAACAATCCCCGTCTCGATACTCGGGACAAAATATGCCATGGCTATAGATCCCTTCTGGACACCCATACAGTACAGTACATGCTCTTTAATTCACGATGTCCCTTGATTCGCATTTCTGATTAGTATGAATAGTACCTATTGTTGGCATGCTTTGTGGTGCTACCATCTCTGGCATTACAGTTTCTATCAGCTATGTGTTGAAGGAGTTACAGTGAGTCTCCTGCTCGTTCTCGCACTTAACAAGCTTGGAAACCACGTGTAGAGAAAATAGGGATAAAGTCGAGGTATTCTTGGCTTTTGGTGCCTCTCGCGTTGAAGCATGCAGACCAATCGCAATAGAAGCTCTAAGATTAGCATTGACGCCCACAATCAATAGCATGAGGTACATCCTTCATTGAACTGTAGGGTTTTCCTCATAAAGACAAAGGCTAATCTTTTTTGGTGGATCAGCGTGCTCGGGATCATCGCAATTCCAGGGATGATGACAGGTGCGATCCTTGGCGGTTCTTCGGTTCAACAAGCTGCTCGACTACAAATGATCATTGTTTTTATGATCTCAGCATCAACGACCCTCGCATCGATCTTCACAACAGTTTCCGTTATCATCATGACGGTTGACAGTCAGCATATAATACGGACAGACAGGATTGATGAAAAGAAGCATGGAATCTGGAGAGCCAAGGACAGAGGTGCAGAGAACGCAAAGAGGGGTTTGGTAAAAATGATTCAAGTGTCAAAGAGGTGCCTAGGCTGGGTGCAAGAAGGGATGGGCAAAGAAAAGGTGGAAGAGTATGGGGAGAGGAGACCTTTACTCGGATGAGAACTCCTTATGCAGCCAAGTTTAATTTACATTATCATTGTCTCTGCAGGTACAATAGTGGGTCAATGTATTGAGATAAGACAGAAGATAGAAGATAGCTGATTAAACCGGAACCAAATAAATAATCCTAGACGTAAGCAGACTAGAGATTTCTATTACAATTTGTTTCCGGACCTTGACGGATTTCCTTATCTAGTCTTGTATCAACCCTCACTCCAAACAAGACGTCAAGCAAGACGCAAGACGCGAGATCAACATCAAATCTGCAAAACTGATTGGCCACGAAAGTAGAAATCACTTGTTTCAGATTGGGTCATTAGTTGATCTCAGGATCCATTCAAACTTCAAACAGCAGGCAGTGTCAACTCTAAACACCCTTTCAGAGTCTTGAATCTGGAGTGACAACTTAAAAAAAAATTGGGGGACCTTGTTGTGGGTTAAGATACAGAGTGAATTCCAGGAACAATCAGGTGAAGCTATTAATCACCTACCAGATCAGATTTGGATCGTTACTTTTGAGGGTTTTTTTATGGCAGTTTGAGCGAGTCCCTTACATGAGAGGTGAGTTGAGGACAGTAGAAGAAGGGGACGAGTGAAAACTAGTTGCAAGACGTGTAACAAGTCTCGTCTCTACCATGTGTATTTATCTCTACCCAGCACTATAAAAGAAACGATACATCTGATCATCAGGAGACGATACCTAACTTATTTTTAGTGTAGCGCTCGATCTTTCTATAAGTTAGTTTGAAGTCCCGTGATAAAAACATAAAAATACATCCAGACTTGACCAGTCTTGGAATGCTCATTTATGTTCAGGTCTTCAATGCTGTATGTAATGATCTTCCATGTGGATGATCAAGTTTTCCACAGCTTTTGTCTTTGTTGACAAGGATCACAGTGTTGTTAGCAAGACAGGTTAATGGAAACAGAAATTAAACAGAAATATCGAAGATTTGGTTATCCATGTAGGAAGTTTAGACATTTGACATTGACAGACCTTTATTCCTTGATGCCTCTCCAGTATACTGAAACTCAGACTTTTGGGTGTCAAGGAAGGAGGCCCTTTTTTCAAAAGTTCAGGCTCAAATGACCGGCTGATTGATGCTAGGCTGAAGAGATTGGAGCTCTCTCCAGCAACAATTTTCCAGCTTCTGTAATGTCTACTCATGGATATGTTATAGAATAGCAATATGGCCTTTATTGATTAGAGAGAGATGCTGCACAAACAGACATACAAGAAATTGATGTCTCCAAAAGCTTCGTTTTAACGTGTAGCTGATATCTGATATAGACAAAATGACCAACCTGATATGTGATATGTCTCCCCAAGGCACCCACTGTGTTGTTGGGAGGTAGAAATCTTCTCAATCATGAAGAAAAAGCATATGCATAGTAGCTAGATCCTGATAGGGTATCACTGTCAAGCTGATCTGCATGACAGAAAAAAAATGGCTTTGAGAAAAAGGTTGAGCAAATTTGGGTTTAAGTGCTTGAAGCATGTGAGAGCTCCATTTGCAATTAATTGGGTGGTTACCTGAACTGTGAGGGATCAGATATTATCAGCTCCCTGTTTTTTTCCGTCAAAAAATCGAGTATACAATATGACTACAATATAACCTCTCTTTTTCCCGACTGAATCTGATTTGTTGATCACAATGTAATTGTAATGAAGCCAAAAAAAGCAGCTAAAGTGTTCACGTGTCTAACCAAAGTCCAGTTGGCACTACAATAACCATTGGCCATAAGTTGACGACATTGACACCACCCATCTCTGCTTATCCTGCTTAATTTTCAACTACTTTTCTGCAACTCTTTGTTTAATAACATTGTCTTTAGATTATTCAGAGGGATCTGACGACTAGTCGCTCATTCGTTCATCCCCGTATTGACGAGACGATTCATTCATTAGTTGAATCAGGGTTACTGAACCAACCGTGATCCATCTACACTCAGGCTTGTGGCTTGTTGTAGATCCCTTGAGCAGTCCGGATCTTTTTACACTTCCTTTGAGACTCCGCAGAGATCTGTCAGAGTGGGGGTCAATTGTACAAATCAATCTTCTTGTTCCTCTGGTGAGTACTGCAGATTTTTTTTAGTTTCAACTGATAATGGAATGGGTTGATACTAGCTTGAACTATTAACACCAAAACTTTCAAGTACAATGCCGGCGAAATCATCGGAAAAAGAGGAGATGCTCAATGCGTTGGTACGTCGTATGTATCTTGTATCATCTATCTATCTACATGGAAATGGACACAGAGCAAACGTATATTTGCGGCTATGTTGGACGATATCATATTTGAAGTTGCTATTGAAGCACACCATGAAGTCATGAAAGGAAGATCTATTTGCAAGACATGTCATACAAGGTACAAACTTCTTGACTCCGTTTCCATCGTCTCATACGTGCGGGTTTGTTCATTTGCCTAGATGTGGTTCAGGTGCGCTCACACTCTCATCAATCAAATGGAAATATTGACGCGTCGAACAGCTCATGTGTTACAGTCTAATGCTACGGGAGGAGCAGGAAGCTCACAAACATCAGGTGCAGCATCGAGTTCGCGAGCGGATACACCTTCCTCAGAAACGGGTATTATTAATCGTACCCGAACAATAAAGCATAAGGCTGATTTTTCATCACGATAGGTGTTGGTGGAGGAAATGGGAACAAGGATGGGACGATCTTATTGGAGTGTGTGAACTGCCAACGACAGGTAAGGAGTGTCTTTGCAAGCACGGCTTAGATTAATATAGCTCAGGTCGCGTCAAATCGATATGCACCGCATTTGGCTTCATGTATGGGATTGTCGTCTGCCCGGAGAGCGCCCAGTGCTCGAACCAGTGGCAGCACGAGCGGAAAACCGAAGTGTGTATAACCTCTATGTAGATGATCCACAGAGAAAGTTTATCTTCTCTGATAGACAGCCTTCAGATGCGGGTCGGTCAGCTTCACCGGCCTCAGAAGTAGGGAATGGGTCAGATGATAGACTGAATGGTAGAGGGAAGGAAAAAGCCAAGCCCAAAATACTCGGTGAGTTTTTCTCAGGATTTAACAAATTTTAGGAACGATTGATTGATTGTGCTAGATGGCAAATTTGGGATGGGACTTTCAGAGGTTAATGAAAGTTCTCTCAAGAGGAAGCGAGTGAGTTATGATTGCCCTTGAATGGTATAAATGGTTGTCATCTAGCTGCAGTCACCACAGATGTCTCCTACAAAGACCAAGAAGGCCAAAGGTGAATATTCTGATCCATCATCTCATGGTGGACACTCATTATCTCAGGATCGCCTGTGTCACGCGTAAAAGCTGAACCAGATTCAATGATATCGGTGACGGTATGGTCTCGATATGAATCATAGTGTATCTCCAATTTACGAAAGTGTAGTCACACTACACCCCTTCCCTGACGGGTACAAAATCTAAAATACCATCGAAACTTCGTGAATCATCTACAACATCCTTCCTGGATCGTTCACCAACGACAGCTTCATCAAGATCAACGTCGCCGGCAGTCACACCTGTATCGTCAGCGTTTTCGATAGCAACACAAAGTCCTCAAATCAACCCCCGTGGCATTAATTCCCATCCACAAAATACTGGAAGAGGTAGGGGAAAGGTAGCAGGGACAGGGCCGCCGCCAAGAAGGCCTGCTGTGAGTCCCCCTCGGGCGCCACCTCGGCCGGGTGCCCATCATTCTGTAGTGCCTGACTATGGGATGCGTACGTGTTTTGTTACTTTTCCAGTGAAGTTTTCCTGATGGTCAGTGGGTGCAGATGAAGGAGGCGATGAGACGGGGTCGTCGACTGATACGAACAGTGATTGAAATAATTCTGTACTGCTTATTTTCTATGTACATGTTCTGAATAGATATTTTCTGTCGCAGGACCAAACATCGACAAAGTTTGTTTCTTATTTCAACTCCATGTCCGCTCGCCATTTCTCCTCCCCTTCACAGCAGTCCTTCAGCGACTACTCCCACAGACCACCGCTTCAGCCGTCCGCCCATGCTCAGTACAACAACCCCGATGAACTCAAATCTTCTTACGACGACCTGATCGACCAGTACTCATCCGCTCCTTACACCGCACATTCAAACTACAATATATATTCAACTAGTCCACAAAGCAGTCCAACCGACCTTCGTCGATCCTCGTTTTCCTTCTCCCCAAAGTCTCCCATCTCCTCAAAACAGTTCAACGACAATCATGAAACCCCTCATATTGTATACCCTCCACAATCATCAGCAAAGGAATCCGATGCTCCAGGGTTTTGGCGAAGGGTATGTTTTCTTGGTCCCCGTTTCTCCAATAATCGTGTTCATGTAGCTCCTTAGCTCCTTCCAGACTCGATGGCCTGCCGGCTCTACGTTCTAGCTGTGCTAGTGGAGACGACGGTCAACTTGGCGATAGAGGGGGACTTGTATTTGCGGATTCGGGAGGCACACCAACCCGAGGATGGGTTGGCGACGCGGAGGATGCCCGTCTATCTCGGTGTATTCGTCCTGGCGCAGTGCGTTACCTACTACTACTACCTCATTTGAGTCTCATGGTCGTTCTTTTTCAGCGTCTTCCAGTTCGCCATGGCAGTTGATGCCGTTTACGCCCGGAATACTCTGCAATTCATCTTCCTCACGTGGGTCGCCTGCCACCGACGTGTTTGAGCTATCCGCTAACGCCTCCTATCAACTACTGGTAACTCAGGATGTTCAATGGTCTGCTCATCATCTATGCTGCAATTCAGATAGGTGAAGTCCGTGCAGCACTTACACCAGACAATTTTGCTAGCTATAAGATTCCTATTGATGTCCTCACAACCACCATCCCTATTGTCCTTTCCGTGGCGGAAATACTGTTCATTGCACTGGGATGGAAGATCTACAATGAATTTGGCTGGAAAGTTTACAAGTTTCTTGGCGCAGATCGGAACATCAAGCGCATGTATGCGAGCTACCAGATTTATGAATGCCTCGTCAAGTTTGATGTCTTTTTTTGGGCTGGCTTTTCAGTCCAGTTTATCTGGTTGGTACTGCAAGACAATGACTGGGAATATTATGTGACGTGCCTGGCGCTTCCTCTGTCCATCGTCCTCCTGGTAGAGGGCCATTTGGCAGCAAGGCACGAAAATAGGTGGATGATGGCGACATTCATGTCGGGTTGCGTCGGCGCAATGATTTATTTCATCTACAAGGTCTGCCCCTGATTGTCATAATCTCTACAACATTGAACTCATGTTTGTGCAGCTCATCAGGGTGCTCACAAACATTAACACAACATTTAAACTCACCTGGAAATCACTTACCGTGTTCTGTAAGCCCCCAGAGCTTGCCCCAGTCCGAAGTTGAATCATTGACGTTTCTCGTGCTCGTCTGTTAAGCTGTGATCGCCATTGTGTTACTGTTTGCAACTATGATATTTTCTGTGATAGTGCTGCGGAATTTTGGCAGGGGTCTGAAGGAAGCACGTAAGTCCTTCTATCGAGTCATCGCTTGTGGAATGTATACCGGCTCATTCGTGTATCTGCATTTGTAGTCGCAAGAAAACATGATCGACTGGGTCCAACAAAACACGGTCGTGCACAAAGTACTAATCTCAATCGCATGAGCATTGACTGAAATCAATCCTTCTTTTTCTTGGACTCCCTCCTTCGGACTCTGCATGAAAACTACATTGTACTGATTGGTTTCCACTTCTTGCAAACCTCACTCTTCCATTTCTCCCGACATGTGACATCAGACGACCTGGAACTTTAATGACATATTAACAGATACTGTTTAATTGCTATGCATCATGGACAAACGGACTTTGCTGCGCATTGTCTGCCACTTTAATTCGATTTCAACCCCGCTTGTTGTCTTCCCTTGTCGGCTGCCAACATCGTTGCAACTGCGCACTCACCTTCAACACCAGGCCTCTCGTAACTGGTTTTTTCACTTGCAAGCTTACCTCTGCAACCCTTTTCGCTTTGGCGATGCGAAGACCTTGTGTCTTGAATCACAATGTCGGAATTGCAGCAGAGCCATCGCCTACTTTTGTTTATTCTTCATTTATTCATATACCTGACAGTTGCGCGCGATGGGAGTGTTACTTGTTGATCAAGTACAAAAATCCATCAAACGCAAGCTTTTCGAGGGTAGCGTAGGAGAGCATTACACCTTTGTCTCACCATGATTTTGATATTTACCTTTACCCCTCCGACTTGCGTCGTTATGGAATGTTTCTTTATTTTACTCTGCTTTGTGGTCGACCTGTCTTCTGGCTAGAAAGTGTATATTAGGAATTTAATGTGATTCCTTCTGATTGTCCTGATTGACGGTCGAGGTCTTATGGATTGCCTGGTGTAGCCTGTATGCCCAAGAACAAGACAGTTGGCCGAGTGAAAACATACCAAGTTGAACTAGGGCTTGGGCACTCATGTGGGTTGATTACTAGAGGTTGTACCTTTATTCGATTGTTGTCCCTGGACCTACGCTGCTTTGTGGTCCAACATATTGGCCACAAATTTACGAGCCATCAAAAGTCGCGCCGTGACACGTGGGTGCTCTTCTTGAATCCACTCCTTGCGTTCAACATGTCTTCACGGTATAGGCAATACCTTGTTCCAAAAACACCCTACTCGATGCTCAAATTCGTCTCAGACTTTCAGCCAACTCTCCTCGAGAGCGTCCCCCCCGTCTCGGTACCTCAGCCGACTCTTCTTCGTCCGCTCCTTCATCTCATACCGCTAGACGAGCACTCACACCACCTGCTTCCGGACGATCTACCCTGCTAGGTCATTATTACAACAACACAGACAACTCATCGTATAGTGAACAGAATTATGGACGCTATGCCAGTGGTGGAGGAGATCCGAATGGCCATCGGTATGCTGATGATCTCGAGGGACAAAATGAAGAAGCATTGGAAGGGTTGGGTGCAAAAGTCAAGCTATTGAAAGACGTAGGTTCTTTTTTTTTAATAAAACAATTGATGAGAAGCTGATTCATGTTCTGCAGATTACTATTGGTATTGGGAACGAAGTACGAGAATCAGCACATCAGCTCAGCCATATGGTACGCCCGTCCTCAGCTGTCTATTTCCTTTATTATTATTATTATTTCCACTCACTGGTTTTCGATCCGACTAGAACGATACTTTTGGAGAAACAGGTAGCATACTCCAGAGCACATTCCGACGTATGAACAACATGGCCTCAAAGCAGGGTTGCCGATGGCTGTGGTACATCGTATTTCTGATGGTTGTGTTTTGGTTCTTCATCGTGGTCTGGTGGTTTCGAAGGTAATCCCTATTTGCACCCTCAGCTTAAGACGCAGCTAGATTCATGTACCTCACACCTATTCTCCATTTTATGACCCTGAACTTTTTCCACGTCATATCTGACGATCTCGAATTCAATCACATTATGTGTGACTGACTGAAACTACTCTGATATTGAATTGTTAATGATCAAGAAGAACTATCTTTGTGTGTGAAGTAAAGATCTGATCCTTCGAGGCTGATGATCCCACTGTTGATTTTTCAGTGCATTTCTGACCCTCCGAACATGATCCATGGCGACTTGGTGTGGGTACGCTTAAGTCTTCAGAAAAGTGAGCATAATGACATGTAGCATCAACCGGTACATTTGTCATGAGTAGGACTCTACAAAAATAACGAGTCAGATACCGAGTCACGACACATTGCCACCCCAACTATCTAATCCTTACTCTTCTGGCTTCATGATTTTCATAGATTTCTGATGCAGGACCCTGTTATAGCCTTGCCACTAGCTAACGGCTGAATCAAAAAGATATTCAATTGATGATGAATCATCCTGAAAGTGTGAGAGAGCGTTCTTTAGTTGTACCAAGTCCAAAGTCGTTCTGAATAGTATAATGTTCCTGAATGAATTAGATATTGTACAGCAAAGTAGCACAGGAAACAGTGCGATAAATGTGGATGAAAGATATATACCAACTGACAATAACTACAGCGACTAGAAGTGTTCAATGCAGTGAACAAAGAGCAGAGACAACCAAATAATATGAATAGTTAACTATGAGTCAAGGTAAACGAGCAGATTATGAGAGAAGATTCGGCAGAACAGGAGATGAAGTAAGTGCTTGTCAGTCATCGCGCAATGTGGTATTCCCAATTTCCCAAATCATCCGTCGCCGAAGGTATGGCATGTCCTTCTGCGTGAATCGGAACGTCTCTTCTCCTCTCGACAATGCTTCAAGGAATGCACATGTGAATACACCACAATCGTATCCATTCTCTTGTTGAGGAGTTATCTCCTAGAGAAATTCCATTAGTATAGCCAGTAATGAGTAGGCAATTCAAACTCACGTCAGGCGCGTAGTTTTCCCATCCTGTGAAGTCGAACGGAACTTTCTTTTTATCCCGGTGCTCTGCATCAAGGTATTTTCGTAGATGCTATGGAAATTGGTAATTGGTGCATGAAGCTTGATCGACAGTGAGGATAGATACCATAAAGACAATCTCTTTTGCCATTCCCATGCTGTCGTAGGATTCCAGGCGCCTCCGACGAAAATTGATAGCGGCAGCAGTCCAATGCGCATTGTTGTGGTTGACAGGAATGAGTATAACATCCTTGGAAAAAACGTCAATCTGGGTACCGGAAGTAAGCATCGGAGATAGATCTATTCAAAGAATCAACACCTTTTTCGTCCATTTTGCCAACCTCCCCTTTTCATAGCCATCTTGGGTCAGCTTGGACCAAAAGAACGAACTGAAATAATGTGCATTCAACGGTGCCCTTCTACCTTGGATTGCTCCATCGGTAAGATTCCCATTGGTCTTTGGAGCGTTTTCTTTACCACTCTCCGACCTGCAAAGAAGCAGAGCGCCGTAAAAGTTGATAACCTCGTCATTCAACCACTGCCCAGGTCTCAATCTGACGATATCCTTATCTTCTACGGCTTCTCTCGCGAATTTGGCTATTTGTCCCCGCGCTTCAAGAAGTCTTTGTACAGTCTTTTCATCAGCAGGTGGTAGGTGCGATGGAAGGGGAAGGGGTTTCGACTTGAGATCCTCTTCGAGTTCAGCATCTCTTTGGCGCCACTTCTTCTGCAGAACATCAAGAGCAAGTGTATCAAACTTGAGAGGCGGTCGTCTGGGGAAAAATAAATAGGGATGGTGAAATTTTATATCAAGATAAACCGTTACCCTTGTATCGAGGCTCGGGCATGTGATAGTGCTCGCTTGAGAGACCCATTTCCTATTGCTGCTAGAGGAGAGATAACTACGAAGAGATTTAAGTCAATAATTATCACACGAAGTCGAAGACGAACCCTTGTTGGAATCATGAGGGATAGCGGACTTGACTCTATCAAAATACGAGAGGTACTCTGGAGATATGAGCTGAGAAAATATGAAAATGGAAATACTATACCTTCAAAATCGGCCATGGATGACTGATAACCTACGCACTATGAATGGCGCTGTTCCAGTCAAACATGGCGAACGTACCATATTGTTTCTGTGTCTCATACGCTCGTAAAGTCATCGCTGCGTTCATCTTCCGTTTATCATTTTTCACTTTTGCTTGATACTAGCGATAGTCAATGGCTGTCTGTCAATTGAGAAGAAAAGGATACATACCACGTCCACATATACATGACTTCTATTCTGATGTCGGATTAGGCCTTTTGTCCTCTTCCTTGTAGACGAAGTGGCTGTAGAAAGAGAGGTGAATGATGCTGAAGGTGTCTCCAGGGACGACTGCGGTGAATGGAGGCCCATACCCGCAAGTTGCGAACTCAAGAGGTCCAGAGTCGATGACTGTTTCGGAGATGATTTGCACTGTTTTTCATTTTTTTGGTGGAGAGAGGGAGTTCGAGAAGGAGTACGGGAAGACAGGGACTGTGGCGAACCAAACATAGGCCGCACTGAGGTCTCGGAGACTTGGGGAGATACACAGATCAACACCGTGGGACTATCCTTTTGCTATACGATTATCCGCCCGAGCAAGTCGAGAATGGATATAGTGTACAGATTATGCTAGAATCAGCGCAGAAATATGACCCAAGATGTGATATACATGCTGCTGCATTACATAGGAGCGTGTCAGTAGCGTAGAAGAGGAATACCGAAAGCAAAATAATGAATAAGAGCCGAACTAAATTACGGGGCGGTCCATAAAAGGGAATTTCTCGGATGGTGGCCACCAACCCTGTCTCTCCCACAAACACTTATCAAGGTCTTTTCTCTACCTGTAGTTCTCCCCCTGCTTCGACGATTCAATCATCAAGCTCTTATCCTTCCTCTTGCTGCAACTCAACGTCTTTTCGCTTCACAATTCTATAGATCATCCTCACGATGGGCATGAGCTATCGCCGCTACCTTTCTGGAGACCGCATCTATGGGTGCTCAACCTGTAAAACCCACCTTGCGACAATACATTCCATGATGTCTAGGGTATCTATTGGTCACAGTACGTGCAGCCTCATTTGCTCAATCTGCCTATTTCAGGCTTTCAACGGTCAGCACGGCCGAGCGTACCTCTTTGACGGGGTGTAAGTTACTTGGATCTCGGTTTCGTTTGAATTCCTACTCATAGTATTCCCCGAGTGTGAATGTTATTGAAGGTGAACCCAGCGATCGTCCAATGACTACCGGCAATCACACTGTCCGAGATATTTACTGCGTCAAGTGCGGAACGACTCTCGGCTGGAAATATGTAAGCTCAATAACTGAATATTGGTGGCTCATTCTCTTTATAATTTAATGATAGGACAAGGCCTACGAATTCTCTCAGCGATATAAAGAAGGCAAGTACATTCTCGAGCGTAATTTGCTCGTAGATGTGCAATGAGATTTGGCCTCGCATGTTTTTTTTCTCTGCATCGCGGTTAAGGACTCCACGGCAATCTCATCGTCATTCTCAGACCAGGAATACTCGTACCAATCGCCATTGAATCCCTGGACATTCTGAACGTTTAGCGGTTATATTTGTGCTATCTTGTTCCTAGAAACCTCTGACAGGAGGCATTGGGTGTTTCGGAGATACCACCATTCCTGTGCTTCCAACTCGTCGGCTAGCCCCCTTCCCCTATGCTAATTGTCTCTCAGCGTATATCTTGCCAACACCATTATCATCATCCTTGCTTATCCCAGCTATGTGCCTTCTCGACAAACAACAGTTTGAATTGCATTATTGATTCGTCATTAGTGGCTCCTTGTCACATTATTCGCCATCATCTTATCACTAGAAGAAATGGAACTTTGCTCGTGTCATTACGCAAATTACTGACTGGTACCGAGTTGACTTTTCTCCGTCGTTCGGAGGGGAGAGTCAGATGAAGAATTCTGAAGCAATTAATCAGTGTGCCTTTGAGATATCATTTTTGTCTAATGATTCGTTGTTCAATTCATTGTTTTTGTCACATCACTGTCACAATTGTCAGAAATCTATCTCTTTTTTTCAATTCAACAATTTAGTACGTGGGACTCGATGGCATGCATAATATGTTTAAGATTCATTCACTCTTCAGATTATATCCTTGAATATTTGATATGACCGTCACTTTGAGAAATGCCCAATTGAAAATGTCAGATAATTGTACATGAGAGCGAACATGACCTTTGAGATCATCTAGAGACATCAGAATCAGAGCTCAAAAAGGGACTGACTTCGATGTCAATGGAAAAGTCAGTGTGTGACATACTTGACAGTCAGGGTTGATAGCTGATGACAATTGACAGTGAACTAGGCTAGGCTGCTCCTGCTCACTGACTCTGTTGAGACTTGTCTTTGGCTTCACTAGAATTACACTTCACTTGTTGCCATTGCTGTGAATATACATCATCATCAAGTTCTTCATCATCATCTTTGATTGGACTTCAAGCACCTCAGTTTCCTGCCCATTGGAACAGAGGTAAGACTTCTGTCCGCTCATGATTATCACACAGGTATAGAAATAGACTTGGCACAAAATCTCATATGGCTCCCCTCCACTTCCGAGACAGCTCACCGGGCTGGGATCCTCCGGTATTCTGTGTCTCTTTGCATTGCAGCTTGCCCGATTGTAAGAAGGAGAAGGTCTTCCTTCTAGCTCACTAGAATAATTATATCCTGAATACGGGAAAACTGTATGATGTGATCGGGAAGTAAAACCTTTACTGAGTGACATTTGAATCCTGTCGGTTGAGAGATTAAGGATCGCAATAATTAAGCCCACAGTTACTTCTCGTCCCCTTCTGCTCTTCTATACTCACTCCAGATATACCTACCTCATCCAGAGTGGTGGTAATCTGACGATCTGATCAATGCGAATAGATGACATCAAGTGATACATTACCGCCGCACAACAACTGAGAGCTATTCAGCTCCGAGTCCTCCTCAGCCCTGCCAACGTCCATGGTAATATTGGCGCAAGAGAAGAGGACAGTGAGGTTCTGGCTCGTCAGATGAAGCAAAATCTGGTACAGAATCCTTTCCAAATAAAAACTTATAAGTATCTGTGTATCTAGACATGGTCGTCTTCGACATCTGTCTTCTGCGTCAAGTCAAGCTATTGGGAAGTGGGACTTTGGACTGCACGGGATGCAAATATTGTTAAAGAGCCTGATCTTCTACGAAATTGAGCTTGGTGGCTGGCAGCGTGCATATTAAATCGAGCACTTGGTTTCAATTAGAGCTGGACAAAAGCACAAGACTCCTTGAAAGATAAGAGCGGGAGCAGTGCTATGCCCGGTTTGTTTTGTGTTATGACTAGTCAAGTCTAGCCAGACGAGGTTAATTAGCATTGTGCATGCGGCCGTGAGAATAAACTCGTAGGAAGACGTATAGCCAAGATTGGAGGGGTGGTGTCCATCTTCAAATTTTGGTGAGATAGGTTCCTATGATAGGCTTAATAAACAAAGTTTAGGCCTGTAAAGGAAATGTTCGTTAGCTTGCTCTCTAGACAATCTCCAGACAATGTATGCTTTGATGGGGGGGCGTAAGTGACTCCGGGAGGCTGAGGACGGCAAGCTTATACACTGCAGTGATTAGAGTAGATGCTTGAGGTTTCAAGGAGACGTTGCAAACAGACGAACCCACTTTCCTACAGCGCGGTGAGTGGATTGGAAATGATGCTTCTCTCCTGATATGGATATTTCTCCGGCGGCCGGATGCCAAATATGACTGCCGTGCCAGGTGCCGAATCCCCAAGACTTCAAGTCCCCAGAATGTCGATCCCCAGCCGTCAAAATTTATAAAGGATAAAGTGATTGCACTCTCATCCCCTCACTTTGTGCATAACACTACCTACTCTCTTCTACACTAATGGGTAAGCTATCTTCGTGTTGCTGAGATTACTTTGTTCACATTTCTTCAGCCGCTATCATGTCTCGTCCAACTGTTTCCTCACCCCTCACTGGCAATGCGTCCCCAAGGCGTGCACAATCAACAGCTCAGCTCATCGCACAACGACGAAATTCATCGTTCCCTTCATCACGCGCTCTACGACCGTTCCCCTCTATTGCACAGTCTCTTGGTCCTTCTTGCAGTGACAAGAAGGCTATAAAAATCATCGAGGCACCGAAACACCAGCAGACGATGTTCGTTCTCGACCTGACACAAGCAGAGTTGAGTCGACAAGGTTGAACTCGTGTCCCCATGACTGTGCTTTTCTTTTTGTTGCGCTCTACTTATGTGTATGTCATCCATCACTTGTATAATTCGTGGTGAAGAGCGACACTGCGTAACCTATCATATTCCCTTCACCTTACGCCCTTGATTATTTTTATCATCTTATGTTCCTTTTTTTTTTAAAAAAAAATCGAATCTTATGTTCTTTTCAGCTGTAATTTTTGAACCTTCCATTGATGTAATTAGATACCCAGGATGTAAACATACACGTATGCACAACATGACTCCTGCGATGTTTTATGAGACCCGATCTTGTCGGTTGTGAAAGAACATTCTGGGCGGTGAAACAGGCTGAGATGGTTCGGTCTTTCTTAGTGGATCCGGCAAAAATAGACATGTCTCCTAGTAAGTCAAACTTCCCAAGAATATTCTTGTTCAACAACGGCTTATCACAGAATGATTTGATGTTCATCAAAAAAGTGAGACTTTCCAGCAACTTCTTGAGGCATGGGTTCTGTTGAGCATACTCCACAGTAATAACTGTCAATCGTCTGCCTGGGACCCTCAAAAGTCCGGCGGGTCAGTATCAAAGTTGTTTCAGCCCTTGACAGGCAACAGATAAGTTACCTTCCAAGGAGACAATAGTTCGTCCGCCACCTCTGTCGACATATGCAGGAATTAACTTTCTCGAGAGCACAGAAACAGCACAAACATGAGTCGAACAATGATAAATTGATTCATACAGCACGACAGTTGGCTATCAGGTTTATCTACCTACATTTCCAGTATATATGTGTCCCAAATTATTCAAATCTGCGATTGGTATATCGGGCAGACTGAATCATGACAGGCTTGACCACCAGGGACGCATGGATGTCATGATGCCACCAATATCACGGCTCAGAACGAGCTATTCACAATCCCTCAATTCGGTTATCACAGTGGGGTCCAGAAAAGCCGGATAATAGAGACCCTTGAGAATCACGTAAAATTAGACTTACCACGGTAATGGGCTGAAGCATTCAAGCAATTCGGTACGCGTATTTAGTGCAAGCTTACCAAAGATTGCTTCACTCGGTATGACCAACGATTGATCATAAGCGAGCAATCAATATGGGTGCCGTTCTGACCAACCAACCTGTTTTTCTCACCATCAAAGATGGCGTCTTCATGATAAAAAAAACACTTGCATATTTTCAGCCTCCAGTACGCGCCTTTCCATCGGCTGACATGACTAACCGAGTTCGGACAAGTGAGCCTACACTTCAATTTTAGTCAAGAGATATCTGATGCCCAACAAGATCCCTGAGATGCTTGCCTTTGCACGACTTTCCCACATCCGTATGTTTAATCCGAGATTATACTCCTTTGGCTTGTTTCATTGCCAAACTAGTCATTACAGTAAGGGGTGTTCTGATCGACTATCCCGGATTACCTCGTCACAGTGTCACATCAGGACTCAGGAGGCGACAAACAAAGAGCCAGGACATCAAGTTGTTCCTGCGCGGCAGTTCCTGCTTCTGATGTGTTCGGTCTACGGAAGACGGTTGAAGGCTGGAGTGGCATATCATCCATATCTAGTGCGGTAGGAGTGTCACTTTGCAACATCCATTACTGTCTGGGCTTAATTCAATGGCCCCTGAAACGGATATCTATCTTATCAGGCATTCTCCTCGCGTGGCTGCTCGATTTACTGGCCCCTAGTCTCTTTACTACATTCTTTAGTGCATGGAGAAAAAGTCCGCCACTCAGAATCAAGGGAGGGTAAACCCTTAGTCCTTTTCCTCGAGAGGAGATGTGTTTCATCATCGCCATCCATTCTTTGGTACTGCATCTATATCTCTGATCTGTTTCACCTAATTTCTGAACTCTAGCCTACATACATAGTAAATTCTGCCATGGTGGAACAACAACGAATGCTTTACATCAGAAATAGATTTCCTGGTATTGGTTGTTGACCATTCGTGGCAGGAGGCCTATATCCCGAGTCTCTGTGAGACGATGTCTCTAAAAGGACAATTATGCAGGACAAAGAAGGCAAGAAAGCAGATCTGAGAACTTGGTAGACAGCTGTAAACTCAGGCGCACAGAGCATCTTCAGAACTATGTAATGATCTATGTAATGAGTCAATGATAAGTCATACCGGGTGGAACTGGTGCAAAGGACAGTCTTTGAACTTGGTCTTGCAGTGTAGATGAGACACCTGCACAGGATACGTCCGCGGCGCGCAAACGTCTGGATCAGAGAATTTGAAATTGCACTCGGGCATGGATGGCCTGGGTGTCAAAAGAGGAATAACTCTGAAACTTACTGGATTTCTGAAAATGAATGAGTCAATCACGGGACAGATAAGCCTGTATTCTCTCGTAACAAGTGCTGTACATTGTTGTCTTGGGAGACACTTGAAACATTGGGACGAAGAAGGTCAATGTCTTTCCATTGATTACAGGATGTGAGGTTGTGAGATATTTTATCTAGGTGTCTCTCGAGGGCGAATGATCGCAATTCAAAAAGTTCAAATGAGACGGTGCCTGGCGGACATGACCGGAGGTGAATGTGACGTGTCACGATTTGGGACAAAAGGGTGA
>Ga0153986_1000080_pt1 | contig 28227 bp, 40 predicted proteins | sample TSGA070MetaG_FD_104724 | JGI IMG/M metagenome (GOLD analysis project Ga0153986, IMG submission 104724) | Attine ant fungus gardens microbial communities from Georgia, USA - TSGA070 MetaG | ecosystem: Host-associated > Fungi > Mycelium > Unclassified | place: USA: Georgia, Alexander Wildlife... | reverse complement strand
GTTCCCACTGTGTACTCGTTCTTTTGCCAACTAGAATGTTCTGTTGACTTCTGGCAGTTGACAAATTCGATACATAGTTATTGCAGACTCTATAAACATTCCTTATTCTCAAATAACCCAAGCATGGAAAGCACTAGCTCAAAATTGACTGACTATAAAGTCCTTATCTTCGACGTCTACGGTACCCTTACGGTATGAGCTACTAATGATCATTGAGATTGCCGGTGTTGATGGCTGCTTTAGGACTGGGAGTCCGGTATCTACACTGCCCTCAAGCCTATCCTCGATAAACATGCGGAATCGCAGAAGTGGGGACGAAAAGAGGTGTTGGCCGCATACGCAGCCGTTGAGCATGATCTCGAGGCACAATACCCAGACATGCTTTACTCAGATCTGCTTGCGAAAATTTCTGAGGTTATTGAGGCCAGGGTAAAATCTCATTCTGGAGATACGGGGGCCACGTCCACTCTGGATGGTAGTATTGCAACCTCGTCGGGTGTGACCAACCCATCTGCGCCTTCTACTTCAGATCATCAACTCGGAATTACATCGAACCCTCATGTCGCCTTCGGGAATTCCGTCCAGAACTGGGAAATCTTTCCGGATAGTCATAAAGCTCTTCGCCAGCTTGCCAAGGACTATAAACTTATCGTCCTCTCAAATGTAGACCACGAGTCTTTCCGATACACGCACGCGAAACTCTCCCTCGGCCGTCCCGCTGCAAATGCAGAAGAGCTCACAATATACACCAACCCCCAACTTGCATCTGGATCGTCGACGACTGGTGAGGAAGCCAAGCCCCTGTACTCGAGATACTGGCACCCCCAAGAAACTCCCAATTCTCATTCACCCTTTACGCTTATCCTCACTGCTCAAGATGCAAAGTGCTACAAACCTGCATTAGGAGGCTTCAAGACCATCTTAGAGTGCATTAGAACTGATCCAGCATTGTTAAGGGATTTGGGATTGAATGAGGAAGAGGTGAAGACCAAAGTGCTGAGCGTCGCGCAGAGTTTGGTACACGACCATGAACCTGCGCACCAGCTTGGTCTCAACAGTGTATGGATTGATAGACAGATTGCAGTGACTTGCAGGGAACCCCCAGAGGGTGTTCAGAGGTGGACTTGGAGATTTGAGACTCTTGGGGAGATGGCAGAAGCTGTTGCAGGGGAGAAGGCAGCTGGGCCGTAAGGTACTATGAGATTTGAATAGGTCATATTCAAGTACATAGTAAACCGCGCAGGACGTTCGGTACAATTGATTCATTGATTCATTCAGCGGCAACGGCTATGTCGGAATTAATTTGGCACCGGCCCGTGTTCCCGGTATCTTTTTTTCAAAATGAAAAATCCCTTTACCTGACATGAGCAATGAAGTTCGCAAAGTATGTTTCCAGTTAGTGAAGTAGGGTGCTTTTCTAATATGGTATGACTAGATATCTTGAAGATACTCAAGTGGGTCCATTGCTCAACAAGGTTGCTGTTACTGATGCTTATCAGACCCCTGAGTGGAAGCGAGCCTACATGTGTGTCCTAACAATTGCGGAAACTTTCATCTGACAGTGACCACCAACAGAGATTATCGAGGTTTGAAAAAGTGCATAGCAACGATCCGTGATTCTTCGACGTCGCACATAAACTTAGGCGAGGAGGAACTTTCAAATGCCAGCGAAGATCGAGACCTGGAGGCTGGATCAGACTTCTCGCTAATTCCTGCCGCCGACGTTGCAGGCCTCACACTGGAACAAGGTGGAAATCGACAGCTTATCCAACGAAGGGGTTCAACATGGACAAGGCCTTCCCCAAGAATACAACAAGCTATATCTAATCTCAAACGGCCAAGAACTTGGTCGCTCCTAAATCGCCGTAAGATCAGGACTCTGGTCGATCGCACATGTTCTAATGCTGCTTGTTAGGTAACAGGCGACTGTTCAGCCCTATGACTGTCCTCCCGATACCAGAGCTTCTGGCTCACCTGACCCCTCAGGAGAAGTCATTTTTCGATTATATTGATGCCCAGCTAGATAAAATAGAGTTGTTCTATATGAGCCGAGAGAAGGAGCTCCTTGTCCGGACAGGAACGCTTCGAGAACAGTTTTCTGAACTACAAAACCATCGAGAGTTTGTCCATGCACGTCTTTGACGTATCCATTTTTCGATTCCATGATACTCAATCTTCTTTTTTCCCCCAGAAGGTGAATGACGAAGGAAGAACCTGGATTTCTGCAATTGTGACTGCTCTCAAGCTGAAATTCCGGTCATATCCAGTCATTGAGATATCAACCCATGATTCTCATCCAGACGATAATGGGTCACGACGGACATCCCTGGTAAACGCGACCCTTACAAGGGTATCGGATTGACTGAAACTGAACTCATGTGTAAGGGTCAAGGTTTACGTTCATTGCGTCCGTCTACGCCACCCACAATGCGTACCAGTTCCAACGATGAAACACAGGGGATTGGAACTAGTGGTGCAGGAATGAATGGCATATCTTCCCAACTAGACAATTACCTGCACGCGAAAAAAAAACTTCAAAAGGCTGTTACAGAGCATTATCGGTAAGAATCATTCCACAATGCTATCGTGTTTCCACTCAAAAATTAAATGACCACAGTGGCTTGGAACTGTTACATAACTATCGCGTACGTTGGTAACCAATCATCTGGCGATTCTTAATCAACGTTTCTCATAGATAATGAATGTGACCGGTTTTCGTAAGGCTTTGAAAAAGTTTGAAAAAGTGACCAGGGTATGTTAAGTCATCGTCGCATATATTCAGTCTTCATTGTAGAATGGTACAGATCCACATTCAGGAGCAATACATGATCGAGAAGGTTTAACTATCCAAAGTCATTCGATGCTCAAAGGCTCACAACTTTATCTAGGTTGATAAGAGTGCACTAGGATCCGATAAGGCCCTCGGGGAAATGATGAAGGAGATGCAAAGACTTTATGCACAGGTGTTCCGTATGTTTCCTGTCGCTCGACACCTGACAAAATCTCATTGCGCAAGTAGTGCATGGCGATCTCAAGAAAGCTATGGAACGTCTGCGTGGTTGTGTTGTTTCAAAAACGCACCATTTCAGTACCTTCCGTTCTGGAATTTTGCTTGGACTTGCCTTACCACTCCTTGCTTCTGGAATATACCACAGTGAATATCTTGTTTCCTGATTTTAACGAGGCTACTTCCAATCTAATACTTTTCAGGCACTTTGAAGGAAACATTTTACGCGCGAGATGCTTTATTATATATATACGCCACACTCCTCATCCCTGTTGTCTTTTCCATACTTATTGGGCTCAACCTGCTTGTCTGGGCACGCTATAACGTCAATTATACCTTCATTTTTGGTGGGTAGAAACATCACAAGATAATGTCAGGTGCCCACTGATTTATGACTAGAACTGGATGTTCAAAGTCGGATGGACTATCGAGAATATTATGAGGTAAATCCGTATACAAGCGATACTGGAACCCAAACTCACTTGAGTCGTAGGTTCCCATCTTGCTGTTCTCGACACTGTGTTGTGCTTTCTGGCTATCGTTTGCTGGCATAGGAGCTCCTTACGTGTCACCGACGATCTGGCCCCTTATTTGGCTCGCAGTAACTGCCGCAATTTTGTTTGATCCACTTCCCCTCCTATACCGCTCCTCACGCTTGTGGTTTCTCAGAATCGCTGGAAAGCTTCTGATGTCAGGCATTCAAACCGTCGAGGTATGTTGTATATCCCTCATGGGAGACCTTGTCCAAACAGACACGTCCTTTCTTAGTTCGCCGATTTCTGGATGGGGTGAGTCTTCTGTGCACCGTGGACAATGCTTGATAATGAAATTATCCGCAGTGATCAGCTCTGTAGTATGGTATTCAGTCTGTCTAATCTGTCCACGTTCATCTGCGTATACGTCAATGGCTTCAAAGAAGACTGGGCCAATTGCAGATCTCAGTCAAATGCTTGGCCTATCGCTTTTGTACTTGCCGCTCTGCCATTTTTGTTTCGTCTTACCCAGAGCATAAAACGTTATACCGATTCTGGCTTAATTACGCATTTGATCAATGTGTGCACCCTTGTTTTTCCTTCGCACAGCAAGTAAAATTGGCTAACATTGAATTAGGCTGGTAAGTATGGGTTTGGTATAGTCAACTACCTATTTTATCACCTTTGGAGACACCAAGGTGGGCGGCTTCATGATCCCTTCTGCGCCTACCCATCTGACCCAAGGACAGAGACGCAATACAACACGTGGTTTGTGTTATACCTCATCTCTACAACCATCTATTCCGTGTATGCCACCTGCTGGGTGAGTATTCTGCGTTCGCTAGTACGAACAACATTGACTCGTATCAGGATCTTTTGATGGATTGGTCGCTACTTCAACCTCGCGCCAAACATTTTCTTCTTCGCGACGAACTTGGATATCCCAACCACATATATGTGAGTCATATGATAAAAAGGCCGAAAGAGAGCGAGAACTGATGCGTACCTTCAGCTTTATTATTTAGCCATCGTCAGTCAGGCGCGGGCACTATAGTGTTTTGTGATGATACTGATCGACTTGACTTCCAGGCAACCAACTCTCTTATTCGGTTTTCTTGGGTCTTTTATATACCGAAACGAGGGCCAAATACATTGGTTCGTACATTTGTTGTTGCGGTTTTGGAAATGTTGCGTCGAGTCCAATGGAACTTTTGTAAGTATCTTTGGGGGAGGAGGGAGCTGATGGAATCTCGGGCTAATCTTTTTTTCTCTTGGTTTTGCTTTAGATCGTCTGGAGAACGAACATCTCGGTAATATGGATCAATACCGCGTCACAAGGGAGGTACCCCTCCCCTATTCATTTGACCATAATCAGGGTGATTATGAGATAGCCGATTCTAAAGAGCTACCCAAGCCTGACTTTGATCAGCGATGACAATGATCATCATCGCTTCTCACTCATATTAGATTCGATTTTCTGCCCTCGTTATTTCTTACTTGTAGAATTGAAAAGATCGAGGACTGCAGGATATTTAGGTACCTCGCATGATGCACCTTATTAATGTTGAACAGCAATGGCATAATTCTTGCAAACGGTTTGAGATGAAAGAGCCGTTTCCATCACTCAAACGCTCAGCACAGAAAAACAGTGTAACAGAAAAAGCATCTAAGTCGCCAAAGTAGCCAACAGTGCTTCGAAGAAAGACGCTGAACGGGTCACTTCATAGACAAGGCGACCTGGTCTAATTCGCGAAGAATCATAGAATTTGGACACTTCTTGCGGATTTCCCTATCGAGAATGATGAGCACAATAATACATTTACTTGATCATCATAAAAGACACTCACTCCAATTTGACTTTATCCCCACGGTCTTTACATTCCTTGCCTGCCAGTCGCCATTCCCCACACTCCACATAGAAATCTGCCCTCTTTGGAGAATCACATCGTGCGACATATGCAATGGCTTCCTTAGCATGTCCCTTCTCGATAAGATGCCTGACAAAAGGCTCGTAACCGATCGGGCTTCTTTTAGACCTCGAGAACGCATCCAGTGCTTCAAAATCTCGGACCTCTGTCAAGGAATAGAGTTTCAGATACCAAAAACTGGATAGTTTGCCATCAAAAAGAGATGACTTGAGGCAAATGTCGTCGACCTACCGTTTGTCAGAGATCTTGAAGTCGGCTTTAATCTTGTCAGCCCGCTTAGACAGGCCATTCATGATACATTCTCGTATAGTACGATTCACACTTAAACCAAAAAATGAAACTTTCCCATTGGTATCTTTCTCAAGCTGCTGCTGAATTGTCAGAATTCGGAAACTTTCATCCATCATCTATCTCAGACTAGTGATTAGCTTATAACCTAATGAATATGACTCGACGCACTTTGGCTTCAAAATTGCTGTCTTTATCCTCTGAGAAGAATTTATGCGCAGTCTTAACTGAAGCGAGTTTGGCAACCTGATCCTGATGATGTGTTAGACGGAGAATTGTAAGGACGAGGACAATCACAGTAGCCTTGGAAGCTTCGTCGAGAGCTAGCACCGCGCTTTCTACCCTTCGATCGTCCGAATAGTAGAAGTCTCGCAGCATTTCACGATCTTGCTCTCGAGCATATACTTGAAGCAACTTGATAGCTGGTGCGATTTTTCCGCCACCATCTTCAATCAACCGGAAAAATGAACCCAAAGGAAGTCTCTTATGGAGATGAAGCAAAACAAAATATACTGAGGATGTATTAACATCTTACGCAATATAAAGAAAGCACAGGCACGTACTCATGTCAGTATCTCCACTATCAACCGCTTTGCTCAGGGCTAAGCGGTCTTCTTTCATTGTCAGCAGTAGGGGCACTTGATCTGAAGCTTTGACCTCGTGATCCAAAAGCTATAGAACAGTATCAGATCTGGCTCGATGAATGACAGTTCAACGAACCTTCGTCGCGAGACGTGAGCGGCCGATTTCCCATGCACGTTTCGCAATATCTGCGTAACTAACGTCCGTCCCTCCCAGTGATTGGAACTTCTCAACGATTATTGCACATACTTCGTCATCTCCGCCCAGTTCAGCGTCTTGACCTGTTGCCGAAGGTCTTGTGCGGGCAATTTTGGCACATGCCCAATGTTTGAGGACGATGTCGGGTTTTAGATTTAGGTGCGAGGATATACGTAGTGCCAGGAGGTGTAGATTGCGTGAAGTCAATCGACTTATCAAGTGCGAAGGGGAAGCGTAGTTGTATCTGATGATTGATCAGGGCGATTAGGGTCAAAGATGTGTGACAGCGTACTGCGAATAAGTAAGTGGTATGCCGATTTCGTAGAACCTCACAGCATTCAAAACTTTCAATATTTGACCCATGTTCACGAAATCGGTAGGGTTGTAAGAATCTAAGTATCCTTGACCAAACTTTGCTGCCTGCATTGGCCGGTGAGAATTGACGTAACGACTCGGAAAATATTAAACGGACATTGAGCAAGCGACGTTGCCAATGAGATTCCCATTCTTGTCCAGCTGCCTCGATGCACTCATCAACTGCCTTTGCAAGTTCTGTTTTGATACTGCGGATACTCTCGTCTGCCTTGGGTGAGCGGTTGTTATAACTTTCCCAAGCATCGTATAGGATCGCAGAGGGTGCTATTGATCCAGGACCAAATATCGACAAAGTAGAGGCTAAATTTCTATCAGAAAAGTCCAAATCCTTCGAGCTCAGCCCGCACCTGGTACTTTTTGAATCAGATCACAGACGTCGGGACTGAAAACTCGTGCACCGTCCATTTCCGTCACAGTAAATAGAGACCCCGTGTAAAAATACCTTCACTGATTATGAGCCAAGCTGAACTCGACTGACGATAGCCTCTTACTGTAGTGTGTCTCCGAAAGGTCCAACTAAGAGTGCTAGACCATCCCAAGTGACAAGAATAGCATCGTTTCCGCACCATTCAACCTGGTGGACTGAGCGCCCGGCACCGATTACACTATCTGTCTCGAACTCTGCCATACTTCGCTGGAAGTCGGTCGAGACGACCCAAAGAGTCCCGGAGAATGTAAGAAGGGCGAGGGATTTCCCATTGGGTGACGTCGAGATATGAGTGAAAGGTCCTCTGGATAAACGTTGGTCGACACACTCAAGATTGTCGACTGTGAGGATAGTGGCCTCAACTGAAAGGAGGACTTCAACGTGACGAGAGATGTTGAGATCCGGTGGAATTATTGTCCATGCGCGAGGCGGTTTGGAGAGACCTATGACTCAAGGATAAAGATGAGGAGTGAAGCTGAAACTCGGTAACGTACCGGGGCTGGCCAATGACAACGGTCGCCCACCATCCCAGTTTTTGACCTCGAATAGGGTGAGAGAAGAAGTGAGTGCAACAAGTCCACTATCATGTATACGGGCATCGATGATGCCCAGCTCAGCGGCTTCGGCACCAAGAGAGTGTTGTTGATATTCGCCTTGGAGGTCGTATATCCTATATATCCCTTCCTCGTTTAACAAAACAAGTCTTTCGTCAAGAGTCCAACCGAAGCGTATAATCTTGCCCTGGTCCCACTACATGACCAAGTCAGTTATGAGTCTACCGATAGTCATGGTATGATCCACACACTGAACGATAAGAGTGCCTCGCCTGCTGGGGAGTAGATCTGTACCTGGGATTTTGTCAAGGCAGAAGCGGGACGATTTATGGCTACTATCTTTGTAGTATCACGCATTAGGGCTGTCGAAAAAATCTAAGGCCAAAGCAATGAAGGTAGTTCCATAACATACCTATTGGGCCCCCATATCGGCAACCTGCTATGACGAAGCCGCTGAAATCTGGTAGTTTCCCAGATACAGTGTAAAGGAGTTGGCGACGGTAGAAAACACTACCACCCTGCATTGCCTGCCATGACACAGTTGGATGTTCTTCCATGAAAAGTGTTGATTTAGTAAGCTATTAATGGTGACTGGATCAACCAAATCAAAAAAATATTTATCACTCATGTTTGGCGAACATTAGCCTAAAAGCCCTTGTGTCCCATGGAGATGGGATTCCCCTCAGAGATCTAACGGCCATGTTTCTGACCTTACTGCGACTGGAGAGCGACTAGATTAGATATGTATTGTTCAATCAAGCAATAGATACTTGACACTCAATTTCAAGTGAACACACAAAGCTGGAAATTTCTCCTAACACATTCCAGTACTTATACTTGTGGGCTCTGCCTAATTTGAGAGCTGCATCTAAAACACGACCATCATCATGAACAGTTTGTCAGAGCTTGTCCTCCCCTCAAGAGATCTGGATTCAAGTTATCCAGATCTACAGGATATGATGTCTCTCCAGCTTTCCTGCCCAGTCAAAATCAATCAAGAAAACATTGTCACCTTTGTAGATGACGTTGACCGCTCGAAGATCGCCGTGGAAAAATCCTTCCTGGAGGAAGGCCAGCACAAGTTCCCGCAGCAGTTTTTCCCAATGTAACATATGCGATTGAAGCAAACCTGCCATGGGCAAGGGACAAGCATCTGAAAGATACTCCATCGCAACACAGAACCCACCCCCCAGAAGTCGTTCGAAACCAAGAATTCGGGGAGACAGCTCGCGCTGAACAAAAATAGTGTAATTCGATCGAGTAATCTTGACAAGAATTATCTTCTTGTCGTTGTCTCTGTCGCATACAACCAGCGGTAATGTTGCCTATCTGGATAAAAGGATTTGATCTGGAATGAGAGTGGCTCGTCAGATTCCTTGTAACAGAGTAATTGCAGGGAATTTGTGCTGCCCAGAGGGGATTGCAGGAGGAGGAGACCTGGCGTAGCGAAAGCCATCATCTCAGATACACCCCAAAAGCACCAGTGCGGCCAGGGACGCAGAATACATCGGTGATGAATGGCCACAATGGCATGAAGAACGATATCAGCACCCACAGGTCCAAAAGAATCGCTCAGTCCAACTATGGTAATGCCAGGACATGGCACTCTCTAGCGGCAAAATGCGTCGTTTAACATCTTATTTGTGTCCGTGCCACATTGGCCACTGCCTTGATGATGGGGATTGAACTGTCACTGACCTCATTTCGGTCCCCACAACCAAGACTGCGCTCTTTAATGTGACTGTCCGAATGACTCGTACCAATGTTTGCTGCATGTTGATTGGGATTAGACAAAATTATGACCCTCCTGTCGTCTTCATGACCAAAATTGATCGACCTTTTCACCCAAAGCCATGGTACAACAGGGCAATGGGAGAAATGTCCTTATCCGGAGAAGATGAGCAATCATCTAGAATTTTTTGGTCGTCGTTCGATTGCAATCCATCATCTATCCCAGACTAGTAATTAGCTTATAATCCAATGAATATTACTCGACGCACTTTGGCTTCAAAATTGCTGTCTTTATCCTCTGAAAAGAACTTACACGCAGTCTTTGAGTTTGGCAGCCTGATCCTGATGATGTGTTAGACAGAGAATTGTAAAGACGAGGACAATCACAGTAGCCTTAGAAGCTTTGTCGAGAGCTAGCACCACACTTTCTACCCTTCGATTGTCCTAATGTAATGGGTTGGCGGCGGTAGAAATACTGCTATCCTGCACTGCCATGACGCGAGTGGATTCTGAAAAGTGTCGATTTAGTAAGCTATTAATGGTGACAGGGTCAGCCAATACTCATCTTGACTCAGAACCACTATCATGATTGTCGCATAAAACGTTGTCCTCTGCACCACACGTTCGTAGTTCAGAAAAATGATCCCTCGAATATCGACTTCATTCGGCTGTGACTGCTCTCACTGAAACACTGAAACAACGAAAGCAGTCACTTCAACATATCACAATCACTCATGTTTGGCGAATACGAGTCTGAAAGCCCTCGTGTTCCATCTCCTTGGGAGCCCTTCATATCGAACCTATGGGAACCCCCTCAGAGATCTAAAGGTACCATTTCCCCTCACTCAACCTCTATCTCTCCCCAGCGTCTTTCACCATCGCCCCTACTCCTTCCCCGTCTTGTTCCTGAAAATGACACAGGCAATGTCGAATATAAACTTCAACTTCTCAATCCCTCTCCTGCCCGCTTCGCTCGCCTAGTGACCCAACTCAAGTGGCGACTGCTCGAAGGTGGCGGTCAAGCATATTACGAACTTGGAGCCGCTGATTCCGGTGAGCTAGTCGGTCTGCCCAGGATTGACCTTGAGTCCAGCTTGGACACACTGGAAATGATGGCAGGCGAGATTGGTGCTAGCGTCATTGTCGTCAAGGAAATCGAGGTACCAGCTTGCCTAGTTTTCCGATACAAGGAAGATGCTCGTGACACTGGTTCTTGGAGAGTTGCAGGAGCGAAGAGATTTCAGAAAAGTGAACAGGGGCCAGAAAGCCTATCTAATTGTGACTATGATTCCATGTCCGCTTCTACGTACACGAATACTGAGGCTGAAGATTCGGGGACAACCGACTGCGATTACGAAGACATTCAGGCGACAGTTGTTCCTCGGAAGACAGCCTTCGAGGACCCCATGGTTCATCTAACAGAAGCCATGACAATTTTCGCCATGGATTCAGAGGATTTGGGATCTGACACATTGGAGCTTGACGAAGAGTTGGGCCTACCACCTCCCCAGTATGCCATCGATCTTGAGATTTCCTCGGTGTACAAACCTCGTCCTATGCGGAAAAGGTTTCATCACATTCATTCCAGTCATCAGCATCAATATCTCGACGGCCAAGGATATACAGTTGCGAGGCTGCAGGAGAAAATTAGAAAGCCTGGAGTGCTCCATTCTGAGCCACTTTTGAAAGATGGTCCTTCTGCATCAGCAAATGAATCCCTGACAAGGAAACAGGCGAGGGAAAAAAGGCGCGAAGAGAGAAAACAGGCTCTTCTCAGGACGACTGTACACGAGGTATATAACGGGAAATCACCCTCTGAGAACAGATTAAATCATATCATTTCTGGTCAAGGCATCCTAGACGTCCAAGCGGAAGCTGAGACGGTCGGTGAAGCAATCGAAGAAGTTGGGTTGACTACCATCGAAGTTCCAGAGTCAACTGTCACATCTTTGACCAGTGTTAATACGAACTTCCCTGCTTCTGTACCTATAGATATCATCACGACCAGTATCCTCGATCCTAGCCACGACGATGACTGTGGATTCAAGGAAGACAGAGGTATGTCAATTTCCTCGGTCGAAGTGGATACCAAAGTGCATGATGAGAGTTCTCATACAAGATTAATTGTTGAAGTTCTAGTAGTAAGAAAGATGTCTGTGGAAGAAGGATACCTAGATTTTGAAGGGTTTGCTTTGGATTGATCGGTTTGTGTACCCTTTGCAGATTGTAAGCTATTGTAAACTATCTGAACAAGATATATACCAGAACAATTGCATCTATTTTTTCCATGATTGTTTTATCCTCCTCATTACGAGGACAAAATTGTCAGTCTTTATATCTTGATAATTACATGCCACTGAGTGAGTTCCCCCTTCCCTCTTCCCAAGCCTAACTTATCAGGTTTTACCCTCAGATTAGAGGATATCAAAGCGGGCTGACGCAAAATAACATCATCGTCAGAGACAAGCTTATTCGAGATGCTCAAACAAGGCTAAGAACGAGCTCTGCAGACACATTTACCCCTCCCCTAACTACCGACTCTCTCAGTCGTTCACCTGGTGGTCGCTGAGTGTCCTTGATGCTTTAGAGAAAACGAGCACAGATGTTCCAGGAGTAGCAATATCAACTATGTATTCACCCAATAGACGTGAGTTATATCTGCACATCAATTGGGGAACTTTCTACGCTGTAAGGCTCACCGAAGGTAGACGACTCCGCATGTGATCCTCGATCTCTGCTTACTCATTACGGCTATATTAATATCTGTAGTGATGCGATCTGATGTCATCAAATTCTCATTCCAAATTCTCATTCGACGCATTTTTGATATTTTATTTCTTGGCTGCTGCCGGAACTACCTACATGTTAGCTTGCACAACTATCAAATGGGTGCATCCAATAATAACTTGTTTAAGAAGTCCATTTGTTCTTGCCGATAAGTATCTTCTCCAATCTCCCGAGGGATCAATCCATCCAGGAAGATGAGTTGTTTCGGGTTTTCTGTTGTATACTCTGGCCAATGGAAATCAAAAGAACCTCCTCCATTAGGATCCAATTTGTTTATGAAACGGATTATATAGTCTCTCAAGTCCTGGCCGATGAAGAAGGAGTTCAGGAGGTCGGTCCCGTGGAACTATTTTGAATGTGAATCAAAACTTGTTAGTACATATGTGTGAAATAAACTGACTGAACCAAGAATAGGTGTTTCTTTCAAGCGCTTGCTCACTACAGCATATCCATCAATTTTACATTTCCCTTACTCGAACATAGTCCGCTTACAGAAAATCCAGATATTCTGCTTTCCCGATGTATTTTTCAAAAGCCAACGTCTTGGAGCTTGGAAACCACCATCTCCTTGCATAGCGGCAATACGTTTGAATTGAGGAGTGATAGCGTTCAAGTTCCCTGTGTCGAATGGCGAGCCTGCTGTGATGTCCGCAGGGTAGAGGGCAGAAAGCTGGCTTATTTGATCATCGTTTGATCCAGGAATGAGCACATCATGGAAGTAATCTTGAGTTTGTGCATCAGTACTATGTAAACTCAAGTTCGCTTTCTTGTCTTGGGAAATCGAGCATTATACTCACGTCACGTTGAGTGAAGATAGAGAAAAGAGTGTCCCTTCGTCGTCACAATTACCTAATAGCCATTGGTATATGCGAATGGCGGGTGCGTTCAAACTTCAGCTCACCTGTAATGTAAGAAATATTCGCAACTTTTCCATCCTGTACAAGACGCTGGGGGTTATCAGTAAGGAAAATGCCATCAGCTCTGGGTAGCCAAGTCAGATGCATCCCCTAGTCGTCATTTATCATCTTTTAATTTTCCATTTCTCCTTTGCAAATGCATACCTGGTAACCAAAGACGCTAGGGGTAGCATCGAAAGCAGCTTTTAACGTATCATAATCCACCTCGCGCAAGCACTGTAATGTATCGGGGGATCCAGAACATCCAGTGTTCTTCACTATCTGATCATAAATCGCTTGACCCTTCTCAATATCGCCGACAGGGACAGGAGCACCGGATTCCATGATGGCACCGCGAAAGAGACCTTCAACGTTGCCGTTGTTGGCGACCATATGAAAAGAGGTTGATATTGCCCCCGCGGATTCACCCCAGCTAAAGAAATCGGCTATGGTTAGTAATGCAGGTGAATGTGCTTGACGCCTTACATTGTTACTTTCGATGGATCACCCCCAAATGCAGCAATATATCTCTGTACCCATCGTAATGCCTCTCGTTCTAGGACCCGTTGATCACAACCGTCGAATACATAGGAAACTGGATCAGCTTACGATCCTGAAGACCTAGGTTCCCAACTCCGCCTTCTTTGACCTCTTTGCTAGCCAAGAAACCGAAACCTACAGGTGTGTTCAGACAAAAAAATCATGGCACTCCAATAATCTTCACCTGTCACCCTACATTCTCATCAGCCTGGTATTGAGTTCTGATCCCAAGGATGGTCCTCACCGATAGTTCATGCTCACGAAGATGATTGGCTCACCCATGTCAATAGACCTCGAGACAATCTCGCTTCCATCATATCTAATGAATGACGGATACGCATCAATACGCATCAATACGCATCAATACTTTGCAAGGGCGGAACTAACGAAGATGTTCCACCAACTTGAAAACCCCCTTATAAAAATAAACTGAGAAATCGATATGCAGATATAAGCCAGTCACTGACCACCAAAAATCCACTATTTTCATTATCACTCGCCAGCATACACCGTAGAAAATTACTGTACTCACCGCCACCACAGGCAACTTTGAGGTCGGTGTTGCAGACGTAGGCTTCACGACATTAACAGTCAAACCTTTCGTACTTAGTACTACATGAACGTAAACAGTCCAGAATGATCTCACAGTCTTCGCTATCAAATGCAACAGCTTTATATACTCTGTTGATAAGGCCATCCATGATTTCAGCTGGAAGACTTTGAATATCCGGCGAAGTCAACATCTGCTGTGGACACGCTGGTCCATAATTAGTTGCGTCAATGGTCCCGTTGTAGGTGGAAATAGGTTGAGGAAGTCGAAATCGTAGATTACCCACACTACATTAATAAAATGAAGTGTGTCTATTAGCTTCAACCAAATGGAAATGGAAATATACTCACGGGGGTTGAGCAAAACGGATACCCAAGAATTCTTGCACAAAGCCGGAAGTCTTGCCGTTTACAGTTGCACCATCGAGCTTGACAGGCAGAGTACATGTAGCCACAACGAAAGACGCGCAAAAGATATAGGTTATTGAGAGTCGAGTGAACATGAGCAAAATCTATCAAACGAACCGCTTTTTAGAGGCATGTTGATAAGACAGCGCTAGACGTAACTGAGTTACTCTCTCTCGGATATATACCTAATCGAGAACGACTGCTGAAACTCGGGTGGAGTAGTCCATGTATCTCACCTAGCGCGTCTGATTGCCTGTTACGGTATATATCTAATTCTGGAAATTTTTGAAGCACGTGCGGTCTGAGGAAAGCGAGTCCCAAACTATCGCGTTGATCACAATTTCTATATTCACCTCTTCTATCCTGAAGACGAGGCCCCTACTATGACGAGAGCTGTGATTATATTCCCGCAGTCATGGAATAGTCAGGAGGACTGACTACACTAATAAATCTTATCGTTCTTCGGCTATCCAGACGCAACAAGGAACAGGATCATTTCAGGAGAATGGTTAAAGTAGAGGATTGATCTTGGAAAATCTCCGAAATGCTTGTTGGAATGGATCAAGTTAGCCAGGTACGTTGGACCACCCACGAATTAGTTTCAGATCGGCTTATCAATATAGTAATGAAGGTTTTGTAAGCATCAAGTGTCGGTAAAATTCATTCTTTGGTTTCAACATTCTCCCTGTTGCTATTACACCTTGTCAATAGATGACCGTCCAATGACTGATTTTTAGGCATTGCAAAAGAGCTTAAGCTTGAAGGTCCTTGCCAGTGCCTATCATAGAATTATTGACCAAGTTTTTGTCTGTGTGAGACCTGATGAACAAATCAGGTGTAAAGTGTAAAATATCCCATTTGGGGAAGCAATTTATCGAATTGATTGCGCTGACTGCTAGTTTGTTACTCGCATACCTCCTATCTTCAATGAGCTTAGTAGGGACTCATCAAACAGAAAACATAGTCATCACTGGTGAGCTACGGATAATCAATCCGAGCATCATTTCTGACGACAAGTAGGAGCATCAGGGACACTTGGCTCGGCAATTTATAAAGCATTCGAAGCGGCAGGCTATCTCTTACTTGGTCTTTCCTATACAAGAACACAAGAAGGACTTCGGAAACTTGACCTAACAGACCAAGCTGCTGTTGAAGACACTCTGCGGGAGGTAAAACCCAAATGTTAGTTCTTCACAAATCCTTTCCCATTTCTGACTATCTCGGGTTCGTCTGATAAGATGTCATCCATTGTGCGGCGGAGCGCCGCCCCGATGTAGCGGAGAAAGTGTGTTCATGATCTTCTCAGACAAGTTTTTTTTTTACTTTCTTATGTATATCTTACCAGGATCCTCATGGGGTCCAACAAGTAAGGAACAAACTCTTCATCGTGACACCATCTGATGCACCCAGCTTAACGTGAAAGTACCCGGTCACCTTGCATCCCTTTCTCGCGACCTCGGGTTCACGCTTATCTACATATCCACTGGTGAGACATTAAACCTCTTGATCTTGACCGATTTGTGCCGATTTCTTGTGTTCAGATTATGTCTTTGACGGTACTTCTCCTCCATATGAAACCGACTCGCAGACAAACCCACTCCAACTGTATGGTAAAACAAAACGGGATGGTGAATTAGCCATTTCTTCAGTTTCTGGGGCCAAAACTACCATTCTCAGGGTTCCAGTATTGTCAGTTTCATCCGCCCTGGACTCAATCTGAAATAACAATATGCCTTTAGATATGGTCCCACCCAGAAAAATTCTGATTCAGCTGTGAATATCCTCCTTGATGTCGTTGAGGATCAATCAGGGAAGCAATACAAAATGGATCACTATGCGACACGGTATCCCACCAATGTTGAAGACATAGCTGGATTCCTCGTCCGGGCCATAGGTATGGTTTACAAATGCAAAGATGGGCTCGAATTCACTGTTTTGATGCGTGCTCTCCAGGTCATAGGAAGCAGCTCCCTCCGATTTTGCATTATAGCGGAGAAGAGTCCTTTACGAAGTATGAGATGTGCCTTATATTTGCCAAGATCCTAGGTCTGCCCCATGACCACATTATTCCGGACATCAATCCACCTACTGGGACTGATGCCACGGCTCGTCCAAGGGATTGTCATCTCTCTACGAGAAAAACTCAGGATCTCGAAATTCCAGGGGGGCTAGGACTTTCTCTTTTCATCCAGTGGTGGTCCAGCCATCTGGAGAAGGATGAACTACGGCACGATTAATGAGCTTATTGTTATCATCTTGGTATGCAACACCGACGGCTCAAAAACTAATCGTTGTGATTTAAAGACTTTTCACTCCTATTATGACGCTGAAATCCAAATGTATTGCCACTGTCCAGATTCTTTGATTGAGTAAACTCTGTCCTGTGTAAGAGAACTCTCAGTCAAGTGGGCTTTAGGACAGTCTTGAGTTTTCGATTACCGAAGAAAACGACACAGATGAGGTAAATTACTTAAAGAAAGTTAATGAACGTGGAGTACATAAACCAATGCGGATGTAAAATGTGTCAAGAGACCACCACCGAATCTACGATGACCTCTTTATACAAAGGAAGAAAACTTCTTACAAATAGGTTTGCTCGAGGCTCGATGCAAAAAGAAGGGATACAATATTTGGTGCTACCCAACAAGTGGAAGAGCTGCCTCTCTGGACCAATACGACAATGAAGTGAATCAGTGATACATACTCTGACGCGAGACGGAGTGAAATAGCGAAGGTGCACCCAGAAATTCATATGGAACGGGAATAAGTGTCGATAGTCCAGATGATTGTGCAGTGAAAACTGCTCATTTCGAACCCGAGGTCTTGAAGAGAACAAGACCGGCGAGGGCAACAGAGTATCCTGAAGACAGTGTTAGGTGCCAAATACCGAGGTCATATGAAATCCTTACCAAAAACCTGAAGCGGAGTGATAGGGTAACCGAAGATGAGGACAGAACCAGTGATAAGAATGATATCCTTCATAGAATCCATCAACTTAGTTCATTGAGATTCTAGATGGATGGACAAACTTTGAAAACGCCGGCAAGGGTCAACACTAGCCCACTGCCAGCACTAACAAGGAAAACAGCTGCAACGTTTAGGAGGAAAGCAACGGTAGCATTGCTTAGAAGGATAGCAGCACCGAGCTTGGGTAGCTCATAGAAAGGAGCCAAACCTTCGGTGAAAGGAAGGAGGATCAGGTTGATTCCCGCGCAGACGGGAGCATAATAGTGCAACGACACCAAGGGGTCCATTTTCAAGTTATGTAGAAGGACCTGGATCATGACAAGTCTGGATGCCTCAAACTGATATCAATCAATCAGTATGCAATAGCGGACAGAGAATCTGGCATGACTCACAGCGACAGCTGCAGCTTGAGTCATAAATCCAATCAGATTAAAGCGCAGCTCCCCCTGCGAGGCGAGAGCGACGCCAGAAGAGATCATGAGGACAATAACGGCGAGTTTCTTGTTTGGATCATCGAGTCGGAACGTCCACTGGATCAGAAGGATTGCAACAGGTGTAAAGGCCTGCCAGGACTAGGTGTCAGTGTACATTGCCATTCGTCTATAGAGTAGCAGACCTTCAACATCTGTATATATGAAACACTGAGGTAAAGGTATGCAGTGTTACTGAGAACGAGGCTGCCTGAAAACAACAGGCCAATTGGTAGAATCGATTTGACAAACATGTCCTTTGTCATGTTCACATTCTTTAATCCATCTAGGAGATGAGTTGTCCGTTGTAGGACACGAGTCCCGATGGCCGCGAATGTGAGGTGAAATGTCACGAGAAAGACAGGATACTTGAAGTTTAGGGAGTTGTAGAGATGATTATTGTATATTATAACAGAGGAACTGAGGACGATCCAGATGGGAATGATGATAGCTGCAGTTACTTTGGGTCGGGGCTTCGGTGAGGTTGCAGAGGCAGGGCTGGGTAGGGATGACTGGCTGCTACTGCTGCCTTGGAGTTCGTAAATATCAGATTCATGGATCTGTTGCTTTTCGTCGAAAATGCCTGAGTTGGAGGCTGGCATTCTGAAAGAGGGAAAAGGCTGCATGTAAGAGTTGGGAGTATTTTAGCGAAGAGATGCGAACAAAGGGAAAAAATAACTTGCAGCGTAGAAAGTTGAGTTGAATAAAGAAGGGGAGTGGCGGTCAATGAAGGAGCTGACGGTGTGCACTGCGGCAGCAACGGACAAATCAAACACAACACGTTCACAACACGTTCCGCCACTGATCCGCCTATTTATTTGGTTCTACTCGTGTTGTTTCAAAATCAAGAACGCTCACACAATGACATCAGGTAAGACAGGCTGCTAAACATCAACCGAGCAGGAATAATCCAGATGCTCGAGTTTTAGTCTGTAAAGTGGAGCGTCAACTTCGCCCTCATTATTATCCTAGAACACTCGAAGGGTCATTCAGTCCTTATCTACATCGAGGAATGTCTTTGAATCCAGTAAATGTCCAGTCTTCGGGAGAACCACGTCATGGAGTCATTAGTTCATCTTGGCGACTTTCTCTGGCTTTTAGCCCCAGCAACTCGTCTCAATTCACTTGTCTTGGCACGGTCTACCCTGCATTTTCCGACGACTTTGTGGAACATTTTAATTACTGATCTCGAGACTCAGGAGATGGTCTATAAATCACATGCGACGATGATCCCACTAGCATTGGCCACAAGCCCCTAGCTCCGTATGATTATTGTGTCGCTCGAGCTTCCTTCTGACAATTGTCAACCAGGCTATCCTTGATCGGATCATGAGCGAACTGGTATGGTTCACGACTGGTAATTGGAGTAGGAGTAGGGCGTTAACTGATCCTTGGTTACCACATTAGGTATTTTCCTAAATGGGGGGTTATAAGTACCGCCACGGTCATCGTCCTGGCCTTTTCACCAAATCCCATGCCTTATCTCACTTAGCCTTTCAACCATGCCTACGAACAGAACAACTCCCCTCTCGCACAGAGTCTATACTCCCGTTCCAAACGAGCATGGTGATACAAGCGCCCACAAACTTGTCACGTATTGTACGAGCTGCGATCGCTGCTCCGTTGGAGGAGAAATGGCGATCTACATCGACGGTGCTTGTTACGGCAATGGAACTCCGCATGCTCGCGCTGGAATGGGCGTTTTTATCTGCTGCGGTTCCAACCTCAATGTATCTGCTCCCTTGACAGGCGGGCCTCAAACAAATCAGCGTGCGGAAATTCGCGCTGCCATCGCTGCGTTGAAAATTGTCCGACAATTATTTTATGAGGGAGAATTTCGTCAGATGGAGCATCGCAAGGGCGTTGTGTTGATATCGGATTCGGCGTATGTGACCAATGCTATGACAAATTGGGTGGGCAAATGGTCGAAGAATGGAGGGAAGACTTCCGAGGGAAAGTCTGTCGCTAATATAGCCGACTTTCTAGAGTTGGAGAGACATGTGTTGTTTCTTGAGAACAACAAGGTTCCAGTGAAATTCTGGCGAGTGCCTCGATCGGAGAATACGTGTGCGGACGGATTGGCGAAGCAAGCCATCACCGTTTGAGGCGCCGTATTTTTTTGTCGCTGAACTTCACATGTAGCCTTTTTTACCATGTTTCCCATTCTCTGTCCTGAAGGTGACCGCGGTCGTGCTATTGTTTTTGTAGTCATTTTTGGAATATCATTGTGGATTTTGAGTGGGTACCGTCTCAGTGCTACCATAAGGATTCCGCCCACACCTGATTGACCCCGACCAGCCGTATGGCGATAACCCCAGCCTTTCCCACTGTCATAGCTTGATATAGATTTACCTGACCCAATGAACGTTCTCATAAATCTAGCGAGACACTTAGTGAAATGAAGTCTTATCCATTCATAGATATGAAATCATGCAAGAAAAGCAGTCTACTCAGCTGTAGGTCAATGCACATTTCATTGGGTCATTGACCTGTATCGGAGAGTACTGTCCTTTTTTGGGGTTTTGTTCCATTGACGAAGCAACCCGCACGCGCCGCCAGGGAGATGTTGATTTCACATCTATCTCCTATTTTTTTCGTCTGGGTCTTTCAACATATGGTGTTCAGTAGCCTGACAAAACATCAACCATTGAACTTCTAGTGCACGTTCTGTGAAATGACAAGATGGCAGTAGACTTATCTTGTGGACTAGTCAGACCAGCTTCGACCTATTTTAGTAATGATGTGTCAAAACTGCAGCGATCAAAGGCAAACCTCCTTGCTGCCGACATGTCCAGTCTCCAAGGATATGTCGATCGCCGTGTTTTTCTACTCCTCCAAGATGGCCGTGCTATCGTTGTACGTGTCAACAGCCTTTTTTTCCCGTCGAGTCCAGATTGCTGACAGAATATCCGATATAAATTTCTCTCAGGGTATCCTCGCTGGCTTCGACCAAAAATCAAATATAGTTCTCTCGGATTGCAAGGAACGTGTTTTCAGCATGGATGATGGAGTGGAAGAGATACCGCTAGGGTTGTATCTCGTCAAAGGAGATATGATGTACGTGATCTTTTTTTTTCCCTCCTCTCTCGAGAATTTTGAAAATCCATTTTTGATTTGTCTTTTCGATGACAGAATCCTGATTGGAGAGTTGGATGAGGCCATTGACAGTTCAACCGATTTGCCGTCTATACGTGCAGACCCAATACTCCCAATACGATATTGATCCTCTTCGTATGAAACGTGTTTCGCACTCACCGTATCTCTTTCCACGAGGAAGGCTCGCTCCACCCTCCCTCCAGAAAAAAGAGTGGTAACAAAAAAAAAGAACGACACTTTGCGCCCGTTCATCATTTCCTCAGAGAAGAAGTCAATTGAATACCAGAAATTTATACCGCAACGTGCCGATGAGACCGGTACAGCAGCTACAAATGGGGGTAGAAAAAGTTGTCGGGAACAGGTGTTTGATTTTACTCTATCTCATGATTACAACTCCTCTTTTTCATGTAACTAGACTGCGTCGTAGCTATGATAGCATAGCTTCGAGTGTCATTCGAATGTTATGAAAGTCACCTGGTACAACGTGTTCTCTTGACTCTAATAGAAGTCGACGCGTCTACAAACCATCTCGTACATTCTCAAAACTCATCCGACACTTGATATCGGACTTGTCACTTTTATTGGCTTAGCTTCAAGTCGTCTAATTTTGCGTATCGCGGGCTTGGTTGTCTCTACGGATTTCTTCGTTTGTGGATCGAAGACACTGTTACTAGATACTCATCTATGAAAGTACAAATCCTCAAGGGACACATTCAAATCAAGAGTACAATTCTGAACGAAAACCGACGCACAAACAAAGTCGAGTCGGGGGGTCGGTCAATCATATATCAAACTCACCTATCCTTCGGCCATTTGTCGTTTCCCGAATAGGAATCTGAGTCAACGGCAACGTCAGAAGAAACATGCTAGATGTGGAATATTAATTTGGCATAGAATATGGTTAGCATGAGAGAGAGTGTGTCATGGACTTGATTTTACTTTGAGAGGATTGCTTAGAGGTACTACATCCCACAGTCTAATGACTTGAAAAAACAGACATTGAATAGTCACGATCATCTGCGAACAGGTGTTTCTTATTATAAGATCATCAATTTATTACACGGATCGCATAGGGTTGCTAGGCCCTAAGATCACCACCAGGTGAAAAAAAGAAACAAAAAATAAAACAAAAACTCCAAATAAATGCACTAATGCATTCATTCACTCCAGCATCTGGATCAGTTGATCTACACATGATAAATATATCTCAACTGCGGCCCCAAAAACAACAAGTCGAAGAAATCCGTTCATAATCGTCCCAAACATAATTACAAATGAAAACCCACTTATCCGGCCACCAGCTTCTTAAGAATTTGCAAAAATTCCTCTTTCATTGTCTCTGGTGCTGATATGGGTCCTCCTGTCTTCACTTTCGACTGGGCCGCCACAGTTGCAAAGTTCATGAGGCCCTTCTTTGAGCTTTCAAGTGTAGCATGAACTATGAGGCGTGCTATCACTTCACCCTACATCCGACGGGGCAAGTTAAACAAACGCTCAACGGACAAAAAGAACGGGAATGCATACCAGTTCAACTAGAATAGCTACTACTATCAGCCTACAAGAGCAAACGAGCGTGTGAGGGGGGGGGAAGTATGCAAAAAGGGATAGACCACAAAAAAACGCACCAAATGACAATCCACGTTATTCGCTCCATAGCTGAATTATTCAAGTGATCGTGTATCGCATCCAACTTTTTTTTTGAGAAATTGAAATCAGTGACACAGTCTCAACAAGGAGGGGGAGAAATATCCAAAGACTCACAAAATCACTGGCCACACCCAGCTTCTCATTCAAGCTCTGTACCCTCCCACCAATCTCCATGTACTCCCTGACAGCATGATACAAGTCTCCCAAGCTCACTTCAGTCCAAAACAATTCAGGAACATCCAGTACGTTTGATACCAAATTGATATCTCTCCTCAATTTGAAGAGTTTTCCTGTTAATTTAAGGGCCTCATGCCGACGCAGTTGAAGTGACCCAGAAGATGCTAATTGACGAGGGATAGATAGCGTTTGAGGTGAAGAGAGGACACGTTGGGCAAGGGTTTCGTAATGTGCGAGGAGAGTTGACTGAGCGAGTGCATGGGCGATGGAGAGTTTGAGAAGATGTGAGCGGGATTTCAGAGCTATTTCAGAGTTTTAGAAAGATTATCAGAAAGAGACAGGGTTGCAAAAACGTACTGAAAAAATCGTTATAGATCCGTGGATATGAAATGTACGGGTCGTGCTGTACACCAGGCCAAAAAAGACATAAGTATACAAAAACAAGAATGAGGAAAGAAACACCCGTACCGTGAAATGGCATTCTTCAATTTCCCAATCGTCTTCGTGGATCTTTCGCTTCATGATCCTGGCGTTCTCTATATCTTCAAGGATATCCCTTTCTTGACCCTCGGTCAAACCAAAGAAAACAACGACACCATATTCAAAGAACACTACCTCGACGATGTCATCTTCGGCCGGTTTTGTGAACGTTGGTGGGTGTGGTAGTGGTGGCAGAGGCTTTTGCTCTGTACGCCACTGATTAGCATATTCTTGTTGGACTTCGCTGTCAGAAGGCTCTGAGTCGGAAAGATGGACGGGACTCGGTCTCTTGGCCGGTGCATCGGACACGGAGCCAGATGAGCCACTCTCTGAGGGAGGGGATACCGCAACAGTCGGGCTGTTGTGCGTACGAACAGGAGACATAGAGGAGATGTAGCCATCCCTCGTATCGACAGGCGTTCTGTGTATTGGTTGGGTGAAATAAGTTCCCTGGTAGCCATCTTCTTCTGCTTCTGAGAGTGCTGTCAGGTATTGAGTGACGGGAGCAGGCATCGAAGAACGGATGTTTGCATTTGGACCGTAGCCTGGAAGAAGAGGAAGATGATACATCTACATAGCAGGACATAGCTGCAGCAGAGAGAAAGGGATGAGAAGAAAAGAAACATACCGCGTACAATGCTTCATCAAAGATCCTGGGAGCAACATTATGTTCCCTCTTCAGAAACGGAGTCAGCAGCTTCATCTGAAAAGACTCTGCAACACAATACGCCGTTAGCCTTTTGAACCCAGCCTGTTTTCTCTGCTCTTTCGTCATCCTCTCAGCCTCGCTTTTGTACTCTCGCACCCCTCCATCTGCCCCGACGCCCAGCGTCAAGTCTTCCTCATCAGTGGGTGCAAGAGGCCGCGTTTGGGGAGCAGAAGGTAAGACAACAAGCTTCTGGGTTGTCTTGGACGTACGCTGGGTTTTTGGAGCAGCAGTCAGCCCCGAGACAGAGGCTCGACGGTTGCTCACGCCAGACGATGGGCCTGGCAGCCGCTGGCTACTTTTACCAAGTGAAACTAGACGAGTCGGTGGTCTACGTCTGTTGCGAGGCGAGAGGGTACTGTCAGTTCCCGGTCGACCCGACATCGTGGTCGTATTTGTACCTGTGCTCCCTCTCTCTCACACAAACCATCACTAGACGCAGAAATGGTATGACAATATCATATCATCCTTCCCAGGCGGTGACATTGACACTACCCACATAGATCATTCCAGTGCGATGTTTCACATGTGGCAAGGTCATTGGAGATAAATGGAATGACTACCTTGATCTATTGGCGCAAGATATGAACGAGGGGTCCGTTCTTTTTCGTAACGTCAAGCCGCAGAAAAAAAAACTCATTGCCTATTGCTTCAAGTGATGCGCTTGATAGCCTCCAGCTCAAACGATACTGCTGTCGTCGCATGGTACTGACTCATGTCGACCTCATCGAGAAGCTCCTTCATTATAATCGTGCGCTCTCTCCTGTTTCATGTTGCTGAACCGCTTGATTGATATCGAAATCACATTAGCGATGGAGCGCTCTAAGAATAAAGCTGCCCTCTATGCCTGAACACCGCACATTTCAACGGTGGAGGTGTAGTGAGAGCCTATAGTTAGTCTTACAAGTCTGCCAGAGATGAGTCGGTCATCCCAATCTTGAATATTATGGGCAAGACCGTACGTAGGTATGATTCTGATCTCAAACGCTTGTCACCATAATGAAAGGAAATTCTCATTTTGTCCGTTGGAGTTGAAACCAGCTATTGATCACACCGTGGGGCAACCATATACATTGTTCTGGGTAATGTGAAACACTGGGACGCATGCTATTATAATGTTGCTCATTAATGTATTAATCAGTTGGAATTCCTTTTTTTAATAATCAAACCTGCTATATGCGACTCCATAACAGACAAAGATTATATGGATACTACCACAAAGTCAGACAAAATTAAAATTATACATATCAAAAAAAAACAAATCAAAGGTGTAGCTGCTCACACTACAAATCATAGTATTCAAAAAAGTCCAGGAAAAGAAAAAGTCCTACAATTACAGACGTTGTTTGATCAATGGAGAGAAAAAAATCTATTTCATGTTGTTGCCCACGTCACCTCGAGATTATCTGTTGTACACTATGAACTAACGCATCCGGATCAATTGTTGCTTCTTCATCCTCTCGAGGCCTTGATGCCCTTGGTAAATGTCCAACCGCATACTGTCTTTAAATGGGAGGACAGAAATTAAAAGAAAAGCAGGTCAAATGAATACAAAACTCACTGCGAACCAGACCAAGCAACATAGTGTTGTCCGAGAGATTCTACGATAACGGCACGATCACGGACGAACCTGTTCTCGGGATACATTTCAATCAGCGTTGAATGCGGACCACGTTTCATAAATACGAAATCCAAAAGATGATTTCCATGAACACCAATAACCACCTGTGTGAATGCCATGAGTGCCCCCCAAAGAAGAAGACAAGAGTCAAGAAGAAAGTACTCACGGTCGATCTCACAATCGCTTCCATCCTCTCAATCCAACTAGTCCTCCTCGTATCTTCATTGATGATGTTCACTTGACAACCCAAGTTCCTCTCCATCTTCTGCAACAAACTAACCAACCTCGCATGATCCTCTGCCTTCAATTTTGGTCCTTGTTCCATGTCCTGAGTCATGATATAGGTCACGACCGGTTTCTTCTTCTTCTCCTTCTTCTCCCAACTCTCCTCCTCCTGATCCAAATCCAAGAATTCCAGCATGTTCCGGTGTATAGGTTCCCACCACTCTCCCTTTTGATAATTGTCTACTTCCTCTTCTTCTCGCGTTCCCCGTAACCCGAAAGCTGTCAAAAATTCTGGTTCAATTACACCAGCATCCTGGTCCTTCTTCTCAAGTGACAACGCAGCAGCCTTCCTGTCCGCAATCACAACCCTCTCAAGGACAAACGGCACCTTCATCTTTTTGTAATCTTCGAGATCTTGAAAGTACATCACACTGAGTTGGGGAAAAGCAGCTTTGAGAAGATACGGATGAAAACCAGTGTCAGCGCGCCGACGGCGGAGAGTGTCTTGTTCAAAGTTGGGATCAGAGTCGATGAAGAACGGAGTATGCGGGAGAATAAGGCGGCGTGGTGGGGGGAGAGGGGAGCTAGCGGAGGTAGGGAGAGAGGTATATGTACGCCAGAGTGCGATGAGGGTCGAATTGTCTTAAAAAAAAAGGATGTATGAGCGTTGACATATGCTTGACATATGGAACTTACGAGGAGTTGTATCACACGCAAGCCAGGAAACACCCCGGATTCTGTTGGATCATGGCCAGTCAGTTCAAAAACATTTTACAGCGAACAGTCTACATACACGCCACCAAAATCTCCAAACAGATTCTTGGCCTGCGTACTGGTAAGTAGAGTCCATTGGGCGAAGCCAGGGCCCATGGAGGAAACGATATCAGATATGGGAGGAAAGTCCTTCATGTCATCTCTGACGATGTAAATGCCGGCATCATAGATGAACACGTTATCCAGTACAGTGTATCCTAGCGCACCGGAGTGTTGAGCCGCCCGTTTATAGATGAGCAGCGGCAGGTGAAAAACGTACCAGGAGCATGCTTCAGGACCTTGGTCTGCGGAGAACCGTCGTGCCACTGTTGCAGAGCTTGATTGACGGATAGGTCGCCCAAGACGTTGTCCGCCATCTGACGGACTTGGGCCTTGGAAGCCCACGCCGCACCGTATAGATGATCTGTGCCGATCTTTTGAGCTTGCTGGTCACTGTCTCCTGCTATGTGGCCTTGGTCCCAGATCCCGTCCCCGAAAATCTGGAGCTCAAGCGCATCTCGCCAGCCGTTGGGTTTACGACCGTCGCGGGCAAGGGCTCTAGTTTTTCCAAGGCCTATGCGACTGAAGAGAGCGCCACTGGTGGCGACCGAGTCAACGCCGAGAAGCTGCAAGGAGATTTCTATATTATAGGCAAGCAGATATACGACGAGACAGAAAATAAGCAGAGTAATTTCGCGACGGTCGGGTGGACTGAACCAGCCCATGCTGAGGACTCAGAACAAGAACAAAAGATTAAATAAATTCTCCGACGTGCCACGTGAGAGAATCTGATTAATAGAATTGGAGACTAGTAGAAATACATCAAGTACAACCACAAAGCTAAGAGCAAGGAATAGACAGCCGAAACCACAACACAGCTTATGCCTCCGCCTCCTTCTTGCCCTTGCCCGATTTGCCTGGCAGCAATTCGGGAGAGATATAGGGCACAACGCCACCCTGTGAGATGACCACGTCGCCCAACAACTTGTTCAATCTGATCACAAGGTCAGCAACAGATCAGGATGTCAACGAGACAGCACGGACTCTTCATCGTTTCGGATCGCAAGCTGGAGGTGGCGGGGCACGATACGTTGCTTCTTGTTATCACGCGCTGCATTACCTGCAAGCTCAAGGATTTCAGCAGCCAGGTATTCGAGCACAGCAGCTAGATAAACTAGAAACTTGACATCAGACACGGTCCAGAAAGCAACAAATCCCAGTACACACCTGGCGCGCCAGCACCGACACGCTGTGCATAGTTGCCTCTTTTGAGGAGACGGTGGACACGACCGACAGGGAACTGGAGACCAGCCTTTGAGGAACGAGACTGGGACTTGCCGTC
>Ga0153986_1000079_pt1 | contig 28430 bp, 33 predicted proteins | sample TSGA070MetaG_FD_104724 | JGI IMG/M metagenome (GOLD analysis project Ga0153986, IMG submission 104724) | Attine ant fungus gardens microbial communities from Georgia, USA - TSGA070 MetaG | ecosystem: Host-associated > Fungi > Mycelium > Unclassified | place: USA: Georgia, Alexander Wildlife... | reverse complement strand
CCCGGGCTGAACCATATTTTTCGTGGTTTTTATCTACTTCTCTGTCTGTGATGCGGAGATGTGGCGTTCATAATTCGATCTTAGCACGTAAACTATTTTTGTTAGCTTTGACTCTAATCGCGAAGGAGCTTGCATAGAGAGTATTCGCTCGGTCGCCGAGCAACAGGAATTCGCCCGTTGCCCATGTTTAAAGTTACATTTCGGCACAAATGGACCCGGTCCCCAATGTATATTCTTTTGGTATCTCCGGTTATCAAATATTGCACTGTAGGTCATAGACAATTCAGACTTATTTTTACGTCGTATGTTCTCCACTCGCTTTGAATACTGACTTGAAGCCAGATCCTGGCTCTAGATAATGAAAGCTGGGTTCAATCAGGAATATCATTTATGAGCGCTCCAGGGCTTTTTTTATCGTTTCTTGAGGCTTGTCAACATGAATCTTCTGAGAGGTAACGCCGAAAAAAATCCGATGTACAGGGGTGGTCTCGGAACTTTTCTCAACTTAGCATCCACTGGGATTATCCAAGGTTGAACTAGAAAGAGAATCTTATACATGTTTGATCCCTTTCAATAACTGGTATTTTTTTCTAACATATTGAAAAACAATGCCCGTGCACTAGACGACTGGTCCGCTTCCTAGAACTGGGGTTTAGAGAACCAGTACTAATTGCTACAGGGGCAGGGTGATAAAATGGCATTACACCGTCACCGTACACAACTTGCCCAAAGTCCCTTCTTGTGAATCTGGGCATTTAGCTACAGATATACATCCGCCACCGTGATCATTAATGCAAATTACAAACCTAAAGTCGTTCTATCCCTACCAAAAATCAAGCTGACCAAAAACGAAGACATCACTACGATGGGTCTGGGTATTCCCATGAAAGCCGAGCTACACTTTCCGGATGAAAACCACGCATGTCTTAATAATGTCTTAATATGGTCAAAACGTTCATCATGCACAGCTGACAAATTCCGAACCTCATGGCACTTTCCCGACAAAAACATGTACTTTTTCATATGCTTTTTCCCCGTAGTCATTGGATGACTTCCCGTAGGAATTTGGAAGAATCCAGGAGTGTAGTGCAAACTTTATTTTATGGTCTGAGGAAATCTAGGAAAAATGCGATTCCTGTAGCAACATTCCCTAGATGTGACATCACAATGTCACATGTATGCCTCATACATGTTTTGCACTATGACATAACTAGATGAATTCATCTCTTTTGAATCACCCTCAGGATGAGCTGTTACTTGCAAGTTGTGCAATGCTTGCTATTATATATTGTGCTACTATTCAGACACATGACATGCAATGACAGCGCCGCAAACCTCATTGTCTTTATTTATTATGACAAGAATTGCATTATATGGCCTTTGGTAGCTCATGATAGAGGATATGATAGAGGAGAAGAGACTTATCAGCAAAATAAATCAATTGTAAGCCTATATTGATCTCCATTTCACATCAGGAGAAATGGTATATAACTTTGATCTGTCTATCCACAAAAGGCTAGAGAACATCTAGGGAAGTCTGGCAGGGGGTCTAGAGGCCTTACCAGATCACCGTATCTAGGGAAGTCTGGGAGACCCCCCCAATTTGAAATTCAGGCTCGGCATCTCGGCATGGAGCATTCTGGGGGAATCTGTTTACACAGATTTCCCTGGATTGCCTATGGGAAGTCATCCATTAACAGAACTCTGGCAATGACTCCTCTTGACTAATTTAACCAGCGATGTTTGAGATGGAGAGACCAATGATGTTTTAGGAAGTCACATCGGCTAAATAAAAGCTAGATTCTCCGAGTAATATGAAGTGAGGAGATTTGTACATCAGGATTAGATACTGTGAATAAGTGTAAGTAGCCTGCGTTAATTAGCTTGTTATCTACAAGGATCAGTGAATTACTGTATACTGGCCTCACGAAATGGGAAGAGATGTGGATCTGTAGGCAGCTGAGCCATGGCATTGGAGATCAGGTGCAGAAGTAATATCTGGCAGTGACGTCGGGTTCACACGGCATTTCACGACCAGGCCTCTGAAGGTCTCTTCCTGAGTGGTAAAGGAAGCCAAGGTTTGGCTGCTTTCCTACCCAAATTTTGAGTACTCGAGAGGCCAACGCGTCGGATTTTAGCGAGCCTAGGGTCAAGGCATCAGAGTCAGTTACCTGAGACGAAAATTTTTTTACTTGTGTAAGGCAGCCCAGGTCACGATCAGCGCAATGCCCGATGATAAACATGTCATCAGATAAAACGCGTGTGGATGTTCTTCCAAGTGACTGGTTAGCTGGCATCATTGATCATAAGTACAGATGTAGAAAAACGTGTAATGATGCAACCCACATTCATACCGAATAAACCGGCCACAAGAGCACCAGTACCAAGGCCCATGGTAGCAATGGAAACCTGTGAAGAAGTGAATTCTGGTAAGAGAGAAAATCGGTGCCAGGGAAGACCTTGAGATCAAGAGCGAGGAGAGCGTTACGATTTGAATCAAGAATAAGTTCGACAATCTCTTGAGTAGACTGCACATTACTCTAGAGAAGGTCACATATCAGGTAGCAGTTGGTTCATCATTTCAATCACCTCAATGCTCTCGGCTTCAGTAACAATCTCCTCCACCTGCTTCGAGAAGGATTCTAGTAGCAGCTCAAGCTCCTCATGATCAGATTCTGTTAGATCGTCCCTCCTCTTAGACAGATACATGGCATTCAGATCCTCGTCTGATTCATGTGAGGATGAAATACTTTAGGAGCAAAATCATTATTCAAACCTTGGGCAAGAACTTCCTCCAGAGCCTCTTCCACCAATTTCGCTCTATTCTTGAAACTTGCAAGACGACGCGAGTAATGGAGCAGCCTCTTGAAACGATCATGATCGATATTATCTTCGAGTTCTGCTAATAGACCTCCGACAAGATTGCGGATGAAGACCATTTCTGCCTCCAGGGCGCTCATGACAGATAACAATATAGATTCCAGGGCACTAGGAATGATATCAATTTTACTTTAATCTCCCCATTGACGAATACACCAACCGAAATTCGTATGGCAGAACAGTCCCTCTTGACTTCAAGTTATGCTATGATGCAGAATGAGAATAGTAACTCATCGAACGGACCCATCTCACCTCAAGGTGATATAAAAACACGGAATGGAGTCTTGAATCGGCAGATCCATATGTGTCGAACAGGATAACCGTGTCTGCTTTAACCAAAGCCCTGATATGAAGTATGTTGACCTGGTGGAGGTCAGGATGTCGTATGTTTGTTATGAAAGGAAGGAAAACCAACCAAGACAGCCTCCCTTCGTACAAGAATAGTTGGGATGAGATTAGGAACCCTCGAGTCAATTTTACGAAGGTCACGAGCCTGTCGATATGATAAGAAAGAATACGTGAAATGGACATTACATACATTTAATCCGTGCTCCGCAATCAAGTTGGACTTTTTGAAGTGACCAGATATCGTCTTGACATTTCCTTGAGTGTGCCATCATGTAAACAAAAATACATGCGGAAGGAGTAGATAGAAACACCTTCAGCATCGAGTATAGTGCCTGGCATCTCGTCAATTGAAGGCACACCGATGACAGGAACAAGGACGCACAACGAAGCATAAGATCCGTTGGTTGACGTCCTTTCATGACCTTTTCAAGGATGGCAGCCTTTGTTAAGTCCTCCTGGTCGTCAGGAACGCCATTGGGATCAGCGGCCCGTGAGCGCAATCTAAGCAACCAGGATATGTGCCGGATACCGACGTGGTTCCTGAATGGTGATATGAGTGTTTCCACGTATGATCTAGATGAGGTTTCACAACGAAGAGGAAAGCTCTGAGAGGCGTATGGAAAGCAGGCATGATGGGACTGCCGTCGAGCTAGACGACTGAGAGAGTATGGGTTGGTGGATTTTAAGCACATTCCCACTACATTTTTTCTTGGGGCCGTAACGAAAGCTCCCTGCATGCGCCCAGGACTCGAGAAGACGATGGGCAGCTTCAAATAACTGGAGAAATCCTAGCTCGGCTTGCCCCGCGTCTCGTGATGATGTCACCATGTCACTCAACATCACAAATCTCAATTGTAATTGTTATTGTATCTACGATTCTCCATCTGAGGTCTGGAATTATGGACTCATCACAATCTGCTTTCACTGGGATTTATAGTGGACACACAATCCAAGACTTCGGAAAAACCTTACCAAACAGAGGCTAGCACTGCTTTACACCCTGGGATCACCCCTCAAGTACGCCAAGGTATCATCTGAATTCCTGGTACAAACGAGGAAACGTTGCATCAGCGTGGTAGATTTAGTTTTGAGCTGATCGGGCTTACCCATGTTCGGAAACGATGCAGGGAGCGATCAAGCCTGCTGATTCCCTCTTGTCAGGTCATTACATATCTGACGATCGCCCACCGGCGTTGCTTTAACTGTGGCGGCTTCTTTTTATCACAACATGCCTTCAGTTGAGACTTTCTCACCTCTTTCTCTTCCCTTCTGAAATGCTCGAGACAAAACGACTTCTCGACTCTGCCGCTGTTCTCTCCCGGTTACTCCAAGAGAATGGGATACAACACGCCTTCTATGGCAGCGTGTTTTCGGCTGTGCTTGCTAGCGCCACGCATAGCGATGTGAGATCTTCTTGTGACCATGTCAGACCCTTTCAAACAAGAGTCTCTATCGACAGGAGATATTCTGTGTTGTTGAGGGTGGGCAGACCCTCCCCCATCCTTTCAGACGCATCAGGGACGCCATCTCAGGAGAAGAAGACTGGTCGAGTACCCACTCACCGTGGTCAAATCGGTTCGTGTCCCATTTTTCTGTGATGTCTCACATGCTCATCTCATTTTCAAGCCTTCATGTCACGTATCGAACCTTCATTCCACCAATAGAGGTGAGCACCTAAAAATTCCTAAAATATATCACCAAGTGCGCCTACGATTTGTCACTAGATTGAAATACTACCAGCTGGTGAAACTGGTCCGCGCCACCTTGATGACATGAATACTATGAAATTACAAAATGTCCCTTTCCTTAATGTCTCGGAATTCCTTCGGGCAAAACTGAACTCATGGATGATGTAGGTGTCAAGAATACAGATTCTATCCAAGTCTCACGCCGATGATTCTTCCATCAGCCGAGGCGCCGAGCGGGATGCTCATGATATCATCTTCATTCTTTCTCGCTACTGGAATCGTGTAGACATCAATCGAGTACCTGAACAGGACATGAATTATTTCGTCTCCCGAAACCATATAGCAGGCCCTGCATGGAGTGCCGTCAGGAGGAAATATGGAATGTAAAGAGCCAGAATTTACAATGACGGGATGAGCTCGAGTTGGGTCAGAGGTTCTGATTTGCTGACGGATAGTAACTTGAACTGTTGGACTGTGTAGTGTAATACTAAAACAGCTGTCAATGTGATCCGGATTCGTGTCCAGGGATTTTCACTCAATCCAAATGCTGGTATGCTAATCCGATGGCATCTCAAGACTGATCACTTGAGTTCACTAAACCCAATTGTTTACTGGAACGTAATCTTATGGTGGAAGATGAGTATTTGACAAATCAGGACGTCGACTGACTGCAGATACACACAGCGTGGCGGAGGCTTATTTAAGCTCAGCACATGTTTATGACGCTGGTGGGTTCTGAAATCTAGTGCTTTTAGTCAGCTGTACTACTGTCTCTTTTAGGTGATATGGAAGGTTATCTGGTCATCTGCTCAGAAAGCGAGGCCTGTTATCCTAGGGGTTTGAAATTTCAACATAACGAAAACTTAACAGTGTCTATTGACTATCTTCCTGAGGCACATATCGCTTCGTCCCTGTCTTTCAGCGTATCAGGAGGCTAATTGGCTCAGGCGGGGTTATCAGCCTATCACGAGGAATGATCAGGAATGATCAGTCGATATCGATATCACTGTTCGTAATCAAACCTATATAAGCGGTCGGTCCGCGTGAATCGTCAAATAGAATCATGGAATCCACACCGGACCTCCAGACGACCTCCTATAGCCGCACGGAAGCAAAGTGCCTACAAAGAGCTACGAAGCTTCTCAACATTTCGCCGAAAGAAACATTACATGACACGAGACATTCGTGGCTAGAACACATACTCGCCCCACTGCCAAGTTTGCCACTGTTCGGCTCTCACCCTCTCTCTCATTCCCTCTGAGCTGAGTTGTGCTGAAGTCATGGTTGATGAGGTGACGGAAAGCTTTGGTTGAATTCTAGTTGTTCGAGCATTGGTATCATCGGGCAACTTGCTCGCCGGGTCGCTGATACATGGGCTCTCCCTAGGACTTCGGTGGATTGCGCCAACTGTTGATAGAATGGTAATTTTGGAACGAGTCTGGATCAGGACAACGCCTGGGGGGGAAATCTTAGACCCGATGAAGACCTAGGCCTACAAGTAGTTCTCCCGGAATCCAAACAAGTCGGTCGGAACAAACGATCATTGGAGGTATTAGTGGCTCAGTAGAACAGCGGATCTCTTTCCTGCATGTCCGGTGGTTTTTGTTCTAGAGAAATTACAATATGAAAAAATGAGGCCATCATCCTAAGTTTGCATTACAGCTCTGCCTAATTAGGTTTCGGGTGCACAAGAGGAACATGCTCTGTTTCTTCATTTCTGAGGTTGTGAGTCGTGGCTCTCAACCACTTCTATTATCTAATATCATAAGATGAAACGCAACCTATTTTTAGTGTAGCGATATCCCAATATTAATATCATACACGGAAAGCTAGGCTTCTGTAAGCTTCAACCATCCAGAATATCGGTGCCCACTCACGAAGGAAGGTGGGAAAAAATCATCCGTCTCCATATTGCTGGTTCCCACTCCATTGGCAGAACACCCCGATCGCCCGCTCAAGTGTATGAAATGCGACCTCGCTGCTTGATGATTTCGCAGAAAATGAGAATCCGCGTCCAAAAAACTTCGAGTCCAATTACAAAGACGGATGGTATAGAGCAACAGTACTCGGTCCAAAGAAACTATCTATCAAAATCAACAGTTTGGATTTTTGTACCAGCCAGCACTCTAGTCAAATTTCGACAATCCATCACAAACAAGTCTATGATTCCGTTGGCTCAGAAAACGACCGATCGAATAGATGGATAGTCGAACAAAACGCATAGCTGTCTCTCTAAATAAAAGATTCCTGCCTTTGACCTCGTTGAAATTGTGGATCCATGTGCTAGGTTAGTACCATTTATAGGATTTCTTCTCTCATGTCTCACTCTTATTTTCATTGTTCGCATATTATCATTAGTCTAGCATGGGCATGATATATAGTCAGGGACACAGCCGTCCCCCATCCATTGTCTCACATCCCCAGAATCTACTGAACTACTCAATATAACTTCGCTACACACAAAGGTAAGAAGACCTCCGAGAAATGTAGTCGCACTAGACAATACATCAAGCCACCGTCTTCCCCGATAACACAACAACGCAACAAAGAGGCATTCAGCTAGCATCTTGACACATCTTTTTTAACAAAGAACCAATCCAGCACCAATTCCACACTGAAAGGAATCAACAACATGCCCTCCTTTGATATGACTGCTTCTTCCTCTAAATTCTTGTGTTCAATATCAACAGAGATGAAGCAATAAATACTTCTCAGGAAACTCGACAACTGCAACTGTCGCCCCTTGCACCCTTCGCAACGGCTTACAAAAACAGCTTGCATGTATTCGATGGAAGGAACATCTTCCCCCTAACTACTTCCACACAGCCTCAAAACTCCTACGCCCTGTTATTTCTTTGATCACCCACAGAGATTGACTTGACTCGATCCGTTATCCTCTCTCTCTACGTCTGGCTTCCAATATCAAACCAATACTCCTCCTCGAATTTGAATGATTGTTGCCTTGTACAGACATGAAGTATTTGACTGTCTTCACTTGTCACTTGGACGGTGCACCCAAATGCTGATCCATCTCCAATTTCTTTCCACAAAGGCAAGCCACTATCCGGTACTTTTTTTCGTGGGCACACAGGTGGTCGGTTCCGAACCGACAACAGATGAAAACAAATCACATTAGACGTAATGATAACTCAGAAGGTAAGAAGATAGTGGTCACAAAAACAGGACGAAATCGAGAGAGAGGAGCGAGAGAATGTCAGAGGTAAAGAGAGAGGAAAAAGCAGCGAGAGAAAACAAAAAAGAGAAAGGTACCGCTTAGAGGATTTACAACCCGCTTTAACCCCATAACAATTCTCATCAACGGGAAAAGCCGTTTGAGAATCCACGAGCGTCTGCACTATGAGTTCCCGAATTGCCGATACTTGATCCTGCCAGTCGATCTGCCAGACCATCTATTTGATCTTCCTCTGGAACTCTATCTTGTCCCTCTAATGCACCCTGAATAAGCGACCTCGTGTCTTCCCAACTCCGTCTTCGTGTGCTTGGACTTGTCATGGTGGTTCCTAAGCTAGCTGTTCTCGAATGACCCCTTCTGATCCCAACTCCAGTCGGACTAGTGGGAGAATATGGTGATGGTGGAGACCTAGGCGGAGATTTCGGTAACGATATATTGGTATTGATGGCGGTGGGGCCGGGTATGACTCTCTCAAGCCCTGCATCTACGCCGTTAGCATTGACACCAGGATAATCTTCTATCGTCGCCTCTGAGGGTGTTGTCGGCAGAGACGATACTAGAGCTTTACCCTCCTCCGAATCAGCATCAAAGAGTTCAGGTGGAAGACGCTCATTTTCGATATCAGATTTACGACTATTCTGAAATGAGAGCTATACTTGACATGGTACATCGTAAATACTCACGCGTCGTCGAAGCCTTGAATAGCTTCTTTTAGGCCTTCCATTCCAGATGCCAAAGTACCATACGGTAGTTTTCCTGAAGCAGAGGCACTCTTGAGCTCTGAGACTTTTTCTGATTCCTCTCTGTGAATGACTGGTCAGTGCTCAGGATAAGGTAGAAGACAAAGGTGATACATACCGAAGAAGAGCAAACACCCTTGCCATGCGACCAACAGCCATAATCTTATTTTTGATGACCTTTCTCCGTTCGGCTGAGTCTTCTGGAGTGACTTGGTGTGAAATCATCAGAGCAAGTTCCTCGTCACTTTCTTCCAGCTCTTCCTTGGTGCACGTGTTGAGGACAGCGACAAGCATGTCAGTAACTATTGTAGTTGGCTATTGAACGACGACATTTGAAGTAAAATATGAACGTACTCTTTTCACCAACGAAGGGTAGGGACCATGTGAAGACATCCATGAAGTTCGGTAGCCAGTAGGGATGGGGAGTACAATTAAATTGTCTGATGTTCATGACATTACTTTCGTACTTGAGGACAGCGGCCTTGTTATTGTATACATCGAGGTAATTTGGTGCGGAAAAGATGGTCATCACGGAGGGAAAACCCGTTGTTTTTGTCTTGCGGTACATGCGATACCTAGTCTCACTTTCAGACTACACATCAACGATGAGACCTCGTACATACCCCGCATCTTGAGCCTCATGTGCACGGATGATAGATAACAGATTATTTCGTTCAAGGAACTGGCATGCAGCTTGATAGCTAGGAGGGAAAAATCAGGAAAAGCAAGCAAAAATCAGTAAAAGACTTACGTGAAGAAAAACGAACAACCACGGACGTGATTATGTACAAAGTTTTCAGAGGTTTTCTCCGAACCAAAATCTTCCATAGGATCAGACCAGAGGATATCGCACATTATGCCATGCGTGGGTGGTTCACGAAACCGATCAATCTAAGAAGAATGAAAATAATTTATTCAGCAAGGTTAAGCAATACGTACTGTACGAATGTCGTCCAGAGTATTCAGTTCCGGCGACAAGCCACCGTGTATGCAGAGAAACTGCTTATTCATGATAGCCGCAAGCGGCAGGGCACAAAAAGACTCCATACATGCGTCGTATACGCGTTCAGTGTACTTGTGCTTACCTGTAGAGTATGAGGATCAGCTTGTGGTGCTGAACCACAGGACTCACATTCAAGTTTGAAGGTAAAGTAATCTGTCAAATGACGACATTCGTGATTTCCACGGAGGAGAAACAATGTATCGGGATACCATATTTTGAGGGACCAGAGATAGAGGACACACTGACAAACGCCATATCGTAAGATATCTGTCAGGCTAGACAAGCAAAATTGCGCTCACTTCAATGCTAAAATAGCCCCTGTCGACATAATCTCCCAGGAAGAGATACCTGGTATCTGCGGGGCTGCCACCGACTTCGAACAGTTTCATTAGGTCGTACTGTGATCAGAACATCAGAATCAAAATCGGCATGATGAGAAAGATCCCTGAGAACTGACATATTGACCGTGTATGTCGCCGCATACTAGCCAGGCCGTCATAAAGATGCTAGTTTAGCTCGGTCCAGATTGAGATATAGTAACATACATACCAGTGATAGGCGCATCGACTTGAAGGACGTTGGGTTCTTTCCGCAAGAGCTCGGTCCCCTGTTCCAAGATCCACAAAGCCTGCTCCTCTGTCAGCCGTCCTTCTCGATAAAAGTGATTTTTGAGAAATGCAATGTCCGGTTTTGTGCGGTCTTGCCCGCGACTGGCGAAAAACTGTTCCGGTGCAGGCTTGAACATGGCTGGAGCCTGAACCTGCAAGTCGCGGGAAGATAAAGAGGTTATTACTAGGAAAAGGAAGTGTGGGCATCGTACATCCTTGATAACTCGCTCTTGAGTGCTGATAACACTCCCGTCGTCGAGCGTATGCTGTGTAAAGTCGATATCTCTCTGCGTATTCCTGTCTTGGATCTGTTCGATGGCCTTCTCGAGATGGGTGCTCATGACTTGGCTTGTGCAAGGAATTACACAATCCACGGGGAGGAGAGTGGCAATGTGAGTGAAAACGTGACGACTGATCAGCTGCTTGACGGAACAAATATACCAACATATATTATATTGTAATCTACCGGCCAAAATACACAAAAAGCACATGCTTCGCTACGTTGAACCCAAGCAACGATAGTATGTACGCAGTGAATAGCGGCAGAAGAGGCGACAGCAGGAGCTCAGAGCGCACCAAGAAAGGCAGAGCTGTGGTCTCATTAACACTGATATTTGCCGATGCTGCTTGACTTACCACTGAGACCAAGATAGACACCATATGTGTACTGGGCAAATCTGTGGCAATCATGTCAACAGTCGTGCACCAGATCATGGTTTGAAACCTACCCAGCCAGATACAAGGTATTGCCAAGCCAAAGACAGATCCAGTTGTCCTTCAAGACGATGGGAAGCAGGAAAAGTTGTGCAAGGTAAAGTGTAAGGTATAAAGGAAAGAATGCGTTTGTGTGAACATCAAATACATAGGCATACTCCACGAACGAGTCTGCTGGAGTCGAATGCGAGGGTGGGGACAAGAGCATCCGATTGGAGATGAACCTTGCGAAATCCAAATTCTATGGACATGGAATTGGATATCAAGCTCACCATAAGATTGTCGCAACGATGATTCCAGACAGCAAGAAATCTCGTAGAATCATGAACAAAACAAGGCTAAGAGTTGCCCATAGGCCGACTCTGTACACAATTCCCCATGCAAGGGCAGCAACTGGAATAACTCGTGATAGGACACGACGAACAAAAAGACTTGTGGCGTACCGGTAAGACAGGCAGCAATAAGGACCAGAATAGCTGGGTCATCTCTTGCCCATGTGTTTTTTGTTTCTAGTTAACGCTGTGAGTTTTTGGACGCAAATGATTGGGCGCAATCCGTACGCTTGTGGAAGTAGACATTGCGATACCTGAGCAGACTTAATGTATACCCGGGGTCAGAAATTGCAGACTCACACGCGCCGTGGCGCTAGGCAGAGATATGTGAGTTGCCAGGCAGCCAGTTCAAAATCCTATGAAACTCAACAACGTCCACATCGAGAAAGGGGTCTCCTTACCATTTGCTGAAGCCTATGTATCCTCCTGAATATAACGGGTATACTGAGCCCTCGTGCTGAGCGGTTGGGCAAGCCACCCTCTTCAGGAGAGTAGGTCGAGCTTGTCGGCAGAATCATCGCATCGGGTGCCCTTATCCGTCGAAAAGCCAGCCTAGAAATAACAGCTTTTTTGGATGCAGGATGATCTACTGGCCTGGCCTGGGTTTCAAATAATTCGGGCGGAGTCCCAAATCATGAGCGTTACAATCCCTCACAAGCACCCATACATTTGCCACAACCAACATGGCTGAAGAAGATAACGAGGTTCTGGACTGGGGTAATGAAGGTATTATCCAGCCTACAGCCTTTTTCCTAGTCGGCTTTTGACTCTAATATATGACAGATGATGTTGTTTCTCTCGGCGACGAGGATGAAAGATCGACCCTTGAGGACCCAGTTCTGCCCAGCACCACTTCTCTGGTGGCTCCTACTCGCTCACTTTCTTTGCCGCCCGAGGAACCTCCCTCAATTCAAACCACAGACCATAAACCTGAAGCACCTGCAACAGAGCATAACAAGCCCCCGCCAACTCCTTCCAACCAGCCTAATCACAAGTTAACAATTCCTACCAGATTGACGCATGCCCTTCCTCCAAAGCCTGTCACAGCCAGTATTCCATATGTCCCTCCATCCGATCCTACAATTGTGGAAGCAACAGCAATGGCTTCTAGGCCCAAAAAGGTTGACACCTCTGGCCATGAGCTCAAAGACGGGAGTCGGTATGATCATATCGGACCTCTTCCTCCTCAGTGGGAGATACGTTTTTCTCGTGATAGACCCAACGAATTCTACTACTATGATCTACGGTACAAGGTCTCAACTTGGGATCGTCCCGTAAGTCCGGCCCACTTGAAGCAACTTCTCGCTCCTGACGATTTGGCTAGTCGACCTCTGCTCCAACTGCTACAGATGTCCCTGTGACTCTCTCCCATGACGATCGTCATTATCGACCTGATAATAGACACAACTTGAATTCTGCGAGACGATACGAGGGTAATGGTGACTTTGATGGTCGACAAATTCGTCATCATTCAGGTACAATTGGACGGTCTCCTGATAGAGGGCGTGACCGTTCAAGATCATTTTCTCCGCAAGGCAGGGACCGCGTTCATGGTAACGAGCGTCGTGACAATAAATTCAATGGGCCGCAAAGAGAAAAAGAAAACATCGTCTCTGACGTACCGAAGAACGATAATCGGCTTTTGTCACCACCATCTACCACTCAACATCTTTCGAGAAGCATGCGGCGGCAAATGAATCGCGCCCAAAACCAGCCTAAAGATGAGCATGCAAGAGATACCCGAGCTGAAGGGGTTCCCCATGTCATACAGCATCAAGAAGCTAGCAGCAAGGGTCACAACAACAATTGTACATATCCGTCTGATCATACCAACACAACAGATTCTACATTAAGTACGTTATTACCCCTTTTCCTTCGTATTTACGGCACCGATACCTGTGTCGTCATACCTGGGGCAATATTCCCTCCACATTGCCTGGCATGCTTCGCGCTGCTCACTCTGGGACATTCTATTGGGGTTTTCGCGCCCACGACATCCATTCTTCCACATCCTCTTCGTCAATTCTGCGTCCGGTTCTGAACCTATTTTCTCTTCGTATTTAACAGGACCCCTCCCACCCCTGCCTCCGCCTGAACAAGAGTCTGCCATCATCTATCAAACAAAGGTCGAAAGGGCTGTTTCATCGGAACGGTCTTCCCGCTCTTGTGAACCTAATCTTCCAAAACAGAATCGGAGAGACCGTTCCTCGAGATTTGGCCCCGAAACCGAGAAGGCGAATGGTTTGCCAGCAAAGCCCGCTATGGTTCCTGCTGACTCTTCAGCTAACTTCTCGCATTTAACAGAGGCTCAGCTTGAAAGGCGTTCGAATCCTCATACTTCTCCAATGCAGCCTCGAGCTCCAGAACCTTCTTCGACGTATCCACCTCATAGTGATCGAGGACAAAGATCGCCCCCGAGGAGTGAGAATTCAACCCCGGTACCCCGTAAGCAGTGATGCTTGATTGAATTATGATCACTGAATAAAAGCATCTATAGTGCGCAAGCGACAGCCATTGCCTCCTCAAGACGAGGAATTTAGGGAAGCTGGAAGAGTTAGAACCGGTCACATTGAGATTTCCAACCAGCGCCCAAGAGATCTTCCCCCATCTCAGTCACTGCCGCTCACCTTCCATGGTTGGAAAAAGACGGACAGAGAGATTGATGGACCTCTCCAGCAATATGAAGTTCCTCGAACCTATCCTGGGCGAGAAGACTTACACGAAGACGGATACAACCAGCCTTCATCTGGGTTTCGTGATCCAGTATCGGGTTATGATCGAGGGTATGAACAAGATCGGCCAAGAGTATGGCAGCGAGGGGATAATCTGATGAACTCGGACAGAAAATATGGGGTAGCTGTAGAAACGCCACCCCCCGCCCATGACAGCCGTTTGGCATATCAAGACCAGGAACGCGACCCTCCCTCAAAGCCTCGCGCAATGCATCAAGATTCGACCTTTGTCATTCCAGGACCACCTAATACTAGTCTGCCTGCTAGCCTTCCTCAATCAACCATCAAATATCGTGATCGGTCGTCACCTCCCCATTTCTCCAGTTCGGAGTCTCGACAAGACAGTGACCCTCGCCCAGGGCCTGCGCCGCCAGTCGTTTGGCAAGACAGGAGGACAGATAAGCCTCAAGTCCGTCCAGACCGCCCGGTGTGTTTTTCCCTGCATTTTATTTGAATAAGCAACTGAGAAGAACAGGCTGCCCGTGAACTTCGAGGACGTCAAGCTCCAGCATCAAGCGCAAATAGTATACCGATTGGTGTACGAAAGATTTATTCTGGGGTCGACGCCACTACCAATACATCAAATTCCAAGAATGACAGGCCTGGCCTATCATTGTTTCCGGCCACTGATGTCCCTCAAGCAAGAATCCATGACAACGAATACCCCAGGCTCTACCAGCAAGAGGTTAATTCTAGGGTGAGCGTGCTTTGCGGGTATCCGGCGTCTTGAGTTAAGCACGGTTTCAGCCACCTAGCGAAAATAACTATGCGCAAGTAGATGACCGGTTTCACAGAACTGATAAGGTAGATGTAAGTAGGTAGCACTTTATTTACGCCTGCCCTGACATATCGACAGTCTTTCCCGCGAAATTCATCTACACTGGCAAATCAAACTGCAAATGTATCTTGGTCACAACACCGGGGCCGCCCCATGGCTCCTAGGAATGTATGCTCATGGTTCTCTGTGCACATATGTTTTCTGATCTCACATTGTCTCAGTCTCTCCCTGAGCGAGAACAGCCACTGGATCGAGTGCAGCAGAGGACTTGGTCAACAGAACGTAACACATCGCCCCATGGGCGGTTTAATGATTCTACCCATATCACACCGCCCCCTATGTCCCAAGAGCCGTCGTTCACCTCATCAAATTGGACCCCTCCCTCTGCTGGTATCCATGAGCCACCTTTACGGGTTGTAGACTATCCTGACGCATCCGGTTATCTCAAGCCTCCATTTCTGACTTCACGAGTGGATATCAATTTGAGACAAACACCTCCAGCCCCGATTCTGCGTGGTGGCCCTGCGCAACAGACCCATGAACGATACCATCGCCAACAAGAGGCAGGTTTTACCAGGCCTCCTCGACTTCTGCAACTTCTGCAACCTTCTGCTCGTCCGAATAACCGTCGGGATGCATTGCCTTATTTTCACGAGACAAGGCGTCCTCCAGCCCTACACACATCATCTAACGGGAGTCGGTCAAAGTGGGGTACGACTGGAACGTCTACGGACGAAAATCAAGGACAGCGCTTACTCAATGAGCGAATTTCGGAGCTTGTGCCTGAAGCGCAGACGCGTGGTGGTGGCTTGCGACCACTGCAAGGAATTCGTCAAGATAAGGGATATCATTACGGTGAGCCTGCTCTTCCAGAGGTCCGCACGCTTGGGCACCCGGAAACGCGACAGGATCATTATCCTCCCAAAACTAATCTTCCAGAGGCTCCGTTACTCGGGCACCCGGAAACTCGACGGGATCATTATCCTCAACCTAATCTTCCAGAGGTTCGCACCTTTGGGCACCCAGAAACCCGACAGGACTATACTTTGCAACCTATCAAGACGTTCGAGCAGCGACTAGACAGTGCGCCTGTGCCGCGGGCAGGATCTTTACTCTCACGAATTTCTCATGGAAGTACTGATGATCCTATGATGGTGCAGTCGCTGCGAGACCGCGTGCAGGCTGGTAATAAGCGGGACAGGGATGATATGTCTAGAAGTCATCTTCTCGACGGATCCATTGAAGCAGATGATGGTGACCTTGATGTCGGAAACAGGAGACGAAAACGTCGGCGTGCTCGGCGTGGTGGAGGACCTTAGAAATTGTCATGGCCTTCCATCTCTATTCTTTCTTGCTGTTCCTACGTCCAAGCCATCCACTTCAGTCTCATTTTTATACTCGACTTGCATTTCATTCCCGACCTGCTCTGTGTGTCCTAATCTCCACCGTATCCTAATTTCCCGATTCCCCCATAGTTAATAGCAACGTCCCATCGGGTTTGGGTTACTCGACTTCAGGTCTTCGTCTCATGTGTAAAAGTTGAATTCCAATCTCTTCCCTCGTATCAACTCTCCCTCATTGTGCACATGCCTAACGAGCGATTCATTTCCTCGTCATGCAACGACCCGTTCTGCAATCAGATTCTTGAGCCCACGATAGTCGTGGGTGGGCACCGAACAGCATTCGCTTCTCTATTCATTGATATCTCTACCCGCTGATACAGGTTTAATTATTGCAAGGGCATCGTCATTCCAGTGGTGTTCTACATAATCCAAATCCTCTCGTGGATAGAACCACTCTAAAACTAGGAAAAATACGCAGTCAACCAACAAGATAATTGTGTATATTGGTCCTGCAAAAGGACCCAGATCCATTGTCCTGAAATGGATATATTCAACATCCGTTCATTACTTTGTGATGCACCGACATACCTCTCAATGCGTTCCATAAGTTCCATTTGACGTGAATGCATGACCGTCCGATACACCTTTTCCGTCCTCATAGCAATTTGGCGCCAGTTATAGAAAGTTTTAACGCGCTTGTGGGCCTTTTCTGGATCATGTTTTCCTGCTGCAATGATCATTATGGCTTCAGAGATAGCACGGAAAACGTCTGTCAAAGAAGCCGTCCTTCAGTTTTTGAGATTCCTGTCATACACAAATGATGACACGGTGGTCCGTGTCTCTATAGATATTGCACGTACCGTCTGCTTCTGGGTCTGCGAAACTGATCATATCTTGTGGCAAGATTTCTGGTACACCTCCGACCCTGGTCGATACGACGTATAGGCCCGCACATGCCGCTTCCAGAATGGCGATTCCGAAGGATTCTGTTAAGGACGTGTTCATAAAAATGGATCCTCGGGACAAGACCTTGACCAACGCTTCAGGCAAGATGGTTGTACAGATTTGGCACTTACTGAAAGCACGTTGCTGTGGCGAACAGCGCCTAGCAATTCGATCCGGTCCTGCAAAAGGTGCTTTTCACGCATCTGAAGAAGATCTATCAATTTTGGACCGTCGCCTCCTGTTCTGGCAAGTCAGGTTTTCTATCGTTGTATGAATGAATATAGGCAGAGAACTCACCGACTACAAATCGTACATTAGGAAAAGCAGCACATATTCGAGGAGCCGTTCCGACGAGAAGATCGATACCTTTGCGATAGGCAAGTCTTGAAAGCACAACAATGGTGACTGTGTTAGGTACGTGAGTCTTTTTTTTAAATTTTGCCTTGGCGTGTGGGTAAGGGAAAGTACACACTGGTCTCGCCTGGTTTGGAGGGACGGGGTTTGAATTGTTCTGCGATGATAGCATTTGGGATTACGTAAATGTTTCTTCGGACGGCGAGTCTGGTAGTGTCTTCTTTCTCCTTCTCGAATAACTGTCCGCGTAAGACGGTATTTTCCCGTCTGTATGCATGATTCAGAAAATGGGAGTTTCCCTCTGTGAGGAGAAACACGCGTGTCTGTTAGCTTACCCTGTGTGAGAAACACATATAATTGCATCTGTATTTTTGAGTGTCGCCGCCAGAAGCTTGTTGGTGAGTATACCTGCTGCATCTGCGAAACCGAAGAGGCTGTGGTCCGTGAAAATGGTTCGAATCCCCATGAGATGGGAATGTAGGATGCCTTCATGACCCATGGATGAGAGACTGGCATGAGCATGAACGAGTTGTATGTGTTCACGGAGCAGGATCGTTCGGAGATAGGGCAAGGAGGTGAAAAAGTTGGGAAGAGTTGCGGATGAGGCGATGGGTATGAAGGGTATGTAGTAGACTTTGAGACGAGGCAAAAACCAACGAATACCCACACGGTCGGGTTTGTGTCCGTGGGTAATTACGATAACCTTTATTTTATTTTTTGGAGGCCCGGTTGTTTCTTCTTTTTTTTTTGTTTTCTTCAGATTTTGACAAAAATCTCACCTTGTGGCCTCGTTTGATGAGCTCTGTACTGAGCATGTAGATGTGATTCTCTACACCTCCCACGTCTGGGTGGAAGAAATCTGATACCATGCTGCTCGATCAAGGTTTATGATTGTGGACCCTTGTTCCGTTCTTCCAAGAGGAACACACGTACGCGATGGCTAATCTTTCCATTTTTTTTTTCTGTTTTTCACGTTTTTTCGAAAGCTTTAGTGAACTTGTTGGGTGACACGGTCGAGGTTTTGTTGTTTGAGGAGATTTTTTTCGAGATGCACGTCGAGCTTATTGAGAAGAAGAAACAACTTGCAGGTTTAGAGAGACAGAGACAGAGGAGCCAAGCCAACAAATAGTCGAGTCAAGCCAATGACCAAACAATCGATATTGTGCATCGTGAAATTGAACGAGGTCACAGTATTTTGATAAGTCACAATGCCTTCCAAAGCGACAACTCGTATTCTGTAATTTCGGAATTGATGATTGTGGTAACACATATATATAAATACACTTGTGTAAGGTTAACAAAAACAAAATAGTGCGACATCATTCAGAACACCTCGTGTAATACAACTCAATTATTGAACTTGGTCGTATATCGAGTGAGATGTCTGAAACATGGAAGGGAGTGAGTGGTGAAACACAAGAACCAACGGCGACACTCTATAGAACCGAGCTACGAAGCGAGCTGTCTGAACTTTGATGGGATGCTGATGTTTTATACACAATTGCTGGCTTCTATTCCTCAACACAAGGCTGGCATAAATTTGGTATATCAATCAAATCAGATTCAATCCGTGGTGATTTTTTTGCAAGGTCCTGCCTGGTAACATCCATTTACCCCTTGCCTAATGAGCAGATAGAAAATTAACATTGTCATCTTTCATCGAGCTGAATATTTTAATATCACAACGGTAAATGAATCAAAGGAGGATCAACAACGAATGTCACAGACTTGAGCAGGAAATAAGGAATACATAACTAAAATGGCATCTTGGCAAGTGGCAGGGAAGAGAGAGAAGGTACAGTAGCGTCACAGTGATCTCCTCTTAACGTCTTGACAGAATCATGACGAGATGCAAAAATTGAGCAGGAACTAGTATAGTCACCATCCGCTCTTCCGGGGTACGATGGAAGCGTAATGGAACTGGCCTGAGCGAGCGAGTAACAACGCAAATTATCACAGTAGCTAGGTGGACGGGCATTTGTAACGCTGGGAAGAACATAGAGTCCACCCTGGTTCGGCATTTCAAAACCATATGCCCCATTGCAATGACTGGTTGGAAAACTGAAGGATAACTTTCCCGATCCGGTTGGTGATAGCAATACAGGTGAAGGGAGCGAAGGTTGCGTTGGGGGTCGGGGAAATTCATCAAGAGAAAGAGAACACTCGCTCGTATTTGGTGTCTCTACCCCAAGTCCAGAGCTCGGGGAAAGTGAGGATAACCTGTCAGGTGATCTCTGACTGCTCATACCCATATTTGAAGTGTTATGCTCGGAAAACCGCGTCTCTGGCGCACTCCTTGGTGATAATGGAAATGGGTCCCTGAGTGAGATACGCTGTGTGCCTCTCCGGTCCCGGTCAACATAAGGGGAGTCTAGGGTTGACGATTGCATAGTTTCCGAGAAATACTGGCGGAAGAGATCATTGGCACCGCTATCTGTTACCGTAATAACTGGCATGGATAGTGAAGGAGGGTGGTTGAGGGATGGTATAGCTGACTGCTTAAAAGGAACGTTGATTTCCTTTGATGGGGACAGATACGGAGGTATTTCTGTGACAACTTGCGAATCGTGTCTTGGACGCGAGGAACTTGTTCTAAAGCAAGCTGACCATCTCAATCCAAGACGGGTCATGAGACCTTTCGCGACGCGTAGGAAGAGTGCCGCGAGTATCACAAGAAGGCACAAAAGAACCGCGAAAAGATATCCTAGTTTAGTCTCTCCCTTTCGGCTGTCCTCCCTGGATTATATGGAATATATGTTATGCAACACTTGGGGGAGGAGGGTCTCGACTCGTACCTGGAGAGAAGCAGTGGTGCTGGGGCGCCATGAACAGACGGAGTTGACAAAAGAAGTAATAATAGGCTCTCCGAGCCCGCGAACAGTCGGAGTCGACACATTACAGAGGAGGAGAAGGAGGGAAATGTGCAAAGACATAACTCGGCTCAGCTCTCTGGTATGTCCCATCCGATAGAAAGAAGATGAATGAATGTCTCGGAGTCAGGTCTTGAGCAGGCAAGACTCAGACATTACACCACAAGTACATCGGTGCATGCCGCTGTAGCACAATGGTAGTGCGTTGCTTTCCTAGTCTTCTTTGATTACAAGGCAAAGGTTGCGGGTTCGATCCCCGTCAGCGGTTTTTCGTTCTTACTGGTCTGAAATTCCGTAGGCTATGTGTATCCAAGACTATTCACAGGCTTAGTACTAAGTTATTGATATACAAGGGGTCATTTTCTCAACATTGAACAGGACGAGCAATTGAAACAACCTAAGATAGGAGTTGCGGAAGTGTTACCCCTGATATGGTAAAAGTTCCGGAATTAATCAACCCGTCGGACTGCGTAAATTTCTGAAAAAGTTAAATTACTAATAAGATGGAACATTACTAGTGAAAATTACAGTAGGGATCCAGAATGCAAAATGATAGTCCAACTCTCAAAAACCGGTAGATGTGCAAAAGATAGACATTCAATCACCTGCTCTTATCCTCCACTTTTTCCTCGCCCTTTTCTACCACTCGCTCTGTTCGGGGCGGAGCGACAGTACTGGAACCTGTCGGCACTCTTTTTGCCCTGGCAAAGATTCCGACTTCGGGGTCCCTGATGAAATTCACGATTACCATCGGCCAACTCGGATGAGCGGGCAGTTCGTCATAATATTCTGGTGCCAATTTACGCAATTTTGGTAACCTCGTCCAAGGTACAGAGGGGAAGTCATGATGTTCATTATGGTAACCCACATTGTAGGCAACAATGTTCCACCAACCATAATAGCTGTATGTTTCTTGATCTTGGCCATCCCAGAGGTAATGCTCGGCGATGAAGTGGCCAGCGCATGGATGAAGGCTACCGGCGAAGAAACTGGAGAAGAGGAAGTAGATGAGAGGCGTTGGACCAAAGATGGAGTAGATGGCGTAGTCGGAGAATAGGATGGCAAGAATATTAAGGATGTGCCAAAAGGTGAGGGTTTGAGTTCGGACAAAAGTGGGGCGAAGAGCGTAGAAAAGGATTTGAAATGTCCTGTTGGAGATGTTAGAGACATTGGATGTTTTGGGAGGACACAACACAACAAAGAAATACGTACGCAAAGAAAACTTTGCCAAGAACATTGTTGAGAAACAAGAGCTCAAGATTTGTGGGGAGGTCAGTGTCGATTCCATCTTGGCCAAGAAACTTGTGGTGTTCGATATGATATTTCTGATCGGTGCTAATGTGATTAGAGGTCGTAGTCAAGACTTGGATTGCTCACCTTGAACGCAGCAGCATATGGAATTCCAATCGGTAGATTGGCGAAGATCGCCAATGTCTTATTCTGCCATACACGAGGAAACGCTAGATTATGTGTGATTTCGTGGATAGCAAGGAACAGATTGTGATTTGCGGTTCCACCGATGGCGTATGCTAGTAGGATAAATGACCAGCTAAACCACTTGATGTGGTAATTCGCAAGAAGGATGCCGATCGAGAATTGGAGTGAGACAACCCCAAGGACGATGTACTTTGTAAGTGGTTCATAGCCCATCAGCTTAGTGACCTGTGGATGCTTCTTCATAATTTCCAGACGACGCGAGCGGTGAGGCTCTTCGGTATGTATCCAGAGAAAGTCTGCAGGATTTTTTGGTGGCTGCAGTGGAACATCTCCCTTCCCTGGCGCAGAGGGAAATGTGCGGCGTGGAGGGTGACCCTCGAGTAGCGAATCTGCTCCTCCAAAAAGGCTATAATCTTTCATGATATGATCAAAACCGACGACGATATGGCGAATACCGGACGACCCACCCACAGACATCAGCTGAAAGTGGAACACAAAGAGTGGAACAAAAGGCACCAGTCCTTTTTTTAAGACGGCGTTAAATTAGATAATCAGTGAGTCTTTTTTTAGCCCGTCGTACGATTGGCTTGTCACGTGGCACAGAAATGGCCTGATGTGACGCTCTGCACTTTTGAGAACGAACGGCCATGGCGGAAAACGAGGATCTGCTCGACAGCTCTGACCTCGTTGTGCTCGACAGCTCCGACCCCCTGAATCTAATCATCAACAATGCCGCCATGGACGATGGCGATTCAGCCGAAGCCCCGCCTGACTGGTCCCAACTTGGTGCTCTTTGGCCCGAGGAATCTGCGAGCAATCCTTCCGGCAATTCCAAACAGTTCAACGAGTACATCGACTTTGATCTAGTTTCTAGCATGCTCAATGTGGATATGGATATGTCTCTCCAAGGCATTGAGCCCAGTGCCTTGCATTTGGACGCTTCCAACCGCCTTGACTACCCTTCCTTTGACGACGCATTTCAGTTCTCTTCCTCTGCTTCACCAGCAGATATACTTGCTGCGCAGTTTCCATTCACCTTCAACGGAGGGGATGTCCTCATGGACTCTTCCGGCCTGGAGACACCAAATACCAAACCACGACGGCTGAGTGTGACGTCGTCTTCGTCATCTTCCGGACCTTCATATTCCCCTTCATTAGACAGTGTTTCTAGCCCTGGATACCTTAGCCCCAGTGGTAGCTATACCAATGATTCATTACACAATTCATCTGCAGTATCGTTTTCCAGTTTGGAAACTTCGTTCGATCCCTCGCTTCCCAAACAGCCTTCTATCACGACCAGTGGCGTGGCACAATCTTCTCAGTCCTCACCTGTGACAACCACTAGTGACACTTTCTTTGTCCCTGCTACTTCTGATCATTCTGGTGACCCAGCAGTCGAGCTTGCGCAGTATGTACGCCAGTCAGCAGGCGTTTTGCTGGCTGTACCTATGAAAGGTAGCGGTGTTCCATTTCAGGCCGGCCAGTCATTCCCGAGTAAGAGTGTTACCTATTTTATAGTATTGGTATGCTTATTGCTCTCTGATAGCCACTAGTGCTTTACAGCCTCAACTCCCAATCTCTTGTCTGCGATCTCCTACTGCATCACAGAAATCAGATGCTCCATCAATAACTTCTTCGGCGGCCTCCACACCTTCACCGTTCACACCTCCCTCTTCCTCAACCATATCCAACGAATCGTCTTGCAACTCTACTCCACCAAGCATAGCCTCCTCTATCATCCAGCTGGCCAATGTTCCTCGTCCAAAGACAAGTCATACGACGATAGAACGCCGTTACCGCACCAATCTCAATGCTCGCATCCAATCCCTTCGTATGGCCGTTCCAGCTCTTCGTGTCCTCGAAGATCGTGACTCAGGCGGTTCCTCCAAGAAGATCAAGAAGAACCTCAAGTCAGGTGTTTTGATTAAGTCAGCTAATGGCCCCACTCCTCATGGTGGTACAGTTGCCTGTACTCATGGTGGTGCTCTGAATCCTTATGGCGAGGTCGACGTAATTGACGAAAGAGGTTATGTCGATGGTGTCAAGGTCGCCCGGAAGTGTTCAAAAGCCAATGTTCTCGGAAAGGCCGTTGAGTATATCCGCGTGCTTAAGCGTCGTGAGCTTCGTCTCCGCGCTGAGCAGGATGGTCTCAAAGCTCTCATTTGTGGACTTGTCGGTGGCCCAGCCCTCTTGAAAGAATGGGAGCGAGAGTGGCGGGAGCGATTTGGTGGTGAGGAGCGTGATGAAGTTCCTCTCGATAGCGCTGAAGGTGATGACGAAGGGGATGAAGATGACGATGATGACGATGACGATGATGAAGGGGAGGGTGCAGGAAAGAAGAGGAAAAGAGCTAAAGTTGAAAAGGACGCTCTACCTTTGCCCAAGAAGGAGCCTAAGTTAGCGTCGAACGTTCTGCTTGATGGCTATCCAGAGAAGAGAAAACGAGGACGGCCAAGGAAGATGCCTCTTCTCGTGCCCACAGTCCCTGTCCAGTCTATGCCTCTGGCCAACACGCCTGCTGTCACGATCTCAGAGCCTCAGCAGCAATCACAACAATACCTCCTTGCCGTTTTCGCATTATTTTCCTTCTTCAATTCACCAGTCACATCTTCAAATTCGCACTCCACTACTCAGCAAAGTCACGGACACGTCCTTTCATCATCCCCAGTTCCACTTGCTTATGCACCGGACATTGTATCGCAATTCAACCCTCCAGTCGCGACCACAGTAGCCTGGCGTGATTGGGTACAGATTGCACATCTGGCTATAACAGTGCTCTTGTTCATCAGCGTCTTGGCGAGAGTCGGAACTAGCCTTGGTTTGACACGTTTCAGAAAACTTGTCAGGAGCGATTCTGGGATTGTCGACAAGGAAGATGTGAAGAGAAAAGTTGAGATGATTATTCTCGGACGAGGTAAATCACCTTAACACCAACACTCGACTGATTACCTGATCTGGTTGCTTGAACTTCTAGATACCGTACAATCATTCACATATGCGCTTACACTATATCGATCCCTCCCTTCGACTACCTCATCTATCATTCGTGCTCTATATCTCTATGCTCTTGCTTCATCTTCATTCACTCCCACTCTCATACGGCCCGTCCTTCGTATTCGTGCTCGTGCCATCTGGTCATCTGCCCCCCGTGTTGTGAAGAAAGATCAAATCATTCTTTCTTTAACTATCGAGAAAGTTTATGCTGCTCTCCCCAACATTGCTCCCACAGAAGGTCTGAACGTTGTTGATGCAATTGCTGCGTGTCTTGTGAAAAGGAAGCTCGGTGATATTCTTGGGAGTTGGTTTGTTCATGAAGTCAACTCTAGCAGCTCAAAAGGAAAAGTGGTCTTGGATCAATCATCAGAGGATTTGGAGTCGTTGCTTGTAGCTGCGAAGCATCTGGGAGGTGAGGTGGCTGAGTTGGCTCGGAACGTCGAGTGTTTCAGTGGCTTGCATTCTGAGACAATGTCCACAACGAATGCGGCTCCTCTTGTATGGAAGGCCATGGTTCCTGGAGAAAGCATTTTGGAGGAGGAAGATAGTGATGATTCAGATCTTTCGTCGCTTTCGGCTTCGATTGACTCATTAGATCATGTTGTGTCTGATGATGACGACGACGATGACGAAGATGAAGGTCAAGTGCCAAGTATCATCTTTCGTGCACTTGTTTTGTACCGTTCTCTCTTTTCTGCGTCTCAGCCTACTCTTCAAACCTTCAGTCCTGGTCTCACACGTCTACCGATGATTTCTGTGGAGCCACCCTCACCAACGACCCCGACTCTTGTCCGTCGTCGTAACATACCCCTTACCTCGACCAAACCTTTGGCAAGCTCGTCACTGTCTATCATTGCACCTACAGGGCAGCAAAAGAAAATGCACGCACTTCGTAAAATTTTGGGTAGTCCCGTGTTTGAGAGACGTGGGGAGAATATGGAAGATGCGAGGGACAAGGTGGTTGATATGCTTGTTGACGCAGAACGACAGTCGTTGCGTGCTCGAGTGTAATGTATGGTGTTGATCAGGTCCTGAACACTTGTTGAATATCTATTTGTTATATGAGATTCATTATGGAGTTGGATTTTCGATCTACATAAGTTATCATCTAGTACCAGTAAAGATGTGACCAATTGCAGAAGGATGAAGTGCTTTTACAGCTTGCCTGTTGATTCTATGTTTATATTACAATGTCTTAGTAGCTAGGAACCATCAAATGTGGTACGTCATGTGATATGTCCAGAGAATCTCTAGATCTCATCTCACAGTTTGCCATATGTAAGAGAGAAAGTCTAGGAGTGAAATGCGAGTAAATTCTGGTACAAGGAAACCTGGGATTAACAAACCTTCGGATGTGACCATCATTCTGTTGATGAGATACTTTGATAGATGGAAAGGCAGATATAATGCAAATACAATGATTGGAACTCCGACTATATCTGACCTGCACTATCCTTGTATGGCCTTTGGTGGCTTATGAAGAGGAGATTTCGTTACCAAAATAACTATATAACTATATTCGTCTCCATTCTCCGAATGGACACCGCAAGAATTTATCCAGAAAGGGCCACGGAAGTCTAACTCCCAAATTCGAGATTGCGGCCCAGCATCTCGATGCATCTCCATGCTTGGAGCACTCAGACACTCAGAATTTCTCAGATGGTCTGTGAGAAGTCATCTGATTATTTATGCGCGCAAGAACTCGAATTGAATCAAGTTACTTATTAGAGCTCGGTGAGTCAACTTTCCAAAACTGGCCCTCATAGATACATCCAAACTCGCTGGAATGATTATTTAAGCCCGGGAGTTGCAACATGATGACTTTGGTTTTCACTCCCTTCAAATGTCAACCTTAGAGGAGGCTCTTGCTAACAAAAGTTCCGATGGAGTCATCCAACGTCTTCGTGATGCTCTTGAAAATAAATCTGTCGTACACGAACCTTGGACTTCTGGCGTCCTGACCCTCCCCGAGTCCGAAACTACCCTTTTCTATGAGCGACAAGATGGCACTTCAACGTAAGCATACGTCAGTTCAACCTGCATACTGTCTCTCTCATCATGATCGCGCACCATGACAGCTCCCTCAAAATGGGTTCTATCACTGAGACCCGAGCCCAAGATTTGAGCCGTGCATGCTCTCCTGCTACTTTTGGCCTCAATAATCAGGACGTTCTTGATGAAAGTTATCGCAAAGCCGGAAAATTGGATGTTGGGAAATTTGCTTGGCTTTTCAGCCCTGCTAGCCGTAGCGATTTCACCGTCCAATTGATATCGGGTCTTTTCCCATCCAATGAACTCCACAAAGGAGTTCGTTTTGAATTGTACAAACTTAATGTCTATGGTAAGACGCTCCTCTCTTGCGGCATCTCATTGACTCATATTTCCAGGGGAGGGATCATTCTTCAAAGCTCACCAAGATACCCCTCGCAGTGAAGACATGTTCGGATCTCTTGTCTGTCTCCTTCCAAGTGCACATGAAGGCGGGAACCTCCTTCTCAGACATCGTAATTATGAATTCACATTTGATGGACAAGCACTCCTCCAGGAAGCTCCTCCCGCTTCCATTGCCTGGGTGGCTTTTTTCGGTGATGTCGAACATGAGGTTACCCTTGTGACATCAGGTCATCGTATCACAATCACATTCAATCTCTATTTTGATTCCAATTTTGCGAGACCCGTCCCTGAAGCCACGTCTGAAAACCTGTTCAAGTCGGCACTCAAAAAATTAATCGGTGATCCTCTTCTCTCATTGGCTCATCCTTACCTTGGATTTGGCCTCGATTATGCCTATCCGTTTCAGAAGGCGATTTTGGAACCGAACTCCATCAATCTCAAGGGTGTGGATGCAACAATCATCCGGATTCTCAAGGAATTAGGGATCGACTTCGATTTCTACCTCCTCTATCGGGAGAATAAACACGATGATGCCTGTCCCTTCCGTGTCTTGTCGAAAAACATCTTCGACGGGAAATATCTATCGCATGGTGACAACTCCCGTAGACTTTTCAACAAATCTTACCTAGTTTTCGATCCGAGCGTTGGGGAGCCGAAGGACCTAGTGCCATCTCTGCGTGACAATGATGAAGGATGGACTGTACTGTGGGAGGACTTTTATAATCTATATCGAAGGGGCATGCAGTTCCCGCGTATGGATGTCGAGTGGGTGACTAAACCTCGTGAAGAGAATTTAGATCGTTCAGTTGCCATGGTTTATGGTAATGAGGCAATGCCTGGTTACTTGTACCATTTTCTGTGTGTTGTTGCGACGATTTCTCAGCCCAAAGATCTAAAGGAGTACCCAGATTTCAATGACGACATGTCAGATCCGGACATGGAATTAGTTCATGTTTTTATTTAGAAGAAGGTGTTTGACTGACACGTCACTGTCAAGATGTTACTCAGTCTGAAATAGCAGAACTATATTCATCTAGTGTACCTGTCAAGATGTTACTAACAGATACATCAGTACAT
>Ga0153986_1000078_pt1 | contig 28737 bp, 39 predicted proteins | sample TSGA070MetaG_FD_104724 | JGI IMG/M metagenome (GOLD analysis project Ga0153986, IMG submission 104724) | Attine ant fungus gardens microbial communities from Georgia, USA - TSGA070 MetaG | ecosystem: Host-associated > Fungi > Mycelium > Unclassified | place: USA: Georgia, Alexander Wildlife... | reverse complement strand
TGCTCACTTGTCCTCCAAGTGGCTCCAGAAAATTCAACCTGCCTTATTATTCGCACTCGATGAAGTGGCAGAAACAAGGCGCGGCCTATTGGGTATGTGTTGACTTGATCTCACTGTGGTGCTCGGATTGACGGATGTGTTAGTGTAATTCCGCCCCTGTCAGGGGACCGATTGCCGTCTTCAACCCTCCTGATGATGAGCTTCCGGCAAGATTGAGTGTCTACGAGACAATACACGACGAGCGTAAAATCGCCCCCATGCTTCTGCACCGGGGGGTCTCACTATTTCTCCTCGACCACCTCCTGATAACTGCCATTCTTCTTGTCTGTGACCCACAAGAATGGACAGTTACTCAAAGCGGATCCTCAAGCACGATCTCTATTGGCGACATGCAATCGACCGCCAGCCTCCAATCGGCACACAGAGAGCCACTGTACAGCGATTCGCGGCCACCACAAAGTCGGCCTGAACTGAAATCGGTGCTCTCCTTTTCCTCCAACTCGGACGATGGTGATGTCACGTGCAGTGGGTCCCCCGGCAATGCCTCTCACGTCGCCGATCCATCATGGCGGATGGAAAGGAATGCATTACCATCACAAAATGACAAACGATTGACGTTCATTTCCGAGCCAAGTCACACTACAGATACATCTGCTGGACCCTCGTCTCTTCGCAAGAGACGTCCGTCAGAGCCCGCCTTGCGTCTTGCTCATTCCACGAGGCGGCCGCTTCCACAGACACCTGCAGTTCTGGGCGGTGACAGCCGTGTCATTCGCCGGGTACAGAGTCATATTCGTAGTGAGCCTGGAAGGCTATATAGGCCCCCTCTGCCCTTACCGCCAATCCCTACATCGGCCTTTTCGGGTATCGGACGTTCTCTTCCTCCTACACCATGTGAATTGTCCCCGGAAGGATCAATCGGCAGGCAGAGTGCGCCAACGGCGTCTGGGGTACCTCCCCCCAAGTCATTTGATCATGGTGAAGACAATCCAAGATGGATTCAGTTGCTGGGTGGCGGTGGGGAAAGCGTTCTCCCTCGAACGTCGTTTGAACAGCTGCCCCCTGCCTACTCTTCATTAGATTTTGGTCCCCCACATCTAGACAGGACTTGATTCCATGTACCTTTGGTTTCACCCTTGATGTATTTCTACCCGCGTATGTACACGTGGACCAACAGTGTTTGATATGATCTTAAACCTACCAAATATGGAGTTTGTTGATTGACATCCGATCCGGTACTTTTTGTACGCTCAAAGCGACTAGGCTCCTAGCCAGCATGCACGCCGTCTCCATGAACAATAGCTCATCATCAGAGTTGATCTTCATTGTGGTGATGGTGAGTTGAGATTTTTCCTCGATCACATGTTATCAAACATTCATGACATCGGTATTCGTTCCAAATGTACATTGACAGGGTGTGAGCGGAACCGGCAAGTCGACTCTGGGAAGTGCGTTGGCCAAAGAGCTGGGATTGCTTTATGTAGAAGGAGATGAGTTACACCCCAAGTCCAATGTGGAAAAAATGTCTCGAGGCGTGCCTTTGACAGACGGAGATCGGGAGCCGTGGTTGGATTTGATCAGGACGACGGCTGAATCAGGGGCGAAGGAGAACGGGGATGGGGTTGTGATAACGTGTTCGGCGCTGAAGAAGTCTTATCGGGATATCCTTCGAGGGAGGAGGACAGGGCCTGCGGGCGCTCCGTCCGAGCGAGGACAGCTGGCTACCTATTTTGTGTGGATCGATGGATCGAGGGCGCTGTTGGAGGAGAGGCTGCAGAAGAGACAAGGACATTTTTTCAAGGCGTCGCTGCTGGACAGCCAGCTGGAGACGCTTGAGAGCCCGCAGGGAGAGGAAGGGGTGATAGTGGTGCCTCTGGAGGCAGATACGGAGGAACAGGCTCGGACTGCGGCACAGACGCTGAGGAGCTTCAGACAATAAATTTAAATGACCATATATATATATCCAATGATGGCCGGCAGATGCCGAGGACGCGTTGTGCGGGCTGACGCGTCCTCTCACAGCCTCTCTCTGACCATGGTGCGTCTGCCCAGTCTTGCTGGTCTGTCTGGCGCTGACTCGCTTCTAGGCCCGGAGATACGACAGTGAGATCTTTGCTGCTTGTCGTCGTCAAAATGACATGACTTTTCAGGTCGCACAACTATCTTTTCGCCTGAAGGTATGAATCCCTGACCGAGTCGACGGAATCTGTTTAAAGGCTACTCCCAGGGCGTCTCTACCAAAGTAGCCCGTTTTTTACACCTTCAGACAGGATGTTGACCGGCCTTACTAGTCGAGTATGCCATGGAGGCAATCTCACATGCCGGGACCGTCCTTGCCGTCCTCGCAAAGGATGGCGTCGTCCTTGCTGCAGAAAAGAAGGTTACAGGTAAATTGCTTGACCTTTCAGGCGCTAAAGAGGGAGGTTACGGCGGAAGCGGTGAGAAGATCTTTTTGCTCAATTCGTGCGTCCCTTTTTTGTGTCTCCCTCAATGTTTCTGAGATCGCTATGTTGATTAGGAATGTGATTGGTGGCGTGGCAGGTCTCACAGCCGATGCAAATTCACTGGTGAATCATGCACGCTCAGCGGCTCAGCGGCACCTGCTGGCGTACAATGAAGATATACCTGTTGAGCTTCTCGCTCAAAATATATGTGATCTAAAGCAGGGATACACGCAGTTTGGAGGTGCGCCGTCATAAGCCCAGTCCCGGGTATGCTATCGACCCTTGCATCAGGTCTTCGACCATTCGGTGTGTCTATTCTATACGCTGGCTACGATCCCCACTATGAATTCCAACTGTATCATTCCGATCCGTCTGGAAATTATTCGGGGTGGAAGGCTACATGTATTGGTGCCAACAACGGGACCGCTCAGAGCTTATTGAAGCAGGAGTATAAAGATGACATTGTTATCAAGGACGCCATTGGACTGGTTCTGAGGACCATGAGCAAGACGATGGACAGTACTTCGCTCAGCAGTGAGAAGCGTGAGGTTCTCCAGCTTGATGTGCATCTTTCAATAACTGATGGCTTGTGTAGTGGAATTTGCGGTCCTAGCGTTAGATGAGGCTACCAAATCACCCAAGGCCAAGATTTATCGGCCTGCGGAAATTGACGCTCTGTTGCAGACAGAGGGACTGATAAAGAAGGGCGACGATACCGAGATGAAATCAACATAGGGTGTCCTATATTGCTGTACTTTTATCCTGATGCTCTACAACCTCATGCCATCTGTACGACTGACAACAGTCGTTTAGTGACACGCCATGCTTTTACTGGCGCTGGTGCTGATGTCAATTGTTGGACTGAATACAAAATGGCCAATTGCTGCCCCGAGGACGACGGCAAGGATGAGATACGCCTGGACTCATCATGGGAACAAGTGAATCATAAGACTGAGAAGACACATACATTGTAGGTCATGAAGATGAGCATGAGGAAAAAGGACAGAAACACAGTCGCGCCGTACAACGCGGCTCTGGTCAGCCTGGGGGCCAGAGGGACTGGGATCCTACTTGAGCGTCAGAGACCTTGACACGTCGCCTCTCGGACGATACTCACCCTGGAGAACTCAATTTTGGCCATCGACCGTTTGTATCGTGGCGTTCTGGCGATGACCTAGCGCTTGGAAGCCGGATGGGGGCTTTGGCCTTTTCAGTCAGGGACACTACGAGGTTCTGGTCGAAACGGAGGCAGAAGATGCGGAGATACTCATAGGAGACACCGAGGGCAACGACGAGGAGGAAGGAAAGGAAAAAAGCAGCGTTGGAGGTGACATGCCAGCTGCGGAAGACGATGCAAGTGTCGATGATGTTGGTGTTCCTGCGATGATACCTTTGGTCAGATATGGGCGTTTGAACAGGGACGATCAAGGGCTACCAGAGCATGTCCATTGTGCATCCGTGCATGGGCATGCTGGGCATGTCGTGTCCACCGTGCTCGAGCATGTTGCACGTTGTGGTCGTGGTGAGAAATATAAATATATTGCTCCGGGATCATTACGATACAATACATGGGACGATCTATCACTCATCCAGGTTCCAATTGTTTTCTTTCACAAGTCGTTCATGTTCGAGCAGAAATTTACCTTGAGAGTTTATGCGTATGCGAGGAGAGACAGCAAGCTGGCATACCTTCTTTGTACTTTTGAGAAGACTCGGCTGCTTTGTAGTAGTACCACCCCAGCCTGTCGTTGCAGCCCATGCAAAAGACATCGGCTACGGTATGCACCCCAGTCCTGAGAACGAGGGGATGAGCGGATTTCAAGAGCAGAAACGAGTTTGTGTATTACAGCAGGGCCCTTTCCTCGCGTCGACCTAGTTTGACGTTCGTAGCAGAGTGCATCAGACTAGGAGGGGGTATCGATAAGCGTTTCGACTTGCTGGAGAGAAACAACACACAAGCCACGGCCATCTCGTCCTGTGAATGCCTTGCTTATCACCTCATCTTGCAAAGCCTGAAATAGTCTGAGAAAAAAAAAAGAGTCGATATCAATGTCCTACAATAACTGCTGAGCATTTGGAGCAGATGAACATCGGCTGGTCGTCGTAAACGACAACCACCTGGGATTTTGTATCCGAGCTGGTATTGTGTGCCATTTATGACCGTGAACGAGGTTGGCAACCTTGGGGTTAGGGTCACATTGCCTTTGACATGCAATGTGATGAGCAAGTGATTCTGGCCATCCAACGCGCGTCTGAGGCTCTTCCAGCTGGACCCTCCGACGTGCTACCCCATGAGTTCGATTCCGTCAAAACACTGAATGGCCTATTTCCTGATGGTGAGTCACTCCAACTCGTCTGGGGCTCAAAGGCGAATTGAATTCTAGAGGCTTCTTTGGCACATATCGAGTCTGTGAACCAGAAGCTAAAGGAGAGGCAGGAAAACTTACAGGAAGAGATAAACGAACTTGAGGATGAGCTCAAGGAGAACCAAAATCCTGAGAGAATGTCCCTTATCCAGGAGATGATCTCTGTGAGTTCAGCATGGAATCTTCTTTGTCCTTGTCCCTCAACGCCCTTCGACTCAGGATCTTTTTGGTCAAATGTCCCGTATACGAGAAAAGGCCACAGAATCGGAGGCTGTAGTTCGCAACATAACCAAAGACATCCAGGTTCTCGACCTCGCGAAGAAGAACTTGATTACAAGTATGACGGTGCTGCGCCGGTTGCAGATGTTAGGTTCGTCATAGCCTTTTTTTTTTTGGCTGTCCATCCCTTTTGAAGCCCCTATTCTCAGTCAATGCTACGACGCAGCTGGAAGACCACATCAAGGTGAAAAAGTATAAGGAAGCTTCCGAGTCTCTGGCGGTGCGGACGACACGTCGTTCGTGGATTGCTCGCACACTGAGACAGGCATTCTAGACTGTCAAAGAGATATCTGTCACATTCAAGGAATATACATCCGTACAACGGATTTCGCGCATTCTGAAGCGCGTACAAGAAATACAAGGTGATCTCCGGACCCAATTGGATGCCGACTTTGATGCGTTGTAAGTTGAATATCCTTGATATGATGTATACATGAGTTTTCACGAGAGGGGAAAAGCTTTCTCCAAGACACCGCAAAGCAGATGATGCCTGCATCCATAACTCAAGCGTGCCTTGTTGTGGACGTTTTAGGCATCGATTTTCGATCACACCTGATAGATCGCTACGTCGCGCTCGAACTCAAAGAGTACCGTCGGATATTCAGGACGAACGACGAAGCTGGTCAGCTGGATAATATCTCAAGGAGATTCGCATGGTTTCGGCGACTGATAAATAATCATGAAATGGAGCAGGGGCGTGTTTTTCCATCACAATGGAAGGTTGGGTGGTTCCTGTTGGGCAAGTTTGCCGAAATTACTAGGTGAGTGTTATCTTGAGTGTAGGACCGCAGGTTTGTTGAACATGGACCAGGGATGATATTGCGACTCTTCTCTCGAAATCTGCCCAGATTCTGACGGTCAAGTCGTTGCTGGATGACCTTCAGCAAACAGTCGAGTTCGAATCATCTACGGCAAAGAAATGGGCCACTCCTGCAAGTAGATCTTTTGTTTCACTTTTCCTTCCATGTTCATGTCGAGACATATAGTTTGGTGAAATCCTTAGATTCACGAGTGCCTCAAGTCAGCCACAAAAAGCCATTTCTACTGCCTTTGAGCCGTATCTTGGCATTTTTGTCGAGGCTCAAGATAGGTGGGTGATACTCTCGTCAAGTTGTTTACACATTCGTTACACGCTTGAAGGGCCCTGGCAGAAATGCTTGCGCCTCATAGAAAAAAGGGAAAGCCTCCACTGCGGACGTCCCTTGACGCAACAAGTACCTCGTCGGGTGACCTGGCAAAGGACGAACAGACCATGGTTGTTCTACCTTCGTCTACTGAGCTGTTCTATTTTTATGGGCAGAACCTAGATCAGTGTGCAAAGCTATCTACAGGCCAGCCGCTTTTTGACCTTTGCGGTCTCCACAAGAAATGGTTGCGTATCTATGCAGGTTGGTTGGTCTCCCACGACATTGCCTCTTGTAACTCAGTACCGACTAGAGGAGGTTCTGTCCCTGAGTGGGCCTAAGCAACGGTGATTGATACTTCAACTCAAGTTCTCATGAAGACTGACTATTGCTGTCCAGTTCAGCCGTCCGGAAGTCAACTGAAGCGCGATATGATGTCCAGGAGATCAAACAAGCTTGTATGGTCATCAACACTGCAGATTACTGCCAGACGACATCTTCAGAGGTACGCCATTTTCAAGGCTTGGTTTTTCAGTATGTGAATGCGGTCCTAGTTGGAGGAGAAAATCAGAGAAAAGATCAACCCCAGTTTCAAGGATAAGGTAACGCTGCAAGATGAACGGGATCTCTTTGTCGGGTACCTCTTTCTTTTGTCACGTCAAGCTGTGATTTAATCACCGTCTCTTGCAGTGCTGTCTCTGGGGCTATCACTGTACTCCTTCGTGAAGTAGAGAACGCCATAGACGCATACTTTGTGACGATGTCGCGGGCAAATTGGTCAAGTCTCAACCAAGTCAGCGGGCAATCTCCATACGTAGGGGATCTAGTCAAAACCACAGAGCAAGTTGTGGAGGTCATTAAGCCTTTGATGGAACAAAAGAAGTATCTGCGCAATTTCCTAGACAAAACCTGTAGGTATGTTGTCAACACTTGTCTTCTCCCTAGTTCTAGCCTGTGCTGGTTCCCTTCGAACTGTGGATATAAGTGCTCATTTGATTTTCTCTAGCTTACTCTTGAACAAGTTTACCAATGCTCTTGTAAGGAGCCGACCATTAAAGGAAATTGGAGCGGAACAGGTGCGTGTGAATAACGTGATTCGGAAGATTGATGATGTGATGTGTTGATGCTCATCTAGTTATTAATAGACTTGCAGGTTGTCAAGGGCTATCTTACCAAGATGCCTGGAGAAGGCCTAATGACAAATGTGTCCGTCTTGTCTCTTATTCCTTCTGCTAATATATCGCCTTACGTACAAATGACAGATATTCTAAAGCCCTTACGAAGGCAACCTCGCGACTAGAATCCCTCCTTAAAGTCATAGTAACGCCACTGGCATGTTTCATTCTAGCGATGTATTTAACAGTGATTTTTAATTCTGATGGTAGGACCCGAAAGAGAATTTCATACTCAATTATACGATTCTTATTGGTGATGCTTCATTGATTAATTTCCAAAAGGTAGGGATTGGCCTTGGCTGTTATTGTTATCTTCTTATTCCCTGGAAATTTTTTGTTAGATTCTTGATCTTAAAGGAACCGCTCGAGCGATGGACCAAGAGCTTGAAGACAGTTTCCTGATGATCACAAGCACCAAGACGGATTTGGATAGCACGTCTTTTTTGTCTTCGTTGGATATGGATCCTCAACTCACAGGTTATGCGTTTGGTGGAGGCGGAGGTCTCGTGAGTCCGACAGCCAGTCGGATGGTTCTCCCTCTTGGTTCAGGGGCAGCTACAGAAGGATTGTTCCATAGTCTTAGCACTTCTTCCACGCAAGGCTCAAGTGGAGCCGTGACGAGCTCGAGTACACCTGATGGTAGTGGTAGAAGTAGTGCGATCGGTGAGACGAAGCGAGAAGTGTTTTCCGATTTCAGGAGATTTGTTAGTTTTGGACTGAGGAAGGATACTACATAATTATCGTCGTTGTATTTTACCGAATGGTGTCAACGATCATGGTCATCGTTCGAAAGAAACATATTTTTATCAAGGATGACTAACGTAAGGAGAGGGGATAAGACATGCCCAAAAAAATCGAGGTTAATAGTAGTCCTATACGTGGGCGTCCGCAGCGACACACTTTATAAACCACTTGACCTATTTACCGCCACCACCAAATAGCTTCTGAACTATCGAACTACCACCGGAACCTTGCTGTGATGGTAATTGAGATGGTTCCTGCCGAGGATTAAACCTCTGAGGCGTCAAAGGCATCGAAGGTAAAGGAGGATGCTGATATTGACGATGACGATGACGAGGTCGAACAGGATGATAACGAGCATACTGCAATCGTCCCGGCTCAAGATCTACATCAGAATCGACACCCACACTCGTTCGAAAATGAACCTCGGAAATGGACTGAGGGAAACTATCGGTTGGAGAGTTTACCACCCCTTCGTGGGTATTACTTGGCTGAGGAGAAGCAATTCCATGGCGGTCTTGAGAGTCGTTGTCGGGTATTCCTTGATCATGCGTCATCTGTTCGGGTATCTCCGTAATTTCACTGGTTCGGGTCGGCTCATGAGGTTGCTGCTCATCAATGACTCGTCGGGAAGTGGGAGGAATCGCAAGTGGAAACGTGAAAATGTGACAGTCTGATGAGGGACCAGACGTCCCAAGATCAGAGGCAGGGGCGACAGGGGTAAACTGCGCCTGAAGACCCCCATAACCAGAGTTAGATGATGAAGATTCAGACAGATAATGAGATACAGGTAGAATCGTGTCACTCCATTCCGACTTGGGTGCACCACGACGGCCCGGGAGGTGCATAGACCAGATACGGCCGGATTCAAGCTCGTGACGGGTATCAGCGGTCGCACCCATGTTCGTAGAAAAATCCATCCTAGTAGCTCCAGATCGTTGTCGAGAATGGGGTGAGGAAGACTGGGAACTTAGGTCAAGGAAAGAAGCAGTGCCGACGTGGTCGGAAGATGGACTCGAACTCTGGGCTGACGATGGTGACGCCGCATCAGGAGGTAGTGATTGGCTGGTAGGAAGCGACAACGTGAACCTTGCTTCTCCCGAACTGGGATTCAAATCAGTAGGATCATCTTCAAAACGCACTCTTGAAGCTGTGGATAATCTTTTCGGGGTAGCCTGGCTAGGTTCACCATCAGATGCAATACTAGTTAGACCAGGACCACGTCCTTCGACAAGAATTCCACGTGTGGTCAGATTGGCAGCTAGAGAGGCCGCCTCGGCGAAGGATTGAACGCCCCTTGGAAACCCGAGACCTGCAGCATTGCCTGGCGATGAACGGGGTGAACGCGATTTGGATTTTCTTTCGTTGTTGCTATCGGAAGGAGGGAAAGTATCAGCAACCCATGGATCCTGATTAGTACTAGGCTTGAATGACTCCGGAGCACTCAAGTCTGTTGGATGTAGCTGAGAGAGTTGAGATTGCGAAGCACATGTGGTCGGCGATGTAGGAATAGGTGGAAGGGCGCGGATGGGAGTGGCGACTGGGACAGGCGACGAAAAACAGCGAGCCACACTGCCACTGGCTTCTTGGTCGCCCGGTAGCTGTGGAAGCTCTCTCTTTTTGAACTCCTCTCTGCTCTCTCCCTTTTTCCGTTCTGGTCCTGGGTCCTTTGGTCTACATTTTCCCTTGCCCGAATTCTTGGATCTGCTGATCCTGGGACTTAATCCACGAAGAGCGACATGTGCTGAGATGGGAGCACCAATAGTGGACAAAGCCCCACTAATTCCCAGTATATGGATTCCAGATATTCTGGCTCGATCCAGTCGATTCGACTGCAATGATGGGTGGTCGGGAAGAGTGTCTGGGCTGAGCGACAAGTGGGCTATGCCTCTGGGAGCGCTCTGCGGCCGCAAAGACGCATTTGAGCCTGAGCCTGAGTTATGAGAAATGGAGGCAGCATAGGAAGGGGGGTGACCGTTATTTGAAATATTTGAAATATAGGACAAGGATGTCAGTCCGGACAGCGACTCGGCATCATGTGACTGGTCATGTGAGCCGGACAACCGTCCTTTGCCTTTGCCGTTACCGGTGGACTTGTTGCTGCCAAACCGGCCCAGCGAATGGCTCACACGCATTCCAAGCCCAAAATTACGACCCTCTTCATCCCCATCATCTGACACCGGAGATTTCTCATCTGAATGCCCAAAGTTGAGTCCCAGGGCAGTCAAACCAGAGAGCGTGCTCAGGCCCCTCTTCCAGCGGGCAAGCCCACTGTTTGAGCTGTCACGATGACCCCCACAGACACCTGTGGCGCTGACTCCCTCGAGAGACAGGTTGTCGTCGTTGTTTTCGACAGGTCCGATGTCCAGGATCACACCTCTGAATGGCTGCTCTTTTGCCGAGTCAACTTGATCCTTTTCTTGAGGATCGTCAACATTGGTGTGACCTCGGAAGCTGGATATCCTTGGCAAGAGCCGATTGAGATTGACATGGTCTCTGCGCTGGTTTTGATATCTAGCACGACATCGTCTGCATCCCCTCTTGCAAATATAAACAAGGGCCGCGATGAGGAGAAGAAATGCGACCAGGCTTGACAAGACGAGGGCAGCAATAATTCCCCCTCTGAGAAAAGGAGTGCTGGAGTTGTCAGGAGGAGGGGGAGCGCGACCTCTCAGCAGCATATCGGTGAAATGAGCATGTGCAAGAGAAGGATGCCATAGTTTATATCAGGGATGACATACGTGAGATCACCGAAGGACATTTCACTGATATTTCTCAATGAGTTTGGTGGGAGACAACTGATCCCAGCTAAATATAACCTATCACACTACTTTCAAGGTAAGTGTAATGAAACCAATTAATGTGGGGCTGTACGAGCTCATGGATCCCATAGCAAATAATCTCCGGTCCAGGAATAACCGGAATGAGTATCACTTTGGATGCCGCTGTCCGCTCTTATGAGTCATAAAATGCTGTTCTTGCGTTTACACATCCTGGACGATGATCCGTTCAAACTTCAAGAAACCCTGTCGGACCACCCGGCATAGATCTCTTCTGACATCTTGCTCTGCGCGCCATGTGCACGATGCCGAGAAATCAGCTAGGACTGCGATTATACTTCCATCTCAGTGGGTCTGAGGTAAACGAAGAAACAGATGACACATCGGATGATAAAGCCTCAAGTTCAAAGGGACGGGTATCGCGCGACGGGTGTGGCTTGTGCAATGCGCTCTCGTTTAGAGATCTCGCGAAACATCTACGTCGGCTACTCATTAAGCCGTCCTTTGAGGATAGTGCTGGATGTTGCGAGAGTAAGGGTGTTCCCTAGCTCTCACCGTCTTAAATCCGGAATGGGCCCATGGACCAGCGGGTTGATGCAATATCTGGCAACTTTGAAAAAACTAACGTTGGGGAGGTGTGCATAGATGCCTATGACAATGTAAAAGATATCACGTTAAGGTTTAATTATATACCTACATTATATTTTGACGTAGTGTCTTTTATTGATGAGACGATCCACTTCATTGATTGAGTGACTCACTAGAATGTTAAAGCGATGCCGACATACCATTTTCGATCTAGCACAGAAGACTTCAAAATATCAGATAACGACCTACCCGCGAGATGAGAATATTCCGCCTATTTTCCTTGAGGTTGTTTTATCCCCATGAGGTGTATGTATACCTCTCAGTACTACGCGATGAGCCGTAGAAGACGTCTCAGGGTGATGTGCAATAAGCTCGAGAAGCACTTTGACGAGCACTTTGACAAGCTCATTGGACACTACAGTATGCTATTAATGTGGATTGTTGTCACCTGGGATCAAATGCTATTAAGAGTGCGAATGGCTAGAGTTAGACCAGAGCCACAGGGAATGGACTGGGCCGAGTGACAAACAAGAAAACAAATATAAACGGACATAGATGGTTCCCTTTCTACACGACGGACACACGACGGACACCTCGTATTGTTAGCTCTCTCTATTGGGCATTGGATTGTCAATCGTTATACCTGACTGCCTCCTGTCTAATCTTTTCACGAAGTTGAACTAGTAGTATGTCGGCGTTTACCTCTGAAGCCTGAGCGCTTTCCAACTCGGCTCTAAGCTTGTCACTGATGCCCTCGAGGACACTATCACGTTTCAAGTACGATGGCAGGTGGTTTCTTTCCGAGCCTGTTCTACTGGATCGTTTCACTCGCACACTACGAATTCTATCGTGTATGAATCTCATTAGTACAAAACGATAGGAGAGACCTCGTGGACTGCCTGAGATTTGTGTTCGATCCCGATCCCCCTTTGGATAAGAAATACTGAAGTTTGATATCGGTCATCGATAGCAGTAGAAAGGTTCCTCTCTCTCGCCATTGTCGGTGGTTTGGCTTGTACTATAGAGGGAAACACGCCTATGACCAAGGTCGCATGTGGGTGTAGGCCATTCTTTTTCAAACCTTCACAGTGTCTTGGCTGTACCCAAAGCATGGGGTAGAGGACGATCTTAACAAAACCCTATGACTTACGAAGGACAAACGGGATAGAATATATACAGTTGGATGTTGACTGCCACTCGGGATATGATCCGAAGTGGGTGACAAAATATGAAACATGCCCTTGAAACATGCCCTTGCATCAATGGGTAGATCTCCATATAGAGAAGTTCAGTCCAAAACTACCAGGGTGCTTTTTTTCTCACATATGATCGGTGTCTTTGATAAGATGCTGGAAGAAGACACAGAGCATGTGTGCAATGGCGAGGAGTAGAATGCATCTTTTCCATCGGGCTCTTTTGTAGTGCGAGAGAGATACAAATATGACCGTTGGGTAAGTCGTACAATGATCAACACTGCTCCTCGCCAGCTGTACGGTAAAGACAACAGCCCAGTCGCCGATCTACACTGTTACTCAACAGCGCACCCCTTGCTAATTTTGGAATAAATTTTGCAATGAAGGCTGCTTCATGCCGGAATAGAGGCCGGCAGTATCTCAAAGTTGATCTCCATTTCTTCCCCGGTTTTCAGCTGTCTCCGGAAGACATTTGGAATTATTGCAATGAGCGTTTGGAAGGAATCAACGTGTGGAGAAGAAGTCTTATGGTGGAGTGGCAGAGGTCTTCTCTGCTTCGACTCACAGGATTGCAATTACGCGGCTACCGACTAGGGTACAATGTGCACATTCCCCTCCCTCCCTTTATGGCTGAGGCCTCGATCGGTTGTTGATCGGTTGTTGTATATGACCACATGTGGCTACTTATTCCCGTGGCTACTTATTCTCGGATGTCCTGTTCACAGGTGACCTACAGCTTAGCTTTGCTTGTGTCCGTTTCCCGATCCTTCTAACGAATCATATCGACAACGCAAAAGGGATTTGTTGGCATTCTCGAAGAAGTTGGATTCTGATATGGTTTCCAATGACCGCTCCCAAAAAAACATTTGATACTGCCTTCTGAAGCTTTCCAACGACGGGTTTTGCAATAAGTCGTGTGTGTGGACTGCTGATGTAGTTGCTCCCACCATTTCATGTCAGTCTTTCCACAGACAGCAGAAAGGATCTTCTAATGGCTAGTCAAGGTAAGCCGGCGTCTGAAGTGGTCCCAAGGTCCAGTCATATAGTCCCAAGAGCTATCACCCAGAAACCAGTCCCTCCTTGGAGTAGGCTCTTTAAAATAGAACAGTTCATCAGCTTGTATGAACCTTCTCATCAGAGTTTGTGGAAGTGGTATGATCGTTTCAAAGATTAAATAGCACAAGTGTAGGTGAGTTTAACTCTGGGCAAATTTTCTTTTTTACAATGGTCATCTTTGCCCAATGCCATGCAACACAAACAAAATACCCAAAATTCAGACGAAGATGTCCTGGACTCGCTGACCTCCAGTCCATCTCCTATATACGTACATCTCTGTGATAACCTATAGGTTTGGGCTATTCACGGATATCAAGACAGCTGGAGATCAAATTGATGCACTTCACATCAAATGACAAATGACAAATGACAAATCGACTCGTTCGATTCTTTCTTAGATGCGACGTCACTCTTTCTATGGCAGCACCAACATCAGTCGCCTCTGCTTCTCCTGTCAGCTCTTACAATAATGGAGCAGCGCCCACAGAAGGGTCTTCTCCTCAGGTACATAAGAAGCGCCGTATACCAAATGCTTGTGATATTTGCAAGAAAAAAAAGAGTCAGTATTCAGAACCTGAAATGTGTCTCTATCTGAGACTGGCACTAGTTCGTTGCGACAGTGCAGAGATGCCAAACAATCGGTGTAGTAACTGCATACAACTTGGAATTGAATGCACGCACCAAGAAGTCAGAAAAGTGAGCCGAATTGGGTTTGATAATGAGTTAACGAGTTATTATTATTACTGGTGGATAGGTGTTAGGGACTGCGAAAAGGTTCGTCGTTCGTCACCATGGACTTTTGGAGACGACGAACGACCTGATTGACGACTTGAAACAGCTACGTAGAGAGTTTAGAGGCAAAGTTGGAAAAAATGGACAAATTGCTAACAAAAGTATACTTCACCTTGGCGCTTCTTCCCGTCAAAAAATCATCAACTAATACGTCCAGTTGCTCCCCGGTATTGATCTCAGCCAGGAAGTCGATCAACTTCTCCAAGAAATCAATGATCAGGACTGTGGAGCACAACAAGATGAAGACCAAAATGAAAATATCATGGTCGGAAGCCTGGCCAAACTCGATCTCAACCCAACGCATAACCGGTTCTTTGGAAAGTCGAGGTAAAAACGTGCAGCCATTCCAAATATCTACTACATCTTCTCCTGACATGACGGTCCAGCGGATATCATCTCATTCAGACTGCGCTGGAGTTGAAAAGCCAATATCAAGGAGATGATACTACTCCTGTTGAATTGGTGCGACGTAGACCAGAGTTTTGGGATGTTCCCCCTGTGAGTATGTTTGTGATTTATCGTCTCAGGGAGCATGCTCACATTCCTGACGAGTGGGCTTCAAAGTACCTGGAAACAACAGTTCCCTCGTACACATTTCCTCCCCTCGACCTCCTCGAATCTCTCGTCGAACATTACTTTGTACAAATAAATCCTTTCCTTCCTCTTCTCCACCATCCAACATTTCAACGAGGTATTGATGAGAATCTTTATCTCACCGACCAGTATTTTGGTGCTGTCGTTTTATTGGTCTGTGCATTAGGTTCAAGGTATAGCGAGGACTCGAGGGTGTTTGTGGAGGGAAGTGATTCAACACGGTCGGCGGGGTGGAAGTGGTTTGACCAGGTTAGGATATTGAGGGCATCGTTTTTCAAGCAGACGTCATTGCATGAGTTACAGGCTTATGCTGTACGTTATCCTGCGTGAATTATCCGGTTCATCGCTGATAGAATTTTTCGCACTAGCTCTCCATTCTCTTCTCGCAGTCGTCAGAGATGCCACAAGGATGTTGGAGTCAAGTAGGAATGGCACTACGACTTGCCCAGGAAGTCGGTGCTCATCGACGACGACCTCAAAGTAATTCTACCCCAACAGCGGAGGAAGAACTGTGGAAGCGGGCATTTTGGTAAGGTTGTGTGACTGTCATCGGGAACAATAAAATAAAATGCCATCGTCTACCAAAGGGTTCTTATGAGTATAGATCGTCTGGCAAGCTCAGCTTCTGGACGGCCGTGCGGACTTCCAGACGAAGAGTATGTATTCTGTAGGAGTGATATTCAAACGGTCTGCTGACTTATAGGACTAGTTTTGATTTGAATCTCCCTATCGATTGTGATGACGAGTATTGGGAAGAATCAGATCCAGACAAGCGGTTCAAGCAGCCAGAGGGGAAACCATCTTCGATGACGTTTTTCAATTGTTATCTCAGCCTCACAGATATCCTTGCGTATGCCATGCGTGCGATCGTACGTTGTTGTTTACTCTGCATTGAGGGATGTATGGTAATTTTCGTCTGCAGTATGCTGTCAAACGACCAAATAATAAGCTTGGAAGGGTCATACAGCGATCGGAGCAGCAAATTATCGTTGAGTTGGATTCGGCGATGAATAATTGGATGGATTCAGTTCCTCTACACTGTACGTGATTCCATTTACTTTTTTGTGCGCAGCGATCCGATAATTTGGCAGTACGTTGGAATCCGATGTGCGAGGATAAACTTTTCCTGAAGCAATCCGCAGCACTATTTGCGACCTATTATTATTTGCAGATATTCATTCACCGACCGTTTATTCCTTCTCCCCGGAATCGTATCTCTGTCACGTTTCCTTCGTTGGCTATTTGCACGAATGCTGCTCGTTCATGTTGTCGTGTACTCGAATCGTATAGTCGTGTCAATCAGCTACCTTTACCGTATTTTCAGGTGCGTTTCGACTTGTTGGACTGTGCTATATTCATTGATACTACGTGAGTGAAGTCTACTGTATTTTTAGTAGCTGTTATTTTATTGCTGAATATATGGAGTGGAAAACGAACCGGGTTCGCACCACACCCAAAGAGGGAGGTCGAAGACGTACAGAGGTGTATCAACATATTGAAGTCTTGTGAGATGAGGTGAGTGATTGGTGTCAGTGACTGCCGGTTTGGTACTGAAGTACCCTAGATGGAGTCAGGCAGGGAGATTTGTGTGAGTCGTATTTCTCGCCTCTTATATTTCTAGCTGAAGAAGCATTAGTGATATAGTGACTGAGCTTGCGAACGCTGGTGATGTGACTATTGAGGATCATCTATCATTACCACCACCAGGACTTCCGAAATCGAACTGGGGAGGGACAATTTCAAATGGACTCGTGTGCCCGACACTCTTGCCAGGTGGCTATCCAAACAATGCAACAGTGGCGCCGGGTTCAGGTGTATCCCCTCCTGCTGCTACTGCTTTTGTCCCACTCTCTTCAGTGTCCTCGTCCACTGCAACACCACCCAATTTTTCACTCCCGGTGTATAGCACTGATCTTGGACGTTTACCGGTATATGGACAGTTCAATATCATGGATACAACTGCGGTATCTCAACAGAAGATGGAGAGGCAAATACAGAGGGCAGCTTTTGAAGGCTCAGGAAATTATTGGAATCATCATCAGGTTTTTCAGCCAACACCAGCACTACCAACGGTACATTGCGATATGCCAATGTTGCAGTCTGACGACGACGGCGATCATGATCGTGATCAGAGTTTGTGGTTCTCAGGGATGATGGGTGGTGTATCTGGATCCCAAGTGATGCCTTCGTCGTTTGAGGGGCAATGGAAAAACAATGGTAATGATATTGATACTCCGACGCCCCTACTTAAGCAATCATCATCATTGCTCGATAATAATAATGATGACAAAATAATGGCCATGTGGACAAACGCACCGACCAGCTTCGAGTATGTATTTCTTAGTGGCAATGATTTGAGACTAAATTTTTTTGGGTAGACTTGATGAATGGAGATCATATATATCTAGTGTTAATGAGCTGACTCATAGACCCGAAGATAGCTGTGCCTGATTCCCAGTGAATGTGAAGGTTGTGTGAAGGTTGGGATGCAAATATATTTGAGATTTAATTCTGGTACACCATTTAAAAACTCTGAAAGATCCAACCCAGCTATCTACCCAACCAAACCACCAAACAATATCAAATCACCCAAAGCAATCGACCCAACAAACAAAAATTAGAATACCACAACGCAGACAACGCACACGCACAAAACTCAGGGAACAAGATACAAGAAACACAAGAGCCCGCTGCTCAATACCCACACATAGGGGAGCAAGGTACGGTCAAGGTTCAAGTACATTCCAAGAGCATGTAAGGTGGTTCCTGCTTGGGTCCGTCTCTCTGTTCGCCAGTAGTCAATGTCAGGATCAAGGTAGCCCAAGGAGGTGTGAAGGGAGGAAAGGTGTGAAGGAACGTAAAGAGAAATGTAAGCGGCGAATAGAAAAAGAAGGGAGATTAATGGTCAAACGCAACATAAACAAAGACATGGTGGTACAAGCTGAGAGTGAGATAAATAGGTTGAGCGGGATAAGAAAAGAGATTTTGGGGATGAGGGCCAAACGCAACTAAACGACGTCGGCAGTGGTCGCTGACAAAGGGTCAACATCTTGGACATCATTCCATGAAAATAGATCAAGGCCCGAGGTTGCAAGAACAGTAGAGGTATGCTGCTGCAACGAATCCAGGAGTCTCTGCATATCAAGCTCACCCGCCCAATCAACCGACGATGATTCATCAACATCAAAGTCCATCTCAGCCAAGTTCCCTTCTGCCTTTCTCACTGTTACGATATCCCACTCCTCTTTCACGACCTGATCGGGGGTCGCGGATGTCTCGGATGCAGAGGGAACCGGGATAAGGATTTCACGGAAAAGTTCTTCCATCGCGTTTTCGTCCTCATCGACCTGGGATTGTGAAGGCCGAGACGCCAAGGAGTCATCGAGGGTGAGCGCAAACGCCTGCGAGGCGATACCACCCGCTGCAGGGCCATCACTGGGATGGACGCCACCCGTGCTGGGTGGCGAGTGGTATCTTGCTCATGGCGCTCTTGCTGTGTGCTCGAAAGAACAGGAGAAAAGACAACGGCAGGGGACAAAGGAGAAGGAGAGGTAGATGAAGTGGGAACAAATGTGGGTAGAGTCAAAGGGGTAGAGGGTGCTGAGGAGAATGAATCCAGGGAAGCATGGGAAGGGGCAGGGGAAGGAAGAGTGGCAGAGGGAGCACAGCCTGTGGGAAGACCTTGGGCAGCCAAAGCTTTAACGACAGCATCCCAGCCACGCTCGAGGGTACGGATACGCTCCTTGAGCTCTGCATTTTCAGTGTCGGGAGCTGGAGGAGGCTGTTGGCCATGAGAGAGAAGGCTGAGAGAGATGCGGAGCTGGCGGTTTTCTTCTTCGAGTTCATTGACCCTGTGCTCGAGAAAAGTGAACTGGGCTTTTCTGCGGTCGCGCGAGTTCTGGGCGGCAATACGGTTGCGGTGAGCACGGGCCTCCTTGCGCTCATCTGAAGACAAGTCTGAGCGAGGGCGTTTGCGAGAAGGACCAGGGTCAGAGGAGGAGGAGGAGGAGGAGGGAGAGGCCATTGGTAAGAATTGGTAAGAAGAGAAAGGGAAAGCAGCTGACGTGGCATTATAATATCAGGGAAGCACAACAGGGATAAGCAAGATAGCACAGCCACATCTGAGAGAGAGATCTGAAGACACAGCCACCAAGTTTTAATCAAATTTTAATATGCCAATATGGCAAGAGGATCACCAAATCAGGAGGGAGAGAGAGGGTAAAAGGGGAGGCGTGGAGAAGCGCGGCAGGGATGCTTGCTGCCCTTGTCCCTGCGCTCGGGCCACCTCTCTGCGGCCTTGTCCTCCACCTCGCATACACCCCTGGCCATCGTGTCTGCGCTGCACTCCTCTTGCTGGCTCTCACCGGTATGGCATTCGGCATCGCAGGGCTCATAGACGCTGACAGAGCCGAGCTCATCGTCGAGATGGGCATCTATGCGCAGTGTAGGCTTATTTTTCTTTGCAGGCCACATGCTAACGGTCTGCAGTGAGCGCATCTGCCATCTTTTTTGCTCACCCGCATCGGGGCTGCTCACTCGTCCTCGGTGGCCTTGCTCTCTGCGGTGCGCCTCGCAGTACTTTTTTTCTACGCATATATTCACAGTTTTCTACCTCCCCAGGGACTGCACTCGGTGTCGCCGAGCCCTTTGTTCCTGCCATTCCCGCGGCTATTGCACCTCTGTGTTTTCTGCTGCTGGCCCTGGTCGCACTTGGGATTGTCCGATCTTGCATGGAGATGATGCTCACGCTCCTCACCATGCTAATATCCAATGTACTCTTCCTCGTCGCCGCGCTCGTCCCCCAAGCCAAGGCTGTTGAGGCGATACAAACGGTCTGGGTGACTCTGCCCATCTGCGCATTCATGCTCGCTTTCACGCGTAAGCACCCCGTTGTCCATACAGTCCCCCTGCCAGTCTCACACAGGGTCATATCCAGGACACAGCCAAGTCACACCTCAAAGCCCACGAATCTCCATCTCTGTGTCGATAGCTCGGCGACAGGATCAACTAGATTTACCTTTTCGGAAGGTCACTTCCCTTTCTGGTCATCCTGCACTTGGCACTACTGGACTCGCAAGGTTCCGTAAATGGCTGGCCCCTGCGCAGCAGGACATGTCCATTTCTCTCAGCAATTTACATCATCCAGACCACGCTCGCTTCCCTTCTACTTCCTCTTCTTTCTCATCTCCCCCTCAGCCTCCTCATATGGACGTCGATCTCGAGCACGGCAAGGCTTTCCATCATGTTCCAAACCTCGAGCCTCTTCCACAATTACCTAGTCCACCTGATACACCCAGAGCTCGGGTCCGCACAGCAACACCCATCCCTCATGCTCAATGCCTCTCCTCCCCTGCTAATGACTCCACTGTCGTTACTGACAATGACCAGGACGTCCGAATAGGTATGGTCACACCAGCAGAGAAACCGAATCTCACTATTCGAGACATTTTTACCGAGGCAGAGCAATACGAGGTTGCATGTGAGACCGCCCAAGTCGTTGACACCCCTGTCTCCGAACCTGGACACGGCAGTCGTGAGTTCTCTGATTCGGGAGATGACGATCCCATCCAGAAAAGTCTAAGAGCATCTTGTTCGGTCCACACCCCCACACCCTCCCCCATACCCATGCCTACACCTGTGCCAAGGTCCCCAGTGCTTTCCAGCCCTAGTTCGTGGGTGTTCAGCAACTTCAAACGGCCCATCAAATCCAGGTCAATGATGAGCCTGCCTTTATCTTTCGGTTCCGCGTCCGGATCTGCCTCTCCTCCCACATTATCCTGGAAGGGAGCAGACAAGTTGAGGGAGAGATTCAAGAGACCCATAGCAGGTGTCTATGGACGCGCACTGTCCCTCTCGCAATCACCCACTTTGCATCCTTCCAACAAGGAAGATGCTTTAGACTCAGTTGAAGAGGAGGAGGATGGACAAGACAACCAGAAGGCTACGGGTCACCAGCACCAACACCATAAGAGGAAGGGAAGTGCTTGGAGTTCGTTGAGTCAAAAGTCTCCGACGTTCATGTTTATGTCGAGTGTTCCAATAATGGCGACAACAACTAGTCCTAGTAGTGGATCTGAATGGGAATGGTACCCCTCCCTGTCGAAATCGAAGTCTTCAATGTCCAACTTAAACCAAGGTCAAGTGCTTGCCTCAAGTATCAGCAATAAAAAGAAACGAGAACAAATTACGATACCACCCCCGGCATCGTCGTCTGACCATCACCAACAGAGCGAGACTGCTGATTTCGTTGATTTGACAGATCCATTTGCGAGTCCGACGCCGGGTTTTGCGTTGCCCAAGTGGGTAGGAAATAACGGGAGCAGTGTTACGGCTGCAAGCGGCGCAAGCGGTGGTTTTGGAACATATGGGGTGGGGGTTGGTACAAACTGGAATGGGAGTGTATCAGATATTGGACATGGAGGACCAACAAATCCGAGCTGGGGTCATGAAAGCGGTGAAAATGACCAGGATATTGATGTGAACGACAAAGAAGGTACAACTACGACAAGGAATGTACCGAAGACTATCAAGTCACGGTCGAGTGCACAATGGGGAAAGTTACCGCCTATTCCGCCACTTCCTTCTTCGAGTAATCCGGACGGGTTGAAGAAAAAACAGGAGAGGTTGGAAAAGACTCCGACGAGGACCGCAATGACGACAGAGGGAGTAAAGAGAACAAGGCCTAGCAGACAAAGATCTGACTCGCCTATCAAGACACAGTCGAGTGGTACAAATTTAATGAGAATCGTGGATGACGCTGAGGATGAGGATGAAGATAGGGAATCTGAAGCGGAGAAGGAAATATTAGAACGACCTGGATCACCTATTCCACCTTCACCCTTGATGCTAACCACGGTAATGGAACTGGGAATTAGCAGAGTCACGAGGCCGACAGTGGTTATAGACGACAATGTTGATGTTTTGGGAAGCGGTCAGTTACAAAGGAAGAAAATGAACACAACAATAGATTCGGACGCAAAGAACATTTTCAACAGTTCTAGTAGTAGGAAGAAGAAGGGCACCGGTATCAAGTCCAGACGAGGAAGAAACGGATCACCGCTGCCTATTCCGTTTCGGAGGAACAAAAGTCACCGACATGTCGCGAATGGTAATGTAGGGGGGACAAGAGAGATGGAGGAAAAGGAGGAAGGGGATATTGATGGGTTGAATTTGGAGGAGATGTTGCTGGCACAGAGGTTGTTGAAAATGTTGAATTCGGATGAAGGCGCTGTGTGATGTTACAAGAATACGAGTGATACCTGACTCATGATTGTTTTTTTGGTAGTCGTAGTTTCTCTTCGTTCTTGGTTGTGCGATACATATTCTTGTCTTGATCACCTATTGACGTGATGTTTAAACATTTCTGATGATCGGTCGATAGGAGGAGAACAGAGAACGAAGGTCATGCAAGATCTCGATTAATTGTAGGTTGTTCAGTGCCATAAATTTCATTAGAAGAAGTTTGAGCCAAGAGCGAACGCCAGTCTTGAGAAACCAAAAAGTTGTTTAATTAAATTTTACGAGTCAAGAGGGATTTTCATTGTGTGACTTTTGAAGTGAAGTGAAGTGAAGGAGAAAGAAGCAAAGTTGAAACGTGTCGGTTGGTGTTGTCAGGTCGGCGCACAAACATGAGGTCGTGGAGGGGATCCACAATTGTTGATTGTCACGTCACACACGATTGACGATTCTCTCTCTCTCCCTCGGGATAATGGGGAAAAAACAGAAAACTACTTGCACTCCACCGAGCGTGAATATGATACAGAATCGGGACATCATGCAAAGAATGAATTTTTTATGGCAGGCGAGTGTTTATTTGGAGAGTTGCGGTTCTGGTTATGAGGGTTCGATTAAGAAAAGGAAGGCTGATAGACGAAAGGGGGGAGCAGAAGGGGGACAAGGGCAAAGAGAAGGGGAAGAAAGACAAAGGGAAGAAGAAGAGAAGGAAGACGTTGCCAAGGGTAGGAGGAGGAGGAAGAGGGGGATGATGGGAAGTGATCTGGCAAAGGTCTATGTTCAGATGATGAAATGTATTGGGAAGAGAACAACGACCGGGATGTGAGTTTTTGTTTTTGTTTTTGTTTTGTTTCCTTCTTTGATTGATTTTTTATGTTTTCTTCAGGGACCCGGGTGTGAAACGTACATTGTGTAAAGGATGTCATAATGTGCTCATACCAGGGATCACTGCACGTATCCGTGTGAGATGTGAGTTTTTTTCTTATCCCAATCGAATCGTTCCCTGTTTTTGTTTTTTTCCACCTTGGATTAATGAGCAATGTTGACAGCGAGTCCATCATTTGGTCATTGTATTTCGTATACCTGTCTAGACTGTTCAACAACCCGGAAGATACCTGCACCTCGGAATATGAAAATTGAAACCCCAACCACGGATGCGTCTCCATCGACACTTGATAATCGGATTGGAAGAGCTGTTGATGTTCATGTCCCAGTTCTAGAAGCGATGATCCCACCCGCGACTGCAAAACTCCAGGAAGACGAGGTATGGCCCAAGAAAGGAGAGAAGAAGGGAAAGAAGAAGAAGAAGGTTGTTATTCGTCAGCAACCGTTCTTTGCGAGGAGAAGTGAGGGACATGTGGTTTTTAGGGGTACGGAAGTGGTAGATGCGGAGGGAGTTTATTGTGCTTGAGGGGATATTGTTCTCTATCCGAATTAACTCCTGAAAAAAAAAGGGCATTTAGGAGAACGAGAGCTTGATTGCGATTTTTTTTCTCTGGCAAGTTCTCCAGAACTCCTGAACAAATTTATATCTTGCTCCTCGGAGCTGATGATACAAACTTGATCATCACAATGTTTTCGGTTCTCTTTTTTTTTACAAGCAATGGTTTCTCTTCGGCTCCCTCTGTCTCTCATAGATGTTGAAAAAGTCATACTCGTAGTACCCCACACATCTGCCCTTACCCATGTCGATATTCTTCTGCTCGCCCATGACCATGACCATGACGACCTCTTTAATAGCAGACGGCGTTGTTAATTGGAACCCTGATCAATCGCCGCAACAAGGAATTGGAAATACAGAGGCCGATGACCTGGAATCGGGTCCAACAGGGGCAGAGACAAGATTAAGAGGCACAAGACAAACCCGGTCTGGAACGTCATTGGTGATTTTCCTGTTCGTATTGATTGTGTTCCATGTCATTTTCATCGCGATGGCGATTTCGTTTTGGAAGATGTGGGATGTACCATCGTATCCCAAGGTCGTACTGTAGCGTACGTCGTTGTGGCATATCGTTTATCTTCTTCTTTTTCATCTCGTCCAGTGTATGTGAACAACCTAGAATTCCTGATTGAGAAAGGCAATCCAATATACCTAAATCGTCATAAAGTGAACATGTATAGTGAGCCAGCTCATTCTGATTGATGCAAGCTAATCGATCGATCCAAGTAAAGTATTCATCTCCTTGACTGCAACGCTTCAAGATACTTAAAATGAAGTCTGGCATACATTAAACTTGCAGTGTCAATATACATTAATGCACACAGTATTGACTGCGGCTGGTTCAATGGGTTGAAAGTTCTAGTTGAAATGAACATTCGCTCCTTCAAACGCCGAACGCAAGTCATCACAACTAGCCTTGTATCTAATATAAATTCGAGTGTGCAGCGTGCCGCTTGTGGCGATGGTCAGTGGCTTCTAGATCTTGCTAGGATAGACTATCTCGTTGTCCGCTCTGCTTCACGCTAGAATAAAACTGTAAGCTAGCTTACCTTCTTCTTGAAACATCTGGAGAGTTCCTTGATTTTAGTTACATCACCCCCACAAGTTTCCCTCGGCCATTTGGTTGTGTTGAGAACCGAGATACTAATGCAAACGATGATCGTAAACCACTATATGATAACAAACTCATGAGGAGTCGATACTGATAGATGTCTTACAACTGTTGCAACACTGTCTTTTTTTGATTGAACTTGAGCCAATCAAGCATTGAATAGCACCGTGCCTCAGCATTTATCGAATGTTTGTCTGTCAACGTTGAATTATCAATCAGTTCAACGTGCGATTGGGTCGTCAGTCCGGTGACCTGGTAGAGTAGCGTTAACGTATCAAACATAATCAGACTTCCGACATAATGCTGATCAAAATATCCTTCACAGTCGGTTGCGTCTCATAAACGTCCGTGCACACCTCCCCAGTGCCAGTTTCTTCTTCTGAAAACGAGTCACCAAATGTTGCTCCAAACACAGCACCCGCTAGAACTTCGTCCCTGGGACCATCTCGAACTCTGAGACGATGAGAGACGCATCTAGGGAACATCCTCGTGATATTCACCTCCGCTACGTCTAGCACCGTACTGAAAGGCTCGTTTGACTCAATGTTTGACGTAGGTGTTCCGCAATGTCCCAACGAGCTTCTAGAATGGTGCAACGAACCAGTAGCATCAGTCGCCTCGAATTCATCGTCTCCATCTTCCAGTGAATGGCCGGCTTCTTGGCGGCCACGAAGTAGCTCGATACCAGTGGAATCAAGGCCCACGACTCTTGCAGCCCTAACCAATTTCTCAGCATTGTGGACACAGCGTGCCGTCAATAAGGTGCCATCGATCTGGGGGTGTTGCCTCGTGGCAGAAAAAAGATCTGCGAGATACAAAGAGAGAGAGGGTGAGAGATACGTCTTTGCACAGGCCTCTCGGAAATTTTGGAGAAAACCCCGGGGAAGAGCAGGAATAGAAAGTGAAGGCAGATGAGAACTGCTATGAGATCGGGAGGGCTCGGAATGTGATTTATGGTGGGTCGGTGAAGGGGCAGAGGGATCGGAGGATGGAACGGGTAGCCATAGATTTCGGATGTGGGGCTTGAGAAGGACATTGTAGCTCATGGCAAATTTATCTAGCTGTAACATCTAATCAGAATTAGCAATGGAATTGGATTGACAGGGCCTACAAGAGCATGGTGCAGGTTTGGCCTTTCTCTGGGATCGATGAGACAAATGTAAACAAGAATGAAATCATCGGGGAGACAAGTACTGCGATCGCTGTTCAATTCATGGGGGCCATCTTGAGGTCGAGACTCGTCATGGAAGTCGTCAAGTGAGATGCGCTTTTCTGCCAGGACCTGGGCTAGCGCGCGTTGGGAAGAGAGAGAAGTGTTCTCAAGACCCGAAATCACGATGGCACGGGGAAGCTGAAGAGAAGGAGAATGCCGCACACGTGGAGTACGAGAGTCGACATGGGGGGCAGTAGATGGGGAGCCCACGTCAGCGAAGACTGCAGACTTTGTCCGAGGACGGTGGGACACGACTCGGTGTATTCTGCTCGATGCCTCGTCCTCGTCGGAGGCGGCAGGCGGCAGGAAAAGCGACCTGAGAAAATAGGCCTGCTGAGACCATGAGCGAGATTTATGACGGATGTCTAGCTTGTGCGTCTGATATCCAAAGACAGACGACAGAATCTGGCGAAAAATAAGGAGCAGATTGGTAGAAAGCGAAAGAACATACCCAGAGGACGATGCGGCGTACGATGGCGACGTCTTCCTGATGAGTGCGGAGGACAAGGTGAGCATCCTGCGCGACGAGGCAGGCGAGGAGAGCATGCAGGAGGCTGGGGTCGAGCTGGGAGCGGACCGCAGGCGGAAGCCAGGCCAACATAAATATTTATTTTTGTTCATGAGCTTTTTCTCAGATCCTTTTAGTAACTACACATGTGTCCTAATGACCCATAACACTCCGGGCAAGATAAGGCTCTTCGAGGTACTTGAGCTCTTCCGGGGTGAGGGTAATATTCACCGCTCCTGCGAAACCAGTGATGTAGGTATTCTGGATTTACCTCAGGGGGTGCACGTACCAATAAGGTCGTTGAGATTCTTCACTGAGCTTGTCCCAACAACTGGAGCCGCCGAGGCTGTCGCAGGACACCATATAATCAATTCGATCCTCTTATTCACTGATACTTACGATCCTTTGTAAGCAACCAAGCAACGCTCACTTGGGCCATGGAGATCCTCCTCTTCTTTGCAATTTCTTCGACGCTTGGAAATGTGAATTCATGATCGTCAGAAAAGCATGCTACTCTCACCGGCTCACGATCTCTCGTGTACCGCCTCCTTCAAGGTACTTCTTGATGATCCAGTCCGTTTCTCCTCTTTGAGTCTGTTCCTCCAGAGGACGAGTGAGAAGCCCTTTGGCAATTGGAGACCATGGATTCATTCCAATGCCAAGATGCTGTTCACGAGGGACAGGATGAGTGAATTTGCACTAGAGGAACAGACAAGGATCGCCTGACAGAGGAGATTCTGCATACCTTGAGTGTAGGTATCATCTCACGTTCTTCCTCACGATAGATAAGATTATAGTGGTTTTGCATGACAATAAATGGTGTCAATTTGTTGGTAATAGCATAGTCTATCTTGACGTTCATTTACAGATAAGGCAGAACCAGGTGGAGACACTTACTTTGCATTGCATGTACTAGGAATCAATCATCAGCAATGTATTTAACGGCAAGAAGATGGAGAACATACACTGCCAGGCATAGCAAGAACTCATGCCGATATAACGGACATATCCGGCCTTGACAACATCATGAAGGGCATGCATCTAATGGGAGTGAAACACCCAGGAATAGGGAAACGTGTATCTGGGACTCACCGTCTCCTCGATAGGTGTATCTTTATCAAAGCGATGACCTCGTGATATAAATGAGCAACGATCAATAACCGACGACGAGCACCAACTCACAAAGCAGTACATCGACGTAGTCGAGCTGAAGCCTTTTCAGGCTTGCCTTGACAGAATCAAATATATGCTACCAAGTACATTCATCATCCAATCTTTCTTCAAGGAAACAACGATCTCACCTTCCTACTCAGCCCATGCTGATTGACATAACCGTAGTCATCCGGATTTTCCCACCAAGTCGCCATGAAATTCTTATCCATGTCTCTGGCAACAGTTTCAAACAGCTAGCCATAGTGAGATCATTACAGCCTCTCGCGACGACAAGCGACAGATCGTATACTTGCTTTGGTAAAAATGACGATCTCCTCGCGAGGAAGCTTCAGTTCTTTGATAGCATTTCCAAGGATAACCTCAGAGACACCATTCGAATAAACCTGAATAGACCCACAGTCTCATTTCAACAGAACTCAGGAGTTCGGGAAAACATACGTTGGCAGTATCAAAGGTCTGTATACCGGCATCATATCTTTGCACCAAATTAAATATGTCCGAAGACCAAGTCAGTATCACATACGCAGCCTTGATGTGCTCATTGGCCTCCTCCTGACCTTTCATCCATGGCTGCCAACGGGTATCTCCGTATTGCATAGTCCCAAGGATGATCTTTGAAACTTTCAACCCCGAGCTTCCCAGTCGCACTTGACACGTTCCACTTAGCTGCCGGTAATCTCTGATAATAGGAAGCAAGCTCACCGTACGGGACCTTGTTAGACATTCCAAAGTTATGACACGAGTTTTGTAGTTGATTGGAGTTAAGTGAGGGATTACTCCCGAAGATCCATGCAGGCTTATATGAGGAAAAGCTTCGAGCTTGGCCATCCTTGGAGATAACGCGAACAAATGAGAGTCAGTTAATTATAGCTCCGCCATCATCGTTGAGTTCGGACTTCGGTTCGGACCTTGCCTGTTTGATTGCT
>Ga0153986_1000076_pt1 | contig 29085 bp, 28 predicted proteins | sample TSGA070MetaG_FD_104724 | JGI IMG/M metagenome (GOLD analysis project Ga0153986, IMG submission 104724) | Attine ant fungus gardens microbial communities from Georgia, USA - TSGA070 MetaG | ecosystem: Host-associated > Fungi > Mycelium > Unclassified | place: USA: Georgia, Alexander Wildlife... | reverse complement strand
GATCTAGATCCAGATTTCTATTATTTAGCCATGTTATCACTATTTTATAAAGCTGTGTAATTCTATATCCCTTTTAATAACCCTTCCTATTTCTTGATTTACCTCCCCTCGAATTCTTTAGCACATAATTGACGCCTAAGGTTGTGATTTTGACATAACCCAGTATACAAATGAAGTCTTTTGTTTCCACTCCCACAGCAGGAACTCTATCAAGTTCTCTTGACACCTCTATCTTGAGTTAGAGCAATGGCTTTATACTGGCCAAACCTTAAGACCTTTACAGTTATATGTTGACCAGAAGGTTTAGGCAAGCAAACTAGCTAGACTTGTGAGCTGACTTGCTAAAATCAAACAACATCTGGTTATGTTCTTTTCATATAACTTTCTTAAAATCCTTAACTGGAGCCTCTTGTAAAAGATGAGGAGAGAATACAAGGTTACCTCAAGTTCCTATCACAGTTAGATTTGGTTAGAGTATTATAACCTAATAACTCAGGTTGTAATCTTAGGCTTAAGGCTTAAGGATGAGTCAGGAGTAAAGGGAAGGGAATGCACAATAGATTAAGCATAAAGAGATACAGTATATTTACTAGAGCTTTATATACTAGTTGTGCTACAGGAATGGGGTTGCAACAAGTAAGAAAATAAGTGGTCTCCTATAAGGTATACAATGAGGTGATGTCTCGTTGCAAAGCACAGTAGCCAGTGAATAAGAGAAGAGCAATAAAGGAATGGTCTAGGAACAAGAAAGAAGCATAATACAAGGACAACATGTATGTCCCCTACAACTATGAAAAAAGAATAGAAATGACACAAGAGGCGTAACATAGGGTTTCAAGTTATAACAAGAATAGTACCTAGATTATATGTGGACACCTAGTAGATCTCTTTGTCTAAATAGCTAGAGAATACTAGGAGAACTCTGTTGAGTTCTTATTGATCCTCTCTGATTGACAAGTAGTTATTTTCTTTTTTCTTTCTTTTCTTTATAAAACTTTTCTCTAGGAATTAGGGCCAATTACTGGTCAAGTTATCTAACACTATATTTATATCTATCACATTATAATCAAGTCATTGTTGTCTTGTCATGTGACTTTCCCATAATTAAATATAAATTAAATAATAATAATAATAACTTAGCTGTGGTAGCTAGTTATAAGTCTAAAGTGGTACTTTATAACACTAACCTATTAAGTAAACTAATATTTTGATAGGTAATAAATTAGTCATTTATCTTAATAAGTGACTTCTAAGACTAATATTTCAATAAAAAGAAAACTCAATGGAGTTCTTGTTCAATTTAGCTACTTTACTTATACAACTTTGTGTATTTATATATGTTTATACTATTTAACAAAATTGTACAAACCTATTATATAATAATTAACTTAACATAAAAGTAGCTATTATTTAACATATTTTTAAATCAATACTAGAAAATTAAATATTGTTTTTTATTTTTAAACTACAAGAAAATATTATCATAACTAAGAATTTTTCAAAAAAATTTAGTTGTAAACTTTGTTTTTTAATCAACAGTTTATTACATGGAGTGCAAAGACAGGCCATAGTAGAGCTATGGAGACACTCTACTTATATAAGAGAAAGAGAAAGAGAGAAAAGAACAAAGAACTAAATTAGGTGTTATCAAAACAAAAGGCAAAGGGGTTGCCTTTGAGAAACATTAGTATACTAAATATGGATTGGTCAGGAGACCACCATGCCTCATTGTACACAATCCTGGTTGACTCAAGCGTATAATATATTCACTTATCCTGATGTCTACTGCTGCCCTACTGTTAATACATGGACTTGGGGGTAAGGATTTGTAGTGGACAGAGGGGTTTCCAATAGCACAGACTTTCCCTTTGTATCTTGAACGTAATCCTGAGAAAAGTATATGAATGATGCTATTCATAAAAACTCTTTTTTGCGTGACTTGGCTTGATGCAAAGATTATGCGTTCGTAATTTGGAAAACGAATCCACTACTAATTTTGACACACGTAGAGAACTATGTAAATGCTCCAGCTGGTATCAATGGATGCTATGCTTTAATCAACATCCGTGACATTCCGAGTTATCACACGTTCATATACCTCTCGCTAATGCAATTCTTTCTTTTGATGTGATCCTTAAGAGTTGTAGATATCGAATACACTGCATTTTTTTGTATTAATCAGCGGGGCATGGGTACTAGGACCATAATGCATCCGCCACAGTCAAAACGTCACGCATCTCCTTTACATCATGTACTCGAGCCACCATCACACCCTGCTCAACTGCACAGGCAACAGCAGATGCAGTAGCCCATGCCCTTTCCTTCGGTAAAGTTTCACGCCCCTTTCCTGCTTCTGATAAAATGGACCCCAAAAATGATTTACGAGAAGTGCCAATCAGCGTCGGAAAGCCAGTCAAAGGATTTCTCCTCCTGGTATTTCCTGCATTGAATTATCGATATCAGGATACGAAATGATATATACACAACATCGTATTTACCTTGTCCAATCTCTATGTTTTCTATGAGTTTGCTCCCATTCCGAAGAAGCTCCAAGTTATCGGCTACTGTCTTGCTGAACCCAATGCCAGGATCAACGATGATGAGCCAACGACGCAATCCACCCTTGCCCTTGACAATGCATTCTACTTTATCTCCAAGTTCAGTACGAACGCCCTCGACTACCGTAGTGGTGCCGTTTTTTTTGGCATATGAGTACGAAGAATAACATCTTCCCTGACCCGCATCGCCTCGGGAGTGCATCAATACAACCGGAGTTGCGAATTTCCTCCCGAGCTGCTTCATTTTTCCCATGATAGAGAGTGCCTCGTCGTCCTGTTTCCATGATCCAAGAAGGGACTTTGACCCAGTGAACGCGTAGACATCATTGATCACGTTAGCTCCTGCCAAAATCGCGGCTTCCGCGACTTCCGGGCGGAAAGTATCGATGCTAATTGGTATCATACGAGTCGCTTCGTTAGCGCGTATGGCCCTGACAACAGGGGAGATACGCTCGGATTCTTCATTCACACTGACAAAACCAGCTTCAGGCCGTGTGGAATAGCCACCGACGTCTATGATATCTGCGCCTGCGGCAGCCGACTCTTCCGCGTAAGATAGTGCAGCGCAAAGTGTATTATGTTCTGAACCGTCCGAAAAGGAATCGGGCGTTACGTTGAGAGTTGCCATGATTTTCGTCTTCGGTCGAGAATTAGATCCGAGCGTTAGATTTTTGGGCGACGAATAAACCCAGTAAGTGAGAGTCGATGGAGGTTTGGCCTCATCCATATCTGCAGACGAAGGCATAAACGGAAGATTGGGCAAGGGGAGAACTTTAAACATCGTGGGATCCAGTTCTGCTCGTGAGACTTTGTTGAGCAAGTATGAAACAGGCCTTCCGAGGCCAGGATGGATATAATTGGGTATCATGCTGATTGGGGAGTCTAGTATCATAGAACGCCTCAGCAGGATAAGTCAGTTTCACTTACTCGTTGACAGGCCTTAGCACAAACTCGCGCTCCTGAAGACGCGGATGCGGAATTATGAGTTCGCCTATCGAATCTTCTGAAGAGGCAGCTGGCGTATGAAGGATTATATCATCATAGAAGATGATGTCGATGTCAACAACTCGAGGACCATTTCGTATCGTTGGCACTCTTCCTACTGCATGTTCAATTGCCTTGAATAATCTGAGAAGCTGCAGTGGTTCGAGGTCTGTTTCTATCTTATGAAAACTATCAGCGATGGTCAGGGCAAGCAACACGCAAATCAAATTACCATGCAAGCACCATTGATGAAGGCAGGTTGGTCAATGACATACATAGGTGCCGTTTCATAGAGGAAGCTCGTATCAATAATGGTCACACACGGTGATGCTTTGAGGCTCGCCTCTGAAGTAAATCGACTAGGTTCTTCGAGCAAACGAAGAGCATATTCAATATTATAAAATCTATCTCCGAGATTCGATCCAAGCGCAAGCACAGCCGTATGTGGACCTGGCCGTTGAAAGGGTAGAAAATCGTCATATGTTCGGGTTATCTCAATTTCAGGAGCGGCCGCGTACACGAGAGCGCAAGGTTTGGCAGCTTTGATAGTAACGAATGGCTTAAGTTCGGGATAAAATTCCGTCGAAAGGCAATGTAGTGTTTCTTTAGCGATGTAGCTCGTGAGGGACTCCAATGTCCAGTATGAGCATTGTCTCATTCCCTAAATCATATGATTCTATGTGTGGCAAACTCCAGAAAATTCCACGCACTTTCCAGAGGGATCTGGTCAGATTCCTATAATCTAAGGTGACTTGATCAAGGGGAAAGTTGGATGTTTCGATAGAAATATTGACCACGATCTCCTGCTCCTCGACACGCTCAACGTCGTTAACCCCGATTATGGTGGGGCAGATGAAATCGGTCACAAAATGGCGCGTTCTAGAGACCATCCAACTCTCCTGAACCCGAACAGACCAAATCTCCAGCCCCACGTTTTTACAATGAAGTGGTCCTCTTGTTTGGACGATTTTGATGCTGATGTCGGCAGCTGTGACATCTATCAGTGCACTTTGCACCACCGTCAATGCACAATACATGACGTCTTCTATTGACCGATATGATTGGTCCATTTTTTCAAGTACTAATCCCAGTTCCTTGGAAATGCTGGAATAATTGAGAGTGAGATCGAGGTTGTCGGTAACACTGCATGGAGCGACGTCATATGATATTTGAACAGAGACCGCGATGGGTTGTAGAGTTCCTCGTTCATTTTCCGGAGACCATTGTGATCCAGAGCTTAGACAGACGTTCAGCAGACGGTCCTTGATACGAATGCTATCTTGAGCATTCATGTAAGAAGAAACTTTGATCCTTTTTTCCTCCCACGATCATTACTACGAGATACTGGGATATGTCAGTTGTCAACACTGCATTACACTCACTGCAGCAATTCGACAGATGGCATGCTGACTGGAGTAGACACTTTTCAAGACATAAGAAATCAACCACTTTAGGTCAGTCGTTCTTCACAAAAGTTACATTGTCAGTACTTCACGGTTTTATTTAGGTGTTTAACTAAGGATGGGGAGAGGGGAATATTCAAGGCAATTCTGCCTAAAACTGATTTAGCAGCCCATGAGTTGAGTCGCTGCAAGGACTCCATTACGATTCCTATACCCATTTTCACTATCTCAATATCGTTGGGGTGCACTCGCTGAAGTAGCCCTCCCGTTTTTTATCCGGATGCCAACGCAAAAATGAACTTCAGATCCTTTCTTTCTTCGTGCAACAGACACTCCGAACAGTCAGACTTTCCATTCTTCAACACGTTCGACCGTGAGGTCTTGCATCTGAAACTCCCGTTCACCAACTCCCTTTAGAGGCCATGGTATATCATCAAATTTGATGAGTATGATATCTCTCTTTGCTGTTCTGAGTCTGGATGGCATATTGGCCCAAGCTTGATCGTATGAATTCCAATGTTGTAATACTTGTGCGTCTACAAGAGAGCCACCTTGTGAGACCCAGAGTTCCTCTGCTTTTCGTGCTTCTGCAGCGATGGATGCGAGAGTGAATCGCATTTGTTGCTCCAGATGACCGTCATAGAATTTTTTTAGGTGCTGGTTCATCGTTGGAGAATGTCGGGATCGTATGATCATTTTCGTCCGGGAATAAATGGTCTAATTCAGGAGGTATACCAGAAAAGGAGGCATCGTTGGGCCAGCAGTTGAGGTCTGTGGGGGATCATTAGTAGGAAAATACATTGAGTGTTCAGTCTGTCCATTTGCATGATCATCTGGATTTAATTGGAGATAACCAGTACTGACCAGCGTCACGAGTCTATGTTTGGGTTATGTCGAGCATTGACAGTCACGTGCATCTTCCAAGGTCCGATGGGGAATTTCTAGTAGATGCAATATATAGTGAAAGGTGATTATCTACGATATTAGTAGAAGAAATGTGTGTGTGGTGACTAGCATGCTACTCTTTGGGTCAAATATAATCTCAATTTTTGTAGGAGTCACTCGGAGATAAAGTCAGGACTGAGTCACGGCCGGTGGCGGTGCAGCACAGTGTACTAAAACACCGTAAATTCATTTCCTTTCCATCCCTTGTCTTGTATGGAATCTGCTGCCACTGGAAGCTCAACCAATATTTTATCAACGGCCGCTCACTCAAACCAGAACGCACGACCTCGACAGAATAAACCAAAATGGCATCGAAAGCCTCCCAAACGTGAAACTGATGATGTTATCTCAAACCCAGTGAATTCCCAGTCGCAAAATGACCGTAGTCCACCAGTGGCTACGGAAAATACGAATAGTCAGATAGCCACAAGCGTTCCCAGGCGCCAGTCTCACTATCGTCTGCCTGAGGCGCGGAAGTCTGCACCTGAGGGCCAACCAAGTGTTCAAGGCTCTTTACCAGGTCCCTCATCTACCGGTCGTGGTCAACACCAGAGGCGTCGGCCTCAAAATCCGTCCAAGATTGCATCTCCGGGCACTAATGACCTGCAGCAACCGACTATCTCCAAACAGAACACCGGTCCGCACGGAGGGAGCAACCGTCGAGCAAAGTTCCATGGAAAGCTGACAGATAAGGACGGTCCTTCTAATACAGCTTCACTGTCTAAGCCTGCGGATAAATATCATGTCAAGATGGAAAAACCAGCCGTTGATGACCTTACTTCTCGGTTGATCCAAGAACTCAGTTCCCATCCCTATCCCGACTGTCCTATATGTTTCTCGTCGGTCCACCGCGAGCAACCTATTTGGTCTTGCTCTCCAATAATTCCTACTATCCTTCCTCAGGATGCCGACGGGTTACCCCAGTACTGTTGGACGACATTCCATCTAAAATGCATCCGGTCGTGGGCATCAAAGAGCGTTAAAGACATCGAGAACGCATGGAGAGCCCGAGGAGAGGAGGGGAAAACTGGTGATTGGCGATGTCCTGGATGCCAGGTGAAACGCGAGGACATACCAAAGACTTATAGGTGGGCCATACCGTGTATCTCATGGTGAAGCGCAACTTCGGAGCTCACAGAATCCATAGGTGCTTTTGTGGATCAACTCCAGATCCTCAACCTCCTCGTTTATCAACTCCTCATTCTTGCGGTGGACCATGTTCCCGCATACGTGAAAGTGGCTGCGGCCATCCATGTCCTCTTTCCTGCCATCCTGGTCCTTGTCCTCCCTGTCAAATAACTACTCAGCTCCCTTGTCATTGTCCTCGCCAGTCCGTAATCGCATTCCGGTGTGGGCTTGATCTAGACAGAGGAATGGACAGGAATATGTCCTGCGGGAGTATTTGTAGCAGAACTCTACCTTGCGGCAAGCATACCTGTCAGAAGGTCTGCCATGCAGGTGGGTGCGGCGACTGTCCAGCCCGCGAGATCGCGCGATGTTGGTGTGGCAAATCAGGAAAAGAGCTTGCATGTGGTGAAGGAGAAGCCCAAGAAATTCTTATTGATGGAGAGGTTCCTTGGGTTGGACGATATCCATGCGATCAAACTTGTGAAAGGTACGCTCATTTCATTACCATATTCCATGTTTCTTATGTTCTTTAGAAAATTTGATTGTGGTATTCACAAATGTCAAAAACGATGTCATCCGCCCTCACACCACCCAGCTCCCTGTCCCCAATCTCCAACCAAAGTGACACATTGTCCTTGTGGGAAGTCCTCTATCGCTCCTTCGCTCAATTCTGACCTTGCCAATTACACATTTCCGGCTCGAGCGAACTGTACATCACCTATACCGACATGTAATAATGTCTGCGACAAACCTCACGCTCAGTGTGGACACCCTTGTAAGACACTGTGCCATACTGGTCCTTGTCCCCCGTGTTCTGTCGAACTAACACGCCCCTGCCGGTGCGGTTTTTCGACAAAGAACATTCTTTGTTGTGAACTCTTAAAGGAGGGTACCGCCGAAGAGGTGGTAATATTGTGCAATAGGCCTTGCATGGCGCTTCGTGCATGTGGGCGGCACGAATGCCGTCGGCCTTGTTGTCCCTTGGCATCTCTAGCATCTATCGGAGGGAAGAAAGGAAAGAAACGAGGAATGGAAGAACGCATATCTGGAATTGGCGAGGAGAGAGGAGGATGGCATGAATGTGACCTTATTTGCAGAAAGATGCTTTCATGTGACAATCATCGGTGTGAAGAGAGAGACCATAAAGGTGCATGCCCACCGTGTTTGCGGAGTTCTTTTGAAGAGGTATAATCTTATCTTCTGTTCTTTTCCAGACTATCCTCATTTGTTTATAAGATGGTGTGCTTCTGCGGACTAACCGTTTATGATCCGCCCATCCCGTGCGGCACCATGATGCACTGCTCTTATCCCTGCTCACGCCCACCTCCACCCTGTGGTCACCCTCATACTCCGCACGCCTGTCATGAAGATCCTTTACTTTGTCCACCATGCGTACATCTGACCACGAAACAATGTGCATGTGGAAAGAAAGCAATGCGGAACATTCGATGCTCTCTTGATACCGAGAAAATTTCATGTGGAACTACATGTGAGAAACTTATGGACTGTGGGTATCACCGCTGCAAAAAATCCTGTCACCCGGGTGAATGTGGAAAGTGCACAGCGATATGTGGAAAGTTGCGAAAGTCTTGGTATGTATCGATGCGAAACTGTGAAGGATTGGCTTCTTATACGGCCTAGTTTACCGGACCATCACCTTTGCCCGCTGCCCTGTCATGCACCCTCGAGCTGTTTTGAAACTGAACCATGCCAAGCACTTGTCACTATGACATGTTCCTGTGGACGGATTAAACAGGCCACCCATTGTGGCCGTTCTTCTCTCAATCTTAGTCCGGATCGTCCCAATCTTAAATGTTCAAGTGAATGTGCCGTAGGGAAGCGCAATGCCCAGCTTGCTGACGCATTGGGGCTTAATTCTGCGAAAGGTATCACTGGATCTGGCTTGGCTGGATACGCGAGTCTAGTCAATACTGTCAGCTATACAGACGAGTTGATCCGATTCGCTAGAGTCCATACTAAGTTCCTGAACACGGTAGAACAGACTTTGGCGGAGTTTGTATCGTCTCAGAAGAAGTCCCAAGTTTTGCCTCAAATGTCTCCTGATCGAAGGAAGTTTGTGCATGATGTGCGTCGTCTTTTTACCCCTCGTTGCCGCATGCTAATGAGGAATTTTCTGTTCAGCTAACTACATATTATAGGATTGATACTCAGATGGTTGATCAAGAGCCACACAGGAGTGTCCAGCTCATCCGGCGCGTTGATATCCGGCTTCCCTCTCCACTCCTTTCTGCAGTCATACGACAAGCCTCGACTCCACCTGGGTTAGGAAAACTAGGCAACTTGCGGAGTATGCATTCTTCTTCAACTACAACAGCCTCCAGCAATCTGTCTTCGGGACCTGTATCAAAACCATCGCCTATGTTTAGGATCTCTGCTCTGAACACAAATGAGAATACGTCTAGTCCGTCTGCTGTGGCCCCTAGATTATCGGGCTTGGGAAGCGTTTTTCAGTCTACTGATGTTCCTACGAGACCGAGGTTTGCGATGGTTGAACAGAATAGGATGGTGGTTGAGGCTTCTGTATTGGATGAACCTGTTCCAGAGAATTGGGAGGATGATGTTTGATGGGGATGTTCTTCAAACTATGTTTGGAGTTGAAAAAGGAAGCGAAACCCCCCCAAAAGTTGATGGATAATTCTTCAAATTCAATTCACCTGTGAACAAGCGACTATCTAACCTGAGTTGGAGATGGCTTGTTTAACCGATAACATGGTCTATCACGCAATGGAAGCGTTGGTAATTTTTTTGTACTGTCTATACTGCTCGAGCAGAATACAGAGTGACATTTTTCCGTTGTTCGTTTTTGGTATATGGTAGATTCTATGTCATCGAATGACAACACTTACACTGGCGTGACTGTGCCTGCTGTGCCTAAACTATTGATCATTGATTATTGATGAATTCTCGGCAACAACCACATCTGTCTGACAATCTGATTGTGATCGAAACGTTAGATAAAAACATGTGATTGAGGACCTTGAGTCATCAATTGAGTCATCATCGATGACCAACGCCCTTCATATAAATAGTCTCAATGTCTCAATTTCTGCTAGAACATGTCGGAGACAGTCATTCGTGAGGTATATACTATCCTCACACAACCTTTTAACACTCTTGATACCTCCTCTAGGTTGCGCGAAATGTGTGGACTTTCTCGAGGCACGACCGACATTAGTTTTTTTCCTCATCGCTCTTGTAACTCATCAATTATCCTAGACCCTTTGCCAGGTTCGGCATCATTCCCTTTGGCGGAAGGTCTACTGCAGTCAAGATGAGAGATGGAGGAGTTTGGATCTTGGCTTCCACTCCACTGGACGAAGAAACCAAGACTACACTTGATAATTTGGGGCCCGTTCGGTCAGCCTTTGATATCATGTCAACTCAAGCTGTTCGAATGAACTGACTTGTTCCACACTGTAAATCTAGGTTTATCATTGGGGCCGATGCCGTACACCATCTATTTCTTGGTACCCCCTTTCTATCAGTACTAAATGCTTTCTTCTCAAAATACTTCTGCGTATAGCACAGTACAAGAAAGATTATCCTTCTGCTAAAGTGATTGCCCCAGAAGCTGCGCGTGCCCGTTTAGAGGATAAATCACTCAAGTTCGACGGGGGTTAGTATTTATGACGACAACGTAACAAGTTTTTGTCTCACGCCACCTACTAGCTTGGGGGCAGGATCCTCCCGGAACCAAGTATGGTTTCGAAGATGATGTGAGCTTTGTTTCAAGTCGTCAACCATTCTCAAGGATTGCTAACCGTTCATCAGATCAAAAGCTGGTGAATGGGCATCTATAATTCCACAGATGGAGCCTCAATGTTAGTTCAGCTACTTCGATGGATACAGGAATAAGGATGTTGCTTTCCTCCACAAAGAGTCCAAGACTCTCATTGAGGCTGACCTCCTTATGAACACTCCTTGCACTGAACAGGCAACCGTCGAGTTTTATTTTGGGTGATAATTGTTGACTCTAAGTTACAGTACTCGAAATCGAAAAAATGTGGAGAGTCAATTCTCAATATCCACCCTTGGACTTGGTTTCATCGCCGCGTAGTATGGCAGATGGGTGTTGATACAGAGTGAGACCTCTCACATAAGACATTTTCCTGCTCTGATGACGTCTAATATAGGGCGATGAAACGAGATGCAAGAACGGTTGCCTCGTGGGATTTTGAACGCATCATTCCTTGTCATGGGGTAAGTGATAATTTTGTTTGACTTTGGTTCAAAGCCCACCGTTTTCAGGACGTTATCGAAGGAAAGGGGAAGGATGCTTGGATGGATGTGTACAAATTCTACCTGTGAGACCCGGCTGGAGACGTGTTAGAGCTTCTAATTTATATTTTCATTCGATAAAGTGGTTGAAATATGTATGTGACTACCCCAAAAGATCAGTGTCTAACCAAAAATGATTTTTTTGCCACCTACTACTCCGGGTGTTATTAAACACACAGGGGGCTGATTTGACTCTCTTATTTGACTCTTTTGTCGAAACAAGGTTACCTAGGCAGCAAGTCGTTGTTGTCTTTGTTAGAATAAATTCTATTATCTTTTATTGTCTCGAAGTGGAACTATTGTAAGTCCATTATTGTCGATATCCCATTGTCTACATTACATGCCTACAATTCCCCTCCACATAAATACCGTGTATCGCCCTTCTTAGGATCCAGCCTTCTTATCTGGATCCTAGGTATGTGGTATCTACTCTCGCATTTAATTCAGCCTTCTTATCTGGATCCTAGTGATTCAAATATACATACTGTATCATTCCGACGTTACCTGCGCCCTACATTTGTCTTCGTCATCTTTGGCTAATTCATTTGCCCTTACAAATCTTGGACACCTCTAAATAAAATTTAACATGCCTACGCATCGGAAGTGATACCTTCTGTAGATACACTCGTGATCTAGTCCTGCTAAGGCTTTCACATTCTGCGGGATAGCAATTCCAAACCAAAAAGAAATTCCGCGACCATGAAATTTCTAGGTTGGAGTGCTAAAACGTCTGAAAATTGTCTGAAACGTGCTCACATAAGTGCTCACACTCATTGTTTAGTTAGTTTTCAGATCACGTTTAGAACTTGGCTGAAATTCTACAACCACTTCAATAACCAAGGCCTTAGGAATAATGAAAAGCAAAGGAGGTGCAAGAAGTGTAAGTGAGACAGAGTTCGTCGGCACGAAACCTGTTTCTGGGTACTTGTGACAGGAATTTTTATTGATGACCTTTTTTTTACCTGACCCTCAGCGATTCGTGTTGCTATTCTCGTTTGTATGAGATTCCATATCTTGAATAGACATGATTCACTAGCCGCCTTTTGGGACAGCTGTACGAATCGTTCTTATTGCATGGGAGACGCAAAGTCAGCGATTTCTTTTTCTGTTAACACCAGTGTCAAGCCCCATCTACATTTTCACCGTCTTAACTACACAGTTCTTCCTTGTATCTCACTAAAAAGGCTGCGATCGCTCATCAGCTGCTAACATGAGGACTGTAAGCAAGTAAGAGAATAGCACGTCGGCTCACAAATCACATTCCGAGAGTCCACGCGCCGAAAAAAGAAACGATGCACGCTCATGTAAGAAGCACAATTAATCATAGCCCACTATCAGTTCTCATCAACTCTTCGGTATTTGGAGAAAACAGTGTATTTGGCAGGACGTAAGTCAGATTAAATTCGAAATAGGGATAAAGAATGTGAAAGGTATGAAACAAGCAGCATATCACATAAACAAAAAATCAAAACGAATGAAGTGTAGCTCAGCTAACAGGGTGCTGGAATTGGAGGCCTGCCCAAAGGACTAGATGGAAGAAAATTAATGAAAAAAGGAAGGAAAGGATATCGAAAGAGGAAACATTCTGAAAGCGTCATCGACCGACACATTCCAAAGATTGCACAGCGCAAACCGGACTTTCTCGTGACCCCACCCGTTTTGTGCCATAAATTGGAGGCCTCGAGCGAGGGTCTGGAATCGTTGGGCTGCAGCATTTCTTGAGGCTTTAGACTTGATTGCTTGAGCTCCCGGGTTGGATCGAACGAGTTGCCTCATCCGAACCTGCGTCACTCTGTACTGTTGACCAAGTTCCTTCATCTTCTTCTCCAGATTTCTTATCTCCTGGACCCCTGCAAGAGCCGCATTCTCTTCCATCGCCATGTCCGTGTCGTATGTCCAATACGCAGCCTCGAGATATTCTGCTGCGTGTGGATAGCCATATGCGTTGATCATCGAGGTGCCGGCAGCTTTTTCTGGAACAAGATGCTGCGCATGCACCCTGTCATAATGCCGGTTGCTCTGTTTCTTTGATTTGCGCACAGGACCTGAATGAGGCATTCTGGCCTCAGGACGACGATATGGGTGGTGTGGGACCTTGTCAGAGCTCGATACCACATCAATCATCTCTACATCCTGATCTGCCTCAGTGTGCAAAACTTGTGAATGAACAAAGTTAATAGGGGCAGAAAACGGCTGAAGGGGCTGTGGCTGGTAGGGAAGGGGATAGCAGGGTTGGTAATCTGGAGGGTCAGCCATGGTCACATCGATCAAGGAGCTGCTTCGCCTGTGGCGCTTTCTTCGTTCTTGCTTGACACATATCTGTTGATGGGCCATACCTAGATTATTCCATAAGTCTTCAGCTTCATCGACTACTAATGTGTGAGTCAACTCTGCGATATAAAAGGTGACTACTCACCGGGGGAATCAAGGAAAGAGTTTGAGCTCATACTTACGTCTTCTTGAGAAGACAACCAGTCCTCACAGTCCCGAGCTTCAAAGCACGTAGGCAAAATGCCTTTCATGCAAAAGTCGTCACCGTCTGTACCAGACATGCGGATCAAAAGAGCGAAGGGTAAGCTGGGAACTGCAAGGGTTGGATAGTACGAGCCGATACCTGACAAGTATCGTAATGAAAATCAGTGGGGGGATTGTCTCGTAGATTTTATACGAAATCCGTGAAGGGTCTCTTTGTCGTTGTGTACGAACTGAATCCAGCAGATTTGGAGCATGGGTTGACACACTGTGCTGTGGACATGACACATATTGCCAATGGAATTCATGAAGATCGAAAAAGAATATTATGACGTGGGGAAACGATTAAGACAAGCGGCTGATTCGCACTACAAGATCAAAGATAGAATACCATCAATACAAAACGACTGGATTTATCGCATAAAAAGTACACTCCTCACCTGTGGAAAAGATCGACAATCTGGATTTCACCCACCCTGAGGGAACAGTCTCCGAATAGGATTTGCAAGATGGATGCACCACCACTTTCGGTGCACAGACGTGTTGAACTATATTTAGAGGTGTCTAAAATTTATAAGGGCGAATGAAAATCACAGAATAGAGAGTATTAATTAGCCGGAGCAGTAGGTGGCAATTTCTGGTGAGACACTGATCCCTTTCGGGTGGTCGCACATCCAGATTTGTTATGGATTTGTTATGTGGGCAATCAACACCTCGGTCACCTTCAGCAGTCTCCTTCATCATGGTCTTCTACGATCATTATCCGCTCGGCAAACGAAAGACTTGGCTTTTGAGAGATAAGACCTTGTTAGTGAGAACTTCAAGTGCCGGAGAATACACGACTCAATTTCTTTATGAAGCTTTGCTACCCACCCAACTGGAATTCCCAGGTGTTCACTTAAGTATATCTTGATGAGTACAACAGGGAAGAATCTCAAGAATCTGCATATTATAACTCGTTGGTATATGTATCTGTATACTCTTGTATAACCAAAGAATCGAATTTAATCATATGCCAGTTATTGTACTTGAGGTACTAATGCACTCGAAACAAAATATGCATGATATTAGAAAAATGCTTTAACAGTATCGCACAAAATTGGAAAAACCAATCACCGGAACTCAAGGCCAGCCAAACTGTGTCTTTGCTTCTTCTCATCTGTACTCCATCCATCATCATCGACATCACCATCAGCACCATCATCACCATCACCAACGATATCAAGCACGCTATCATCGTCGACACTATCTGTCCCGCAAGTCGATGCATAACCACCACCACCTCTCTCTGACCTCTCCTTCATATTGACATCGCGGTCCCATAGTGCCCACTTCCATTTTTCTTTTTCTTTGTTTCTGTTATTAGCACCCTTGGGTGAACGACTTCTCGAATTGACCAAATAGTCACCAGCTTGCTTTCGACCGGCGATGACATTACGAGAAGTAACAGTGGCTAACTCATCGAATATTCCTCGACTCGTCTTTCGCGTTCTCGGTTTCTCCATTTCCTTCTCAATTTTCTCCCTTTCCTTCGTCTCCCTCTTCTTATCAACCTTGTTATAATTCACAAGAGATATCGGAACCAACCCATGTTCCTTCTTTCTCCCCCTCCCCCTTTCTGTCCTTTCCCTCCCTCTTCCCCTCTCTATTTTTTCCACTTTCTCTCCCTCCTTCTCCTTTGCCTTATTATCAAGATCCATGGACAAAAGGTGTTGCGCAGGTGGTGTAGAGTATCCATGTAGAAACGACTTCGGCTGCATCGTCCTCCGTCTGATTCTCTTTCCCAAAATATCACCTCCACTGGGCTCTGATAAGAAGCCGTGAGGAGCAATTGAACCACCCTGCCGCGGTCCAAAACTTTTCCACCTGGCGGCACCACTTGAGTCATTTGTTATATCAATATCTTCCAAATCGATAAAATCTAACGAGCGCCGACGAGCATAGAGAATGGGTGAAGGACTACGAGGAACCTCGATTATCGTTTCTTTGCTTGGTGGAGCGAGATGATGGGAAGTAAGAGGTTCGACCGTCTCGCTAGATTTCGATGTGGGGATGACGGAAGATCGACGAAATTGGTCTCTTCTCTTTCCTCTCGATCGAGTACTGTAACGACTCAGTGATGGGTTGTCAGTGTGATATGAGATCGACTCTTTAGGAAAGACATGGTTTGAACTGCCTTGCTTGGATCTTCTACCGTCGACAGCATTTTTCATGCTCAGCGCGAAAAAATCGGGACCAAGAGCAGGGCGAGTTGGATTACCAGCAGTACTCGGTCTGCTGCTGCTGGCATGCTTCGATCTAGAGTTGGCCTCGTCAGCTAAGATTCGACGACGCCGGCGAAGGACACCATAGTCATCATCCGAATCGTCCGTTTCCGATCGTGCATAAACGATAGGCGAAGGACTGCGTTCTGCACTATACACATTGTCGACAAATACTTCAACGTGCTCCTCGTTTCGATAGGTCTCTAGGTCGGAAGCAGAAGAATGGTGTGAGGTTGTGAAACGGAGGAGCTGATCATTATAGTATCCTATCTCCTCAACTCCCCACTCATACATCTGGTATCCAGAGTCGGGTTCAGGTGTGTGGCGGAGGCGCTATTTGAAACCATTAGAATCAGTGATTGTTGCAATAGATAAACTATTTACTTTTTCAACCTCGGCCAATTTGATGCTCCCGTCGTTCGAACCAACAGATTTGCGTCTGCCACTACCAGACGTAAATATGGTAAGACTAGCATACGACAACACCGAAGTGGGTGAATCGGGGCTTGATGCTCTTTTGGGCTCCCTTGCAGGAGATTCAGGGATGTTCAGCCCTTTACCAATATCAGAAACTACACTGGTGGTAGCTGTGTTGGTGACAATAAAAATGGCCGGAGGTGACCTGGAGGGTGACACAGGATTGGAAAGAGAAGAGGACGTGCCAGAAGAAAAGGTAGGGCGAGGGAGAGAAGCTGGTGGACGAGGCGAGGACGAGGGGGTAGAGCTTGTGGACAGCCAGGGCGGTGCCTGTCCGAAGGGGGGTGAAGTTTCGCGTTTGTAGTCTGGAGATCCAGAAAAAGGGAGGCGAGTGATGAGAGGGCTCTGATGAGGAAGAGAAGGAGATGTAGAGGGTGAAGAAGGAATACTCCGGATCGCTGTGGCAACGTAAGGCCTGCCAGCAAGTCTAGATGAAGTCATGGTCATGCCCAGTGAGAGGCGTTTTGCAGTAGGCTGGCGTGGCATTCTCGGCCCCATGGTCCGGGATGTTCTATCGGCAGAATTGGACCTTGAGTATAAGCCGGCATTGGGTCGAGTAACTCGAGGAGCAGGCGACGGGGTATCTCTTGAAGCCCTGACACCTGTGCGTGGTGGAGTATTTGACTGGGTAGTACCTTGGGAGAGATAGTTGGGCCGCAAATTGCTTGGCCTTGAAGCCCAAGAGCCAGGGACAGCCTCAAGTTTATTCACTCGCGGGCCTGGGCTCGTTCTGGGTGGTTGAACACGGGTATACGAATGTTTTCTGACTGAAATAGGGGTGCCTATAACCACAGTTTGAAGATGAAATGCATTGGCAAATTTTACAGTAAAAGTAGTGCCAAACAATTACCTTGATTAGCGCTACTGGGATCGACAATGGCCATCGACTGATATCGCAAGTTGAGAGCACTGGTGTTATGTGGGCTTGGATTGCGCCTCGCGACAGATTTGAGGACTTGAGAATGAGGCCCAAAGGAAGAACTGGAGGGAGGACCCGGATCCGCAGATATAGCAGGACGAGGCATGGGAGACTTGATCGACGAATTAGCCGTTTTATTAACAGATGCTGCGTCACGTGTGACAGCAGACATGTCGAACAAATCGCGAGTAAACGCCGGCAGCTTGCCCGTCATTCCTATCGGTTGATGAGGATGCAGTCCGATTATTGGCCTGCTTTCTGCATATGGCTTGAGGGGGAATCCAAGCACTGCAAGCGTCATGTGAGGCTCCTGATACCCATCAGTTGCCTTCTTCCCTCAAGTACCAGAGTTTACTCACCAGTCGGTAAGCGCGGGGAAGAGTGCACTTTTCAGCTCCAAGGCCCGCTTTTTAATCATACTGTCCTATTCTGTGTTTCATCATAGCGCACCACGTCGTGCCAGCATTCTACACATTCTATAAATAGCCCCATGAATCGTTTCAGGGCAACCCTCTTGTCTCCAATACAGTGCCACAGCAGGTCCATCGGCGGCCGCTAGAAACCTGGGCTAGCCATCTTCTCAGCCTGCTCATCAATGAACGAGGGGTGGTATGCATTGATGGATCGTCCGTAAATTTACGTTTATGTCTGTACCATGACACTCTGGAATAGATTGGGAGTGCCACAGAGGACATTTATCCCACGCCTTCATACTGGTTTTAATAGAGTCAAGTCTGAAACAGGTACGGAACTTACATCTGAAAAAGGAAAAAAAAACAACCAATTTCTCGCTGTAATCAACACTATGGCTTCATTGCTCGAGAGTCTCTGAATCCACAGGACAGTTGCAACAGGAATATCTTTGTTTTTCGAGTTTGGAATTTGATGCTTCGATCACTTAACCGAAACCGGAATCAAACCCCCGTTACAGCAGGACAAATGGAAAGTCCATATGCCACTGGTTATTCGAGTGTTTATTGCATTTCCCTTGAAACATACATTTTTCTAGGAATATGACGAAAAGAATGATCTAGTCAGATGAGCAAGTGGTGTAGTACTACTTGTCCAATCAATAATGATTTCTTTGACCCACTCTGCGCCGTTGCCGTTTAGTCGAATCATCATCCCATTCAGGGGTCTCGGAGAAATTGATGACCGGAGGTAACCCTTCCTGAGTAAAACAAACCCTGATTATGGAGACAACGTGACACCCATTGCCGTCAACGACAAATCTCTCATCCTCAAACCTGATCAACACTACACGTCTACCAAGACATGCGGTCCCGAGAAAAATGTGCCCGTCCAATTATGAAAATTTCAAAGTCTGTTGCCTTTGCTGCTGCGACGATTCCGAGAGACTTTAATGAACAAACCGGCGTTATCAGCGTGCCTCAATTAAATTCAAACGGTAGTTGTAGACTGTTGAGCGCATTCATTGAGTATCACTCTGGAAGAAATATCTTGAGAAATCCGATGCTATCGGGTTTCAGATGTTTTTTCCTTACTTCCGACTGTGCTCCTCAATGTGGCATGTTTTTGTGAAAGCCACTTAGTTCACGGATCATTGATTCCTTTGATCCGGACCTTATGGTTCGAATGCTGTCTTATTCATTAGATCCTTGCACGCTGTGATGGAAAGCTATTCATAATTCAGAACAATCCAGCCATATTTACACTCTATGATTTTGATAACATCTCTTCCAAAAAGGAAGGAAATTTTTTCGTTATGTTCGGAACGTTCATCCATTATCAATGATCTATATTTATTATCATGTGTTGAAAATTTGTCAATCAATTTCTCATGATGGATTGAGCTGGCTGTGCAGCTGACGATAATAATTCTCTCACTCAAGAAAATTTACAAGTCTTCGTAGATTTGATTTACAATGATTTCTTTTGGTTACCAGGCTGTTATAACCGCTTGCCAACCAGTCTCGTTGCTGCTATCGCTCTTTGATAGGGAGGTGAGCCTCTCTGTTTTCATTCTATCTGAACGGAGGGGTTTTCCGCCTCTATATGTGGAACTGTCATCGCGGTTCCGATTTTTGCAGAGAATCGAAGAACAAAATCATTCATCACCCGTGTCGGAACACATCTCCGCATGTACATCGACCCATTCAACTTCCGGATGAGCTGAGTAATTGAATGATCCCTGGAGAGATAGGGAGGGAAGGAGAAAGAAGCTAGGAGACATCCCCAAACATTGTAAACGATCTCAATTAATTAAAGTAGTTTATGTTTGGAATAACTCTTGTTGGAGTTTGAAAGGTCTTTAGTGAACGTATCATAGAAAAAAAAGTCTATACAGTCGTATGTGCACAGGTTGAGAATGACTGATCTGTGCCTAAAAGCCTGCTGATCATCGTTGTAACAACACCGTTACCATCACAGCCCCACCCCTCTCTTCATTGCTTATGTCAAATCAATTCGGTAAAAAAAGTCAATACGATTGAAGTTGACATAGAACATTTTGATAGATGAACCTTAATCGGAGCAACATCAAGGAATGATGATTTATGGTCAATTTGAAGTTCAAATAGTTATGGGAAACTAAATATATTGAGCCAAAAAAACATCAGAAGGGACTCGGGAAACTGGTTTCAAGAAAAAACAGGAAAAGTGCAATTGTATTTCGGTCAGTGTTTTCGAACATGAAATCTAGAGAGATTGCTGTTGGAATTACGACCTCTCTGTAGAATGTTTCATGGACATCCATAAGCGCATGAGGACGTCATCTTTCAAGATTTTCCGTGAGGTTCGGCGAATTCTGGTTCTCTTGAATATCAATCGATCAACTAGATAGAATGAGGTCTGGGACAATTTCAATAGCAAACGTTACTGAAGGAGAATATTGTCCAGAGCTCAGATACAGACATATTTAGCCAGAAGAAAGCACCAAATACCTAGGCTGTGTGTCTCATACTGTAAAGCCAACATTGCCAAGGACGATCATCGAAGCTGAAATTGCAGTGATGCCCTCCCTCCTACCGTGGGATCTTGACAGGGATCTTGACATACATGTGCGACGTGAAATGTATCATGAACAACTCCATCGCAACATCGAGGTCGCCTACTCAATGGGTGATTGACAATGTGTTGAGAGTTGTGATCTTCGGACAGGGGACGATTTACAGAGAGTCAAATTGATTCCTACAGAAGGCATTGCCTGCCCGAATGACTCTTGCCTCTATTTGTTGGTATTGTAATTTCATGAAAGAAGTTCCAGAGCCAGACTGCCTCTTGAATGAATTCTGCCTTGCACTGACTGAGTCTCCTGGTTTCGATATACGGATCAATCCGAATGATGCGTCGGACAAAGTTTTCGTCAAGAGTGGCGCTTATAGTTGAAGTCGATCACAGAAACTATATCATGACCTTCCATGAGGAATGGTATAGGATCGAAAGGTCAGGACAGCTGCCAAAGGCAAAGGGGCCTGATATCTTAGTAATTGGCGCTCAGGCATCGGACCTCAGGTTTTTATCACATGCTTCCTGAGGTCCTCCATATCTACCCAATCGATCGCCAGAATTATCTCTAACAACATACACGATTCACTGTTCTTCGCGAGGACATAAATCGACCTAAGTGTTTGGGCTTAAGTCGAAAATGACACAAAGGCGAATCGGGCTGAACTTGAGAAAAGGAATTTGGCAGGGCAAGAGGCTCGCGGAGGGATTGAAAGAAATTGGGGTGGAGATGAGAGGCACATTATCAGTATTTTGGCTGTCACTTGCCCTCTGATCCCGTTTAATAGGCATTCGCCCTGTCCCCGTTGAGGAGCGCCAGGATACCCAATATTTCAAGATATTTTTTGTTTGGTTTTCTGCTAATGTCAACATCTTATCATTTTCAGCTGGCACTCTTGGACCCGCAATCTTCGGCTTAGGTATTAGAGATTCATGCTTGACTATCTTATTTTTTGAGCTTTTATTTTGTGCCATGCCTGCCTACGCGTACGTATCAGCGTGATCTCGTGAGTATACATAATTGATCAAGTCATTATTGCAGTTCGACGTGGGGCCCAAAGTTGGGGATGAGACAGATGGTGATATCGAGATATGCTTTCGGGTATGCCTTCACTTCGTCTTATGGTCATTTAGATATGTTCATCCCTACTTAGATACTACGGTGTATTGTTGTGTTGTCTTTTAAATCTTATTGGGATGTGCGGGTTTTCCATCCTGAATTGCATACTGGGTGGTCAGGCGCTTGCAAGCGTCTCTAATCAAAATCTCAGTTGGACGTATGTGCTTCATAGTGCAACAGAAAGCGGAATCGTTCATTGTGTCCGTTGGGATTGATTTTTTTCAGTGTTGGTATCGTAGTCATTGGGCTTTCGGGACTCCTTGTGTCCTTTTGTGGGTATGCTGCACTCAACTGGTATGAAAGAGTGGCTTGGTTGCCTGTACTTGTCACTTTCGCAATTGCACTCGGGGAGGGAGGCAAACATCTTGGGGAGCTTACCTTCAAACCCGCCACCGCAAGAAGTGTCCTCAGCTTTGCGTCCACCCTCGCTGGATTCACCGTCACCTGGACACCTCTCAGTTCCGATTATACCGCATATTTCAGGAAGGATGTCAAAAGGCCAGTGCTGAACCCTTGAGCTTGACAAGATACAGCTCACATACTTGTTTGATAGCTGGAAAATATTTGTATGGACATATCTCGGATTTACTCTTTCGACTGTAATGTCGTCATTCCACCTCCCAGAACTTTGGATTTTGACCTCCCTTCCTCCGGCTTATATCTTTTCAGATACCTCTTCAATGTACAGGAGCAGCTGTGATTGCTTCCGCGACCTCCGTGCCATCGTGGGAGCAATCATACATTAACGGGGATGTCGGGGGACTTCTCAAAGCCATGCTTGAACCTGCTGATGGGTTCGGCAAATTTCTTGTCATCCTACTCAGCCTTTCTGTCGTTGGGAACATGGCGATGTCATTTTACTCGATTTCACTAAATCTACAACTATTTGTGCCATTTTTTCTCAAGGTTCCAAGATATGTATTCTCGACGGTTGGCACCACACTGTACGTGTTTTACTTTTTACTTGTGTTGCTCATTCCATCAATTCATTGGTAATCAGGGTAGTTGCAGTTGCTATTGTTGGCCAACATCGCTTTTACGATACCTTAGTGAATTTCTTGGGCCTAATTGGATATTGGGCCGGTGCATACGTGATGGTCATCCTTCTCGAACACCTTTATTTCAGGGGAGGCAAATTCGAGCACTACGATGATACTCAGTGGAATTCACCACTCCAATTACCAACGGGAATCGCGGCTGTTGCTGCGGTAGTTTTCTCTTTTGGCCCTGTAGTGCCTTGCATGGACCAGGTTTGGTATGTTGGTCCTATCGCGAAAACAACCGGGGATATCGGGTTTGAGATGGCCTTCATTATGAGTGCTATTTTCTATGTTCCCCTCAGATGGACCGAGATCAAGTGGCGGGGACGGTTATAAGGAAAAGTCAGTCAGATCACGGCTGCTTAGTAGTCAATAATTGACCTTCCTCCGCGTAGCCTGTTGAAACCGTTAAAAATATGGGTCAGAATGCAATGAGAATTTTCAGGGACGATGAAGGGTGTATCACTTGCGAATATCTAATATGATTTCTGGAAAATCGTCAGGAAGATATATTATCCTAGGTGGGATGTACTGTGTTTCATTGGTAGAGCCAACCTCTAGGAGGATCACGATGGTGATGCCCGCACTCAACATTGAGTTTCTAAAGCACCAAATTTACTGAAGCAGGACGCTATTCCCAAAGTTTAATGAGATAACGGCAGGGTCATTGACGCGTGGGGTGCTGGGTCCATAACACCTCACCTCTCGAACGTTGTGGTTCAATCGTTCTTCGTCTCTTCCATCATCCTCACTGATGAATTCGTACTCATTGAGTCGGTCACTACTCCTCAATTAGTAGTGGTGTCCAAGTGTCGCCATCAATCTGCGCCTCATGATGACCAGCCGTCGTCGTCGAAGTAAGCACTCTCTTGCTCTGACATTTCCTACCTACGTTGTTTGCAGCCTATAGGAACTCAGTTCAGACTCGAGTAGCCAGTGGATTGGGGCACAATAGTAGTAGAATATGATTTGCTCGTTGTCTCACAGTCTGATGGCCTGCCAACAGCCACGCCACCATCATTTTAGTTATATCATGGCGCTAGGTTGGTGTGTTACCCATCCGATGCCATCATTATGCCTCTCATCAATCTAAAGGTGAGTTTTGCCTCCTCTCATTGAACAACTTGTTTATACTAGGCCAAGGCTCTATTATGCGTCTTCCTACATCATTTGAGTGTTTTATTTTCTATCTCAAAGTTCTCCTTTTGGGCGTTCTACTCTCATTTCTGCAATCAAGTCTCCATCTTTCCTCACAAACTGCAAGCCTTGAAGCATCTTTGCCTAGCCTGCGAGGGACCGTCACCTTCTGAGTACCCTACATGACTGCTGGACCCTGGTGTGGCCCAGCGCGTCCGGAATAGTTCGGGGTAGCAGATGTGTGATTGTCCCGAGGTGTGGGATCTGCTAGAGGTTTGACTGTATCTTTTCACCTTTGTCTATTAGTACATGTCCCAAGCATGATATCATGCTATGGCTGCTGTTCGTGACAAGACAAAATTTTTCATTCGACCATTTTTACTTCTTGAAAGTGTCAGCCTCATCTAACTCAATGACCCACATCACACCCCAAAGCTGTCCGGCGAGCATTGCCATCATAATCTCATCTGTCAGATCTGACTTTTGAATCTCTAGTAACTTGATGATCTGATGATTGTTCGTCTGTATCATCCACCCAACAGTATTGCATAATCTGCCAGATCTCCTCATTAGGTTCTAAGTGTAATAAAACTAACATTAAAACTAACAATGTTGGTCTGGTAGATCTAATTCATTGACTGGCTCTCAAGACGACAGCGCTATCTCGTTTGGCTTCATAGAATGGAATCCGGTCGGTAAGATGTGTATGATGCTCTTCAAATAGAGGAATAGCAACACCAGGCAAACCTTGTACATCACGATACGATTTGCTTTAGTAGGACAAGATGAATCACTGTCTTGAAGTTCATCCATGAGCATCTTAGTCCTTCACCAAGCCAAGGATCATCCACCGTACCCAGATTCCTCGAGCCAAAGTTTCTTAAATAGGCTGCCAGTAGGATTGACGAATACACTTTCTGGAAAAAACGAGAGAGGCTGCTCATCTAAATATTGGAAAAGATGCACCCCCTTTGAGATAGCAGAATTATCATGTAGTTATTTCAAACCCTTCTGAATATTGAGGATCTCTTTGCACCCACCATGCAACATTCAATCGGATCGCCTGAATGGAAGATGAAAGAATGTTTAGCCGTACAACCTTCATGATCTATAGAGAAAATCTTTGGTGTAGAACTTGATATCGGAATTTCTTTGTACCTTATGCCTGCTTTAAAGACAATTCACTGTATCAGTACTGATTACGAGGGCTTTTACCTGACCCTGATCATCAACACATTATCACAAAGTATTGACAGGTGTCTTGTCGACGTGAACAATTTGAACACAGTCCGCGTAAGACTCACTTTGTTGGACTTCAGGCATGTAGATCAGTAGTGACAATAACCCGACTCACTTTTGTCTGTCGACTGTTTAGTCTTCCTGCCCTCTTGTATAATCCACATCCTGTCTATTGTAAAGTTATAGATCCATGTTATGCCCGTCACACTCCATTTACAAAAACTCACCGGCGAAAGATTGTAATTGGCTCTGCTGCAGCACCGCAATCCAAATGGGTTTGAAGGGTCAGTGATTATAATGGCTAGAAGAGAGGCGGCAATGCAGTTTGTCTCTCAGCATCAATTTCTCAGCAACTTCCAATTGTCAAAGGACCTCAAGAGCTGGAGATTTTGAATATGCCTTGTGTCTACAAATGTGTTTACCCATTATCATTGTCTCTCTCTCGAATTTCAGGTCCCTCATGCTACTTCGCCTCTCAATCCTAGAATAACCATCAAACAAATCTACAAAGGATCAAGAGTGATTAGATTCAGAACACCAATTCATTTCAGAGCTTGGCCGGTGCAAAACCAAGACGTTGGTTCTGAATGTCCCAGATGCTATACCAATGCTTCAGTAAACTACCACCAACAAGCTCCAAACCATCGAAAGCATTGACAAGGGTTTGGCAGGTCGATGGATCATTATCAAATGGCCCAACCGAAAGTTCGCTGCTAGGGATGGTCAAATTGAACGGCTCGCCATTTTGGGAGGTGAACATGATGTCAATCACTGCAGGAAGAGATGAGATCCTGTTGCAGGCAATTCCATATGTCCCTGGTTCGCGTGGATTCGGTTTGATGTCTGGGGAAATGAGGGCGTACATTGCCTGTGAATGCACATGAGCATGTGGAATTGAGTGTGTCAACCATGTGAACCTCTGCAGTGTCTGTGGAAAAAAGAACATTGCTTGTCCCACTATCAAATATGATGTTGCGTGACTTGGTCAGGATTGAGTTTGTCTTGCCATTGACTGATAGCCCTGGGGAAGTGAGACTCCAATCTGAGTTGTGAGAGGCCAATGAAGCATATCGAGGAGTCCCTAGAGCAATGGTTTTAATCTTGAATGGGCATGGTTTGAATGGTAACCTACCGGTAAACTTGGTAGAATCAACTCCTCCGAGCGTCAGCTCTGCATTTCCTACCATCTGCGGAGTAAGATACATGCTGAACAGAGCTGAACAGAGCGGAGCATATGTCAACTGAAGAAACGGCCCTAACCGCTAGCACACGCACATGGTAAACCTTGGTCCACGAGACTCAAGAAGAATCCCTGGGCGCGAGCACTCATGCCTGATAATTATGAAATGATGATCATGATGATCAGAATCATTTGACGAGGTCTTTGATATGGACAAAACCTTGGATTCCACTGAAAGGGTTGATATTGAAGGGGGAAGTTTGATCTGTGATTAGGAATAAGCTGGTATTGGGGGCAGTCAAGCCCTCAACCGAAACTGTGTCAACGGCACTACGCAAGGTTAGGCGAAAATCATCTCCAACCACGGGATCTACACCAGCACCAGTTGAAAACGAGATGTTTTGTACTTTGCCTTCATCTCGGAATGTTGAGCTTTGATTGGGGTTGAACAGGACCGGATTGGAACATGAGGCGCAGAGTGTACTTGCAAACTCCAATGTGGAGCTTCCTGTGTCAAATACAACCTATTTTTTTAATCAACGACTCAGACAATGACAGGCACTGAAGTGACAACATACGGGAACATTTTGAGGTGGCGTGCCAACTATGCAATTTCAACTGATATATCGACGACCTTACTACGAGAAAATCTACCCGTCAAGTTGCCGAACCACCTATTTTGTAGAAATAAGTATCAGTGCTCTTGAAAGCTTTGCATGGGCGAGATACATACTGTAAGTCTGTACCCAAGAAGAAGTCTGCCAGCGGAACAGTCGCTGGACTTATTGCCCGCTGCTTCAGTGACCTTACTGGGAAAGCTACCCTCGATTGCAGACTAATTTTTGGAGGAACAGTATGAGCTCCTGCCAGTCCGAGAAAACCCAGAGCTGCTATCAGTGTTTTGAACATTGAGGAAAACTGAAGGAACAACTCGTGTAATTCTGACTTTTATGAAGAAAATATGGGAAAGTAAGTAAGGCTGAATGTCTGAGAAAAATGAAAATGTACCTACTCCTGTCCCTATTACATGATTGATCATCAAGTAGATGACTTCTTGTAGGCGATCTAGGGAAATCTGTGTACACAGATTTCCCTAGAATCCTCCATGCCGAGATGCCGGGCGTGAATTTCATTGGGGGACCTCCTTCCCTAGATGCTTTGAGTTCTCTATCACAAGCTACCAAAGACCATATCATGAAGTTACTTCCCAAGCCAAAGACAGTGGGAGTCTGAATCATCCCAATTGTTGTAGTAGGTAAAGATGATGAGGCTTGAATAGTAATATGATATATGATGGAAAACACTGCATAACTTGCAAATAGCAGCTCATCCTCAGGGTGGTTCAAGAGAGGTGAATTTATCTTGTTGTGTTGCATGTATGAGATACACTTGTGATGTTGTGATGTCACATCTAGGAAGTTATGAGAATCATATTTTTCCTAGATTTTCTTGGTCCATAGATGAAGTTTGCATTACACTCCTTGTAAGGATCAACTTAGGTATACCCAACTTAATGTTGTGGTACTCATTCATGTTGTAATTGCGTCTTGAGCCTCCTTCCTTCTTCTTGTTCCTGATTCATTGTCTCCATCAATTTTTGTCTTCCTTTTATTTTTATCACAATTAGAAAGCATAATATCTTTGCGACAGAATAGTTTTTCTGCCCTCAGTTCTGTGGACAACAGACTGAGTTGGATTGAACTCTAGGCTGCCAGATTGACACCTGGCTGTAAGGATCTGTCAGCAAAGCACCTCAAGGTCCCACTCAATGTCAGAGTAGACAAGGAGAACTTGTTAGAGTCCTTATTTATTTGGTCTATCTACTTATATACAATTCTACTGGTCTGTGCACTACTTTCCCATACCTTCATGTGACCAAGTATGACATGACCTGTGATGTGACCTTGTCACTCTTTATGTCACATAGTGTGACATATTTTCCACACTATAAATAGAACAGAAAATAAAGGAAAAGAAATAGAAAAGAAAATACATATTGACTTAGCTGTAATAGCTAGTCAATAGTCTGAACTGGCAGTTCATGACACTGGTATCACAATGGCATCTAACTGATTTATAAAAGGTTATGGGTCCTATTGCCTAAACCAATACAATATATTCAAAGATGAACACAACTTAAGATACAGGACATGGCAGGGTCTATGACATCCCTGCATTGGACGACATAGGGTCAAACTACAATGATTGGAAGTACAGAATATCAACTGTACTAAAACTTAGGGGTCTATTTGGAATTGAGAAGAGGACAGAGAAATGCCTACTGGAAGTAGCAAAGAATCCAAAGGACCAAGTCACCATCACTGCTGCTTATAATAGATGGCAGACAAGGAATCATCAGGCTCTAGTGGAAATCACACTCACATTGAAGAAAGAACCTCTCCAAAATGTCAAAAGGTATTAACTTACATCAGAGATTTGGGATTATCTAGAGGACCACTATGAAAGGAGAAGACAATACACAATTGTTCAGTTACTTAGAGACATCTTCAGGACAACACTTGTTAACATAGTACCTATGGAACAATAGCTCAGTGACATGAGGGACAAGGTCCATAGGCTCAGAGGCGTCGGACACGACCTAAAGGACTCACTGATAGCAACAGTCATGATCATCTCACTCCTGGAATCCTATACATTGCTTAGACAGCACCTTTATATAAAGGACAAGACTACCTTGACTACAGACTTTGTCATTAAACAGATATTGATGGATGAAAAATCACGCAAAGGCATTCCACACGTCATATTGATGGGTCATGGTAAAGGAAAAAGGCCTATCTATGTTACGACTCAGAGCTCCTAACTAGATCTAACTGTGATAGGAACCCGAGGCAACCTTGTATTCTCTCCTCACCTCCTGCTAGAGGCTCTGGTTAAGGATTTCAGAAGAGTTATATGCAAAGGAGCACAATGAGACGTTGTTCAGGTCTAG
>Ga0153986_1000075_pt1 | contig 29230 bp, 39 predicted proteins | sample TSGA070MetaG_FD_104724 | JGI IMG/M metagenome (GOLD analysis project Ga0153986, IMG submission 104724) | Attine ant fungus gardens microbial communities from Georgia, USA - TSGA070 MetaG | ecosystem: Host-associated > Fungi > Mycelium > Unclassified | place: USA: Georgia, Alexander Wildlife... | reverse complement strand
GATAGGAATGACAAGGGAGCGACCGGGGATCCACAAGTGGACGAGTTTAATGTGGCTTGTTTGAAGACGTTGGTAAAAATGCTTGAAAAGTTTCAACTTCGGTGTACGGATACGTTGAATGCTGGTGACGATACAATTCATGTGATCTCGAGGGAGTTTAACAAGTATTCACATATGTTGTTGCAGTTCTTGAAGATGTATCAACCAGATTACAGTGTACGCGTTGATGCCTTGAGTTGATGGGTATCTGATTTTCCTTTGATAGCTTGCAGAGTCGGACGATGAATCGGAGTATATGGGTATTGCGGTATGTTCTCGTTGTCCTTTTCGTTGGTTAGCTGGACTCAAAATGTTCGCAGAGGCTGCAGGGCTCTCATCAACGCGACAATCTGATTCGAGAGCTCGTGGTCACAGGTCTTGCTAATCTTGTCAGTGCCAATAGTGAGATTGGATTCAAGCAGTGTCTCCCTCTCGCATATGATCAAGATAAATGGAAGAAGGTTATATTTGCGCATGTGTTTGCTCGGGTGATCGGGCAAGGCGCGACGTTCAGTACTGAGGAGCGTTCTGCTGTGCAGAATAGGAACGCTCGTCTTGCCGAAGTTCGTAATTGATTTTGTTGTCGGTATGTCATGTAAGCTGATAGCTCTCCTGAATAACAATAGTTGGTTCGAAGCTCGAAGGTATTTGATGCAACTGTAATGGTTTTGGGAGTTTTGTTGACTAAGGATCTTTGACAGCTTGCTTTGGCCCTGACGATTGTCCACGTCTGTCCGTTCTCAGAAGATGATATTATGATTTCCGTCATGCTCAACACCTTTGACTCGCGACCGCTATTGACGAACTTCCTCAAGGCCCTGATCGATTTGGAGATTGCATCAGTGACTTCCGAAGTCTCTTTGTTCCGTAAAAACTCCGTCGGAAACAAGCTTGTTACTGCATTTGCAAAGATTCACGGGTACAACTATTTGCAGGGTCTGGTGAGACCTTTGATTACATTTATGAAAGAGTTGCCACCTGGGCACAGTTATGAGATGGATCCGTCCAAGGCGAAAGAACAAGATTTATTAGAGAATCAAAGGACGGTAGAGTATGCAGCGTCAAAGTTCTTGAGTTTGGTGACGTCTTCGTTGCCTCAAATGCCTCTGTTTGTTGTTCTCTTCCATGGTTATCCATTAGTTTGCTCACCGTTGTGGTAGGATGATTCGGGAAATCTCGACCTACATTTCACATCAAGTGTGAGTTTGGCGGCGGTCTGGTGTTAGTGAGATATTGAGGTCTTCTAGTGCGGAGATCTGGCCTGCAGCGAAGTTTTCTGTGATGGGAGCGTTTATTTTCTTGAGGTATATACATCAGTCTCATCTATCGATCTTGCCTTATGGGATAATAGATTCATCAACCCTGCTGTTGTCTCACCCGAAACGGTCGATATCGAAATTCCAGTCGAGAACGGAATGGTCATGCGCCGAGGTCTCATGCTTATAGGAAAGATTCTACAAAATCTTGCCAACAATATCCTTTTTGGCAAAGAGGCACATATGACACCGCTGAACAAGTTTTTGGAAGGTCAAATTGCCAATGTTAGCCGGTTTTTGAACGAAATCTATGTGAGTTTCGTCGATGGGAATTGTTTTTTTTAATCATTTTGATGTAGAAATCTCCTCCATCTACTTTTGAGTTAGATGATCCTTGGCAAGGCACGATTACTGACGATACAGATGCAATTGTCCTGCATCGATTTCTAGATCAACATGCTGATAAGATCGGCAAGGAGTTACTGAGTAAGCCGCGACATCCGTTTAATGTCGATTTACCACCACAACACGGTAAACGAGTTTGGGACGATTTGTGTGCACTCTTGGTTGACCTGGGCTCTCCCATCGGTGTTCCTGAAATCTGCAAAAGGACGTTGCGGGACTCGATACCCTATCATGAACTCATGAGTCGCTATGCAGACCAAAGCACGACTTCTGTCCAGAATCTCTTCGTCGAGACACCGCAGAATGACCAGGTACATTGTTGATTCAGTCGTCCGGTTCCTTATTGATAGTGGATATTTAGAGCCTGGCCATTTTTGTGCTACGGCTGAACAAGGTTGATGTTGGGGCTCTCGACATAGAGTTATTCATGTACTACATTCTCAAGGCGAGTTTGTTATCCATTCGGGATAATTTTTCTGGCTCATGGAAATTTACCCAGATTTTAAGGAATCCAAAGTTTTTTGGGCAAGTGTTCGATGTCATCGTGGATTGTACTGGTTTCTCTTCAATATCGGAGTTACCACTACAGTGGCTCAGGTTCTGTGCCGAGATTGTGCCCAAAGATATCAGAGAGAAGTTCATGACTGCTCGTATGTTGAATCCAAACTCGCTCGCCCAGAAGTATCTCCGGCGATTGTACAATTTCATGGCTGGTTAGTCTACTATCGTAGAACAACTCATCGCGATTTTTGATTGGTGGTTTAGGAGCTGCCTTTTGTTCATCTGTCAAAACTTACGTTTCTGTCAAGCAATTGCTGGAGGAATTACCAGATACCATTGTCGAAGCCCTCTCGGAAACAAGTCATGCTTCTTGTCTTATCGTTGACTTATGCTCATTCTTGGATAGATGCACTCGAACAGGAGTCGTTTGACGAGTTCCAGGACGTCACCTGGAAACAGCCTAATTCTATGCGGGTTCCAGTCAGCCTTCGCGTTGCGACCTCTCACATTCGTATCACTTCAGCAAGTTGGCTTTCACTTTCTGGTACTTGATGCTTATATGCCCTACTCATCAGCGTCAACGTCAACCTGTTGCTCCCGGTCTTGCTTGCCGGAATGTCGAGATCATTATTTTGGCAGACATCGGCGACATCTACAACATTTTTACTGGACAAGATATGGATGAATTTATAGTTCGACGAAGACAAGGGAGCACTAGCTATTTCTTTTCTCGCCTACGTGATCCTATTGTCAAGGTTTGTTCGTTTGTTTGACCATTTTCGAATTTTCTACCCTGTCTCTCTTGCAGGCAGTACGGCATGCAAAAGGAAAGTTGAAGGATACACAGATGCATATGTCAGAGCGATTCTCTCGCTTTTCAAATGTACCTGCTACCCTTCTGCATGTAGGGTTCTTCAGCGTCGACCGAGAGGACGAGACAATGTGTGGCGCTGCATATCATCTATTGGGTGCAGTATGTACCTATCTGAAGTACGACAAAAGTCCCATCATTGCTACTCAAGGTACGTTGCTGCTGATGGTTTTTCTAAGGACCTACCATTGATAATCAAATAGCTGGCGTTATACCGGTTGATCCCCTGGCTTTCGTGAATCAGCTCAGTGAAAAGCTGGCAGACTTTGCTCCTCAGTTAACGCTAGATTTCATCCATGAGGTGTCTGCGTCTCTCAAAATCGTGGGTAAGGAAGCACTTGCCAGTGGGCAATGTTCAACGTGTATCTATTACATGAGTCCTTGGATCAAGAATCTTGCCCACTTCGTTAATCCTGCGCACAATCTCTACGAGAGATCAGGCGCTCGTTTGCGAGATTGTGTCAGAACCTTAGCTGAGTTGGCGGTTACCTTTTCTGCTGCAAGTGGCCTTCATCTTGTCTGCTTATTCTATGTTTTGACAATGTCTTCAGCTTACGCCAACCTTTCAAAGATGCATTTGGTCCGAAATTAGTAGATCCGACAATGCAATCGTTGATGTGGTTCTTGATGAATTAATTCGTACAGCGTCTGATGGAGGCCTGAATAATCCTCGAAGCGAGATCATCTCTCACATTGTGGCGACAATCACGTCGATCTGCGTCAGAGGAAGGGTTTATCATAAACTACGCAAGGTATGTATCTATATATCTACACGGGAGAAATGCCGTTCCCTGATCCAGCCTTTCCAGGCTCTCAATCGTCCTTCGACACATTTCGCCAACCATGTATCTCAGCACGCAAACTATAGCGAGGTCTCGGCTCTGATCAAAATGTGCCTAGTTGTCGGATCGCAATCGCGGCATCTGACATTGAATCAACTCTACGTGCCTGAGGTCATACATATTGTCATGCTTGTTGCTGCAGATGGCCCCGTCAAAGTCCGCAAAACCGTATATGGCATTGTACTGAATCTTCTGCAGTCACTGTATGTGTCAAGATCAGATGATGTGCCAGCAACGGAGTTGCTCCAAATTCTCAAGGATTTCACCTCAAGCTCGACCCTCCAACTCTTTGGTCTTCAGCGGAATCCGCCTACATCCCAACATACCATCTGGATGCCATACAATGACAAACAATATCTTAACAATTTGGAACAACTCGCGATGTTTTTGTCGCGGATCATGGAAATTGCATCAGGATCAAAAGGTGACTTAATCATATTGCACCTGTCTTTCATCTATATTGATCTTGCTAGGCCTTCTCAATATTTGGCGAGCTCGATGGATGAGTTTGGTGACCTCGACTGCCTTCCAGAACATTCCGGCTATACAAACCCGTTCATTCGTTGCTCTTGCCACATTGGCGAACCAAGATGTTGATGATGATTTCCTCTATCAGATTCTAGTGGCATTTCGTGCTGCTCTAATGCAAGCAGATGAAACCCACTCGAGTACGGTTGTCAGCATGCTTCGATGCATATGTCGAATCATTCCGATCCTTCAGAAAAACTCACGATACATCCTATCAATTTTCTGGTTGGCAGTGAGCTTATTACAATCCAGCTATTCAGCATACTATGTAGAAGCCACGATTTTACTACGAGTATCACTAGAAGCAATGGAAGGACAAGGTATGTTCCGTGATAAGGCCGTAAAGGTGGTGCTTTTGGAGGGTCGACTCCCCCTAGAGGAAATTACGGAGCAGCTTGACGGACTGCTTAAACTCTCTTTCGAGACAAGTTTTTCGCTTACACTCGCTGCTATCATCTTCAAAGGGATGCGTCTACGACACTTCAAAGAATATGCAGAGGCAGCATTGAGGACGCTTTTACAAGTCACAGTGCGATCGGAAAGCGATACAGATGCGTTGGGGAGTTCACTTTCAGCCTCCGTCCTTGGCTATTTCCTGGCCCTCCTATCGGTATCAACGACACTCGAAAGTTATCGCGCTTTACTACGAGAAGGTGAAATAGAAGATCTTTGGCACACGGATGCTAGCTGCCCTGAGAATGAGAATGAACAGCAGTCTTTCGTCCCCCGGGTGACGCACACGTTCCTAAAGATCGAAGATTATGAGACGGCACTTTTTGTCGCAACATTTGCAGGAACCATGTTGTCAACGGCGCAAGGCGATGATGCTGAGACAGAAATGTTATATTCGTTGCTCGCAGACCTTGGTCATTCTTACCCTGAAGCTGTCTCCCTTGTGTGAGTCCTAGTTTCTTTCCTGCTGCAGGAACTCTGTTCGATGATGATGGCTTCCAGGTCCGGTCATATACAAGATCAGGCTATCAACGCCTTCCATTCTTCCTCTAATCCAGCGATCCTTCGATATGTATCTAGTATCTACAGGATCTCTCGCCCTGATGTCTCAGAATCAAATGACCGTAGCTCGTCATCCTCCACACTCAACATTAATGAAGACAGCTCACTCACTTCTGCACTTTTGAATGCTCTTGAACCATACCAAATGCAGGGTCTTGCTCAAAGCTTCCAATTTCTTCCACTCAATAACGGTTACGCTACGAAGATGATCAATTGGATTCCTGGTCTTGTGGATTTGATGATTTAACTAATACATCCGTCCTTAATCCTACTCATAGATCAAGTATTTTTTTTGTTGTTTCCTTTGTTCGTTGTCTTTTTTCCTCTCTGGATTTATGTAGCATCTCGTTTGCGAATGCCGATATGATACGATTTCTTGTAATCAAAATATAACTGATGGAGGATCCTAACATCAATGTAGGAAATGTAGGGAGTCTTGTCAGCCTAATGAACGTCACATGATGGCTATAGGGGCTCGTTTCGTTTTACACTCGTTTTACATTCCCCTTGACTTCTATTTTTCCGTACACACAGTTTTTCTATACTATATTTACCAATGGGAACTCAGGACTTCATCACCTCCCGTCCACTAAGTCCAGAGTCTCTCAGCAGTCTTTACCGTACTTCCAACACCATCGACGATTTAACACTAGCTCTCTCTAGTTTCTCACCAGACACCTCACATGAATCTCAGACAAACTTGAATTGCTGCTGTGCCACCGAAACCTGTGAAAATCTTCAGTCCTGGTATGAATGCAAGGTTCGGCTTGAAAGTAAGCTGACGTTGAGCGCTGGTAAGTGCTCGATTTGAAGGGCTGGAAGTGTCAATGACTCCTCATGGACTTTTCAGAGGTTGGACAAGCTCTACTTCAGAGGCACGAGGCATACGTCCGACGACATGAGGTGAGTGACTTCGGCTGTCAACTCTCGGCACACTCGATGTCCGCAGGTCAGATGCCATATTAAACCAGGCTTGGACCCACGTCTACAAAACATCTCAGATGATGGAGACGAAGACGAAACTAAGGTATCCCGACAGGAGCAATTCGATATTCGATTTGCAGACCTGCTGAAGGAGAAACAAGCTTTAGAAAAGGTTTGTGAATCTTATACATGACTCAGCATATCTTGGGTGACTGATCTATATTCAGCGACTGAACCAAGTTATTGTCAATAATGAGGTTACAGAGGTCTCTAATAAGACTCTGCTACAAGAACTACAGGATTCCCGGGGCACCATCTCCCGCCTGACGGCACATCATGCTCGCTCAATTGGTTGGGACACCCGGCTGACTTCTGCCCTCAAGGAGCGGGATGATATGCAACAGGAACGGGATGGTGAATCTCATCGGGCGAGGTTGGCGGAGTCGAGATTCGCTGCATTGAAGGACAAAACCAGTATGTGTCCTCCTGCTAGGTCAGGATTCAGGGTAAACTTCTTGCAGGCAAACTACAGACCGAAGTAAGGCGATTACAGGATTCCTTGGAAGAGAAACGATCACACCGTCTAGAGTCATCAGGAGGCTTACTACAGGATGCCCGAAACACGCTTGAATCTTTGCGGGAAACTGTAAGTCTATACCCATTTTATGTCTCATGCGATTCAAAAACCTAGATAGGATAATCCTAACACCGTAGATAGCCATGATGAGATTACAAGAATACTTGAATCTCTTGTTCATGTGAACGGGTCCCTCAGGCAAGATAATTCTGAACTTCAGCAACTTCTGGGTGATGCTCGAGAAGAATTTACTTCTCTTCAGGAGGAGTACGAAGAATACAAATCTAATCCACTTGTTGCCTTATCGGGGGGTGAGTGTAGTAAGGTTATAGTTTACTTCTTAGTTCACCTTTGATCAGCCAACACCCCGAATTCAAGGCATTCGCATCGACCAAGTATTGCCTCTGTCGTTTCAACGAGAGATCCGGTAAATAGTTATTTTTTTCCCTCATATTTTCTACACTCCTAACCTTTTTGGTAGAATTTCACAAAACTTCGCCGTAACTTTGTGAGTTATTTTCATCGTATCTTGCAAGCGTGACTCAGTCGCTGCGAATAGGAAGTTACCACGCCTGATCCAACCCAGCCACGTTCGCCAACCGACTCTCTCTCCCCTTTCCACTTGAGAAGGGCCCCCAGTAACAAGGTGTCGCCACGATACTCCCCGTCTCGCTATAGCTCAGAGCTCGACAGCATGATCGATGATCAAGAAGGATCTGCTGTGGCAGAACAACGACGGTCCCACAGACCCCTCCTCCTACTTTCTCGTTCTCGCGGAATCCAGACTGAACCAATTGACCACTATCCCTCCTCTGTACTACTACCCTCTCCAATGCCTTCTCTTGTGCCATCTTTATCATCTCATGACCAGTCAGAAGCCTCGTCATCCTCGGATTCCTCATCTACCCAGATAACTTCACTCATTGATCGGATTTTGTCGTTGCTCGCCCGAATGACTCAAGCGGATCCATTGACTTTGACTAATCGTCTCAAACGGCAGCACCTTAAAGGCGATGTAGGTCACTTGTCAAAGAGTACAATTGGGAGTATCCTTTCCGAAGTCAATGCATTACGTCAACAGTATCGTTCACTGTTAGAAGACAATGTGACATTATCAGTGACTCGAAAAGATCTTCGTGGACTCTTCAAGTTCCTTCGAGACATATTTCTTGAGCTTGGACAAGTGAAAATTAGTCTCAACGAAGTGATTTTAGACCTATCAGCTGCTCCTAGGATCCGCGAGAGGGCATTGCATCCAGAAAGGGGGAATGATATTGATCAGGATTTCTTTTCGACTTCGATAGCACAAAGCTGGATTGCACCCATCTCTAGGTTATTTTCAACACCCCGTCACGAGTTTTCGTCTTCTCTTGCACGCTCGACCAGCTCTCGGAACATTCGATTCGCACCCAAGTCGGGACCCGACCTTGCAGCCTCTGCTACGACTGTGAATGTTGAATTCTCCGGCATTGGCGGAAGAACAACAACGAAGATAACAGGTTCTCCTGTCATTCGACCTCGGCCAGCAGAGGGTACAACAGCACTCAAGGACATTTTTGCTGGTGCGCCACAGCTCAGTGCAAGCACCAGTACGAGTACGGATACCTGGATTGTAGTACCTCACCTCCCCCAAACACGCCGAGCAGCCTCGACGATGCAATCAGAACCCCATGTTGCAACTGGATACACTGCTCGTGGTCCCATGCAAGAGTATATTCGTGGTAGTGGACATGGTACCATTGTGCCCGCACTAACCAAGACCGAGGTAACTCGAGTTGTTGATGCTGTGACAGACCTGCAGCAGCCAGTGGCACCTCTACTTCAGAGGACGCTGAGGAGAGGATTATCAGATTCTTCAATCCATTCTACGTTCGCTGGCCAGCAACAACAGCAGGGTTTAACAGCGCTGGATAGCTCCCAGTCCCACGTCAAAAACCCACTTCCTTATGTTTTCAAACACGCATGGTCCGACGGTTCTTCAGTATTTCAAGCTCTGAGCAAGACTGTTCAGAATTTGAAGCTTGGTGGAGCTAGTTCTGAGCCTAATTCAGCATTTAAAAAAGCTGATACGATGACTTCTGCTATAGGAGCGCCACGAGAATCGATCGGTGCTAATGTGACTTCTGGTCAGAAACGATGTCAAACACCTCGGCCAACAGGATCCCATGTGCAGACACATTCTCCTGAGGCAAGCTCAACCTTCACAGTAGATTATACTACTGGACCCAAGGATGCTACGTCATCGACTTCAAATCCAGTGCTGCCTTCACATTCCTCCGCTTCCTTATCCAAGTCATCTAAGGCAGGAAAGACAGTGCCTACGAATCCATGGAAGCCTCGAAGACCGGACTTTGCGTCTTGGGCTGCCACAGGCTTGATGCTGGATCCTGCTCATCGATTGAATGACCCGTTCATCTTGAGTGTAGTAGACACTCTGAGAGAGGATTCCCTTTTGCAAAGGGTGCCTCCTCATGATAATTTCTGAGTTTAGAGTTTCAGGTAGTTTATCTATATACCAGACTGTTTATTTAGTCATTGCACCGACCCTTCTAGACTCTATATCTGTTATATATATCGGAAAACCATCTCGTGTATCATATTAGGATTCATATCTCTGGACAGTAGTAAGGATTGAGTATAGAATATATGACTAAAAAGAAGGGTCCATAGAATATAATTATATTGTCTGCGGTAATTCGTCTATTTTTGTCTTCATCTCCATCAGCCATGGCCAGCATCTGAAGACACTGTCGCTACATCTCACACAATCCGCCTTCTTCACTGCTTTGCTGATGAATTCCATGGAAAAAATGGTTTCACTAATGGGACGCAATGCCAGCTCGGCTTTTGCATCTACCTCCCAACGATCATACCATCTGGGTTGTCCGTGGGAGGTAAGTATAGAGCTATTGCATTGTATACATTTCACCTCTACAGGACAATTGTTTGCATCAATGATTTCCTGAGCGTGTCTCGATCGTGTTCGATGAAGTTCTAATAGACGGTGATATTGCCATGCGGAGATGTACTTCAAATCTTCGCATATAGGACTGTCGAAAAGGTTGCACCTGAGAGTATGTGAAGAAGCTGTTTGAGCATCTTCATCCAGCTCGAAACGACTTGCGATGGCATAGACTTTGATTGGTGATTGTAGTAAATGGTGGGGTGATGTGAGGAGACGACGGAGTGCGGTGATAGTTCCGGAGAAATCATATTTGATAGCAGCGTCGAGGACTGGGGGGATCTCTTCTAGTGAGTGGATTTCGGGATCGGGTATGGGGTAGACGAAACGTAAGAGCGCCATGAGGACGCCTCTGGATTCTGTGACTGGGACAACCGGTTTGCGCGACTTGAGACACTCAGCGTCTGTCGTAGGATCTTGGGGAAGAGTGAACATATCACTGAAAAAGGGGGAGGCAGTTTTGAGAATAATACTGTGAACATGGAATTCAGCCGGGGGATCCCGCGAGAGAAGGACGAGATCAGCATCCTCGGAATCAAATTCACTGGAAATGTTTAATCGTTCTGGAAAACTTTGACCGGTTGTCATTGATGCGTTGGTGAGCAAGCAAGGTTCCGGTGTTGACGGGTTTGGGGAAATGAGATTGAACACAGCGAACTTTATATATTGCGAGGTAAACATGGATCGGAAAGCAGTCTCAGGTAGCTTGATTTGGTCTCATCTTGGAATGTACCCCTTATAAAGATCACCCCTAGCTCCGGTTGTTGCAACCAGAGTGGAGGACTATACTGTCAATGTTGATATGTCCATTCCCGCTTGCAATACATTTGTGTCAACGATCCGTTCCTCGTAGAAGAGGGTCATCTCATCTCACGGTTGATGATTCAAAACTGCTCATAACATAACACATCATCACCATCATACATCTTCGACTTTCATCGCCTTCGACCATGATCATAGTCAGATCTATCCCGGCTTCTATGCCTCCTGTCTCTCCCACTGTCGCTGTCCTTCTCGCGAAATCCATCTCCACGACGGTCTCGAGGACTCCTTGGCCGATGATCACGTTTCCGTGCTCTATCGGGACTCCGACTGCGAAGACTCCGGCGATGGTTATGAGAATCGGGTACATCAAAAACCATTCCATATCTATCATGTTTATGGAGTTCATGATCCTCATCACGGTACTTTCTCGTCCGTTCGAGATCTGTGCGACCAGCAAATCGGTCATCGCCACGTTTGGTTCTGGAGCCCATTTTTACGTCGTTGGACCAGTGCGTGTTCATTCTTGCAACAGATTGCGAGCTGTGAATAGGATGATCATAATCAGTATCCATGTTCATGAAATAAAAATGGAACGCGACTTACAAATCTACCCATATACGACGGTCATCCACCAACACGTTCTGCATTTTGAAATATGCCTTTTTTAAAAAGATAAATCAACCTGTTCTCCGAACAGCTTCTCCAGCTTGAAAGAACGTGGAAAAAAAAACTCACTTGTTCAGCATCCTCTCTTTTATCGAATTCAATGAAAGCATATTGAAGTGAATCCCCCGTCTTCTTATCTCGAATTACCTGACAACTCATGATAATGCCAAACCGAGAAAATATCAACTCAAGATCTTCGTCTCGTGTCACAGGATTGAGTTTACAAACAAAGAGCACATTTTCCGGAGGTCGAACATTAGCAAAGGGTAAGTCTCCCACCATTTCGAGAGTTAACGCTGAAGCTGCTGCTGCTTTTTCTCGGCGAATACGTTCTTCTTCTTCTTCTGGTAATTGGAAAAGTGGATCCTCATCTTCAGCGATACGCGTTGAATTGTCTGGAGGTCGTATAGGAGATGATGGTGGGATGAGCAGATTTGAAGGATCAGGGAAAGGGTCGTCTGATAAATTAGGAGTTGTTAGAGAGTTTTTGAAATTTTTGGAATGAGCGAAGAACATACCAAGTATAACCACATGTCTGATTCGAATGTCCTTGTATGGACGAGAATCTTGATCCACAAAAACCTCATTCATCTTCTCTAGAGTATCCTCCCCTTCTACAACATGACCAAAGACAGCATGTTTACCATCCAAGTAGTCCACATTGTCGCCCAAGGTGATGAAGAATTGACTCCCACAGCCACCCTGAACGTGCCCACCTGACGAATCTACTAAAGCAGGCGCTACTGCCATTGAGACAGTACCTCGTTTGGTATGTTTGAGTTTTGGTTGTATTTCGGGGGGGAAGTAACGAGAAGGTTTGGTAGGAGATGAGGGTGCGAGATAAGACCATATGGATTCTCCACCGGTCCCCGTTGCTGTTGGGTCACCTGTCTGAGCTAGAAAGTCTTTTGAGACTGATAACGACAGATGTATATGAATATATAGTCGAGCAGAAAGGTTTTAGTTTACCATTAAAGAAAGCGTTCAGATTATAATAGTATACTTTGCATAGTTTTAGAAAGTTCTCGCATGTCTTTGGGCAGAGTTCAGTCTCGAGGTCGATGACGATGTCGCCTAGTGAGGTTTCAAAAAGCACAGACATGGTGCTGACTGGCGGCACCGCCCAGAATGGCTCGAAGACGTTATGGTTCGTGAGAAACTTTCAAATGTTATTTTTGATCAACGGCTGTGCTCTGTTACATGCTTGAATCGTATTGCGCTATTCGATTTGGATGACTTTCTGATCATCGCGGTTCGACAATGATCGTTTCTATCCCCAACAGACTATACACTCCACTTCTCCACTCCGAAGTTCAGGCATTTATACCTAAAGTGCCGACGAAGATCCATACGCTGAAAATTCGGGAACCTAAAAGGACTCGTGATTGGATCTAACCCACCTTTTTCTTCAAAAACCCTCAGTCTGGCTCCCTTTTACCGCCTGTTCATCCTTAGTTTTAGCGAGCTAATGGAATATTTCTGCTTCGACAACCTGGATTATTGGATGGATTCGTTTTGAATGGAGCTCGTCTTGGTATATAAAACAGAGTCAGAGTTGTTATTTGGAAATACAAACATGAAATTGATTGTTGCTCTTCTTGCCTCTGTGGCGCTTGCTCATGCCCATTGTGAGATCATTTATTGTAAATTTTATCTTGTCATGAACTGAGCATTACCTTGAGTCACTATGCAGTATATCTGGATTAATGGTGTATGTTGTGTCCATGATCCGGTTTATACTCACAATCTCGCCACTTCCTCTAGGCTGACCAAGGTCAAAATAATTACATTCGTGTCCCTCCTAACAACAATCCTGTTACTGATGTGGACTCAACCGATTTGACTTGTAATGTTAACGGCCTCTCTGGATCAAATGTTGAGACTGTGACTATCTCTCCCGGTACGAATATCACGTATGTTATTTTCCATCACGAGATGTTGTTCATCGTTCTGAAAATCTGTCTCAAGTTTTGAGTGGCACCAACATGATCAACGCACTGGTGAAGACGCCATCTCTGCTGGACACAAGGGCCCTGTACAAGTGTACATTGCCAAAGCACCCTCCACGGCGGCATCCTTTGATGGACAGGGTGCCGTCTGGACTAAAATATACTCTTCTGGTCTTCTCAATGCCTCCACTCAACAATGGGCCACTGATGTCGTCAATGCTAATAATGGTATGTAGTATCTTGAAATTGTCGAGCAATTTCTCATGGTCGTCTCAGGAAAACACTCTGTCATAATACCGTCCTCTCTGTCTGCAGGGCAGTATCTCCTCCGTGCTGAGATCGTGAGTCGAATATCACTTCAGCTACCGAATGTCGTGACAGACATGACGACAGATTGCCCTTCATGTAGCTTCAACCTACCCTGGTGCTCAATTCTACATTGGTAGATGATTTCCACTGAACAGAAAAGAAACGCACAGATGTTGAGAAACAATAATTTAGGCTGCACGCAAGTCAATATCAGTGGCGGCGGTAGTGCCACCCCTCCCACGATTTCGATTCCGGGAACCTATAAGCCAAGTGACCCCGGCATTACGGTGAGCTGAGATGCTCTGCTCATGTCAGTATACTGACAGTCAGGCCAGGTCAACATCTATAACAACCTTCAGAACTACGCTGCTCCTGGCGGAACTGTCTGGTCTGGCTGAGTCAGGTGTAATAATAGAATGTATGTAATGCACGTGATGAATGGGTAGCAATATACGAGAGTGAGGACAGACTGGTGCATCGCATGTTAAATTTTCTTTCTCGCAGGCTGGCACCAGCCTTGTCGTCGTCTGGCACGACGCACTCGGCCACTCTTTCGAACGCCGACTCCGGACTCCTCGCTGCCAACCCTGATTCTCTCATTGCCGACCCCAGTCCTCTCCACCGCCTCATCGCTTCCGTTCCTCCTCAGACCTTGCAGACCTACACATTGACCCACCTTGATTCTCTTCCTTCTTCGGACCCGGCAACCCTCACCGTCTTGTCCAACTTTTTTGCAACCCTTGTGCCCCCGCCGCGCCTGCACTGTGTACGGTGTCACAAGGGCTTCTTCCAGGTCGAAAACACTGACAGGAGTTGTCTCGTCCCCCATGATGATGAAAGTGCAGAAGTAGAGCGTGTAGGTGCTTCCAGAGGCAAAGGCCTTGGAACCGAGTACGAGACTCTATGGGGCTGCTGCGGCAAAACGGTCGGAGGCGACGGAGACATGGGCCCACCAGACGGGTGGTGTTATGAAGGCAAACACACTGTATGCATGGTCTCGCTATTCCAAAATGTCCAGCGTAATTGACTTCATCTATCAGACGGACATGAAGCGGGCACGGTTCCGAGCTGATTCCACGCCATACGATGATAAACTCGCTTCCTGTGAACATCTTCGGTGCCACAAACCTCCGTTTTCTTCTCTCGGGGCCACGTACAGTGGCGCGAACAAGCGACGACGTGCACTGATAGAAGATGCCGACAACGAAGATATCCTGTCTTCTGCAGACGGATCAGCTCCATCAGATGCCTCGTCCAACAGCATGGCAATAGACACTCCTGCCCGCAAACCTAAGCGATCTCGTCATTCGAAACTATTCTCAAAACCAAACAAAGACGAAGCGATGGATGTCGATTCCACTGATGCACCAAAGTCGGCTCTTCGTCCTCGCAAATCTCGAAAGTCGGCTGGAGCGACACTCGGGACAAGGTCCAAACCTGGGACCCCTCTGGTGTCATCCTTCACCCCTCCTTCACCGAGTGAAGAAAACAACCTGCAGCCTCAAATGGACAAAGCAGAAGTGCCTTTACCAGTCCACCGCGCTGTCGTCGAAATTACAACAGCCACAGATGGCTCGCACAGACTTGGTATGTGTGTTGTAGTAGATGACAGTAGCACTCCTACTCATGGTATGCAGGCAGAAGTTCTCAAACCAAAGGGGGAAGGGCTGGGAATGAGAGACCCAAGTCCAGACAGCGAGCAAGAAGAAACACTGTGGTAAGCTCAGCGGCTCCCAAAGATCCCTATTAGCCAGGTTCAGTGGCTCTAACATAAACCTTGGATTTATTTAATTATCTGTTTGTGACCATGTCGCTCACTCGATTTATGTTATTATAACATAACACATTCATTATCTGATACTTTTCTTACACCGGATCGGCCGGCACCGTCGGAGGGCTCCGAAATTGGCATCACGCAATTCGTTAATGAGTTACAGTCTGTTCCCATACTATCACCTCCCTGCGATATGCCTGCACCCGCAGTGTACATTCTCGCAGTAGTTGGCACAATCAGTGCTGCCTTTGCTTTTCATCAAGTACGTATATCCCTCAGTAATCAATACACCAACTATTCACACTTGCTAGTTCGTGTATGAACCTCATATCGCACCTAGACTAGAACTCTGGGCAGCAGAGTTTATCGAGCATCGTCGTGCTAGACGTATGCGACAACGGGGGCCTACTGCTGTTCCTGTCTCAATTCCTCTACTGAGACGACATGGAGATAATCATAGTGAACATTCCTCATCAGATTCGGATCCAGGTCCTGATATGAGAGAGGATGATTCTCACAGTAGAGATTTACGACAACCGTCTGATCTTTTTACTACAAGTGCTCGTGTCACTGGTTTCGACCCGAACGTCACTCATGAAGGGAGGTCCGAAGTCGGTCAAAGCCAGTTGTCTAACAATTTGAGACATCGTACGAATCGTCATGTTCATGCCATGGATGAGGTTCGTGTCTTTTTCTTTTCTAAAAGTTGTTTTTGTTATGAAGCTTGAGATGACTCAACGCATCAAATGGAATTCCCGCAGTCTATCGATCCGATTCCGCATCCTACAATATCGCCTACACATATTGAACTGGACGCCTCGAGTGCTACACCAACACCAACTCCGTCTTCGACTACGATGCAAAGCGTGACTTCTTCTCCACAGGCTCAGTTGTCTCTGTTATCAACTCCTACTAACATTAATTCATCTACAAATCAGACGCCTGTGCCTCTGGGACTCTCGCATCTCTCTTCCGTTCGAACACCTTCACCTCGTTCTCGTCCCAGTCCAGTAGATGCAGCTCAAGCTAGTCCAATAGCTCGTACAGTGACTTCTTCCGCTCTAAATACTTACTCCCCTCCTTCGTTCTCCTCTCCGATCCCATCACTTTCCCAATCTTATCCTCAGGAGCTTGATCGAGAACGTGATGTTGAGCTTCTTTCTCAACCTTCTTCAGGAACGTCCTCTCCTTTCACGACCTTCTCTCCGATGGTCGCTGCACCAGAGGCCCTCTCACCTTTTGCCGTCGTTCAACCTTTCAATCAAAATCTTTTTTCTTCCGAAGCAGAGGCGCGTCATTCATGGTCACTTAATCCCGCCTCTCGGTCCTCATCTCCGTCTGAGCATAATATTACTACAGACGCTGAATATTGCTCTCTTCCTGCTTCGCCTACTTTGTCTCAGTCCAACTTTGTCCCTCCTGTTCATATCACTAGTGATACTCGTCAGTCAGTACGCTCACCTTTGCTTCAAGAATCACCACCACCACCACCACAAGTGGCACATCCTCAGCTGATTAACTTTACCTCTTCAAATCCTATCTCACCTCGCTTTGATCTCTCTGATCTCGAGTTTGATTCGGATTTCGATGTCATGAGTGACCAGGAAAGCGAGGGGAGTGGCAGAAGCTGGGCGGCTATTTCTGCAGGCTCTGGACCTTCTCATGAGCGGCGCTAACGACTGCCAGCATAAACGACGGGCGTACACTCTTATCGCATCCTGCACTTCTAGTCTCCTATTATCGACACACCTGGTTTCTCAGTGACTGCCATGTATAGTATTATATATTGACTCAGAAAATGTGATCAACTTTGAATACACTTCAGAAAGTCCATGTGACACTAGCTTGTGAAAGCCAATTATCGACACGCAGATACAATGTATTTTTTAGTGGCAAAATGCATGAAAACATTAGCGAATGTGTATGGCTTATATACAAGTGGTCTATTCCATCCAATATCAACAATTATTCCGAGCATTTGAGCTAGGATAGAAATACAATAGGATTAGAAACGGAAAAGTCAGCATGCCAGACTAGTCCGAAGACGATACTTTATGGGTATAATAGACAAGAAAACAAACGGGTCCTATGACCAAAATTCCCCAGAGCGTCAAATGATATAACAATCAGCCCAACAGTAACAAGAAAGCGATAAGAAAGCGTGTTTGAAAGCAGGGTGGGGGGAACGCAATGAGAGATAAAAACAGATAAACAATGTTCATAAAATAAGAATGTCGGAAGTCCAGAGACCGGAGAAGCGAGAACGATAATTGCCGAAACTGATGAAAGGTGGCGCACTCATTGACGGGGGAGGAAGATGAGCTTACACTCCATCGCCGCAGGGAAAATAACCTGTACAATGCGTGAGTCGGATGTGATCCGCTATAAAGTCGAACGACAGATACTCACAAAACTATCCTTGATTTCCATGCTTCTTTCATTTGTCTCAGCGGGGGCTGCAATGGTGAAATTCCTGATGACTGCGGCGATTGCGATGCGGAGCATCATCTGTGCTAGATTTTGGCCACCACAGACACGAGTACCAGTCCCAAAGGGCATCATGTGCTGATTCATGTTGGCGAGCTCAGCCTGTGAACATTCAAGCCAGCGTTCTGGAAGGAAGGCATCTGGAGAATGGAAGACAGTCGAATCACGATGCATCGACCAAGCCTGTGTTGATACAACGGTTCCGGCAGGAAGTGCGTAACCCATGAGATCGAATATCTCGTCCTGGGCACCATTTTTGGCAGTGGAACTGGGAACAACTCGTTCCAGAAGGCTTGGAGCAGCAGTATAAACCCGAAGTCCTGGTCAAAACTTTTAGTCCTCAACTTCTCAATAGCTAGTGCGCAAATCAGATCACACCTTCTTTGATGAATGCGTTCAGATACGGAAGCTCCTGGAGAATCGAAATATCTGGAATTATTCTCGAGTCAGCCATGACTTCGTCGACCTCTGTCTGAAGCTTCTTCAGAATGTCGGGTCGACGACTAAGCTCCCAAAAGAAATAGGAGAGAGAAATGGAGCTAGTATCTGACCCTGCAATCCTGACACCTGCATAAGAAACACAAATGGAAGATGGAAACGGCTCACAGATGACCCATGCACTCCGAGATAATGTCATGATCTGGCATGAGTTCATTCGAAGAATAGCGATACTGAAGAAGTCGTTGCAACATGGGGATCTTCTCTGATTCCCCGATCCTTCCAGCATTCATTTGTGCTCTCATCTCATAGACTCGAGAACTCACAAACTAAAAGGTGTCAGGATGGAACTGTATCAAAGCAACGTGGCCACAGACCTCAGCCATGATTTTGTCAGAATCACACATTTGCCGCCAACGAGCATTTGGCAGGCGGCATACTAGTTTCCATGCCCAGCTTGGAACGATACTACGCTGATGGCATGCAAGTTAGAAGGACATGGATGTGTTGAATCAGTAATATTACCAGAATGCCTCGTTTTGGGAAATCATTAATCGCCGTGGAAAGAGGGTCCTCCACATCCATGGCCCACTTGGTGACTGCTCCGAGGCGATAACCATAAGAAGAAGAGACAACAATGTCTACCATGAGATGTCTGAAAAGGGTGAGGCACTCTGTCGAAGCTTTGCCGGCAGTATTATCAAGCACCTGACATGGAAAGGTGAATCAATTGATATCGGAGAACAAGAGACTGACCACTCACATTGAGGACCTCACACACTAGTTCGTGTACCTCTGGCTGGAACTTGGCAACATTAGCAGAAGTGTAGTGAGGCGCATAGGCCCGTCTTCGGATGATGTGGTGAGCATGATCAAGAGTAGTCATGCTTCAAGTACCGTCAGCATAAGATACGCATATATGCGCTTCTGCACCTACGCATGATCGTTGTCGTTGCTGTGAAGTCAAATTTTGAGTTACTGTGCAGAGTGGCGTTGCGAAGTAGGAACATACGTGAGGAGACTCTTGTAGTAAGTACTCTTGTCAAACTTGTGAAGGGAATATACAGTACGCATGACAGAAATATCACGGAAGACAATCTTCGTGGGTCCCACGCGTACAACAGGACCATACGCCTCGAAGAGCTCCTGAATGGTCTTGCATTGGCGGAGGCGAATGACGTGGATGTTGAGCCAAAGATTAGAGACAGCAGCATACCAGGGCCCGGGGATTGCATTCAGAGGAGACAAAAAAAGATTATAGATGGACCGGATAAGAATATAAGTGGATACGGCGGAGAGGAGACCAAGAAATAAGTTATGGAAGCAGAACAAGAAGGCGAAAACCATATTGCTGGCCCAGGAGAAGGTCCTAGAGATATGTGAGAGAGGCTTGTAAGCTAGGAGAGAAGGACCGGGGTCGCTGCAGGTTACGCGGGCGGAAGAGATGGGCGGGCGGGAAGAAGAAGAGGTGGGAAATGGAATAGCAGGAGAGAGGAAGATTATATATTCCGCTGTGTGGGCTGACAAATCGGAGTTGGAAGTGTTGCTTCCAGTTTGTCGCGGAATGTCAGATGCATGGTCGATGGCACTCGCTGTTGGATCCAACGACGCGTCAAATTCAAGCACACCTGCCCTTTCGCACCCAGAAGTATCTTTACGTCATGTCCCAATTTTGCCTCATTTTTCCCTTATCGGGACAGCCACGTGACTGTCTATTCATGTCCAATACGGTTCCTTCGCCACAATTTGACCGGCAGTTTCTTCCGCTCTGTGTTCCCTTCCTTTGCCAGATGCGTCCCAATCGTGACATATCCACACATCTTGTCTATGACAGCGGACTGTTATCTGGTGCCCAACATACACTTGGTGTCTTGTCTGCTGATCCTGTCGTAATCTATTTGGATCAGAGACGACATTGCCTCGCCGCCCTGGCTGCTGCCACAAACAATTCGGGCGTCTTGCTCTTGCACGAGAATCAGTGTCTCAGAAAACGCCACGCAGATTAGGGCGAATCTAACCTTTAGCTGTCTCAGTGAAAGCTTAAGCTAGTACCTCTATCTACCAGTCTTCTACTTTCATGCCCAGCCATACATGTGTGTGACACACTCCCGCAGTCATAGATCTTATTACGAACACACGAATATAAAAGCCCATGCACTTCCTAGCCTAGAATGCCCAGCCTTCTGTAGAAATGTCATGAGGTAGGACGCAGGCTCTCTCCTTGTATAAGGCGAAGTTAAGGTGGGCATTTTTAATGATCCTCTACATGCACCCGCTGATAATGGAAATTACAGGGAAACTAGTTGACAAAACTAGGAGATCAGATAGTCCTTCTCCATGACTTCGGCTTTGACCAGTGTGCGGTTCGCGGATTCCTATGTATCACCCGCCTAAACACCTCTTCAATTATCTCGGGACCTGTAGCATTAAAAGACATCGCCAACCCGATCCATTGCCAGTCAGTTCGAAATCTGCTTCGCTTCCCAGGCACCAGTGAATTGAATCTACTGTGTCGCGTAGTGCACCTAAAATCAAAGTACTGTCGGGATCCGACCTCGAATTGCATTGCGACGAGTCCCATCGACTGATACTGCAGGTTTGATACGCTATGACAAAAGAATACGTCACTTCCACCAGAAAACCGTCACTTTCACATCCAACTGTCTCGTCAAGCAAGACAAAATGCTTAAGATCCACGATGAAAATAGACAGGCACAATATTGTTGCCCTCAATCGAACTTCGAGAAGAGACAAGGGATTGGGGAGTCTCGCGCGTGTTTGCACGTCGAGAATCATGGTGCCTTGCAATGAGACGTTCGAATGTGTCTCAAGGACACGAGGCCTGTCATAAAGTGTCAACCATGAGCGTAAACCTGGTCACCTCCAGAATGAGAGTCTGTGGAGAAAGAAGTGAGAATAGGTGATTTGACCGGATACCACTAGGTTTATCTACTTTTTCATTGTCTCCAAATGGCTCAATTAACAGTTTCACAGCGTCTATATCACCAACCCGAGCGCAACGGCCACTCAATACTCTAGTAGCGGCTCGGATACGACAAATAGTCAAAGCTTTGATGTCAATGAGAGGTCTTAGGCTATCCACCCCTGATGCAGGAAGTTTCAAGGGCGTCCCGTTGCCACGGAGCATGAAGTCACATTTCAGGTCTCAATCGTGTCCGATTTTACGAGAAGTCCGGGGATAATGAAATCGTCTCCAAATCCGCCACAAGCCCGCAAGCCGCGGGATGCATATCTCCTCTTTGGCGAGAGACCCACTCTGTCGGAGGTTGCACGTCCAAGAAGTGCGGTCGTGTCAAGGTTTTACGCAGCCAAGGATGTACTAATTATTCAAAGATGTCTGCACCTCCAGACGACGATCGCGCCCACAGAAGACGACATTCAGCTGCAATAGTTGATGGAAAATGAGTACAGTCTGTAGGCATTGATCGCAGTGGCGGCGGCGACGGATTCGGAGAGCCTCCACGAAGTTGTAGATCGCTATTAAAGCCAGATTTTGCCCAGAGTTCTCGTTTACTCAGAAGCTGATATAAAGATTATTGAACACAAATTTATTTTGACAAGGTGGCGCGCAATTCCTGAGCACTTGAGAGGCTATCAAGCACGTCTGATTGGCCCTGTGCTGAATCTGTAATGAGATAGAACGAAGATCATGCATAAGTATGCTTGTTGGTGATACCAGGTAAGGTTTTTTTAGGCGTAGCACTGCCCGGTAAACTGGGTTTTTCGTTTATATTTCCTTGGTTCTCGAATTCTGTCAGAGTGGTGCCATGATCGTCGCTAGCCCAATAGCCTCAATGCCGTAGATGAAGAACTCGATAGCCTCGTTCCTGATTTTTTCGCGCGGCAGCCCATCGTTAACCACTTCATTGCCGTTTCCTTCTCGTGATAGGTATAGAGCAAGTGTCGGCTCCCGGTCCTGATGAAACGTGACGTCAGAAATTGACATTGGGGATTGACAAGAATAACACAATAAATATCATGAATTCATCACAACTGATGTGATCTGGTCTGTTCTCGACCACCACCACAATGTCTGTGCTGGGTGTGGCATATCTACTGCTTTGGGCATGGCTGAGCGCCTGGTTTGCCGTTTATGCGATCTATGTGCCTCTGCAGGAATACGCAGGTCCGAATTTCTTTGACGCCTGGGATTATTTTAACCTCTTTGACAACACGACGTGGGGTAGGTGACAATCATCCCCCGTCTTTCATTAATGTCCTGACATAAACTGGACGATACAGGCAATGTCACATATGTTGATCGACAGACCGCTACATCGAGTCGGCTCACATTTGTCAACGATATTGGAAATGCAGTCATCAGAGTTGACAACAGTACATTCATCCAGCCAGCTCCGTTGGTACACAGAAACTCCGTTGGTTCCTTTCTCCGCCCTTAGAACTTTCACCGAAGGATCGCCTCGTAGATACGCATCACATCGAAAGACACATACGGAATTGGTACCCTGATCATGATAGACGTTCGACACATTCCTTATGGGTGCTCGGTGCGTCACTCTCCGAATTTGTCTAAAGTAAAAGTAATTAATCCAATTTGGCAGGTATGGCCGTCGTTCTGGACTCTAGGCATTGAAAAGGAATGGCCAGGGGGAGGAGAGATCGACGTCATTGAAGGCATCAATATGATGGATCATAATCAAATTGCCCTGCATACTACTCCCGGCTGCTTCCAAGCTCAAAATCCAGGGCAAACTGGACAAACTATCGAAGGAGATTGCGCCACTCCTCAAGGGTGTCTGGTAGCAGAGAATAAGCCCAATAGTTGGGGCCCAGGCTTCGCGCAAACTGGAGGGGGAGTATGGGCACTTCAGATTGACGTTTCTGGGATCTTTGTTTGGTATTGGAGTGTGAGCAAATATTTTCGAAATCATTCTCAATGTTTAATGGTTACAGAGGCCTGATGTACCGGAAGCTATCAGATTGGCGAACAGCACTTCAGACATGGACACTACGAGCTGGGGACTACCTAGCGCTTCTTACCCGGCTATTGCTTGCAATATCAGTCAATTCTTTACCCCTCAACAACTTATCTTATTGACAACGTTATGTGGTGCCTGGTATATGTCACACGCTCTCTCCTCACTAGCTCTGCTCATGTTCCTTACTCTTCTATAGGGCAGGTGTGCCAGATATATATGCAAGCACATGCCACACGCCTACCATGTCCTGTGTGGGTATTTTATGTTTTTCCAAAAATTGCAACATTCATGGCTAACATCATCAATTAGGTTGCGGACAACATTGTCGGCCCAGGCAGTCCAACCTACGATAATGCCTTTTGGGAGATCTCTTGGATTCGCACGTACTTGGTCAATACCGCCCCTTCAGGGCAATCTACGACTGCTAGGCCTGCACAGGAACCTATCGCATATCCTGCTCATTCGACATCTGATGCTTCAGGTAATTGGTCCAGGGTAGTTTATCTGCCATTTGTGATCCTGCTCGTTTCATTACACTTTCTCAGCTGACCAACGGATACTTATGCGGTTCTGTCGTTTATTTGCTAGACAAGTTTATTTATTGTAGATATAATGCTGTAAGTTGAACATCAGTCTGAGCATGTCTCTAGCTGGTGGTGTTTAGATGTAACGTTTCTTTCATCCTATGAACTGTAGGTTGTGGTTCAAACTCGACAGAGGAATGGTATCTCTTAAGATGTCATTCTCCGACATCATCTCAGCTCCGAATGCGATTTGATAGCACCTCGGGAGTTGTATTTGGTCAAGAAGACCTGATCCTCTTAAATACCTGAAACACGCCAAAAACGCACCGAGCCTCAGTGTCTCTGCAAGGGTTTATTCTAAGAGTTGATCTCGTTAGAAAGCCAAGAAAAATTCTTGGTTCTGGCCTGAGATATATATCAGTTTCATGTGGATAGAACTAGTAGTCCGAGCTATCGAGGAAAATGATGATCTGGAGTTACTGAGGGAGGGTGAGGCAAAAAAGAAAAACAATCCAAGCATTTCGAGTATCCAGAGAATTGGAGGAGTCATCGATTTGGTTTCACCCTGGTCAGTGGAGGGAGAATCAAGCTTGGACTACATTCCTACTGAATGGGAGGGAGCCGGAGGAAAAACGAAGTAATAGTAGAGCACGTTCGTCGCTGAAAATCTTTATGCCGAATTGAACAACGAAGATGAGAGAAGCTAGGGTTATAAATGGAGTCGTGCATTCTAACAATCTAAAAATAAAGAGGACCAGGACTGGGAGTCGGGTGATACAGAGAGGAATGAGCTTCCCCATGCCCTCGTGTAGTACATGACTCGTATCGCAGTAGCTGGGAATCGTGAGTAGAGCATCGTAGTTCAGTAGATAGTATAGCTGAACATTGTGGTATATTTCAGCTCCGGTTTGGTTGATCTTATACCTTGAACTCCAAACACGGGACTTTGAGGACTTCATGGTACAGAGGAGTAGGCTACGGGAGCACAGACATGACCCCAGTAGATCTAAACTGACTGGGTCGGGATTTCGTAAGATTGATAAACAAATCCATGCGTTGGTTACGCTACAATAAGCTGGCACGATGATATTAGCAAAAAATGAGCGCACTGGCATCAGAGAAATATTCTGAGCATGAGTGGGAGTTAAAGTTGCACTTTGGCACGAACATTCCAAAGAGGAGCAGAAACGATGACTTAACAATTTGTGGTCATCTTATTCCTCCCTAAACATCACAAAAAAAAAGTCGTCCGCTGTCTATACAAAATATGATTGAGAAAATTGATATGAGACTTTTGAAAACAATTCACAGCTGCGGAATTTTTTCCACAGCTACTGAATTGTTTTTTTTTAGTTCTTTGCACATTTTGTGCTTAATTATACCTTTATTTAGAGGTCAAGATGAGGTTCGAACATCCAACCCAACTGCATCCGTCACCATGTGACATTCTGCATTTAAGTCTCATGCTCTAACTACTCAGCCATCTCTTGCCAGCTGAAAATTCATGAACTTTTAATCACACAGCTCAGCTGATTTTCAATTGATTATAGTGGTGACTCCTCTTCTCTATCCTGCCTCTTTACCTCAGAAACCCTACTATTTCTGACAAAAGGTTTTCCCTCATGATCTAGTTTGATTATGCAGGGAACCTTTCCTCTGTGGAATGTCTCAGATTCCTCAAGGCTCACTTCAGCACAATTCAAATCTATTCAGAATTAGTAGAGGTGATTAGAGGGCCTTTGCTTCACATTTGCTTCACATTCTCAACTTATTCTCAACTACCAACATTTCTTCTCCCAAGCACCAACCATGCTCTTGTGGCATATTCATTTGTCAATTGCAACACTGAATTTCCTGGTTCATTGAACTATGGTATTGGCTCTTGGTTCTCATTGACTTCAATGGCACACTGCTTGACAGGTCTGATGTCTAGTGGTGATGAAGGAATTTGACTTTCCAGTCAGCAGTGGAGTGGATGTCAATTTCACAATTCTTAGGATTGACAAGCATCATAGCCAATCCTGTGTTAGATCTCTACCAAGTCATCCTACAAGTAATAATGAGACATCCTGATACCTTGATCCAGGACACCCTTGGTCTTGTGGCATGTAGCATAGCTAGCAGCACTCGAACAGCATAAGGTTGTTCAGTCATCTGCCAGTTGAGTTGTTTAATCCTTGAGCTCCAGTCACACAATTAAAAGATGTTCCCAGCCTGTCAATAAAAAACATGCTGCGCTGGTGGTTTTTTTACCCAATGGGACGATCGTAAAGCCACCTAAAAACCTTGACTTGATTTGATTCTGGATAAGAACTCTTAACTTATTTTGATATGTTCTGCTTGATAGACAGGAGGTCCACTCAGTATGCAGTGATTTTCATTACAAGTGTTCACGTTTACTCAGCGTCAGCAATGTTGCTTAGTCATTATTCTATTTCAGGATACCCCTCCAGCCTCCTCTCTCATGACAGACAGTGTTATCTCTGTTGTTCGCCGAATGCTTGTCGTTACTAAAAACCTTGGTCAATATGACAGATAATGACCAATCTTTTGTAACTGGCGCGCTGTCATCCTACTTATGCCACCCAGGCTGTCATTGCTTCAATGCTGAACATACTCCTTCCTAATGATCCCATCGCTGGAGAGGAAGACGCTACAGAGTTACGGAAATCAGAGAATAAGGAACTTTTACATCATATTACTATCTTGGTGAACGAAAGTTTGACCGATGAACGGCTGCCTTACGAGAAGGAAGAATGGACAATTGGGATGGATTACGATATTTCACCTCGCGAAGTACCAGATGTGATAGACAGGGGTAATTATGAAGGTGGAAATACCAGAAGCGCGTCCTTCAAGCCCATACTGATAGGAATACGGACTTAACTACCACGCAGAAACGGTGTTGCAGTTAAGGACCCGAATCTTGACCATGCAGCTGCTCTCAATTCAACACAGCTCTCTGCAGAAGGTTACAATCCAACCATCATTGCAATGCCCACTGTGCACTCTGCAGATGTAGTCGTCCTGGGATCGGTAGAACCTGGCTATTTGTCTCATTCCTGTGTGTTGGAACATTCGGGAGTGGAACAAGAACGATGTAGAATGGACAGCCATTGTACACTGACAATGGAAAGGTCATTAATGCCTACATCCCAGACTACAAAATATGAGCTAGTTTTACTTTGGTCGGTGATGTCCTACAGAACGAACATCAAGCAAAGATAACGGGATCGTCGGATGCAGTAAATCTCTCCACTCAAACGTTATGGGTCATTCTGAGCGAGAGTCGCCAACGAGCCAAGAGTCTAGATGCGCTCTCCAACGCTGCCGCTGGTTGTTAGGCTCCGCATTCATCCGTGACTGGGTTCCTTATAAGACAGACATCAGCTTTTCAAAATGTCTCTTACTGGTAATGGTTGGGACGTAATGTTTTGAAATGCGAACTAACGATCCCTGTAGAGGGTAGAGATTTCACGTTCCAATTTTCTTCAGTAAAAGATCAATCCGCTACCTCTCCTCTCTTTATGTCAGTCCGCCTGTATGTATGCAATTCGACTTCTAAAATTTATAAAAGGATTTATTCATAGAAAGATTCAGCGAAATTGAGCCAGGGGCTTGCTTCGAAGTTGACGGAAGGATTATCTACGGTGACACCATAGAGTGCAAAAATGCAGTCAAAATTGCGCTTTCGCCCCTGGGGGACAAATAGCGAAAGCAGAAATGCCGTAAGCTGACGGTTTCATCTCTGACCATTTCAGTAGCGGGCGTCCTGGCCAATGCCGAATGTAACTGTCATCAGCACCGGGTATGGAAAAGAGCTAGAGAATATGACCTCCCTTGCGCTTCCATGACTAACATAGATAAAGGTAACCCTCTTGAAGCTGAATTGAACGTCAAATATGGCGAACCAGGCGACGGTGAACTCAATTCCACATCGCCTTTAATTGATCCTAAGTCGCCGTCCTCGACCCCTCTCTTTCTGTCCAATAACACTTCTCGTACGCTTCTGTTAAACGCCCTGGTGGGTATGACAATGCCAGTAGTGCAAAAGAATGATGTCTTAGAACCAAATGGCATAAGTCGGAGTTGACCAATGGAATTGACGTTGGACATTTATAGGACATTGAAAGCGGCCATGAAGTGGGAAGAGAAGAGAAATTGGGAGAGTGTGGGTGTCCAAGGAGCTAGGAGCTGGGATGTGAATGGGTATATTGATTTGAAAGCTGCTTCGAGTAGCGATTTGAAATGCGGTGGTAAGTCTTTGTGAGCTCTGTCTGCCCTACATAGGTATCAACATAACCACCAACTCTACAAAGTTAATTCTATCGACTAATGACATAAACCCCGCTTGGTCTGGAGGACACAACTCTGGTCCAACATCTTCACCCATTTGGTCCTCTTAAGAACCATCTTCAAACCTTAGAACATATTTATCGTTCTCAAAATTGATCTTTTTTCGAGTTTGACTTTCCAACTCTGTAAGTGGGGTTGACATGCTGATGGTATAATCTAAGCTATTCTTGGGATCGACAAACATCCTATCCGGTCATGTATATTTAGAAGCGTTCTTTTTTGGAGAGATTATTCATGGTTGAATAAAAATAAAAATAAATCTATAGGCAGTAACACTTGTTATTTTGGCCACAAATGATCCGGTTAAACGTACAGATGTGCGTCATCTCCTTGCCACAATCAGAACCTTTCGTCAACAAGATGCTTCTAGCCTGTCGATAAAAATGACCATGCTGCGCAAACTCTTCTAACAGCGCGCAATATCGTTCAACGTACTCCGATTTGAATTCTAACATTGACCTTTTTTCAATCTGTGCCGCCCTGCAGATTGATGAATTTCTATGATAGGACGATCGTAAGCCACCTAGGGGCTCGACTTGACTTCTCACCCTATTTTGATATGGACCTTTCAATGCCCAATAGAGATCATGAAGACAGATGGCGTTATAGAATCGGCGGATGCACGGGTTTTGAACGTCCTGATACGTCTTTACTCATAATATTTCCACTCTCTCAGAATCGAGAGGATATAAAAGGCCATGCAAACATTCAACTCTGTTCAGCACTCGACCCTCAATTGAATCCTGCTCTCATCTTTTGCACAGGATCGCTTATTGACCCCCTACGAAGCTGAGTGAGTGAACCATGATCCATCAGAACCACAGCCAACAAAAACCATTATCTCCATGCAGACCATGAAATTCCTTCAACCGCTTGTATTACTTGTGTGCACGTTCACCGCTTTGGTTGCGGCAGCACCTGCGGATGCAGACCGTGCTCCTGCTTATCACGGAAACCATCACGATGGTCACCAAGGTGGCTATTATCCTCGTGAGGAGGAAGAGCATCGTAAGCACCATCATGATCACCACTCTCGTGATGTTGCTGTTGCAGACGAAGAAGAGCGCCATAAGCATCATCAT
>Ga0153986_1000074_pt1 | contig 29249 bp, 23 predicted proteins | sample TSGA070MetaG_FD_104724 | JGI IMG/M metagenome (GOLD analysis project Ga0153986, IMG submission 104724) | Attine ant fungus gardens microbial communities from Georgia, USA - TSGA070 MetaG | ecosystem: Host-associated > Fungi > Mycelium > Unclassified | place: USA: Georgia, Alexander Wildlife... | reverse complement strand
GCACCTCTTCTGAGCATCCCGCAGTGGAAAGATGAAAATCAAAAGAAGAGCTTCTAGTGTATTGAGATCCAAAAGCGAGTCCTGATATATTGCAGATCAATGCCGCGTTTTGTGCAATATTAGGCAAACCACGCGCCAACAACCCACGGGCTTCCCCAGAATATTAAAGAACACTTCCATTTCAACAGAGCTAAGGAACGTTTGTTGTTTTCAAGTCAAGGACAGAACAAGTCTACTAATATGTTTCTACTTTTGCGAACGGACAACAGCACCAGAGTCACCCCAAATCGAGCAGACCGTGCGTGTGTCACAAGTTTGCTTACATTGTTCAGGAGCTACTACATCACTGATCCCTAGATAGTATAAAACATCCGTTCTGAGCACAAACCAACCATTATCTGAACCTCCAAGTAGGCTATTGACCAATCATTGGGGGTCATTAAAATGTCTCTCTGACTTGATTCATCGATAGACAATCCATCGCTGATGGTTTTGCTCGAAGCGGATTCTGAGGCATGAAAGATTGTTCATCGGATAGCAATTATACTTTTCGTTGCTCGAACATGCGCCCATGTCCTCTAAACTCATGATATTTTGAACTCCAAAAATGCCGGTTTTAATGATTCTATTTTTGAATCTTCAAACTTGCAGATGAGAAGCAAGGGAAAAAAACAGCGTGTTATTTAGATATCTCCCAGGCACAGATAATGAGGCCTTTAGCATTTGCTTGGATTTCATAAATTATGCAAAAAGAGTTCCGAGTAGGATGGAAATGGATGACTTAGCCTCACACAGCCATTTATGAATCAGTCATAGGTTCTTTACATACACGCTGGGGCTCATGTGGGCTCTAACAGCAAATACCAGATACATGTGATCTACACGGGTTTAGCCCCTCCACAGCAATGCAATAGGAATGGCAACGCAATATGCTCGCCGAGCCTGAAGTAATCGTTACATCGAAAAAAGTGGGGGGTTGTTCCGTTGTGCTAGGATGTAACGGACTAGTATTCTTTCCGGAGTCATACATCAATCAACATACTAGAGATTGTAGAAGCTTCTCGGACGTGGCTTACAATTGGCTGCCTGTGCTGACTTCTTCCAAGTTGCGGTGTTCATATGGCCGCAGACTAGTCCTCTCGAAGCAATTAAACCAGTTTGGCTTGAGGTCGATAAGCGATGAAAATGGAATGAACCATACTTTCTCCATGTGAACAAAAAGGCGCGGTGAACTTCACTTTAGGTTAATGAAAATCTTATCCACGGATAACATTTACCGTTCCAGAGACATGAGTAATCAAGGAGAGCGGATCATGAGCGGACGATCACGCCATCTATTCGTAGGTGAATTCTAGCCCCTTCCCCTCCATTGCATTTCTGCGGCAAGAGAACCTAACCAACACGAGCTTGTTTCTGTTCATTTCGAACGTGTCATGAAGAAAGCGTCTGACTAAACTTTGCCCAACCTGCCAAGGAACATTGAGCGGAAAACACCAAGTGTTTTCTGTGGATCGCTGACAATCAGTTCAAACAGCAATGCGTTCATGATGAATCTGGGACCTCCCTTTTCGAAGTGTTTTTGTCAGATCTGTTCCCTGCGTAGATTCTGACCAATGAGAATTCACTGGGCGTCCAATATAGGGAAAATCATCAAGGGGCAATCAATCACCTACCTACTGCCTCATAATCACATCTCCCCTCCCCATATCGATGATGGCAACAAGATCCCGGGGAGGACTCTCAAATCAACTGGATTCTACATGTTTAATGATGAGAATTGGACTTTTTTGAATGGACATGATCTCTGTTTCCCGTTTATCAAATTAGTTTCTAGATAAGGCATTCATGAAACACGGCCCCACTCAAGAAACCAATCACCATCAAAAGAGATCAAGTAGAACACCGACACTGATAACGATTTCCCGTTCCCATTGATTGTAAGCTCTATTTTTTTTTACTCGGAACTAGCCAGTTAGGACACAACGAAGTATAACTTTGATAGACATCTGTTGAAATATAAAGGTCAAATTTTACCTTATCAAACGTCCTTCTTTCGTCCCGCAACTCCCGACTATTGTAATCGCAACTCATGATCGAGGACACGAGTCTTGATATGTCAAACATAACGAGCACAACCGTCTCACTCGAGTGACGGAGGGACAGAGAAGAGACAATTTTTTGATAGCATACCGACCCTTCCTTCTATTTGCCGAAAAGTTATGTATCACCGGACCTGTCATTTCCTTTAGATATTATATCAGGCTGAACCTCTGCCGGCACTACAAAGGCACTACGAAGGTCTCGTGTTCCTCCTCCCATAGCCGCTGGGAGCCGGGAGAGTTGTCCCGTGTGTATCACTGTCTCATCTCTGTCTCATCATTGAACTGAAAGCGAATAATTGAAGCAGACCCTCAAAAAACACATGGTCCGTAAGCGAAGTCCCGGGCGAGAAGACCATTGATGTATGTACGTATTTTGGCATTTGTGTCAAGTTGCTTTTTTTTTTACGTTCACCTTCTCAAAAAGGGTAAGGAATGTGTTCGTGCTTTTTTTAAATCATCATCAGCCTGGGTTAAGGGTTGTTTGTCCTGAGGCATATGGAATGAGCGCATTTCTGCAAAGGTTACAGTTCAATCCTGAGCTTGACAATGGAATGCTACATCCAATTCCTTGGCTCACAGTTTTCCCCCTCCTTTTTTTTTTTTAACCAGGATGAAGTCTATATTTTTGAAAGGTATGTATCTCTGCTCGAAGCTTCTGATTCGATGCTAGCTGTCCACACGTTTGAGAAATAGGTAAGAATTTGATCACAGATAATAGCGGCCTTCCCAGGCGGTTCGTTTTCGTCGATTTCGTACATTTGAATACGGAATGAAGCTCTTTGAATGTGTGGACACGTAAAAAAAAAAAACTCGGAAGGAGGAAAAAGCAAAAAAAAAAAAAACGAAAAAACGAACGTTCGATGACAAAAAAAGGGTATATGAGAAAGGTGAAATTAAAGGGTGGATGTCCGGATGTAGCCGATCCACGATTATCCATCCCCCTGTGTGCTGTGCTTATTTCTCACCCCCCCCCTCCCTTACCTCGGAGAATCAAAAAGTTGTGAGAGGACCAGAAGATTCGCCTGGTCCGAAACAAAAATTATAGTGCCAAAAATTGAATTGATTCGGCCCGTTGGTTCGGTCCTATATATGGTCTCTCTGATATCACTCCATTCTAAATCCTTTTCCCTGTATCCAGGACAAAATACGGACGGAGACAGACTTCCGTGTAGTTACCCGAGCAGTCAGTCTTCTCGAAATGTAAGCAGAGAGAAAGAAGAAGCATTTTTACATTTTTTTTTACAAGTTGTGTGTCAATCTAATTCCATCTCTCGTTCGTAAGGCCATTATCGTCAAGCGCGTGTCACCAAGCTAATGTAAAATAGGGACGGAGCGGGGCACAAAATGGAGACCAGCGGTTCAGAGCGGCGTATCAAAAATTCTTTTACCCAAACCCGTTCAAGTATACGTTATGTATAACTAGTTTCTTATACAGCGGTCTAGTAAATGTTATTTGTATTGACCCTACATCGTCGGTGGTCGGAGCAGCGTTGACACGTGTAAAGCTCCCCTTTTGAATGTTTACTTACTGCAGACATTTGTAATTTTCTCTTTTTTTTCAGTCTCAAACATTACTGTCAACCACTGAAGAGTCAGCCGTTCTTCGCTAGCCAATCAAAAATAAGTGATTTCGGTGAAACTTCGGCTGTTGTAAATATATAACAGTAGAACATGTGTTTGTATGTAATGGTGCCACGACTAAGCTCGAACGAAAATTTGGGGTTCATACCTGAGGAGTCGTGTCCATTCCTTGATCATAGCAGTCATCTGCCCATGTACGTACACCAAGCTTGTGCAATTCAATCAAACCCTTGAGGATTTGAGCAGTCACACTTGTCATAGAATTCAACTCATTGGCATTGATAAACCCCAAAAACCATACAAAGTATTGAAAAAATAGAGGGCCAAAGATTATGTGAAACGTTCAGAATGTATGCTACCAAGAGTCTGAATAATATTACAAATATACACGTAGAAGCGATGGCAGAATATTGTACAAGGCAATGGTACAATTTTGTTAAGACAGCTGACAGGATGAGGCAGCGTCTGGTACGAGAAGTAGGACCCATAGAACACAAACGGTGGAGGAAGAAGAATAGCTGACACGGAGAGGTGCAATACGAAGATAAGAATAAGCAAGGGTATCATAATAAGTGGTCATTGGAAATTATAGTAGTTGATTGGCGAAGTCGCTGAGAGATCGCAGTAAATGAAGTAAAGCCAAATGACGATTACGGGATCCTGACGGGAGAGGGAAACAAGAACAAGCGTTTGAGGGGTTTGGGGATTTCGACCTCGACTCGAACCTCTTTGCCATCGACGATAGAAATCTGAGTGCGCTTCTCCTTTGTGGAAGGCATGGGCATGAGGTCATAAGTCTTCAGATTATCATAAGACCATGTACGAGCTAGGGAAAAGTCAATGGATGTGGACGATACGATAGTGCAAGAGACACTCACACTCTTGGGCAGGGCGTCGGGGAGGGCTGACGGATTTGGCGGCGACAGATTCGCCAGGAATACTAGTTCCGACGCGAACTTTGAGCTTGACATCAGGGACAAGGAGTTTGCCCTCAAAACCCGGTGGGAGGAGGGACCTCTCGCGCCTAACAATGGTGGCATCTGCGGAAGGGGAGATGGTTCCTTGTGGACGACCAAGAGACTCTGCATACTTTTCGAGCATGAGGGCGTTGTGGTCGGGGGGAGAGGTGGGCTTTGTGCGGAGAGGCATAGAGGCATCGCCGAGTCGAGAGCTGACTTTGGTCTTTTTCTTGAACTCGGGGACGGGAGGAGAGACAGAGGAATTATATAGGCAGGACCTCCATGCGTGGCTGCCGTCGTTCCAACCGGGGATGATCTTAGAAGGGCTCGGAGGAGCACGATGGGGGCCAGACTGGGGCTTTGGAGGTTTGGAGACGAGGCTTTGGAGGTAGCGGCCGACCATGATGAGGCCGTTGTCGGCAAGAGGGATGTGGCAGGGCTCGGAATCATCGTAGGAAGGCGGTGGAGGAGGAGGAGGAGGAGGAAAGTTATAAAGTTTGGCAAGAACAGCGACAGACGGTGATGCGTATTCTGAGGGCGGCGGTGGCGACGAGGACGACGAGGTTGTCGTCGTCTGAGACGTGGTGGAAGAGTCCGAGGAATCCGAGGTGGCGGATGAGGAAAGTTTGTCGTTTGTAGCGACAGAGGACAGCTTGTCGTCGAGTCGCCGGCATTCGTCGGAGCAGTAGAGGGGCAGAGGGCCGGGATCGATGATGACCCGGTATCGACTTTGGGCGGAGGGCTTGATGCGCCCGGTGCCCTGAGCTAGACCGCCGCGGGAGCGCGGAGCCTTGCGGGGGGGCTTCACTGGCACGACTGTGCGCTTGGGCTCAACAAGCCTGCTGCAGACGGGACACCATACCGCGTCGAGATCCATTGTCGGAAATCAGCTCGCCCCCATCTTGCCTTCTTATACTCAATCGTCACTGAGTCACGCCCCGATCCCTGTCACAGCGATCCTATCGGCATCTCCAGATCCAGATCTCCTACCGAACTGGCTCGCTTTCCCCACCTTTGACCCACCCCTTTCCCCGTCCCGGTCTCCCGGCTCTAACCTTACCGAGGGTCCCGCGGTTGCCCCCCGCCCATTGATCTCATGTTCCCGCGGTGATTGGACCACCGGCATACTCCGCACCGGCCAATCATCTCACGGGACGACCTGGTTCGTCCATGCGGGACGATCATCCCCGCACGTTCCTACTTCCATGGCCACCGCGCACTTAGTGGAGACACGTCAAGCTTACTTAGACTTTGACAAATGATTATTGGACGCTCGAGCCGGAGAATTATTGTCCAGGGCTCTCCCCCGCCTTGATAATTTCGTCCAAAATTCGTCCACCACAATGCGCCCCTATTTTCACGTTAATCCGCGGGGTGGAGTGCCCCTATATTAAGGGGATTAGGAGGTTGTGGGTGGGGGAGGGGCGAACATCTCGACCTTGACCTGAGCTACGACAAGGGCGCATTACAACTTAAAAATAATCTCTTCTTCGTAGACCCAATTTATGATGTTTCCCCCATGAATCAATTAATTCCTCCATCCTTTAGGGTATGAGAAGGGTGCGTATAGGGAGTCTTCGCTTATTAGTGACTACCCTCATCATACTTCACTTCATCGTTTCGTTTGTTGATCGTCGTAAATTGGAACAAACGGGCACTGATAACTTGATCATTTCCCTGATTCGATGGTATTTATAGATTCACTTTTGACCGGATAGAAGAACAGAAGAACAAGAAGATTGTTTTTCAAAGAAGAATCTGAGTCTTTCGAAACATGGGCTTCATGTTTATTTTAGTAACCCGACTGCGCATGATCCATTCTATTGTGTTTCATTTTTTTCAATGTTTTTCCCCTATTCTGCTTATCTTCCTAGTCGCAGTGTCTGAGATCTTCTTGATACGGAGAGCACAAGATAAAACATGAGTTATACTTTCTGGAATATCTAGGTACCGCCCGAAGGAATCGGTCATAGCTCTCCGAGGAATCTATAAAAGGGGTCAACTGTTAGACCCAGAGAGATTCACTGTTACCCTGATCTTAAGAAAATCGCTAGTGCTGGTATTGTCATCCAGTCAGAATATTTTTACTCAGAAGATTGATTTTGCACTTGAGGTCTTGTAAAAATACCTTTCTCTTTTTTTGGAATACCCCTCAGCGTTGGATCCCACATAATAAATTCTATATTTTGGTCTCTCGTGATTGGCAGGGGGGCCGTACCTCAAAGGGATATCCCTTACAAAGCCTTCACTGACAGGGAAGATGGGGGGAAAATCGCTCCATGCTTTTTTTGAAAGCACACGTTGATGTTTAGAAGAAAAAAAAAATTGGCATCGCCGAGGCTGTCGTCAAGGGGGAACAGATGTTGCTGAATTTGGCTTTTAATTTTGGGTTTTCTACCTCGTTTCTTATTCCTCCTCTTCTTCTTCTTCTTTCCATTGACATGTGTCTCGGGACGGATGTTATTTAATTTCGAGCGGTATCTGATTGGATGAGCTCTTCTTTTTTTTTGTTTTGACAGGCTTCGATTTATCGCCTAGGGAACATCGAGAGAGGAAGTTGGTTTGAACCAATGATGGAGAGAGAAGTACCATGAACAGTAATAATAATCACATATCACATATCACGTTTTCTCAAGTTTCTTGGTTTTATGTGTGAACGTGTGTCAAGAGATTTGATAGTGATCATCAATCGTGTGTTGTTTCAAAAACTGATATTGGCTCGTTCAGTCAAGCTTTCTCTCTCCCTCATGATATTACAGATGGAGGCATATGTTTATACAATCAACTCTGAGACGATCTACGCCTCTAATGACGCTCACTCTGCCATAGCCCATAGATTTTAACTCATAACTCATACTCTGTCAAAAACCATAGCCTAAGCCTCTTCCTGACTGGTATGGGTTGATGTTGACTGTATCTATTGTCATCACTGTAAGGCAGTCTTGATGTTGAGATGTTTCTAACTCAGTAAGTAACCGGTTCGTTTCAGTAGTGGGATCATGAGAGATAGATAGCTATCAGAGTACCACCTCAGCTTTCGGCAGAGAGGACTTGAATCAGCTAGTGAGTTCTGAGGGTGTCAGAACCACAGATAGCAACCCTCGATTGGGAAAGATAAGTTTTAGGGGGGAGCGAGGCACGCGCAGGACTGCTCGGGTACATCTCCAAACGTTCTCATGTTGCACGTTTTTGCCGGGAGTGTGTTATCTCGTGTGTTATCTGCTCACACTGGTTCCAAACCTTCCCTCACAATGCTCAAATCTCACGGTTCAGAGTGATAGTTTCAATTTCATGCTTACACCGATCTGGGGCGATCTGTCATCACAATCGGTAGTCATCATAGACCAGACTGGCTATGAGTAAAGGATCAGGTAGGAGTTTTTCTAAAATTACGCTTTGATTAGGCGGTACAGTTTTTACCACTGCGTTGTTCGGACAATTGATAGCAAAATTATTTTTAAGGGTCACTTATATGTTGTTTTTTGACTTATGGAGGTAACGTAACGGAGATGCGAACAATAACGGTCTCCCGTGTCCCGATTGACCGGCATCCAGGGTGAAAAACGAGCTAGTGGAACAAGGATGACCCTCTGGTGAGTCATCATTATTACTTGTCTCAAGATTGAAGTGTTGGGGTACTAAGGCACATTTTTTCAAAACAACTCACGGTATTAGTATCTAATTCCAAATCAAGTAGTAAACGACTGAAGGAAAAAAGTGTTGACAATCTAATAGCTGGCTGTTACCTACGTTCAATCTTCGGATATCGAGTGGTTTCAACGATACTAAAAAAAAAAGGTCACACCTACCCAACGGTCCTTGACCGTAGACAATGAATCCTCTTTTATAACATTCTGTACAATCAAAAGTAGCAATCATGTGCAAAAGATGCTTGTTGGTCACTTCTCTGGATGGAGTCTCGTCATAAGATGATTGTGTAGGAATAGGGGTTTGCTGACGTGGTAGACACCAGGCCTAAGGCTTTCACCAGAAAAAAGTGATCTTGCCAAGTCTTCTACATTGAAGGAAAAGAAAAGCCTGATCACAAGCAAGAACGAGATCGGTACTATTTGAGGATCTTGCAGGCAGGCCTGCCTATTCGTTGTCTCCAAAATAATCGGGGCTTATTTTCGATCGAATTGATCTCTGAAAATTTGGAGGAGTACAGGCAAATGCACTTACCCTGGGAAACCACCTCTTATATCCGAGAGAGAGAGAGAGATATGAGTTCAGAAATCATGGGGGTGTTGAGAGCTAGATATTGTGCAGGCCACGTGCTCATTCTCGAGTTGGGCTATTTCTATCCTGCTTTTGAGCAGTCGATGGACTCCTTTACATATTCCATTTGAAGGTGATCACTTTATTATAAAATGCCCACTTCAGTCTACTATCCTAATTCAACAAGCCATCTTCACGATATCCACAGTCTTTGCTCGATCGTGACGCGTCCCCTCCTGGAATGGGATGCTTCGATGTTCCCTTCTGTCAATACTGAGAACCACAGGTTGAGTACTGCAATGGACCCATCACCGAAGCTCTTCAATGATCTTTTCCTGTCAGAGGATTCATTTGAGTATCGATGCTGAGGGTCATCTGGGGTAGATCATATTAGGCTCGGAATCCGCGGGAAGATTGAGAACGCGTGGATCATCCTCCTCAAGCATCGAGGCAATTTACTTTTTTGAAGCCCTGGGTTGCTTGATTCTTGTTTCTCATCACTGATTCTGTGGTATTATAATGTCCGGTAAGTGATGGTGCGTCTGTCGGTGTCAAACGTTCCTGTGCACAAACTGCGAAAGCAATCACATATGTCAATCGAGAAAACAACCCTGCTACGCAATGCATGTATATTGTGATGAGGTGATCCGGTCCCTTGCAGATATCTCATCGCACCCCTAGCTATGAGTCTGGTCGTGTATCCAGAGCTTGGTGGTTCTCGCGTTCTCAACTTGCCTATATGACTCATCAACTTTTTTGTGGCGTTGCCCAACACATAATGTAGGAGTCAAAATTGATTTGACTGAAGGAGGATTCTTATCTCTTACCAGTGGATTGGGCGGTGACTGTCTTCTGAAAGGTGGTGTGCCAATTCAAACTTGGACGTCATTCAACCTGTTTGTCCGTCTTTCCAAGAAAAGTCATGGACTGCTTCAACAGCTGGCTCGGTAATAGGTCTTTTGTCAGCCTCTGATTCGGATTCTCCCTCTGAGCGTTTGTTTTTCGTATGCTTTATATTTGTCATGATCCAAATTTAGCCAAGGCTTCTTAATCTCAGTTTTCGCAGGTATAGTGAGTAGTTGAGCTTCTGACTCTGTTGCTGACACACGGGTCGTTGGTTGTGGGGCTCCAAACTACACAACTTCGGGAAGAATCTGAGCTCCAGATCTTCTTGGTTCAGAGTAGGAGAGCCGCGTTACTCCTTACTCCGCTCAACATTGTTTTCACCGTTGTTGTCGCTCTATAATTATCATCGATCCTGAATTTCTGCGGGGACTACGGAGGTTCTATTAGGTGGACCTGAAGAACCTTCTCGGATCAATTATCTCATCAAATCGATCTATTCTGGTTGCTCTGCTCGAACCAAAATCGAACCTGTAGTTCACCCTGCCATCGCCATAGTACCCGGCTGGGGGTACTAGTTGGCAAGGGAAAATGGACGCCCTAGTGCAATAAACTGATTCCACCGTCGTTAAAGCGCCATGAATGTTCTATCTGTCAAACCAAGGTACTTGCATAGAAATGGCCGCTCTACCGTTGAGGCTCAAATGGTGTGATTGGCATCCGCCCATTTTTCAGCGCAATGATAGATGATCAATCAATGATGGACAAGTCAATCTGAATGAGAGATTTGGAACCAGGACTTTTCTCACGAAAACTATATTTGGTGCTGCGCTGCTGCTATGGTGCTTCAAGAGTTCAAGGCCAGCTTTTACTCATTTGGCTCGGCAGGATAAAAGAGGACTTGTATTCCTTGGCCCCTTTGGTCCGGTTGTATCCGTGCAAGTATCATATCAATAGCAACTGCCTTTGGACGTCTGCTTTATCACATGTATCTAGGCGGGGCGTTCCCGCATCACACAGCCGATGTTTTACGCAGGACAGACCCAGGAACCGGACTCGGGCAGGATTTTCTGTTTTCAGTTGTTGTCTGCATTGTGAACGAGGAGCCAATTCATCACAGATGAGACAAAGAGGCGGTTCTGATCTTCCAGCATATGCATATATATATATATACTTGTCAACTGACCAGGTTGTTATGACCCCGTATTAGCATTCTACCAACAATAAATGTTCCTTTCCCTCGATCTTTATTGTTGTACGGGTTTGAGAACAGTCACCTGGTATTTTATCAGGAATTCAGTAACACTGATCGAGTAGCGCCCTGATCTGAGCCCAATCTAGATAGAATTCATCAAGGGTATGTTGAACATCGTGTCGCGAATCGAATCCCCTAAACAATAACATGTCTCCACTATTCTCATGCCCTCGCCACCAAAGCTATATTTTGTGGAAGAATGTGACCATGATCATTGTACTTGACGTGGACCGCTTATCGGCGTTCTTCCTCACAGCATTCTACCATGGTTGGGGTTATTTCATCTCACGGTGGCTCTGTCAGCAGGGTCTATCAGCGACAGAACGGAGTTATCCGGGTTCATGAACATTGGTTCGCTGAGAAGGACCGTTGGTATCGGTGAAAAACTAAGGTGATGTGAAAAGAAATCTGAACTGCACAAAATGACATTAGAGCATCTTGACAGAAAGTTATTTGTTAGGGTCAAAAAACAACAACAATCATCCGTTTGGAATGGACTTTGAGAGATAGATTCCCTCGAATGTTGACGGAGCATGCTGCAGTCTGAACGCCACAGTGACGTGCTCGTGTTGTCTAGGACCTGTCAGGCTGCGTTAATCTTTTGCTCTCGTATCTTCTCGTGTTCGGTGTCCGATAAGTCATTGTGAAAAACTGAATGAAAAAGGTACGTGAATCAATCGGTTCATGAGGCCGGATGGTTTCGATCGGCTGAACTTGATGTCGAACTAGATGTGACACACTTCTGAATGATACTTGTCCAGTAGTTCGATGCATTCGTGCACACGGTCATGGCGTTGGACTGAATAGTCATCGTTACAAGCTTGTATGAAAAGAGACAGCAGGGCAACCATCGTGTGTCCAGTGGAAAATGCCGAAGGACAGCATGGTGCCCAGTGATGATCGCTTGTGATTGTAGATCACGTTGACCCGTTGGATTTCTCATCTCCCAAAGGCTGCTCCGGCTTCAGCAGCATTCGGGCAGGATTTGCTGTCATGTCGATTCCACGAGATGTTCGAGAGTTCATTGATAATTATCCTGGCGAGGATGAGGATACCGATGCCTCTGAGAACCTGGCATTCTATTCGAATACGCTGCGCTGTAGGCCAGATAATAAACTCGTTGACGAGATACATGAACAGTAGGCACGAAACCACGTTCCAGGGTTATCTTTGATATTTCTTCGTATAGATGGCTAGGGGATTACAGGAAATTGGAACGTAAACATGGGTTCATTCAGTGGCTGTTTGTATCGCCCCTGAACGTCAAATGAGAAGCTGATGTCGACGATTCACAGATTCCCAATCCGCGAAGTCGGAGTGAATTTGGAGTCTCAGCCTCTTCAACCACATGAAATTCAATCCATGAAAGCAAATACCAAAATCATGATACGGGTCATCAGGTCGTATGAACTGATGTTAGATTTCTATGGTATGCGGCTGCTGTCATCGGAAACTGGACTCCTCGATCGAGTTCTCCCCCCACGGGATTTTGAAGCACGTTATCGGAACCTCGTCAGTGAGTGTAATCTTTTATGCTTCGTACACGTTGGGCATCTCGGATGAAAACTTGCCGGGCATGCTAGCCTCCTCTCACAACTATCTTCGTATCTCACGGATCCTCAAATGCCTCTCGGAGTTCGGTCTTGAGCATCTCAATATGGGTTTTTTATTGCACGTGCTCAATGAACAGAGTGAATTCGATAGACTGGCAGCTAGTGACCTTTTAAACAGCATGGATAGATGGTGGGCGAATTGCCTCAGAAATCAGCAGGACCGAACCTGGCTGCGAACGGTCATCGAACGAGTAAGAGAGGGCGGGCCCATGTTCGCTCGAAAAGAGTACGAGGAAGTGTTATGGAGCAGAAAGAGCGGGTTATTCTCGTTGAACGGCATGTGTTGATGATGAGGTTAGACTCTTAGTGCAAGTACAAAATTGTCAAGTCTAGCTGATATCGCAAAACCAAAAGGTACTCACAATATCATAACGGTAAACATTCTCAAGATAGCTGCTTGAGTGCTTCAAACAACATTTCACTATGCCGTTGCACGTAAAGAGGACTGATTGTGACGAGCAGGTCTTCAATTGTCTCGAATGTCTGGGTTATTTCCTTGTTAGGCTTGCATTCCATCTTTGAACGTGTTATTAGTCGATACAAGAGCATATTAGGAAGCTCTCTACCTTGTACCCTTGGTGTGTAAGTGACACTTGAAGAACGTGTCCCTCTAATATCTTTACATGAGCCATGGCTTGCAAAGGTCCAGCACCAGTAACTTCAAAGCTACAGATCGCGGGTCCTTGCTCTGTTAAACCACGACAGAGCTCTTTACAGAAAAATGAGTCCATGAAGCTGTCGAAGAACAAGCGAGGGTAGAATATATTTCTTATATTTCTTCCGATATGTCTGAGGAATAGACGCAGTGATGTTACATAATGCCACGCTCCTCTTTCGTATACAGTGTGGCGCAGAATGGATATCTTAAAGGCTGTCGAGACTTATGTCAATAAAATGGTGTCAACACCCTCGGCTATGAAAGTCTTGTTGTTGGACTCGCACACGGTATGTCTCAAAGCCATATAGCATGACGAATTACCCAGTCCAGCTTCTCTGCTAGACACCTATAGTCTCGCTTGCCTCAACGCAGTCCACCTTACTTTCATATCAAGTGTACTTGACCGATCGAATAGACAACAAGAAAAGAGATCGCATGCCTCACATGAAATGTGTTTGTTTCCTCCAAAGTAGCGAATCGAGTATGGAGACATTGGAAGCCGAGCTCCGAGAGCCTAAATACGGAGAGTATTACTTGTGTCAGTGGGTGAATCGGGTTCGACGGTGCCCTTGTTGTGACTGGCCCCTGACTGTTGCTTTTCAGATTTTAGTAATATTCTGACGAAAGCCAAGATAGAGAGACTGGCTGAAGTAGACGAGTATGAGGTAGTGCGGGAGGTCCAGGTGTGCCACAGTGATACACATTAGCTGTCATACATCTAAACCTAATGCCAGGAATATTTTGCAGATTATACTCCGTTGCTTCCTTCTTTGTTCTCCCTAAATCACGCGCCCACGATAACCAGACCACTATTTGGAAAGAGCCCAAGTTCCTGGAATCCAGATGCACTTGAGAGCCATGTCCAAGGTCTCATTGCTGTCTTGCTAAGTCTAAGGAAGAAGCCAATAATTCGGTACGAGAGAATGAGTGCAATGGCCAAGAAGTTGGGCATAGAGATACAAGTACATTTGCATTGCATCTCAACAGCTCCTCCACTGATCATTGCAATGTAGCATCGTATTCAAACTGAGTCCTCACTCTTCGATTTCAGGTTGACTCAAGTCCCACCTCTCTTATTAATCCTTGATCGTAGGAATGATCCAGTTACACCTCTTCTTACCCAATGGACGTATCAAGCCATGGTGCATGAACTTTTGGGCATACACAATGGTCGGGTCGATCTCCAGATGGTTCCCGATATTCAGTCAGAGCTTTCAGTACGTTTCTCCTCTGGCCCGGGCTGCTTGGCTTGGCTCATCCTACTTCAGGAAATTACATTGACAACTTCAACTGATCCATTTTTCCAAACTCATCATCTATCCACATTCGGTGACCTTGGAACAGCACTCAAGGATTACGTTCAGAACTATCAATCAAGATCTCTGTCATCAGCACCGGCCAACATACAATCTATCGCGGATATGAAACGCTTCGTTGAGGAGTATCCGGAGTTCAGGAAGCTGGGAGGAAATGTGAGCAAACACGTTGCACTCGTCGGCGAACTCAGTCGTTTGGTGGGACGGGATAAGTTGTTGGATGTAGGAGAGATAGAACAAGGTCTTGCAACAAGCTCGGGTATTGATTACAAGGTCTGTTCTTTCGGCAGTACAATGACCAGAGCTCATAAGGTCTTTTGCAACTCAGGCTGTACAGTCCATCGTGACAGATCCTGCCGTACCGCCATGGAATAAATTGAAAATTGCAATACTATATGCTCTTCGCTACCAGAAATCTCAGCAATCGAATATCGCGGATCTCATCAACCTCTTACTTTCAAATGGTGTGTCCCGCGAAGAAGCAAGAGTGAATGTTACCTTCTTTGAACACTTGGCTATAATCTAATATTTTGCTTTCAGCTTGTCTACGTGGCGCTCAACGTTGCAGGAGCAGACCAGCGACAGGATGACCTTTTCTCGAATGAATCGTTGTTTGCAATCGGCCGTTCTGCTCTGAAAGGACTCAAGGTACAGACCTTTGTCATGGATTTCTATTATTCCAGCTTGCCCTTACGTCCAATGTCAGGGTGTTGAGAATGTTTACACTCAGCACAGTCCGCATCTTACACAGACTGTGGAAAATCTGTTTAGGGGGAGACTGAAGGAGACAAGCTATCCTTTCCTGGAGGCTACTGGCCCGAATCAAGGGTTGCAACGGTCAGTTGAAAATCAGAAAGATCCTCCAGTTCTATTCTGACGCTCTTCTTGAGCCCTCGAGATGTTATCATCTTCATGATTGGTGGTGCCACCTATGAAGAAGCAAGAGCTGTCTCATTATACAATCAAGATCCTGCCGCTGCCTCAAATGGAGCTCTTCCACCTGGGGCCGGCATTCATCTCCTCCTTGGCGGGACATGTATCCACAATTCGTCAAGGTGCGCATCTCAAAGGAAATTTACACACGATTTCCACCGGTGAATCCCTCTTTAGTTACGTTGAAATGCTTCGTTCGGCGGCAGAGAACTTTCCATCAACCATTTACGATCCACCACCCGAGTCAGCATCGAATGCCCCCATATTGAATCTGAATCTTGGTGGTGTCAACGTCAGTCTTGGGGGAGCGGCCGGTAGTGGTGTCTACCGTACCAGCAGTGATGCAGTTGGAGTGCAGGCTGACGGGCTTCGTGATGGAGTTATGAATCTCATTGGTAGAGTAAAACAAGGGGTTGATCGTATTGCACAGTAACGACAGGACGTGCTGGACCTTTTTCCTTTTTTTTCCGTTCAGTGAACACTTAATATATACACTGTTGACAATCAATCAATGTCTTGACACGTCGCTTTTGATCACGTGGAGTCAACGGACTGTTTCTGAGAACGAGTAATTTCTTGTACTTCTGTATTCTCCTCTGATAAACGAGGGATTCCTGGATAAACGTTTCCAGGAAGGAGACTGGTCACGATGGCGAAAGGTATCTTCAGTAGTCTCAAGGGCATGGATGCCTTTGGAAAGGTTTGCTGAATCAGAATCAGACTTGCGGTAAATGAATACTAACAATCGGCAGACGACAGAGGATGTGAAAGTCAAGACTCGCACCGGCGCATTTCGTCAGTCTCATAAAACATCTCATTGAGAGCTTATATCCATATAATAACCCTCACTCTTAGTGACGCTCATCGCCGCCGCTATCATCCTCACTTTCACTTCACTCGAATTTTTGGACTATCGAAAAGTGTATACGGAAACCTCCATTGTGGTTGATAAGAGCAGAGGCGAAAAACTCACTGTCAACCTGAATGTCACCTTCCCCCGTGTTCCATGTTTTTGTATGTAGAATTTATCTATGTTCCCAGCATACTTGTGCTCTCGAACTCACCAATTGCAGTGCTTAGTCTGGATGTGATGGACATTAGTGGTGAAGTTCAACGCGATATCACGCACAATATTCTGAAGATACGCTTGAACAAGGAGGGAGCCATGGTGCCAAACTCATATAGCGTTCAATTGCAGAATGATTTGGACAAGATGAATCAAGTCAGGCAGAAGGGTTACTGTGGCTCTTGTTATGGTGGTCTTGCGCCTGAAGGTGGTTGCTGTAATACTTGTGAGGATGTCCGAACGGCTTATGTCAATCGTGGCTGGAGCTTCTCAAATCCGGATGCCATCGAACAGGTTCGTTGATTTCTGCCTGTCATGTCCCAACTTGAGTTTGTGTTTTGGCACAGTGTAAAAACGAAGGCTGGGCAGAGAAGCTTCAAGAACAGGCTGACGAGGGATGCAGTGTTTCAGGTCGTATCCGCGTGAACAAAGTTATCGGGAATATACATCTTTCCCCTGGACGTTCTTTCCAGTCAAATTCCCGCAACCTCTACGAGCTGGTGCCTTATCTCCGGGATGACGGTAATAGACATGATTTCTCTCATATCATCCATCACTTTGGATTTGAAGGTGAGATGAATTGTCCACCCTTAATCGCGATACCATCTGAAAAGGGATCGGTCGTGGTTTCAGGAGACGACGAGTATGATTACTGGAAAGCTGCTGCAGGCCGTGAAATGAAAAACCGACTTGGTCTTGCCGTCAATCCACTCGATGGTGCCAACTACCGTACCTCAAAGGCTCAATACATGTTTCAGTACTTCCTCAAGGTCGTATCGACGCAATTCCGGACTGTGGATGGGAAAACTGTACGTTCTCTCGACATATGGAGTTACACGCCCGGTGAATTGACTAGAGTCTATTTAGGTCAACACTCACCAGTATAGTGTTACCCACTTTGAGCGTGATCTTGCGGAGGGCAGTGCTGGAGAAACCCCTGGGGGTATTCATGTTTATCATGGTACACAAGGCCTTCCTGGTGCCTTTTTCAATTATGAAATCTCGCCCATTCTTGTCGTACACTCTGATACGAGACAATCTTTCGCCCATTTTGTCACATCGTATGTCTCCCGTTCTACTGCCAAAATGTGTATATACCAACATCTTCACTCATAGAACGTGTGCAATTGTCGGAGGGGTTCTGACGGTCGCTTCTCTCCTGGATAGCGTATTGTTTGCTACTTCCCGTGCTCTTAAAAAATCAGGCACTGGTGGATTTGGCAGTTCTTCTAAGCTCATGTAACATTATTTAATATCTCTCACCAATGGTTATTTTTCATAATTACAAGGTTCCATGACGACAAAAGTAGGACTATAGTACACACTGGAAAAGACAAATGCTCATGTCTTCCGTCTGACTTTACGTTTGGTATCTGATGACATGCCCAGTTTCCGTTTTTTTATTAGTGTCTTTGGATTGAGAGGATGTATACCGGAGGGCAAGTCAATATCGAAACTCAAATCATCCTACAAAAAGCAACAGTTGTAGATCAGAATAACCATTTGATTTTGAAAAGAGATTAGCTTACACCAGCTTCAATCCTGAGTTCATCATCCTCAGCGTCTTTGTCGAATTCCAGATGAGAAACGTTAGGTACATCATCATCATCACCATCTATGATCTGTCGGGCACGTCTGGTTTTACGGGATCGTCGAGGGGTCGATACAGTTTCTTCTGCCGACTCGGGCAGTGGAGGTTTATCAAGGTCCTCATTTGATTCTTCTTCTTCTTGTTTGACCTCGAAAACAGCGCGTACTCTCCGAATGAAAATTTGTCGGGGTTCTTTTGAAGTAGTGGTATTTGAAGAGGCAGACACGGCCGGAGGTGAAGCCACATTTTCTGAGTGGGAAATTGCCGCTGGTTGAGCGGTCCTTTGGGCAGGGGAACGGTTGAGACGAGTCGTGGGTAAAGTTAGAGCTTTGGTTTTTCGGGCTACTTCAGTGTACGGAGGCAATTCGCTTTGGTTCGGTACCTTTCGCTTGACTGACTTGGCAGTTGCACGAGAATTCCGTGATGGCGTAGGGCTTCGGGCAGGATTGGCGTCCTGGGTGGAGGAAGTAGGTACAGTTGAGTGATATGTCGGCGGTTGAGATGCACCGGAGTGTGTCGTTAACAGTGTAGTAGATTTTGAGGGTATGGATGAAATCTACCATTCACAGGTCAGTTAACTGGATGGAGTAGAAAACGAATTTCGCAAACTACCTTTGCTTTTGAGACCAGTTCATCCATTCGTGAAGATAACGAGCATCGTTCCTGCTCAACACGCAGGAAATGCTCTTGCCAGTTCTTTGCTTGATCTTTCCAGTGATTGGTTTCGCGTTGCAGCATGGCATAATCCTCAATATGGTGATTTATCTAGATAGAAGTACCACTTGAGCTATGTTCAACAGAGCGAAAAGTCGATTGGCGTTGGTTCTGTTTCATCAACGAAACATCACCAAAGAAACAATAGCTTCAATGTAATGTAATGAACACAAACCTGGGCTTTAAGCTCTACGATATGATCTTTGAGTCGCTGTGACTCATTTGTTGACCTCTGCAATGCCTCTAATGTTTCATCTCGTTGGATTTGAGCTTGTCGTGCATCAGTCTCTACGCGTGCAATGTTATTGCGAACTTGGTTCTGGAAGACATCAAACTGGATAGAGCTCAATAGTCAATTGAGTAAGCGAGTCGGAGAGACATACAGCTTGAGTCGCTGACTTGGTAAAGATAGAGATGGAGTCAGAAAGGAGGGAGGAAGTGTCTTTCCCAGCGTGAGTCATGAATTGAATAAAGAACGATTGAATTTTGACATGGAGTCTAGAAATGATCTCACGTGACTAACCAGTATTTATAGAGCTTAACGTGTTATATTCTGAATCTGTTCCTCTAGCCATGTCCACAAGTCTCTCCCAAGTTGAATATCATCCGACTCCACGCGGGGTTTTCCCAATCGCGCCCAAGGAACTAGGAACTAAATATCGTTAATTATGATGATAAGGAAAACGATGAAAATTCACCTTGCCGCTATAGTTGCCTGCCTCTTCCGCCGTAGCGGCAAATAGCTGTGTGATAGCACCTTTCTCGAGCGTGAACAGGGAAACAGGAGCTGCGAGTTTCTGGTGAGGGAGATCAGACATTTTTAAGAACCAAGGGTTAAAAAAAGAGAATCGAACCTTGAGAAATCCTAGTATTATTGTCTTGTCGACATAGCGATAAAGCGTCGAGTTAATATTGCCTGGACTAGTTTCAACGGTGGTGGTATATCTCATCCACATAAGCGATCACTGACCTGGATTTACAGATATTGAGACCAAGCCCTGTTCAGCATATCGCCTGTGGAGCTCATTCGACACGACAATGTTGGCCTAATATTTACGTCATAAGTCTTGACAATTTCATAGGCAGTAGGCGGACGCACAAATTTGCTTTGTGCGTAAAGCTCATACATCGTCAATTTATTGCGTTCGGATCCATCCTTGAAGCCGCCAAAAACCAACCCATCCTCGCAGACATAGTAGGACGCAGAAGAAGAGAGGTGGATTACTCGCACACTCTTAGGAGGTGAACGACTGACTGTCTCTAGGAGAATTGGTAGGAGCAGTATCGTCAGGTACCAGTGACCTACAAGAGCTGCTCAGTTTGCAATCCTAATAGCTGTAGTTGGATGATGAATAACTTGCCCATTGAATTTGTATAGAATTGGAGGTCATACCCCTCGACCAATTGAGAACGAGGAGGCAACATGATAGCACTAATCAATGAAGCATAATGTTAAGATAATGTTAAGATGTGACTAGGCGGGCGTACGCATTGTTAATTAACATATGCAACTCGTTTTCCTTGCTGACAAGGTAGAAATCGCTTAGGCACGCTCTGCAGCTGGATACCACTTATAACTTACCTCAAAAATTCCTCAGCACTTTTCTTTACACTCTTGAGACTAGACAAGTCCAGATGGAGGAAGATTGCCGTCTTTCCAGTCTCCCTTTCCAAGTCTGCAATTGCAGCTGCTGCCTTCTCTGCACTTCGACAAGCTAGGTATACCTTTGCATCGTGCTCAAGCAAAGCCTACATAATCATGATGCATAGTATCAGGCTCCGGGCCCTAAACAAAAAATTGAAATGAACACCTTCGCCGTTTCCTTTCCAATCCCGGTATTTCCTCCAGTAACTATGACAACTTTTCCTGCAAGGTTCGGTATGTCTTTTGCGGTCCAGGTTGGGCGGGGTATGAAAAAACTTTGCTTGAAAATTTCACTGAAACCGATGACACGAAAGTGGGCCCAAGAGCGTGCAATTGGCATCGAAGAGACCGATGTGGGAAGGGTAATGACCCATCCACATGCGAGTGCCCGGCCCTAATCTCTTCGAACGTTGATTACTTCCCATAGTGACTAGAATCCGGGAGTGCATCTCTTGATTCTGGGATGCAATAAATGTATCACTGTATCGCAATCACATGCATGTAGCGTGGAAAAGTCCAATACAATACTCCCAGTTGAATATTCGATGATTGGGATCCCATGGGGTAACTTCCTATTTCATGAGGGAGAAGCCTATAATAGCCTCCAAGACAAATTTGGTCTGAGATCTTAACACTCTAGAGAAGTCTGGGAGATTATCAAAGGAGCAGTTGCTAGGAACCAGCTACATTTATGTAAGAAAACATCATAACAATTGAACATAACATAGAACATTTGAACCTAGGGCCCATCAAAGGCAGCCCCAGGATAGACAATAAAATTTGTCAATCATCACAGAGAAGATACATAGAAATCAAGTCAATGAAGTCACCAGTAATGGTAGCGTATGAGCTTTTTCACCCTCAACACGAGGAGAAACGATGGTTCCCATATCCCACTTGATTGGTTTGCATTCCTTGAAGGAAAATGAGGAGATAAGGTTACAAATCACCACCTCTGTAAAAATTGAGTAGATAATCTCGTGAAGCGGGGGTGACGCACTGATCTCAAGTAGTGCGTATTGGAATCCTCTGTCAGCTGCTGTCAGTCCCGAGGTCGTCAAAGATAAAGAAGACGATGTACATGCAAGAACGCGGACCACCCATGAACGTCAAGCTACCGGATAAATCAGCATGAGTTCATGAGCGAAATAAAGGCATCCTACAAATGAGAATATATCCCCGCGTTGGGAAGACTCGAGACCGATTCCGGCAAGTCCGTCAACCATCGCTCTGGCTTCCATTCCGAAGCATCAGGCCCCCATACAGCAGGGTTGCGATTTGCACCTAAATAATGGGGTCAACAGCGACGCATTGAGGTAACCACAGACTCAGATTCACCAATAACGGATATACCGATGGTGGACCCTTTCGGTACATAAATTTCCGTTATCTCTGTGCCATCGTTGCCTTTGATTGGAGTGGAAAGAGGCAGCACAACATCTTCTGTGTTGCTGATAAAAGCTAGTCAGCATGCAATGAGTCGAAAACAGTGAGAAATATTACGTCCGACTAAGCTGTGACACTGGAGGATAACTATTCATCATCAGAATATGCTCATGATCGGGCGCAAAGACTTACAGACGGAGTGTTTCCTTAATGATGGCATCCATGTAGGGTAGATTATTCAAAGCATCATAATCGAGGCGGTCGCCAGGATGGTACGCAACATTGATTTCTTCTCGAAGTCTCTGCTGCTCTTCTGGATGGGAAGCAAGTAGGAAAAATATTCGGGCGAGAGCTGCAGAGGTCGTATCCATAGCTGCAAAAATTATTGTTCTAACACGAATGAGCCCTGGATGAGAGGGCGGGCCGCAGACACGTACGTGATCTATACTCAGATTAATTTGTGTATTATGCAGGATCTCAAAATATATGGCCAACCTGTGCTATAATTTCCTCCTCTGATATATGGTCTTGTTCTTCAGCGGTTATATTTCCTTTCACTGTGACGGAGGTGAGGGCAGGTAACGCGAGGACCAGGATCCGCCTACTCAGGATACTGATGATATCTTTCCCTCCCCCGATCTGCTGGTGTAAATTGCCTTCTCTGAAGGCTAGTTTCTTTTGCTCATATATCCCCGTAGACGTGCGATGCATGACATCGAGAATATCCCGTACACGATGAAGTGCACGCCACGGGAGTGTATCCACAATCCATCGTTGAAACTTTCTGGATCCGATCTTCGACGCCCATGGTAAGATATAAGCAAGGGCGAAAGCCAGGGGAATAGCAGCTGGTCTGGTTAAGCACTGAAAAGTCTTGATAAAAGGCGACAGTACAATAACTTACACAAGCTCCTTTGCTGATTTACTAAATTCGTGTTCTGGAGCGTCAGAACTGAGAGTATCAAATGAGTAACCTAACCCAGTCTGGCCGATAAGTTCCAAAGCTGTTCGAGTAAACCAGGTGAACATGTCGATTTCCTTTGAGCCACTTTGTTGGACCCGAGACAAGAGAGAATCGTGCACCTTGGTACAAGTAAATGCACAGTGGTCATGGATCTGACGAAGGACTCACCCTTTGGCTAACAGAGTAGAACATAGGAACTGCAAGACTTAGACAAAGTGGGCAACAAGCAAGAGGGATCGTACCCAGTTCTCTGAGGTTCGTATTAGTGAATGCAGGGTTGAACAGTTTTCTGTGTTTGCGATGGGTGTCCCCTGACGAAATGTCGTTTCGAACGATACGATAAAATCACAAGACTTACCACGAGAAGCTACGATACCAGGGCCGAAAAAAGCAAGGTTTGCACTAGATAATCGATGATCAAAACCCGAGAGAAGCAAAGTGATGGCCACTCACCTGGCAAAACGCTCCGTGAGGGTCCATGATTGATCATTCTGTAGATACAGATCAGCAAAGAGAAGACATCGTGATACCTTTCTATCTACCTTGACAATGACGGTGTACAGTGCTCTGGGATCGAAAATATAAAGTTGCTTTTCCTATCAGTCTACATTAGACTTGTTGAGTACCATTGCATTATGATGGGTTCGCACCCCGAGAAGTGCATTTATCTTCGTGACCCCACCATCTAATCGAATGCGGTCAACGGGAATTCACGGAGTAAAAGAGTCATACATGTTGAGGCGATGTACTGATGAAATTTCCAGCCGTCTGCGTTAAATAGCTCAAGAAAATTGCCTTTATAGAGGTATGAATTGGGGCATGTATAGTGGTGAAATATCAAAGTCACCAGTGATGATCGAACTTGAGGACGGTCCCGGAATATTGGCAAATGGACCTTTGAGGAAATAGCGCCTAAGGACAAGAAGCAAAACTAGGCCAACAGTAAGAATAGTTGGAACTCCAATTGATAGAAGCAACATTTGGCAAAGAAGCTAGAGTTTTGCTAGAGTTGTCTTCTCATTTTTCCACGCACTAATTAGTCAAACACTTGTGTTTTCATTTCTCCTTATTATGCCAAGTGCCTGATCGCAGACTGATTACAAATCTTGAGAGATATGATTGTAGCAACATCACTATGTCAACTGTGTAGTGTGGGTTGGAACAATCCATGAATTCACCTCTCTTGAACCACTTTTGGGTGAAACCTTCACTTGCAACGAGCTTCTGTCATATTGTAGGCAAGTTTGATGATTAGGACTGTCTTTAATCTGGACTATCCTGAGGAGAAACTTCATTGTATGGCCTTTGGTAGCTCATGTTATTTCCATTCCACAGAAATTCCAGATCTGTCTCAAGTTTAGAGAACATCTATTCTGGCACAATCACAACATCTGGGAAGACCCCAAATTTGAGACTCAGGTCTGGCATGGAACATTCTAGGGTAATCTGGGTGCTCAGATCATTGTCATCCAATCACTTCAGCCTTTTCCGGATTGGCAGAAGTTGGCCCCTGGGGGTCAGCAGGGGGGGTATAGCAAGTGACCAGAAAACGGACATCCCTTTGATAGTGTGGTTCAAGATAAAATGACTATATTTGTGATATCCCTTTCGAACTCTCACACCCCTTCAGCCGAACTAGGTTGCAACCTTACCCATTTGCGAGACGACCCCTCTGCTCTTGGTCAAGAGGAGCATATGTTATTCTTATGTCATCTCAGTATCTGAGAGTGAGCCAAATAGTTATTCGGGAAAGGAGAACACCATATGATCATTCTTGTTTTGGGTGAAATGAAAATCCCAGTACTCGGTGCCTACCGAGGAACACTACTGCGCTCTATCATTGTGAGTCAGAATGATCAAGCGAAGACTATTTGTGAATTTGATATCATGATCAGGAGTTGAGAGCGACTGAGAGGTCTCCATCCATCTTCCGGAGGACCATCAGAGACAAGCAAGCAATGTTGTTTCTTTGCGGATCAAAGTTCGGAACATGATCAATATCTTGAATAGCGCGTTCGTAAGCCTTTACTTCTGGTTACAGGCCACGAAAACAGTGCTCGGGATTCACTTTTCATTGAATCATCTCTGCTACGTCTCTGCAGCTCATGCGGGATGCAATGAGCCTGCTTGTGTTTGCGTTTGTTGTGGATAGTTCAGATTTTGCCTTGCTCATTCGTGCCTGGCAATCTCTCATCTCTCATCGCCGTTGCTAACCCCATAAATTTGTTACTATTCGTGGCACACTCTTGCAATTGATTGGTGCCTTTGCTAGTGTGCAAATAAAGTGTGAGTACGGACATAAAATGTTGCGACTTGTCTTCTAAAAATGGTCTCTGATCCATCTGTTGATTTGAGTAGAGACAGGTCCATGCATGATTCCCGCCTTGTTGTCGATGCAAAGGTCAAACTTGTCCAGGGCCCTTTTTCGGCTGAATCTGATTCTGACAAGAGGATTCTCATCGGTTCGGCTATAGTTAAGCAACGTTCGCAGAGTTTTTCCAATGCATCGGCTTCGTCAGTTTCGGACCACGACCCTACCTCAGTCTTGTCTCCCCCCAGATCTCTTCACATCATGTCTCCCAATGTTTCCTTCCAATCATCGAGCCCTTCCCGAGATGACACCATGCGCGCTACTTCCGAGTATGTCATTGCAATGCATGACTATGAGCCACAACAGTCAAACACGACATGCTTGTCATTTCGCACTGGAAACATCATACATGTACTCAACCGGGATCCTAGTGGTTGGTGGGATGGCGAGTTTGAAGGGCGAAGAGGGTGGTTTCCTAGCAATTATGTGAGTGCAGACCCTGGGAAGTCCAAAAACTCGGCAATTCAGGTGAACATCGGTCTCTTCTCTTTTCCGAGTTTATTTTTGATCATACATCATTGTAGCTGCCCCAGCGTGCTTTACGCGCACGCAGTTCATCTTCCGTGTCCGCAACATGGACGGCTGCTGCAATCCGGAAACACAATCGACAGTCTTCTGACTATTCAGCAGATCCTATCCACTACTCCGCGCCTATCATGGTACCAATGGTCCATGGTCTTTCTCTTCTTCAGAATGCTGTACGAGCGAATCGAATCACCCACTTTCAGCCTTCGGCAGCATGCATCATCGCATGTGTGCGTCGCATATTGACGAGCACCGATACCATCAATCGAAACGCACCAGCACTACGGAAGTTTCCTGCCCTGGCGCAGGAGCGAAGCAAACTTCTCAATACCCTTGCCAAATTGGTTTCACAAGCGAGGCGAGCTTCCGAGACCGGTTTGTCCGAAAAGGAGCTAGCAGATGAGATCATGGAGATGTTGAAGACGGGTGGTTTAGTCTTTTCTCAAGTTCGCCGTTTCGTTGCAATCGCGGTGCAGTGCGGGATCGAGCTTCCGCAAGAACCAAGCGAAATGGACAAATCTTCCCAAACCCAAAATTGGAGGAGCAATGACCCAGATGACGGATTCTCTCCAGATAGTCCTACCCCCAGACAACGACGGTACTGGGAGAAACCGATCGGTGTTTCTCCCCCAGCAGTACCTATGCGTGCAAGAAGCGTGGCAGACCTTCGAAATGTATCAACTCAGACAAAGGAGCGAAATTTGGCCCGGCACAAGGCTGAACTGTCGATCAGCAGTGCCTCATCTTCGTCATTTTCGTCACAGGATTCCCCGGAAGCCCCAATACCATCCCAATTCCCATCTGGCCCGACAACTTCATTGCAAGTTCTGGAAGCGCTGCGCCTCACTCACGACCAATACCTTTCCACCATCGCAGCGTTCATCGGGCATGCACATACCTACAGTCGATCGTCACATGCTTCGAATACTGGGCATTTTTATGAGCTCACACGCGAAATTGTCAGCATGGTTGAAAAGATTCTCACCATCGTTGTGGCTGTCACGATCCACCCAGATATCTCCCTACATAGGGCGAAAAACCTCAGAGTGGTCAATGAAGGCCTATACACTGTGACAAGCGAGCTGACGGATTTTGTTCGTCGACTCTCTTTACCATTGGTGTCTTCGATCTCTGAAGAGGAGGAGAAGTCCGCATTGATCAGATCGGCGACGAGTGCATTGAAGGCTGGTGCCGACTGTGTTGCTGCAGTGAAGGTGTGCCTAAATCGTGCAGGTGTCCAACGGCCGTTTGTTATCAACCTACCGTATACAAACGACGAGGGTCATTCACAACTACCATCTCGGCGTCCGAGTCTCCCTGGAGGGTTGAGCAGAGCAATCAGTATGGACGTACTTCGTGGGGCTCAGAATCCTTTCTTAGGGGACGATGAAGACCTTACGATTCATCCTAGACCTTCAAACGTGCTTTCGCGGACGAGGGAACTGTCTTCGGGATCTGACCATAGTGTCGTATCAAAAATCTCATGGGCAGATTCGACTGACACTGCTGCGACATCTCCCGCCGATACTCGACCTCCTCCTTTCTCTCTTTCAAAGATTGATGCGAGAGCCGACATAGAACCCGACCTGCCGTCCCCGGTATCGGTTGAGACAAAAACAGACGACTGTACGACATGGGAAGGGAGTACCAAGAACCATGGCACTGTGGCATTGGAAGAGAAAATTGCCAATGGCGAGCTTACCACAGGTTCGCTTGGATTTGATCAGGATCCGGAGAGTTGGATGTACACACATGATTATTCCTTGGAAGACGTTGCATATAACAGCGAAGGTATTCTGGTCGGTGCCACGATGGAGGCTCTGGTAGAAAAGATGACACCTCATGATGCAATAGTCGACCCAGCTTTTTCATCTGTCTTTTTCATGACTTTCAGGCTTTTCACGACACCTGCAGAGCTTGTCGAGGCGATCATTGGGCGGTATAATCTCGTACCTCCACGTAGTGCCTCTACGTCTATCGAGGAGTTACATTTGTGGCAGCATAAGAAAGGTTTACCGGTGCGACTACGTGTGGCTAATATGATTAAGTCCTGGGTGGAACTTCACTGGAGAATTGGGATAGATGATGTTATATTGCCAACGCTCACAACGTTTACAAAGGAGGCGCTGGCTATATTTTTCCCAGGTCCTGCACAAAGAATATCTGAGCTTCTGGAGATCAGAAAGCATGCTGCAGAGATAGGAAAGGGGGAGCGAAGGCTCCGAGACATACCGAATCCATTCGTCCCTGTCCTTAATGGACCCATTTCTGAAATTCCACGACCGAACATGACGAAAACATTGCTTGTTGCATTACGGAAGAAGGAATATTCGAATATTCTTTTAACAGATTTCGATGCCTTGGAGTTGGCGAGACAAATAACAATTATAGAGTGTAGTTTGTATTGTGCTATCCAACCCGAGGAGGTTTTGGAGGCGGGTCAGGGACAGCAGGGTGATGCAAAGTCGATGTCAAACCTGAACGTAAAGGCTGTTACATCGCTGAGTACAGTCATCACTGGATGGGTGGCTGAGAACATTCTCAACGAGCACGATATGAAAAAGAGGACAGCGCTCATCAAATTTTTCATTAAAGTTGCTGATGTGAGCTATACTGCTTTTTTCCTTTCTTATCCTTTACACCCTCGAAATGACTGATTCTCTGTGAAACAGAGATGTACATCATTAAACAATTATTCCACTTCTCGATCAATCTTAGCTGCATTGGACTCGTCGACGATAGCTCGTTTGCATCAGACTTGGGCTGTAAGTGCACATTTATGCTTTTTTTCATTATTGATGGTCATTCTTGCATGGCACTGACGACTTTTGCAGGGTGTATCGCAGAAATCCAAGACGCAGTTTGAGTCGCTTCGGAAGCTTGCCGATCACAGTCGGAATTACCATGAGTATCGTTCAAGGCTTCGAAATACCTTGCCGCCTGCTGTTCCTTTTCTTGGTGCGTCTATCGGGGACAGATGATAAATAATACTTATCGGATTGAACAGGTTTGTATCTGACCGACGTGACGTTTTGCCGTGAGGGGAACCCGTCTCATCGTGCTTCGCCGCTCAACAACAATAAGAAACTCTTGAACTTTAACAAGTATCACAAGCTTGTGCGTATCGTCGAGGGTGAGGGTCTATATTAGTCTTACGAGTGGAGAGGCTGACAGTTTGAATTGACCAAACAACAATAACAAAAAGACATGCAGCGGTTCCAAGTTTCATACAACCTCAAAGCCATCCCGGAAGTCCAGGATTTTCTGAATGCATCGTTTGAGAATTCCAAGCGTAGCGGAGATTTTCAGGATTTGTATCGCCGGAGGTAACGGTTTATCACTGTTTTTTTTGTGTTCATAAAGAGTTGATATGGTGGTTGTCGTTCTTTTTGTTCAGTTTGCTTGTGGAACCTAAGCAAGCTGCGGACACGGTCCCGATGAGTGATATGCGACAATTGTTTAATTGGGCGATTCGGTCACAATCGACGACGACGACGGCGACGGCGACG
>Ga0153986_1000073_pt1 | contig 29676 bp, 44 predicted proteins | sample TSGA070MetaG_FD_104724 | JGI IMG/M metagenome (GOLD analysis project Ga0153986, IMG submission 104724) | Attine ant fungus gardens microbial communities from Georgia, USA - TSGA070 MetaG | ecosystem: Host-associated > Fungi > Mycelium > Unclassified | place: USA: Georgia, Alexander Wildlife... | reverse complement strand
TCATCCCTCGATCGTACCTGAGGCGAGCTTTGCTTGCGCGGGCGAGGCTGTGCTGGATGGATAACGCCGTGTTCTCGAGCAGAATTTCTTGAATTATCCTTGCGGACAACCTGATCATTATCGAACTGGGCATTGCTAAGATAGGTAGGCTGAGGGTGCGCCATACTAGATTGACCTTGTCTTGATGAAGTATTGGGGACATCCCTTGATTGTAACAAGAATGCATCAGAAACAGGGGATCTGATGCCAACAATCGTATTCAATTGATCCACTTCAGGAGCCACCAAGGGCTGAGGGTAAAAAGGAGGGGAAACGATAACCCTCACTGGAGATGAAGGAACTTCCGATTGAATCGTACTTCTACGAAAAGTGGTTCCTGTCATCGCTATTTGTCCTCCATGACAGGCTGTTCCTTCTAGTTGCTTATTATGCGAGACAAGAACGGGCAAACCGCGTGCATCATGTTTTCGCTTATAGGGCCCATGCTCCGATGTTTCCTGAAATGCAATAGGTTTGTCTAGTAGAGGAACTGTTGCCGAACGTTTCCCATAAGCTGCTGTGGCAGGCTCAAGTATGCCAGGTACTGGTGTACGGAATGCAATGTTACCCTCTCTCACATCTTCCTTGGGGCTCTCCAGTTCAGCTTCCTTTGTATTTGGTTTGTGCTTTGATCTACCTGACCTAGTCAAGCGAGAGTCTAGAAAATGAGAGCCCTCGGCAAGGTGTGATCGAGTAGATGGATTATTCCCTTGGAATCCAGTTTCTGTGTCACTGTGGTAACGTCGGTGACGTAGGGAAGGGTTCTCCATTGGTGGAGCAGCGCGTGCTGAGACGTGATCTCGTTGGTGGTGGCGTCTGGCTCCAAGAATGTCTGGTGGTTGTATTCTTCCAAGTTGAATCTGATCAGGTGATGCAGGCGTCCGGATTTGATTTTCCAGACGGTCAAATTTATCACTCGAAGCTGTGATTTCTTGCAACGGAGTCGGATCAGCATACATTTGTATCGAGTCCTTGTTGTTATGATGTAGAAGAATTTTGTCATTGTATCCAGGAGTCCCATCGTAGATTTTACTGGATATATGAGGTGGAGAAAGACAAGATGATTGTGTTGGCTTTGTGTTCATCAGAAATGTCATAAGATCTTGACGGCTCTACACAACGGTATGAGCGCAAATATGAAAGGTCTGCATGTTGATCTACCTCGTTTTTGGAAGGTTCAATATTTGATTGTTTGTGCACAATGATAGAGCACAAAGGCACAGCTACAGGACTCAGAGGATTTAAGGGCTGACTCTGTGATAGTTGCTGAATGTATTCTTCTTTCTGGTGACTCTTCTGAGGACCGATTTCCTGTCTTGAAGCCTAAATATCTCGCAGAATAAATAGAAGCTTGGGTTGTATCATCTACAGAACACATACTATGATCTGCTCCTCAGCTGTGGGTGGAATGGAATTAGTGATGGAGCTTTGAGGCAATGGAGTATCATATAGGTTGTGTTGACTGGGAAAGGAATTCTGGACATGTGATCTGGTGGAATCCGTGATAGGAGCACTGAGATGATGCTTTTGATTTTGGCCTGATATTAAATTTTGGCTGATGAGAGGATTGAATGAGGGATGTTGGACAACTGAAGAGGGGTATTCAAGAAGTTCTTGTGCAAAATGAGTCACAACTTCTGGGTATTCAGATGGTCCAGCTAGTAACTGGGCGTGAACTTCAGTTGGCTTAGATATGCGGGTATCTTTTGATGAGATGGTATCTTGTGTGTTATTGGGAAGAACATGAGATGGCAATGACTCTTTTTCCGTTGAAGAGAATAAATTATCGTATGGGCGCTCAATGGCGGCAATCAAGGCGTTGGAGCTGGAAACTGCAGGTTGATTGTCCTGTAGTTGTTCTATGGACGTAGGAAACGAAGGCCGGGTTGTTTTAAGTAAATTAATCGCATCTAAGCTTGATTGCTGGCTAGATGACTGTACGCCCGGTATAGAAGTCCGAGTTTTCCGTGGACCCTCCTCGAGTAGGCGATTGACATGACTAGAGTCTTCAAGAGTTGACGTGCGAACATCACTTGAAGTAACGCGAGTCTTATATGTCGGTGGCACAATCGACACAGAATCCTCCACCAGCCGGGTAGAAGTAGCACAAGCAGAATTATCAATATGTTCCACCAGGAGCTGAGTATGTGCAGGAGGTGACGAGGGCATCTCTTGAATAGATAGTAGTCTTGGCCGTAAAGGATTTGCACCGTGCCTGTGCAACTGACCGGTCACATTCTGCTGAAAAAGTATACCGTTAATGCAACTGGGACGATCCTATCGACATGAACCAACCTCAGAGGCACACCAGCCCTCTCGAGACAACTGTTGTAGACCTTCGTGACAATGTATGGAGGTATCAAGACGTCCGGGAGGATCATGCGACTCTGATTTCCAGCTTTTGATAGTGACTTTGGCAGAACACACAGCCTCGCCATATGAATAAGTATGTTCCTCTGATTCGAATGGCATCTGAGTTTGAGTTGCTGAAGGCGACAGACGTCGCCTCTCAGTTGTGTTCATTTCTCTTTCAGAGTCGCTAACCCTTTGGCTTGAGTGAGTGAGGCCTTTATCGTTTGTCCCGATGTTTGTCAAAGCAGCTTCAGCAATTTCGCGACGTCTTCCACTGCGCCAATGACGTTCTCTATCCCCGCATTTCCTCTCACTTTCTTCCCTTCGGTCTTGTTCACTGTTACTCTGATCTTGTTTTTCACATTCCGACTTGAATAAATCTCCCTTCTTATGGTCAGACTCTCGTTGACATACTTCCTTGCGCCAACGTTCCTCTCTACGACGAACCCTGTTCAGACGTTCGTGTTCCTTGCGTTCACGCTCGTCTTGCTCACGTTCCCATATTTCCTGCTGCTTGCGTTCTCTTTCTCGTTGCTCTGCTGCTGCTCGATGTTCCATCTCTTTTCGCTGTAGCTCGAGTTGCTCTCGACGATCTCTCTCAGCTTGCCGTTCCCTTGCCTCCCTTGCCTTTCTCTCTCTTCGTTCTTGATTTCCTGACTCGTTTCTTCGCCGTTCCTGTATTTGTTGCTCTTTCGCCTCTCTGTACGCCTGTTCTCGTAGCGGATTTAATTGCTTAGCTTTCATATCCCTCAGCACTTTCTCTCTCAACCGTTTCTCTTTTTCCTTATCACGCTCCTTCTCCCTCTCGAAATCTTTCTCTCTCTCTCTCTCCCTCCCTTTTTCCTTCTGCTCATTTCGACCTTCATCTTTATCCTTCTTCTTCTCCCTTGTCCCATTATTCTGTTTCTCCTTTTCTGTGCTCTCCTTCCTCTCCTTCCTCTCTCCCTGGTGTTCCCACCGTTGAACATCCTTTACCACCCTTCCTGGAACCCTTGCCAGAATTTCCTCTTGATAATGATCTCTGCGTTCTGTGCTTTGAACCCACTGAAGGTTATCAGTGTTGAGTTCTTGGTCAGGCCCACCCGTGCATAATGTTTTTTCTTTGCCATCAAGGTTATTATATCTTCGAAGTGGAAAAGTTGCACGACCATCACTTTCATCAACCTGTTTGAGACACTCTTTATTTCTCCTATCCTCTGTTCCCATCTGTGCATTGGTTACACTCTTTTGGGATACAGGGACTATAGACGTCTGCCGCGATCGACTCGGTCTTTCAGATTTAGTGCGAGAAACAGCATTGTTCTCATTGCCGGAAAGATCTATCACTTCCTTGCGTTTTGATGAAGATCTAGCTTTCTCTTGAGAATCATTCAAGGGCTTCAGGTTGGGAGCCTTAGATAGAGGGTGGCTCTGCGGCAAGGGGAGAGGGGGCAGTGTGACACGGCTAGTTGAAGAAACAGGGACAGCTGAGAATTGAGAGACGTGACTAAGGACACCAGAACTGGGAACCTGGACTCCAAGACTCTTGGGCGTGCGATGCTTCGAGTAGGTGTCGGTCTCATGCTCAGCACCATTGTCAAGTTGTGAACAATTTTTGTCCATTTGAGAAGAGGGAGTTTGCTGCCTGTAAAGATCTTTAGCCCTGGATTTCGAAGCACCTGGCTGGCTATCATGGAAGCGCTGGAAGAAACTCTTCATACAGAGGCTTCAGATAGATATGGAACAGGAAGAACAAGCCCCGCCCGCGTTGCGTGTCAATATAAGTGGGGCACTGCAACCATGAAACGAGAGGGTCATGAAATGACACCTTTGACATGAGGTGAAGGTGGGATTGCAGGCGCTTCCATATTTGGGATGAATCGTTAAGGGACATAACCACAGCACCAATTAAAACCAATTAAAACGTGCATTAATGTAAACCAAGTAACTACGTATGTGTGCCAGCCACTGCATCTACAACGATAGTGGTAGTCGCACAAGGCATATATCGTTGCTGACAGGATATAGGCACCACAAATGATGTACAAACCAGGCCAGCTTCAGAACGGAGTCGACCTGGTACGTCTATCAATGGTTTGATGTTACACAATTTTGACTCACTACACGACAGTTGAACAGCGGTAAGGCTGCTGGAGCAACACTCCCTATCGAGACAATTTAAGGATTGTGTGATATATGTAATTGAGAGACACTTAGCAGGACAGGGCAGACTGTGATTCAGACAAAGTAGTTTTTGTAATTGCCTAGTCATACATTCGCGGTGCCTATATGCAAATTCGGGCGGAGATTGCCGTTTACGGAAAATGCCGGCTCACTGGACAAGGCCTCTGCGTAAGTCATATCAGGCTTCACATACGAGTCCGTATTTCATTTCAGAGATTCTGTTGTCCACTTCAGTAGGCCATATATCTACATCTTGTCGACTTGTATAACCAATCTTTGTTGGCGTGATTGTACAATGGTTCGTCTCTTCGAGCTGTGCATCTTCCTCGTGCGTGGAACTGATCGTCACTTCCAGAACGACACCATGGAAGTTTTGGACGACAAGGGGAGTGTCATAAGAACTTTTGAAGACACTCCACCGGTTACAGATCGTAGGTGTTGTTTGTCTCGCCCCTCTCTATTTCGTCTAAGTCTTTGGTCTCAGATGAGGCTTTCGTGGCTAGGCATATGCCCGACTTGGGATACGACCAGAAAGATTTCACAGCTTATACCTGGCATTTGAATAACTGGAGGAAACTGGAGAAGAAGCTTACCAGTCCCGAGTTTGAGTGCGGCGGGCATAAATGGTCGGTATATCGTCTTCTGTATGTATTTTCTAATCGTGTTATTATAGGCGCATACTATTATTTCCCTTTGGGAATTCCAATGCTCCTCCTAATGACACAGTATCAGTTTACCTTGATTATGCCGAACCCAAGAAGTCACCAGAAGGCTGGCACGCCTGCGCCCAGTTTGCTCTTGTCATCTCAAATCCCAATGATCCAACTATCTACACTGTCAGCCGTGAGTACTCTGCGATGAGAATTGTGTCATTGATGGACATCATCTACAGATGCCCACCACCGATTTATTGCGGAGGAATGTGATTGGGGCTTCACACGATTTAGTGAACTCCGTAAACTACTCTCTTGTTTTGAGACACAGCCTCGGCCAACGATAGAGGACGAAGCTGCAGATATCACTGTATTCGTTCGGGTTTTGGAGGATCCTACTGGTGTGCTGTGGCACAATTTTGTTAAGTGAGCCTTTAAACCGAGCTAACACTCCCTTGACTGAGGTGATCGCAGTTATGACTCAAAGAAAGAGACGGGCTACGTTGGTCTGAAAAATCAGGGTGCTACGTGCTACATGAACTCGCTGCTCCAATCGCTATACTGTACTCGATATTTCCGCAGGGTGAGTATGTTATTCTGTCGTAGTTACATTATCCTCACGTGCCTCAGGCTGTATATCAGATCCCAACAGAAGAAGATAGTCCAACAGAGAGTGTTCCTCTTGCTCTTCAGAGAGTATTTTATCACTTACAAACATCAGATCAGCCAGTCGGTATGTTCATGCTCAGTTCCTCAATTCATGTCCTAACCTGAGTCCAGGGACCACGGAACTCACGAAGTCGTTTGGTTGGAAGTCTCTTGACTCCTTTTTACAGCATGACGTTCAGGAATTTAATAGAGTACTTCAGGACAAACTGGAATCCAAGATGAAGGTGCGTCTTTGGTGTTGACAATGATTAATATGCTGCTCACCTATGTCAGGATACAAAGGCAGAAGGAGCCATTGCGAAGCTCTTTGTAGGCAAGATGAAGAGTTATATCAAGTGCGTCAACGTTGATTATGAATCTTCGAGGATAGAAGAATTCAATGGTAGGATCATGTTTATTGCTTGCTCTGGTATTCTGATCGCTCGGTCAGATATTCAACTCAACGTCAAGGGGATGAAAAATCTGCACGAGTCTTTCAAGGATTATGTGGCGGTGGAGACACTTGATGGCGAGAACAAATATCACGCAGAAGGTTATGGGCTTCAGGATGCTAAAAAAGGCATCATCTTCCAATCATTCCCTCCAGTGCTTCATTTGCAACTCAAACGATTTGAGTATGATCTTCAGCGGGATGCAATGGTTAAAATCAACGATCGTCATGAGTTTCCATTCGAGATAGACCTTGCCGAATTTCTTGATTCCTCAGCTGATCACTCTCAATCTTGGGTCTACAAGTTGCATGGTGTCCTTGTTCATTCGGGAGATCTTCATGGTGGCCATTATTTCGCTCTGATCAAACCTGATGGAAATTCCAGATGGCTAAAATTTGATGATGACCGAGTAACGCCCGTAACAGACAAAGAAGTCCTTGAAGAAAACTATGGCGGCGAACCTTTAAGTGGGTTACCCCTTGCTCTTCAACGTAATCAAGTCCGTGCGATGAAACGTTTCACCAATGCTTACATGTTGGTTTATATCCGTGAACCTGCTCTCAATGAGGTCCTTCCACCCTTCGCCGACGAAGACACTCCGGCTCACCTGAGTGTGTTCACTCCTCATTTCATATTGGCTGATTTTAAATCATTTCCCCCAAGAACGTCGCATTGAGGAGGAGCGTATCCAATTGGAAGCCAAGAAGAGGGAAAGAGATGAACAGCATTTATTCCTGACTGCCAAGGTATAAACATCGTTCGAGGTCATCGAAATGATCCTGAAAATTCCCCAGGTTATTACCGATGAGACGTTTAACCGGCATGAAGGATTTGATTTGGCTACTTTCGATGAGAAGAACTGGCCTGCTTCGGACCTTCCTAGTTTCCGTGTGTTGAAAACTGAGACATACAGTACATTCAAGAGCCGAGTGGCAGAGCATTTTGACTATGCCGAAGATCATATTCGCCTATGGGTATTGGTCAATAGACAGAACAAGACTGTCCGTCCTGATAGCCATATTCCCGAGAACCAAGATACTCTTAGTATGCCATTCGCCCATCAGACTCAGATGTCTCCTCTAACCACTATTTTCAAGCTGTTGATATGGTTCGCAATACCATGGCGGCGCGGCAAACCGATCTTCGCCTTTATCTCGATGTGATTCCCGATCCCGTCAAGGTTGGTTTTGGTTTTTCCGAAGTCAGAAAATTGTCTCTACTAATGTTATTGCCTGGGAAGCCCGATCCCCCTCCACAGTCTATCATGATTTTTTTGAAACATTTTGACACCTCCAAGCAAACACTTTATGGCGTTGGGAAGATTTTTGTTTCGAAGAATGCCAAAGTCGGTGACCTCGTGCCTGTCATCAACGAACGAATGCGCTGGCCGGAAACACCATTGAAACTCTATGAGGTTTGTAACTCAATCTTGAAAATAGGATTGTGTCTTCATTTGTCCAGGAAATAAAACCCGGCATGATCGAGTTGATGAAACAAAAACTTTCCTTTTCTCAAAATGAGATCCAGGATGGGGATATTATTTGTTTCCAAGTAGACCTAGCGGAAAACGAGTAGGTATCAAGGCAGATATCTATTCGGTCAAACTCACAATGATCGCAGAATTCATGATCTTGAATCACAAGGCTTCTACTCGAATCCTCTGCCTTACTACGAATTTCTCCAGTACCGCGTTCTGATACTGTTCAAGCCCAAGTTGGTGGAGGTCGACATTGAGAATCCTGAGTTCAGTCTCATTCTCAGTAAGAAGCATACATATGATATCGCAAGTACTATTCAAATGTTCCGCAAACAAAGTCTAATACTCGGTCTAGATGTCGAACAAAGCAGGAGAGCACCTCCGTCATGACCCCATCAAATTGCGCTTTACAACGACACATGCTGGTAACGGATCGCCAAAGTCGGTGCTCAGGCGGTCACTAAATCAGAGTATATCTGAAATCATGGGACCCAACTATATCAGCCCTACTACGACAGTCATACTTTACGAGAAACTCGACGTTAGTATCGTCGAACTAGAGACTAAACGTAGTCTTAAGGTAACCTGGACGGGCATTCATAATAAGGAAGAGGGGACATATCCGTTTCTCTTGCCGAAAACGAACACCATTACCGATTTATCTGACCATCTATTGAAGCATGTCACTGTGACACCAAACGGTAGTCATCGAATTCGGATATTCGAAATTTCCAAGGATGGCAAGGTGCAAAGGGAGTTTACAGGAGGCGAAATGATTGGCAATATCCCTGATCCCGTTGATCTGTTCGCCGAGGTGTGTCATTTGATGGTCTGGTCATGTTAACTTACTGACAGAGACATTTAGGAGGTGCCGAAAGAAGAGCTAGAGGCCGATGACTCTGATAAAATCATTGGAGCTTTCCACTTTTCTAAAGATGTAACACGGACGCATGGTGTTCCATTCAAATTTGTCGCAAGACAGGTATGTTACAGACCCTTGAAAGTGTTAGGGGCGGGGATAATATGTATGCTTTAGGGCGAGAGATTTGCTGACACAAAAAAGCGACTACAGGCAAGAATTGGGGTATCAGACAAGGAATTTGCGAAATATCGATTCGCGCTAATCCAAGCATCGACATTTAAGCAACCTTCTTATATTGAAGATGGTATGTGCTTGTCAGAGTTTACATTCATGGTTTCTGAATGTTCAACTTTCAAGATGACACTATCTATGAGCATCAGTTTGCACCTGAGGATGTACTGGGCTTAGATCACGTCGACAAATCAGGGCGGGCAAGAACTGGAGGCGAAAAAGCAATTGTTATCAGAGGATAAAGAATCAGCTACTCCATGGACCGGAATCAGTTTGCATCTCATGTTATTTCGATTTTTACTATCACTGTACCTTGCGTTGTTTTGATCACAATAATATCCTGCAAAGACGTCATGATATTAAATGTAGACTATATACGAGTATGGATTGGCCAGATGGTATCTACTAATGTTTATTTTTCCCCTTCTTCTTACCCTTTGTGCTCAGTCAGAGATAAAGAGACACGATACCAAGGGACTGACATACAGTTTTGGAGGCAGGGGGCTCCACGTCAACAGTGACTTGCTGGCCGACACCTGCACTGACACCTGGTTTGAGAGTGGAAGATATAGGGGTCATATTCGAGGTTTGGCTTGAAGGAAGGGCGACGGGCACAGTGTCGAATTTTGCCTTAACGCCGTACTTTTGTTCTAGAAATTGATATCTCAGGTCAGTCAATCTCAAAACAGCTATAGGACAAACCGATCTCATGTTTAGTTTCCAAAGTTCGCTCGAACACAGCCCGCATTTTCTCATTCGCTAGCATTTCATTTGCAGTTTGGAAGATAACCTGACCCCAGCCTGCAACAAACGAGTTTGCCTCGGCCACGACTTCCATAATTTCTGCTTCTAGCTCCTTTTCGGCTGCTAGGAGGCTATTCCATAGCTCATCGCCTATTGAACCCTTTTGGAGGAGGTTTTGGAGTGCAGGTTTGTCTTCGCGGATTTTAAGTACACGCTGGACGTCTGTCATTGCACGAGAGACGAGAGCAGACTTGAGCAACGCATCGGGTGCTGGGGGGTCCGTTTTTTGAAGGAGAGTGACGTAGGCGTTACGCTCGGGATGGGAAGGAAAGTAAGGTTCGAATATTTGTTCTGATGATGTTAGCTAGCTATGTGGGGCGAATGGTTTGGTGTGAACATACTAGATAGATGTCGACGATAGAAATAGCTGAATATGAAAAGTCCACCAAAGACAATGATGATGTATGCGACGGGCACCAGAATGGAGGCCATGGTGGATCAAAGAACCATCAACGTGTTCTTGGATGTGCTGGCCGGAACTTGCTCATGCTGGTTTATTACGTAATAATTCATTGTATCTTCTGTATACCATGATTGTTACTCACAATGCTGTTCTCCGTGGAGCCTCTTCAACGTCTTTCAAGAGGTTTGCATCAACCAAGGTATCTATCTTCTCTCTCATCAGTTGTTTGCTGCTCATACAGGTCCAGTCACTTCGCGAGACTCTGAAAGAAATTGTCCCTGCCAAGCGGGAGCAATTGAAAGGTCTTGTAAGTCCTGTTATTGGTTCATACACTCGAATCAAATAACTTGACTAGAACTTTTGAAGAAAGTCAAACACTCCGGAACTATTGTAGGAAATGTCAAGGTTGGTGCCTCTTTTACGCATGAGGATCCTAATTGTATTGCGCAGGTTGAGAACATCATTGGTGGCATGCGTGGCTTGAAGTCGATGCTCTGGGAGGCATCCGTCCTTGATCCTATCGAGGTACTTGTGAACCGTCTGCTTCGCAGATCTGTGCCTATTTTTATGATTATCAGGGTATCCGCTTTCATGGTCTCTCTATCCCAGATTGCCAAAAGGTTCTTCCGCCTGCTCCTGGCGGCAAAGAGATCATTGCAGAGAGTATGCTCTGGCTCCTACTCACGGGTCAAGTACCCTCTCTCGAACAGACTCGTCAATTATCAGCCGAGTTGGCAGAGAAGGGGGAGCTACCCAAGTTTGTTGAAGACCTTGTTGATGCGTCCGTTGTCTTTACTACTTTCCCCTCTCGGTCTGATCGATCAGTGTAATTTCATATAGGCTCCCACAAACTTTGCATCCAATGACGCAATTGGGTATTTGCGTGTCCGCGCTAAACCACAATAGTCAATTTCAGGCAGCATATGAAAATGGAATGGGGAAGTCTGAGTATTGGATACATGCACTGGAGGATTGCTTGACGCTGATAGCCAAGCTTCCGGCTCTTGCTGCAAGGATTTACAGGAATGTGTATAAGCCCGATGCTAAAATTCCGGTACTTGACAAAAACCTTGATCTCGTTGGTGGGTGCAATGTAGGGTACACCTCCCTCACTCTAGTGCTTACAGGATTGGCTTCACAGGTAATTACGCAAAGCTTCTGGGTTATGGTGACAATCACAGCTTGACTGAGTATCTCCGCCTCTACATTGCCATTCACGGTGACCACGAAGGTGGCAATGTTTCTGCCCATACTGCTCGTAAGCTTGATTGGACTCAAAATATATGAAAACCTACTGAATTTTTCCCTCAAAGATCTTGTTGGATCTACGCTTTCTGATCCTTTCCTGGCGTACTCTGCTGCCTTGTTCGCCCTTGCCGGTCCCCTCCATGGGTGAGCCTTTGAAGTTGATCCTCCCCAAAAAAGCCTGACTCAATACATGTACAGTCTCGCTAATCAGGAGGTTCTCCGCTGGCAACTTGCCATGCAAAAGGAGATTGGTGATAATATTACACATGAGGATATTAAAGAATACCTGTGGAAGACACTCAAGAATGGTCAAGTCGTGCCGGGCTATGGACATGGTGTGCTAAAAAATCCAGATCCCAGATTTATTGCTCTGCAGGAGTTCTGTCAGACTAGACCAGAGCTTAAGGAGTCCCCGATCATTCAGTTGGTCAAAAAGACTTCCGAGGTTGCTCCTAGTGTACTAAAAGAACACGGCAAGGTTTGTGCAATCGATTGCGTGAATGTCAGAGTGGGACTGATATACGCTTAGGCAAAGAACCCGTATCCCAATGTAGATGCTACTTCAGGATGTGTCTTATACCATTATGGTCTGACCGAATTCAAGGCAAGTAGTCATCACTCTATCATGAGGACTTGATCAACGAGTGTGCAGTATTACACTGTTATATTTGGTGTTTCCCGTGCCCTTGGTGCCCTTACCCAACTAGTGTGGGCAAGAGCGCTTGGGCTGCCTTTGGAGAGGCCGAAGTGTACGTCATTGTTGATGCTTCGCCGAAAGCTTGCTTATCATGCTTTTAGCTGTGTCTATGGACGTTCTTGAGAAGCTCGTCAAAACTTAGATGCAGCTCCCGCGAATATTTGATCTCATGACAACATAAAGGGAATATAAACACAATTTGATGGTACAAGGAGGCTTTTACATACACCAAGAGTCGAGGCGGTCAGCCGATGAGGATATAAGGAGAGGAGCAGATAGTCGGAGATAGCCTTTACCACAATTGTAAACCAAAGAAAAAGGCGAGAGAAATAAATACTGGGGGGAAACTACCTAGAAACGTCTGGATTGACCAGGGCCAGACTGCAAGGGTGATGACCGAAGATCAGGAAGTGGTGGTCCTCGAGGCATTGGACCTCCGAGAGGAGTGAAGGCCTGTGATGGACCATTGTAGCCTGCAGGAGGAACACCTCCAGGCGAGCCAGGATAGGGAGAGCTGTTTGGTGGGAGCGTACCAGGTGGTGGGGGCCCACGAACGATGGGTGCAGGGACAGTTTGGGAGCGTTGTGGACCGCCGCTTGAACGGTGAGCTGAGCTTGATGGGGTACCGGGATCGCGGAGTGGAATAGGAGAGCGAGAGGGACCACTGCTGGGAAGCCCAGCGCCATTCTTCTCTGCAGCCTTGATGATCTCGTCGCTGGATTTAACTTTGTCAAACTGGGAGGCTAAAAATAGAATGATAGACGCAAAACATACTCGAGGAGGTTCAGTGCGGCACAAAGGACGACCCACTCTACACAGTCTTCGTTGCCCTCGCCAAGTGTCTGCCACACGGCCTTTTCTTCTGGCGTCTTCCCAGTAATGCTGATCCTGGTGCCACCGCCATTGGGACCGGGAGGGTTCTTCTGGATTTTGCCGAACTCGATTCGCTTGGGCGGGATGTTATGGCCGGCGTAGGCGAAATAAAACATACTCCAGAAGGCTGCATTGGGATTGGGCTTGGAGATCTGGAAGAGGGGAAGATCTGGAGAGTCTGGGGAGGGGAGAGAAAGCTTGTAGATGGGAGAGATGACGCCTGTGTTGGCTATGGACCATTTGAGGTTGCGGGAAGCCTCGCAGCGGACGATGCGGGCTGCTGAGCCCGAGGCGTGGCCTGGGTCTGATGCCGAGCCCTTGCTGTGCTCCCGACGCGGGGGGAACAGCTTTGCGACGCAGAGATCGCCCTGGGGGGAGGGGGTGAGGAGATAGTTTTCTGTGTTCTGAGGAGGGTGAGCAGGAGAGGGCAGAGAAGGAAAGGACGTGCATAGTTTGTGTGGAGATAGGAGTAGAGGATGTTTGTCGGCTGGCCGTGGGGGGTGATGATGAGGGTCGGGAGATGGTTTGCAATGGGCGGATGGTTTGGGGATGTGTAGACGGCGTAGATGGCGGCCATGGCAGAAGTGACTGTGTGACTGCGTCACAGACACTGTCTCCCGATGAAAAGCATCACAAGGTCCTGGGTCAGTCCTTTCTGCCCGCTGCTGCACACCCACTCACTCTCCACAGCTCACAAAAAAGTCCTCCAAAGACGCAGGCACAGCAAAGAAATTCCCTGCGTCCCCAACTCCCTCCCCGGCGACCAACCCCAAACCGCCGCCGCCCCTGCCACCGCCCCAGCCTGCAGCCCACCAGCCCCAGCCTGCCCACACATCCCCCTCTCCCTTCTCCAGCATCCCCACAAGCTCCCGCTCCTCCGCCCAGCCCTTCCACAGCTTCCCTGATCGCAGATCCTCAGCCGACAGCTTGCCTCCACCTCCCATCGTCGTCGTCAGCTCCGACCCTGCCTTCGATCAGAAGCGGTTCCAACAGACGGCGCCAGAACGCCACTATGTAGCCCTCGATCATCCAAATACCGTCCCACCTCGTTCCACAAGGGGCCTCCGTCCAAATCAGCCTCCAAAGGACACCATTCCTATCGTCGGAAAGCCTCCCCGAAAACAGCGCAGCAGCCGCTTTGTCGTGACCGAAAAAGTCGACATCGAACGTCTTGCCCCATTCATGGGTCAGTTTCCATTTCTCCGTGTCTTGTGTCCTCCTCATCTCGCTCCACAGAAACACCCCCAAACGAACGTCCTCAACTCTTTATAAAGAAGCTGCACCAGTGTCGCGTCCTCTTTGATTTCAACGATGCCAACGCAGAGCTCAAAGGCAAGCAGATTAAAGCCCAGACTCTCCGCGAGATGGTCGAGTACATCAGTACGCAGCGTGGTGTGATCACTGAAAACATCTATCCCGAAGTGGTCAACATGGTACGTCACGCTCTTGTGCTAATCCTTGTCACCCATTTAGCCATCACCAGTATGCAGCAAATCTCTTCCGCTCAATCCCTCCCCCCGTCAATCCAATTGGTGACGCCTTTGATCCTGAAGAGGACGAGCCTGTCCTTGAGCTAGCATGGCCTCATCTCCAGATTGTGTACGAGTTTTTCCTTCGGTTCATGGAGAGTCCCGACTTCATTCCAAATATTGCAAAACGATACATCAACCAGTCTTTCGTGCTCAATCTCCTCGAATTGTTCGACTCGGAAGACCCGCGGGAACGGGATTTTCTCAAGACCACTCTGCATCGGATATATGGCAAAGTCGTCAACCTCCGTGCTTTCATTCGTCGTTCCATCAACAACGTCTTCTTACATTTTGTCTACGAAACCGAACGACATAATGGCATTGCCGAGCTTCTTGAGATTCTCGGTTCCATCATCAATGGCTTTGTTGTGCCACTCAAGGACGAGCACAGAATCTTCCTTAGCCGTATCCTCATCCCACTACACAAAGTCAAGAGTCTCTCACTATATCATCCTCAACTAGCTTATTGTGTCGTCCAATTCCTCGAGAAAGATCCTTTCCTGGCAGAAGAGGTCATGATGGGGCTCCTCAAGTTTTGGCCCAAGGTCAACTCCCCAAAGGAAGTCATGTTTCTAAACGAGGTTGAAGAAATCCTTGACGTCACAGACCCAAGGGAATTCCAGAAGATCCAAGTGGCTCTGTTCATGCAGTTGGCACGGTGTATCAACAGCCAACATTTCCAAGTTGCCGAGCGCGCACTCCTGTACTGGAACAATGAATACGTGGTAAATCTGATGAGTGATAACCTTGCCGTCATTCTTCCTATAGTCTTTCCGGCCCTCTACAATAACTGCAGATCCCACTGGAATCGGTGAGCATCACATCAATTCTTCTACTTCATCAACACTTACTGGTGTAGTACGATCCACGGCATGGTGTATAATGTCCTAAAACTGTTCATGGATATCAATCCCGAACTGTTTGACGAGATATTGTCGCAATACAAACAGCGTAGAATCGAGTGCGCGCAGACCTCTTAGCTTTTGTCCCTCCTGAATTTTTTGCAGGGAGCAAGAACACGCTGTACAACGGTTCGCAAATTGGGAAAAGTTATGCCAAGTTGCCCGCGCTAAAGCTGGCGACAAGCTTCCCAAGAACTATAAGGAATTTGTCCGCGAAGCACCTCCGCCATCTGTTCCTGATGACAATGATATTTTTGACCTGTCAATGGAGTTGAATGCTGTTTCAATTGATGATGTCCAAGGCGATCTTGATGAGCAAGGGATCGAACGGGTACCTATGGCTGATCCTGGTCTAGATGTAGGTTGACTCAACTTTGAAGTTACTGTCATCGGTCATTTATCCGACGATTAGCGGCCAGTTCCTGCAGTAGGAGAACATCCGGGTTTTGAGCAACAAGGCGGGTTGCACACACGCCGCAAGAGTGTTCTGCCAGGTATGCATACTAACTATATACAACGACTGTTAGAGATTGACTGCACCCCCAGTTGATCCCAGCGTTTTGCAGGACTTGCAAGCCCATAGAAGTCTAGATAGTGTACGATTGTCCTGATTCCTTTGCACACCTCGTGATGGCTCCTATCACCTCACATCTATACATACCTCCAAGACAGTTAATATATATCCCCGTTTCAGGCCAAGTCGTTATTTTTTTGTTGATACTGCTTACTTCTCAGCATCTTGTCCACCTTTTTCGCTACCCTCACGTATAACAACATACTTTGTTATCATTGTCCACGTGTAATGATTACCGCACATTTTCCAGAGAAATATATTTATCGTATTGTTCTCCGTCATTGGATAACGCGGGCGGGCGAATGTTGATCAGTTTGGGGAGGAGGGAACTACTGGTAGACTGTATAGCGCCTGCCAAATATGGAAGAGCGTGTGGAAATCAACAAGCAGGTCCTCCTGGCTTCGCGTCGGCGTGGAAGCTGTTGATGTCTCCGTTTCAACCCACCAGAACCTCTCCTCCACTGCGTTCAATGAAACCTATCCACGACTTCCGTGGACCACCCTCCATCGATTTCTCAGCGATCTCTAGCTCCACTGTTGTTGTGCCAGAGCTCTTGAATTTATCTGCCGATGACATAGAATTCATTGAAGCTGTTATTATACGGGCTGGGCCTTTTGCAACGACCTTTCCTCTCGTCTTCAAGGCTTATAATGATGTTCTCAAGGAACGGGGCATGGATGCTGGCGAGGTGAAATATTATGGCAAACTCCTGAAGCTTGGGACCATGAAAGGGAAAAACTGGAGTGAAAAATGGGAAGCTGTTCAGAGATATCACCCGCAGGTAGCTCTCAAGTCCTCCAAAAAATTTTTTTTCATTCTCAGTCCTCTCTCAAAATCAACAGCCACAAGAAGAACCAGGCCACAACCACAGAAACGCGTCACCACGCGTCACTTCGCATTTACGATTTACACAGGAAACACGGGTACCTGTCTTGCTTCCTTTACAGGACATTGACACGGAAATTTCTGATTTGAGTGAAGATCAAAGACGCTCAATCACACCGACGGCTACAAGGCGATCTGGGAAAATTTTCCCTACGTCTTCTTCGAATAATCGCTTTTCAGTCGCTCGTCGAGGGCTTATGAATAGCCGAGGTCCAAGCTCAATGGATGAAGATGATGTTTGGGATAAGATTCGAATGCAACAACTAGAGGCGGAGGCAGATCGATTCCGGGAGGAGAAGTTGTTGGGAAGGTGCTGGGGAATTTGGGTGCAGGGTTGTCGATGGATTATGGTGCGTGCGTCTTTACGCAGAAATTGTACTATAGTGAAGGTAAAAGGGTAGGCTTCACATAATCAAATTGACGAGGCTAGAAACACATTTCTCCTGAGACTGGCTTTCCATCATTGGAGGGATTCTTTTGCTTCCCGCAAAGCGATATGTGAAGATGTCATTGTCCTGGACAACGAACGACTAATTCGTACTTTTTTGACCCTCTGGAGGAAGAGGTTGAGGGAGAAACAACTAACAAAACGGCGAGCTGATATGCGGAATAAGATGGACATGATCAAAGATTGCCAGAGTAGGCGCACGCTCAGGAAAGCTTGGACCTCTTGGGGACAGAAATATCGATCTGCGTGTGCAGATCAGCAATACAAAGCAAAAATCTTGCTAGAGGCTTATCTGAGATGGAAGGGCATTTTCCGGCGTATTGACAAACTCGAAGGGAGGGCAGAACACTTAGTGGTGGTAAGAGACGAGAGACTGCTTTTCAGATGCTGGGAAGCTTGGCGAGTCGGTGCTTTACAGACGAGAACAGAGAAAGAAATGAATAGGCGTGTTCAAGCAAGGATAGTGTGGCAAACGTGGATTGTATGGAAGAGACACGCGTAAGTTGTTTTTTCCTGTCACAAAGTCCCTGTAGTGAACCCTTTACAGATACGACTATCGCAGAGCAACGCTGTTCAGGGATCGCTGCTTGGAACATCGGTTTTTTTCTAAATGGCGATCCGTCATTCAAAATATTGGTGTAGGTCTCACTTATACTCTCGACGCAAATCATCTCAATCTTCACTGCAGGCACTTGATGTTCGAGCAGACAAGCATTCAATTCGACGAGATAAAATCCTGATGTGTGCTATATTTCGCGTATGGTTGGCGCACGTTCGCGGGAGAGAGGTGACCCGCCAACGCAATCAAAAGCTCCTCTATTCGAAGTTCTTGGCATGGAAAAAGAAAGCAGCTTGGAATCGCCAGCGAGAAGGTAATTCTCCAGCACTTCACCCCAAAATCTTTCAACTGATTTGTACTTGAGAACTTGCTACCGTTTTCTATCAGAAAACAAGCATACGTGTGATTTCGACAACTCTCTTGCAATGGCAAGAGGTCCGTATATCACACCGAAATGCATACGAAGCAGCGTCGCGCTTTTACGACGGAAGTCTTGTCAAGAAAATGGGGTTTTTATGGTTATCACGATTGCGGGAAAGTGTAGAAGAGCGGAAACGGCAGAAGCTTGTTAAAAAGCTTCAAAACCGCCAGTCAGCACGAGTTTTATACCGTAGGATTTGCTTTTCATTACTTTGATTCTGATTGAAATGACCCAAGGTTGGCTGTTGCTCACCCGCAAGAGACGGCGCTGCGTCCAAGTCGAACTACTCATACAAGGAAGATTACGCCAGGTGAGCACTCAAGAGATTAGTATATCTGTCGACCCCCAACTCATTTGCATCTTAGCGGTTTGGGCGAAATGCGCTGTCGCATTGGACACAAAGGGTGATTGCTAGGCGAGAACGAGAGTTGCACGCTATCGAGATATACAATCTGAAATTAGAGAGGTCAGTCGATACAGGGAACAAGATCAATCATAACTCACCCAGCCCAGGGACGCTTGGACACGGTTCAACTCTAGTCTTCGGCGTCATAAAGAGAGTTTGAATCTCCTGGAAGACCATCTGACTATTAAAAAAGAAGGCAAGGAACCCATTTCATGTCCTCCAGCAATTTCTTACACTAAAGGCGTTCCTAGATATGCTGAGCCGCTTCTTCCAGCGATGGAAAAATGCCGCTCACATGGCACAACATCGCAGATACATTCTGCAACAAAAGGAAGAGGAGAACAAGAACTTGGTACTTCAAAAGGTGTGGACCAAGTGGAAATCCAACTATCTCGAGCGCCGCCTTCGACCACTGGTATGAGGCATTTCCAGTATATGAGCAATAGTCTTATTATTCGTATCTTGTAGGAGATCGAGATGTTGATGCGAAGTCAGCAGAACTTGATGTATCAGGCCTTTTGTGTCTGGCACAACAAAGCAAGGGTAAAACCATCCAGAACGCCTTCTAGCTGAAACTTATTCATATAACTAGGCGCGGCCTATGATAATAGCCGTTAAATTTAATGCTCAGCGGACAAAGAAGAAGTTTTATGTCAAGTGGCGCGAAACTTTGCCGTTGGCTCAGAAGGTCAAAAGGGCCAAGGGAAAATGCGATACCACGGTTTTGGGTACGTCTTCTTAATGCTATGTGCTATTCACGCTATCAATGATGGGATGTACATATGCATCTACAGCTCGATTTTTCAATCACTGGCTAGAAGCATACCGTGCAAAACTGGTTTCGAAAGCGATTGCGTTAGTACTCAGTTGAAGTGTCAACAAGATGTTCATTCACTGATTCTGCTTTTAGTCGAGCACGATATCTTCGGCTGCCCAGTGACAGAGCCCGAGTCATCAAACGCCTACCACCGATAATAACTCCGCCATCCTCATCGGGATCGCCTCCACACGAATCCACACCTGTGTTGGACACTAAGCTATATTCGATTAAACCGAGAAGTTCATCGATATCGCGGCGCAGCAACTCGAATGTGCTGCCGAACGAAAGGCCTACCAAATACGACAATGAAGCACTTGATAATCAAGAACCAACTTCAACAGGAGGGCGTCTGCGGCCTTCTCGCCTTTCGCGATCTCCGTTTGGAAAAGGACAGGGAACCGGAATTGTCAGCCTTCTACGGACCAATGTGCATCAAGATGAACAGGGCAAATCAGATTTGAGCCCACCCCGTCCCAAATTCCCATTCTCTACCACGAATCGTCGCGGATCGGGTGTTAACGGGGTAAATTCCAGGGATGTGAATGGACCTTCGTTGTTCCTCTCAATCAATGCAGAAAGTACGCCTCCTATCCGCAAAACACGCTCAAATGCTTCCGACGATGTGGTAGAGCCCAGGGCCGAATGGAATCGATTTGCACTCAAGTCAGGGGCAAGGAAGCATTCGCCGTCTGTGGCCTCACATCTGACCGGATCCCCGTCTTTGCCCTAGTCAGAACTGCTGGCAGCTTCTAAAACAACCGAGATGCGGTATATAAGAGGTTGTAATAGGTTATAAAAGTTAATGTCAGATAGATATGGATCAAATACAATTTGACCGAGGCATAGAATGCCGAGTGGAATAATAATAGTAAATACGAACACCAGTTTTGGGACTGCAGCGATGGGGCTGAATTTTCGTTGTTGGCCATAAAAGAACCGAAGAACCGAGTGGTATGAGATAATGCCAGAACCCTGAAAACATGTTAAGAATTGCTATAGTATTGCCAGCCGACCCAATTGGCTATAACAAAGTAGAAGGTAGTGGGGATAATGAGGATGGAAAAGTATTTGTAGTGTTTGTCTTGTGCAAGCGCATGCAACAACTCCGAAAAGACAGTCAATAAGGCCACCTGAACCTGAACCATACTCGGGTGGTCGGACATACCCAGATGCTTTTTACAGGGTAAAGGGTGCTGAGTAGGATGGCATAGCTTGCCACGATGAAAAAGATGATACAGAGAGTGACGATAACATAGCCGCTATCGACTTTTGGCATGCACCTCACGCGATGCAGGAGGGTCAGTAAGCCTGGGAATAAGTGTGACACGAGGTTGTTATGGCCAGCGTGGAGACTAATCATACATGGAGCTCCTCTCAAACTTAACCAAAGCTCCAACTACAGACCAGGGAAGAGGCCTGGAACAACAAAAGGACAATGAGTGCCTTTGAAACTGAATTGCGCCCCTCGGAACAGGTAGTCGACGAGCACCCCAGGTTGGTTGATCGGTGTAACCAGGACACCCACGGCTCAACACGTGTTTTCCAGGCCTCAGTCGAAAGCTGGAGAACAGGAGGAATGGAGGCCAGTGCCTCTGAATTACCTCGAACCCAACATTCCTGTTGCAGATCTCAACGTCGACTTCTCTACCATAGTGGGCGTAAATGGATCAGAGTGAGAATCATTTTATTCTGGATTCTTCGTTGACACTTGACGTGTTTACCCGGCCCCCAGGGACTCTGCAGAAAAGGTCCAAATTGAGAAGCGAAAGTCAAATTTGTTAAAGCTCAACGAAGAGAATGAGAAGTTGCGTCGGGAACTCAAGGCCCTGAGTGACAAGTTGGAGGCTGCTGAGCGCCAGCGTGCACAGCAACAGCCTCGAGCCTAGAATAGATCAGTTTAATTATATTTGTCAATGCAGCACGTGACATGCGCCAACCCTATATCACATCGAATACTAAACTTATCTCCCCCATCTCTACTCCACATCCACATCGATAAACCCTCTTTGCTATGGTGCGTTCTTTCCTATGTCCAGTTCTTCCTTCTCTCACATTGGCTCGCCATGAAGAGTCGCAGACAGTCTGCCACCGCTGCCCGTCGCATGTCCGAACGACGTGGCTCAGGCAAGTCCTCCCGTCGGCCGTCCATCGACCCGTCGAGGCTTGTTCCAATGGACAAGTCAGACAATGTCCTGAATTTTTTTTGTCTATAAGCTTATCGTTTCTCCTAATACAGAACTTCTCACATCGGGGGTGCTGATGATTTCAAAGTAGTCTTCATTGGCGCAGGCAATATCATGTTCGGTTAGGAAAAGATCTTTTATCATCTTGTCAGTGGTCTAATTGGATGTGTCAGGTTCTGATGAGGGGCCCTGGAACCATTCTTTCCGTTTGGAACAGTGAGTTACGATTGGTCAGGCACTCCTTTCCCATTCCGAGCATTCATCTAGCAAACTTGGTCGACGCCTCAAAGTTGTGGCGCTGATTGATCCTGCCATCGAACGCGCTACTTCTGTTCTGCAAAAGAAATGCGACTCCTTTGTCTTTTCAGCATACCAGGATACGCGTGTTTACAAAACACTCGAAGATTTCGTCAAGGTCATGACTCCGGCAGAGCGGCCTCGTGCCATTATCATTGGCAGCCCTCCGATGTTCCGAGGCTCTCTTCAACCTGAAAAGGATCTTGAAGTTCGGATCATCAAGCATTTCCCAGGGGTCGCAATGTTTATTGAAAAACCTATAGCGACTGGGCCGTATGAGTATCGACAGGATGGACTGCAAATCGCCAAGATGATCACTGATACCAGGACCATTTGTTCTGTCGGGTAAATGCGATCCTGTCTCCCACTTTCGATCAAAATGTGAATTGATTCTGCTCAGATACATGTTGCGTTATCTCAAGGCTGTCCAGTTCATGAAGCAAGTCATCGAAGAAAATGACTTGACTGTCATGTGCACGATTGCTCGTTATGCCAGTGCTTACGAGTCTATCGCCAAGCCGGATTGGTGGGATAAATCGAAAAGGTCCGTGAGCACTCCTACTTACTGAATCAATCTTGAAATCACTTGGCAATCAAGTGCGGGCCCTGTCATTGAACAAGGCACCCACTTTTGTGACCTCTCGCGCTACTTCGGTGGCGAAGTTGATCTTGAATCCGTCACGGCACATTCCCTAGAATGGGATGAGAACGCTGGTCAGCTTGCCAAGATACGCGTTGATGAGAGCAAGATCGCCCCCGAAAACAGGATACCCCGTGTTACTGCGGCCAATTGGTAAGCCATAGGAGCAAAGTGGAGCTTTCAACTGATTGAATGAACTCTCTTGGACAGGAAATATGATAGTGGAGCTGTAGGAAGCTTCGTTCATGCTGCTGCTCTTCAGGGCACCGATTATAGCTGCGAATTCGAAGTCTACGCTGATGGGTATCTTCTCAAGTATGGCCTCCATGTTATATCTGCAGTTGCGATTCCTCTCTGATCTCGTATAGACTAGTCAATCCTTATGTTCAACCTGCACTGTATATCCGAAAGCCCGGCAATGACCATGAACAGGCGATGACCTTCCCGGATGATGACCCATTCTTCTCTGAGATATCCAACCTGATTGACGTTGTTGAAGACATCGAAGAAGACCCAGAAGCTGCCCAGATTTTGAGCAGCTATGAAGGTGAGACTTCGGGATATAGGGTGATCTAAACTCATGCCGGCGACAACTCAGATGCTGTGAAGACCTACGAGTTAACTTGGGCCATCCGGATTGCCTCAGAAAAATCTCGCGCAGCCAAGCTCCAGGCGAGCAATGACGCTGGAAAAGCTCAGAAGGCACAACAGACTGAATGAGTTGGTTTGGATTATAGATAGACAATACAATTTTTGGAGAAGCAATACCTGAATAAATACTATTATTTGTCGATCTTGAGTTTCTTAGAGACTGAGCACTGATGGTCATGTGACTCGAGTCGACGTATTTTTGTACAATTCTTCTTCAGTTTCTCCCACTCTTCCTGAAGGTGAGCTTTGAGCATAGGCATGTTATTTTTTCCTACGTCGCAGTAGAAGCAGCTCAGAGGTTTTTTGAGCAGAAATTCATACTCAGTCGGCGAAAGTTTTGACATCTAAAGACATATCATCATAATCAGTATATGGACATGGCATTGGGCGCACTTCAGCCTCGAACCAAGACAAAACTTGATCTACATGCAGAAAAAATCCATGTTTGGGATGGAATGAGTTGTAATGCTTCTTTGTTTTCATTTTTTCTGAACACAGATCTGCGGACAGAACATGAAGATGGATATGTCTAGCACCTGTTGAGGATTACAAACAAAACAAAATTGGAAAGGCTCACTCCATCGAAGGGACCCCATGAAAACCAATCCAAATATCCCAAACGAAGCCATACCGCTTCTCCATTTCTCTTTCTATTTCTGTTTTGACGTGCAAGGCATCCTCTCTGAGTGAAAGGATAAGTTCCTTTGCTTGATCTTTACTGATACGTTCTGAAACAAGAAGCGTGCGAAGACTTGAAAGGTCAGTCACCGAAGGAGATAAAGCTAGCGTTCTCTCAGGTACAACAAGTCTTGGGTTTCGGTCTAAAATTCTGTTTGAGGAATTTTTGGATGACATCGGTGCAGATGGCAATGTTGCAATGCGGGGTAGAACAAGGAAGTGAAATATAGACTTGGGATAAGCGTCGAAGATAGTCATGGTTTTCTCTGTGTGAGAGAACAATACTGACAACGGTAGTTCAGTGGGATTCATGGACGCATAGGAACGCAGAACCGTCAAATTTGCCATTTGTTAGATGAGAGCTCAGGTTAAAGGGATTGGAAAGGGATTGGATCTCCTTTCAAGTCACGAGACGTTACTTTTGGAGGTAGTCCACGTACTCCACGTTGGGAATTTCACCCAATGCATCTTTCTTTATTACGTTGACCTGACGTTACAGAAATCGGATCGGACCAACACGAGATATAACACGATATAAATCAGATCTTGAAATGGACTAACCGATTGCATCAGCGGATCACTCTGTTGTCTACTTGGATGATGTAGAACGCAAGACTAGCGGATCATTTCCCTTTCTATCTTGTAATTTTTCCACTTTACCCACATCTGGATGACCGACAAAGAATTGTCTAGATGCACATGTACCTAGTTACTTGTGTGTATTTTTTCCTCAGTCGTCTACCTAACTCGGTGTTTCCTGAATTGATACTGTTGATACTGTTGACGTTAGACACCAGATTTCAAGATCTGTCATTTTTTAGTCCTGCTAACCACATGCCCGATACTACCACAGTTACAACTGCTATGACGAGGTTAAAAAAATGTCATTTACTGCAGGAGTCTTTTCGGTTGTTAATCTGTAAGAGAAAGGCACTGCTGACTAGAAGAAAGGGACAGGAGGGCCCATCAGTATTATCAATATTTCTATCCCCAAATCAATGGTGGTATAATCACTATCTACAAGACTCACAATTATCTTGTTTCATTACGCGCACCCGTTCTTCCAAGACTTCTGGTCGTGTAGTTGCTCTGATGCTCGACGCAAGGTTTAATCTCATCGTAAGCCGACGTACGACGTTACAACGTTACTTTCAGCTTTCTATGTAATTCTATATTTGGCAGTGCGGCGGTACAGAAGATACAATTCAGTAACGATCGAGGCTTTAAAATTCACTGCAAAGGCGTGGCTACGCGGACCAATATATGGAATACAGTCATGTACCGGTTGGCCAGCATGAACTAAAGACAGAATACATTACACTCCACTCACAAGGAGTTTTCTCAAATCATCCGATAATTTCATTGGGCCTACTTCCGTCTGCTTCTTTTGAGGAGTAGTACAAGTCGAGGACGTTGCCGAATTTCGATGACGAAGTTCATGCATTCGTGATAACGTATTCACTTCTTCTGCCTTTCGCTTATCGATGTCGGCTACGAGTTGATCAAAAGAGAGGAAAAGAACTTCGGCTTGGGCAAGGGTAGTCTGAAGTTCAATCGTCATGCTGAGTTCATTACAATACTAGACCTGCGTTTAGACACCCAAATCTTCATGTTTCACAAGAGCTGCTGACCTTTAGAATTTCATCAAACTAATAAAGGTACAGTGAGTGGACGAAGGACGGGATATAGGAGACATACCTCTACTAGATATCGGAGGATTACGTCCCTATGCGACTCCAAGATGGCGAGAGCAACAAAGAGTACGAATTCAGTACTGTAGTAGTCCGTCCATAAAAGCTCCCATAACCCCAACACCTCATCAAACGAAAATTCGCGCTTGAAAGCAATGAGGACCCAGCTACGATCTGGTTTCGGTCACTCCATAACTCAACATAGAGCACGGAGAGCATACCGGAAGCAAAAAAATAAATTCAGACTATCGGTTTTATCTGTGACGATAACATGTTTAAGTGGGCTCCAACATAGACATGACCAACAAGGAATTACCAAAGTGCTTGAAGAGTTCTGGATCCATCACCTCAATCAACCCTTGTAAAGTCGATAACTGTTTCTTCATCCCGCTTTGGTCCCGCATGAAATTCTTTTTCTATCCGACATCATCTTGTATCTATAATTGGTGCAATATATACTCACCATCCTTTCCATGAATTGTACAAAACACCAAAATGTCATTCCCTCATCTGCATTCATGACCACGTAAAGCGGTGCACAAAGGTCCGACATACCCTGTACGTAGCCTATCCAACAGTAAATATATAATCATGAAAAAGAGACGAGACTAAACACACCTAGGTCCTTCTCGTAGAAATTATATGTAAGCAGGATAACACCCAGTCGTTCAATATGCTCGTTGGTGGGTGATTGGGCACCAAAGTCATCTAGATTGGGTGAAATAATCGAGTGATCATGCAGGTCTTTCTTTCCTTGTTCAACTGAAGTTCCAGCAAAGCGAGGATGCGTTCGGTCCGTTCTTCGGCAATCCACATCAATACGATGGCGCTCCTCGATCGTGTCCTGTCTATCGAACACTTCAGGAACACCGCACCACGTATTCTTGATCTCTTGATACTGTTGCCTATTTAAATTATCAATGAAAGACCTGGGAAAATTGAGGTAAGTATGCAGACGTTTTCCTCTGCCAAACCTGCTCTCTCTCTCCTGCGTTTGATTCCCAATCAAAAACACCAAGCAAAAATGGCCAAATTTTCTTTCTCAATTCGTTCTCTCCACTGATACCTCTCCTAAACACTTCTCCTTTAAATTCTTCAATCGTAATCAGCGGTTCCCCCTCCTGACCAAACCACTCCATCCATTCCCTCTCGGTCACAGGCTTTTCTGGAGTTCTAGAGCTCTTCGGAGTCGGCAAATTTGCAGTCGTGTGCAACAATTCAAATATCCCAAGCGATGAATCTTCTTGTTCGTTATCCGCATATACTGAACGCAAAGCTTGTGCTTCACGTCTTCTGGCTCTTTCACCTTCCTCAGCGACAATCCTGGCCCACCGCGCTAGGTATACCCTTGCACTCTCGAATTCGCCGACACCACCCTTCTCAACCCAAGAGCCCCATTCCCACTCTCCTGGGGCACTGACGAGGCTTTGCACAGGTTCTGGTAAGTGTGGAACAATAGGCTTAGCCAGAGGATGCGAAAGGATGTTTTGTGCTGCATGACGAGTGGCTCGTGTGATGTTGGAAAAGCTCTGTATCAAAGCTGTTCGTGCCTGAGAAGAACTTGCCGTAGGACTGTACGGAGGTGCTGAACCTAATGACCGGTGTAAAACGGAAGACTGAGACGAACTTAGCCCATGGTTGGTATTTCCTGAAGATAATATCGGTCTAGGTCTTCTATGCACCGGTACAGGAGAATGAGAATTTGCAAAAGATGACTGAGCGAGAATGTCATCGACGGCATCGTCGTCAAAAAGCTGAGTTGTATGTGTCTCAAGATCCATCCTGGAAGGGTCTACAAGGAACAGGGTAGGTTGGAGGGTAGAACGGAGAATATGGGCATATTGACGTAAACGAGACAAGAGATCTTCACCACCCCAAGAGTTGATAGGCCTCGACTGATGTGATTGCCCTGGAAGGGGTGGGGGTGGATAAGTCGTCGTTCCAGGGTAGGATTCAATAGATGTAGAAACAGAAGTAGATGGAATAGAGATGGGATGACTACGAGAGGTAGTGGCGATTGGGGAATAGAGGGTAAAAGATCTGGATTCATCATCGTGAAAATGGAGGGTGGGGAGAGTATCTCCGTTTATGAGGTTGATCCCAATGGAACCATCTTGGCGGTTGTCAGCGGTGAAGAGAGAATGATACGAAAAAATGCATACACCATGAAGAAAGCGAAGGGGGTTGAACAATGAGAGAATAGATTGACGTCAGGGGGACTGAGAATGCATACGATTCTGGGCATTGTTTCGGAAGATCGACAAGAACGATGTCTGTTACTTTGAATGAGTCTGTCTGTTATGACCGAGGAACTGAAGCGTTTCTTGCCCACCATCGTCTTCATGATCCTCCAATGCCTTCTCTTCAATTTTCACAAATTTGTCCCACTCTGTCCTTCCTTTTTCATTCAATAGCGATTCTGGGATCCACGCAAGAAGATACTTCGGATTCTGAGCCTCCTAAGTTCCCGTCAGCTTGGGGTCGCATATGATACTAAAGATCACATACCCGTTTCACAAGGGCAACAAATCCAGGAATGTTATCTCTTGCATACGCGGTGGGGTTCACATAAACCTTTGACTTGCTATAAACCAGTCGGTATTTATCTTCCCCACACGAGTCTTCCGGATCATGCAATGATGAGGACGATCCAATATCCTCAGGACGGATTATTTCAACCATAGAGTCAATCTTGACAGTTCCATTACCAATGACAGAGTATGTCAATACAGAAAAGGGCTTACAGAAACAGAAAGAAGATCGCACTCTTGAGAAGTGGAAGATTGACAGATAGCCACCATCCCAAATGAATATATATTTATGTTTCAGAACCTGTTCATATCGGTGTCATGCCACGTGACTCTGACGATCAAAAACTCAAATGCCCCATCGTCACCCGGAAAAGTAATACAAAGTACCAAATCGTGTTAAAAAAAGTCTACTTTTGGTATGACCAGACGTTGCGGAGCACTGTTGGCTTGGGATTCAACTGAAGCATCTGGATATGAGAGGTCATTTTACGCACGTCCATTTTCAGTAGCGAGTTTGTTCAGCGAATCGTCACTCTCGCCCTGCGACCTGACCTGGCCACAGATAGCGAACGTTGTCGAGGTGGAGAGAGCCCGGCCGGAGGAATCAACATCAGCAATACTGATTTGGACAGAGGCGTGGTCCTTGGAGGTGATTAATCGATCTATTAGTGAATCATCAGATAGAGTCGAAATCGGGGGGGTCAAGTTGAAAGGCCTAGAGTGTACGCACTGGTGGCGGCACATTTGCGAGGAACATAGAGATCAACGAGGATGCCCTGCACATGGTGAGTGTTCTTAGGTCATACAGTGGAACAGTCGGACATACTTGGTCGTTTTCCATTTCAACGTTCAGGGATTGGTTCAGGGATTAGTTCAGGAATTGCCCGCGAATGTTGGTAAGAAAGAGAGCGAAATAAATTCGTGAGAAGATGGCATCAATAACTATACAGCCGTAGATCTGAGATGTCATATAAGTCACATGTACAGAGTCTTGATATTGCATCATAAAAATGAATCGTCCCAATTTTCAAGTGCAAGGGCCAGCTATTGCTTCGAAGTTTTCTCAGTAGAGCTAACCAACACAACGCTGTTCAGGACTCATTGTTGGACATATTTGTTAATATAGCTACTACTATCGATACAACTTGCAGTAATTTTCACAAAATGCGAAGATACGCGTACTTCGAAACAGAGCTATTCTGCCGTCAGAATTTACTTGAGGACCGAATCACTAACAATCTGACACCATGCAAGAATTGATGACTCAACCAACGATAGCAACAATCACTTGAATTATCTAACATGCGCTATAATACAAATTTTGTAGCAAAAAGTCCAGATAGACATGCAGACATGCGGGAGAAGGTGCGAGGATGAGTGGAAAGCAAAAAGCGAATCAGATACCCCCTCAATCAACCTCCTCAACACTGGGACCTTCCTCGCCACCAGCACCAGGGAAACCGCCAGGAGCGCCGGCACCAGGGAAACCACCAGCGCCAGGGAAACCACCAGCACCAGCACCAGGGAAACCACCAGGAGCACCACCAGGAGCACCACC
>Ga0153986_1000071_pt1 | contig 29817 bp, 29 predicted proteins | sample TSGA070MetaG_FD_104724 | JGI IMG/M metagenome (GOLD analysis project Ga0153986, IMG submission 104724) | Attine ant fungus gardens microbial communities from Georgia, USA - TSGA070 MetaG | ecosystem: Host-associated > Fungi > Mycelium > Unclassified | place: USA: Georgia, Alexander Wildlife... | reverse complement strand
TACGGCTGAGACAGGTTGTGGTGTTGTACAATAGGCATGCTGCATAGAACCAAGCCTCCCACGGAAAAAACAAGGGAAGGTATTAGTTCAACAAAGGGTATGAGGAATAGGGTCAGGATGGGAAGACCACTCTGGAAGACCCAAGTCCCATGCTGATTGATCAACTCCGACGGTTTTAGGAGCTCTCGACCAAAAACAATGTTCGTTTTCCAAGATAGGAAAGTCCTGACGCAGGTCACGCGTGATGGATCGGGTTGTTCCGATTTTTCTTTCTGAACACTGGCTGAGATGGATTAAAAATTGGACGATGTTGTAACATATCTTGTAACATACCGAGGGGGAGGGGAGGGGAGAGGGGGTTGAAGTGATCAAATTCAAGATTCAGGGCGAGTGACTCGGACTCACTACCGAATTTGATCTCCGGGCTCGACCGTAATCGGCACCCAACAGTCCAATTTGCAGGCACTTAAATTTCATTCATCTTCTCAAAAGGTTAGTCTTGTCTTCTTATTAAAGGACGACATTCTGGTCCAGGCGTGAAAAATAGCAGCACCTGTAATATGAACACGATTGAAAGATCTGCACTCACCTTGTAGATCGGAGCCCTAAAATTGACGTTCCAGGCGTTGAGTCAAAAAAAAGAAATCAGGTAACTATCAAACTGATAGCCTCCATAATCACATTTGTGCACAGACGTTTGGTTGAAATACAATGTCAAAAGCACTGGGCATAAAAATAGCACTGGAGGACTGGTAAGTTTATCAGATCATACTGGACTAGCTCTGCAAGATAGAGATTTGAATTCTAGAAAAGAGGAAACCTGTTGGGCGATGATGGTTTGAATGACAAAAAAGTTTTTGTATCATTGTCTTGATCAAAGCATCTATCGGCTTTGATTGGTTCTCACGCACAACACCCCTTTGCGTCATCTGTGGTACTTATAGTCACACCAGATATAATGGCCCATCCAGTCAGAGGAATTTTGTGAATTACTGGGATATTTGAGAGACTGAACCAACAAAGGGGTATCTTTTTGGTGAATCTCATCTTTCCATGTACTCTCCAGAATGACCAAGAGAACCCTTGGATGGACTCTAATGAATCCTCACACAGACTTTTCTTTGCTCTAGAATCAATCACTGCGGACACCACAATTTGAAAAAAAAAAACAAAAAAAATCACTCTATTTCTATCAAACTGACAATATTTTTTTCAAAAAAATAGTCTCCGCAACCTACATGGGCAGCTCGTCAGATAAATATATATATCATAGCATCCGTCTTAAATCCGTTCATACTTGCAAATATAAGCTCGCGCATTCAAAACTTCGTCCAGCGATGCCACTCGCACCTTAGTATCAGAAATATATGCCCATTGTCTTGTTGTCGTTCTTTTCTCCCCCGCTGAGAAAGGGCGTTTCTCGTTCTTCAAGTCTGTATTTTCATCAGAACCTCCTTTCTCCTCCAACGTCCTCGCCTCCGCATTATTAACCTTGACTCCACAATCACCATGGACACCCATCAGTGGTGGTCTGTCGGGTAAAGCGACGTAGGAGACATAATGTCCACCTAGCTAGATTCATGTATGAAACTATGGCAATTCTTACACGTTGGACCAAAAACTCACCATGTCTCCAATATGTACCACAACAGCGTAAAGTCGATACAAACACCTTCCGCCCTCATCCCTTGTCCCATTCCGTCTACACGATTGACTCTCTTTGTCCGAACCTTCCTCTCTCACTGGCTCCAGGAACGGACTCAAGTCCAAACATTCAGGAAACGACACAAACTCTTCCAATTTCCTAATTCCACTACGTCCAATCCCTCCATACCCACCAAATCCGCCGTTCGAGGCAACATCTCGACTTGCGCGTGAGCTACTCTGGTTAGCAGAAAATCCCGAAGCGAGTCTCCCTGCGAATGACGACAGTGGTGACGAACTCGACGGATTCAACTGTTGAAATCGTTTGAGATGAACCACAAGGACCGGAGGGGGGATCGAAATAAGATATCGTTTATACGCCGGTCGGAGAATCCTCTCTTGCTTCTTTTTAACCTTGGTGGATGTTTTCGGTAATAACGGCTGTGTCGGAGACATAGTTGAAGGCGCCGTCTCTGTCACAGCGCCATAAGTGGGCGGGGTTAATGAGGGATAATCTCCGTATCCCAATCCAGGTGGAGCAAAGGGACTAATAAACTGAGCTTCCCGGCCTATTTGCAATGCACTTTCCATAACACTCCCCTCTCTACTGTCACTTTCCTCTGAAGGTGTTGCACTCCGACTCGGACTTGCAGGAGTATCTGTACTTCCATCACTCTCTATACTCATCTTTCGTATCCCGTTTGGGCACGATCTACCTGGCATCCTCGTTGGAACAGCCAACGACATCCCCTGCGAACTGAGCACATTCTTCGCCTCATGATCTATTTCCATTGTCGAACCTTCCATGCTAGAATTGCAATTGACACCAGACTGGGAAGGTATAGACACTGGAGTTTGTATACTGTTGTTATCGTCTACCTCACGATCATCATCGCCAGTGTTATCACCAGAAATACTGTCATTAGGTAGAATATCAACAAGTGTCGTTGAGATGCGTGGAATAGGAAGACCACCGGGTGTTGATCCAGAAAGCTCATGTACCTCGAGGGTATGCAACTTGTCCTCGGGAGGTGGTGCTATTGCATACGTCAAAGGCGCTTGAGGCGTCTTAACATCAGGTGTAGGGACATTTCCGTCCGATGTAAGCATCGCACTATTAGGTACAGGCGTAGATGTCACCACTGACTGCGCAATGGGTGATTGACCCTGGCTTGCCCTGATTGTCAAGTGAGGTGAGGTATCAGTCTCCTCCGCATCTGGCCGCCCGCCGGACTCAGCCGAGGCGAATGTCGCATGAGATGACTGGGACGATCGAGAATCAAAGGACTGCAGTGGAGGTGCGGAAAGCTTATCCTTTGCCTTCATGACATAGTCTGACACAGGCGTTTTCTCTTCGTCATCTTCATCGCCACTATCTTCTCCATTCCTCATCTCTTTCACATATCCATTCTGTATTTTCCAACACCTTCTGCATCCAACCATATTCTCTCCATTCAACTCCTCCACAGCCGTAAACCTCCTCAAACACTCCTCCAACCCACTAAACTGGCTCGCACTAGCCAGCGGTAGCGGTTTTCTAATGTTTGCATTCATAGACGAAGTGCTATGGTCGTCCTGAATCTGCGATCGACTGTTCGATCCTGGAAGATGTAAGTGCGTGGAGGTTTTCAGTTTTGTCAATGGATTTGTCCTGCTGCCGTTCTCAACATCTGTCCCCGCTCCCGCTCCATCTGTCCCTTTCTCCTCGCCGTCAGATCCGCTCATGGTATGCGAAGGTACAGGGAGAGGAGTCACATCAGCTAGGATCTTCCTCAAATATGTCTGTTCCTGTCTCTTTTGTTCAAGTACTCCAGGACTCTTGGAACCTTGCATCCTGCTATTTTTTGGTATTTGTGCCTGTACATGCATGTTGATGTGTGACTGGATAGATTGGTGTGGTACGCTGAGCGGGGGATTGTTCGGGGATTGACCTGAGAGTGATTGCGAAGTCGTAGGAATCGCTAATGTTGGTTGCGATTGTGATCGCAGCGATTCATTGGGAGCCATCAAAATCGATGAAGGCGGCAGAGAAAGAATTCCCGGGGAGGAGACAGACGTTGCGATCGCCAACGAAGGTGATACGTAGTTCGTCTTGTTTGGTGGGTCGTCAGGAAAACTGAACAAGGTGTCAGACATCGAAATGACGGGAGACGATGACTTGGATTTGAGGGGCAATGCACTCAAACGATGTTCCGCTGAGCGCTTCTTATCTTTGTTGACCCCTGCATCTTTTACCTTTTCTTCCTCTTTTCCTCTTCCCTTCCTTCCCTTCCCCCTGTTCCCCTCCTTGTCCCGTAAACCAAGTCTGACAGTTGAACTAATCCTTCGACTAAGCTTCGTCCAACTGTCATCATCCTGCTTTTTCTTGTCCTTCCCGTCTGTCATCTTCTCCTTGTCATGATCCCTGATAGGCTTTTCCTCCACAGCAAACTCAACACGAGAAGAAATGGAGAGGCTGTTGACGGCCGCTTTAGAGTCGTCGCTCTCTGTTCCTTTGGTCTCCAACGGGCTCGTTCGTAGGCGCTCAGGATTCAAAGTACCCAAAACCTCGTTCGCAGGAGCAGAGAGGTTGTCAGGATTGGGGACTGCATGAGAAGTAGATTCATCGCCAGTGGGAGGATCAAAAATGAGACTTGAGAAATCACCGTCAGCTGCAGGGATCGACAGATCAGAAAGCAGATATTCCATACTCCGTCGGCGAGATTCGAGATGAGGTGACAACTTCTCGGGAATTTGGGCACCTTCTCGTTCTCTCGGGGAAGGCGGCATAGAAGATGGTTGGTGAATTGCAAATGCATCTCCCACTTTGCTACAGAGACCACCATCTGAGTTCGATATTTCATTGAGAGTTATGGCCTCGCCCTCGTCTTTTGGTCCACTGCTACCGATGACATTTTCATCTGGGCTTGTTTGGGCGCTTGAGCCTGTGGCCATTGTCGTACTCGAACTCGTAACAGCCATTGAAGTACCCGGGAATGCAGTCAGCTTCTTGGCAAATTTTTTGAATCGATCGCGTCTACGCAAATGGTTCACTTCCGGTTTCAGTGATAAAGAGATATCGTGAAAGTCTTCATATGTTTGGGAGACATGTTTACATTCTTGGCAGACCAAAATACTGGTCAGTTTCCCACAAAAGACCATGTCAGGCAACGAAATTAGGGTATCGGCTTCAGATAAAGGCTCGGTTGAGGTTTGGATTGATTGGGTTGAATGGCTGGCGGGAAATTGGGTTGTCGAGGATGGGGTCAAGTATGAGGATCGTCGACGCTTCTTGGGTTTAGGTAGTTGCGGTTGTCGCTGCTTGATAATCTATCGTTACGACATCAGCCAAGTTAAGCGGAGGTAATCAGCGCCTTACATCTTGCTCCTCCATTCTCATAGCATCAAGCAGGATACGCAGAAACTCATGAGCATCCTGCTGAGAGAAATCTAGATATTGATCATACTTCTGCCCAACAGCAGCCAAAAGTTCTCTTCCAGCCAAGGCATCAAAGCTCCGGTCATCTACAGTGAAGCAGGCAACTTACTTCGGGCTGAGGCTTTCCCGCTTCCTTTCAGACTGAGTGCGCCATGCTCTGTGCAAAATCTCCACAAATCTGTCACCGATAGGCATATCCACCCAATCGTTTTCGTACAAACCACCATAACCATGGCCATTCGTGAGTTGCGGAGACCGCCGAGACAGGAGCAGGGTGTTGGAATGTTCTTCAGAGACATCATTGAATTGGACAAGATCTACGAGTAGACGGGTTGCTATAAGCTTTCAACAAGACATTATAATTAGTTTTCAAGGAACCAGTCAGTTTAGCCTGTAGACGGGGAAGGTGGTAGACGTACGCCTTGCAGCACCGAGTTCATGAAGCAGGTATTTCCATGGTTGACGAGTCCAGGCGGAAGGTAGGCCTCTTGTTCCTGCCTACGAGCCCAATATGTTTCTCGAGGCGTAAGCACTTTTTGTTTGGGCATCGCGGTGGTGAAGGGACCAGTCAAACACTGGATTCAATCAATCACTTGACATTCCACGCCACGTCTGTCATATCAAACAATGTGCGTGATGCGTTCAATGCGATAGATTATAATTGTACAATTAGTGTTGCTACTGACTCTCAGAAAGAAACAAGCCCAGTATTAGAAAATAAGGAAACTGATCATTTCAAAAATCCAATGAATGGATCAGATATCAAAGCTCTTCCTCGTCACCGAATGGATCCCAATCAGGCGGCTCTTTTGTCTCTACCCCCATTCCTGGAATTTTGCCCTTCTCTCCATCCTGTGCCAATTCATCGTTCTCAACTTCATCATATCGACAAGCCCATTCCCCTTTCTTGATCTTCCCCATCCGTTCTTCGATCTTCTTCATCCGCTTTCGTATTGGACGAGCTTTAACGGGGGAGGGGGTCAATGCAGGAAGTGAAAGTATAACATATCCCTTCTTGTCCTCTAGACGAGAGGGCGACACGATAAGAACAGGCACACAAGATGAGGGACGAGGAGGAGAGGAAGTGGCAAGTGTAGGACCTGGGGATGAATATATGGAGGATGAATGTGTGAGATCTGGCGTTGAAGGGAAAAGGAGCGTATTCCTTTGGCTGACATATTCAAAGGCTGAAGGATCACGGGGAGAAGAGGGTGAAGATACAGGCAGCGGAGAGCCCATATATCGAGCAAGGAATTTGGCAAAGCTGTCTGATGCGCCATTCCAGTAGTCAACATCAAGCTCGAGATCGATATCTTCCATATTATCATCATCATCATCCTCAGTCTCTGATCCCACTAGATCACTCTCTTCGAAAAAATTGCGATCCTCGGTAGTCTTCTCATGATCCTCGTCCGTATCCTCATCAGTTGCATATTTTGATGACGGCTTGCATTTGTAGGCAGGAGATTTTACGGGGATGGAGAAAACGGGTCTAGGGAGAGGGGGTGGAGATAGCCAGACACGACCTTGAGCCGAGAGAACATGAGGAGTTTCCGAGATGCCCCGACGTCTTGAATCCAGAACGTGATCGATACTAATGTGAATTTGGGTCACAGATGAATGGTGCTGTAGATTGAATAGGTCAGGGCTTTGGGCGGTGTGAGGAACGAAAGGATAATCACGTAAAGAATAGCGCGCTCCTTGTCAGGGCCCTTGGGCCAAACATGTGCGAGGGTAAAATCCTCCTCGTCCTTCCAGTCCCATCCTCCTTCATCCTCGTCATCGCAAGCCTCTGATTGACCATCGCGTTTCTGGCCATCCTCATCCACATCGGAGAACAGCTCATCCTCCTCTTCATCGTCACTGGATGAGTACTTTCGCCAGCGATATGGGTCCTGAGTGTTTGAGATTTTGGCCCATGTTTGACCAGATTTCAGCTGGCCAGGTTTATACATGTAACTGTATGTTTTAGCATCCTTCTTAACCTCAAATAGATGTGTATCGGTTGTGCTCTGTCTCGGTTGCCCACAGAAAAGCCAGGCAATTAAGCATCGCAGATGGGTAAAGGTGTAGTTGAGAGGGACACGGACAATGCGGTGCACACCACGGTAAAGAGCGCCAGAAAGGCCTAGCCGGACAAATTGAAAACGAAGATAGATATGTTTGCGCCATGAGGTGGGTGGGGGGAGCATCCGAGTGGTATACTTTCCCCATTTTCTGCCAAAGGGGTTGCGTGGTGAATCCAAAGGACGAGGAGGCAGCTTAGAATCTACAGCCGGGATAGAGGCAGAGCACTGTCGCCGCTTTCGCGCGCGATCGTCAGGCAGCGAAGAGTCGTGAGCACGCTTCAGAGACATAACACCGTCAAGTTTTTTTTATCTCGCGCACTTGTGTATATAAACGAAATCACGTGCTCTGATGCCATCGTCGCGTGTCACGGGACTCAATCGGAATTTATTTATTCATTACAAAGAATATCTGCCATCAAGCACATAATCACAAATTTCCGGGGCGATGGACCGTCCGGTGATTCGCTTGGAACACCCACCTACGTTCCAAGGTCAGAAACCAGGCAAGAGTGCAAATCAGCGAGACCCACCGGTCCTTCCAATTCCTAAAATAAGTGTCGGAAAGAATTTGCTTTGACAAACGTGCGCCTTGACCAGTGCTCGACACCGTGGTCATGCTTCCTGCCACATCGGTACTTTCTGATGATGACGTAATATTTGCGATCAAAAACCCATTGCTTTCCTCTGCCACCGCCGGGGGTGGTAATGCCATCAACAGTTCCGTGAAATTGACGTCCATCCCTTGTGCAACCGCATAGTCCTGAGCGTACTGCACTGCCTGTTGCGCTTTCTCGCAGCCATAAGCACACTCGCTTCGACGCATCTCGCAAAATATCCTGACTTCGGATGACAATCTTTCTTGACACGTCAGGAGCGCCTTGTAGAGTTGTTGCTCCGCGCAGAAGCTGTTCCGCATGTAGAGGACCCGGACAAACTCGCTTCTTAGGGCTGATCTCGAGTCCGTTATCTGTTTAGGCATTCAGCAGCCGACCATTCAGCACCACGAACAGGTGAACCTACCAACTCATTTCCTTCTGGATGTGGTAGACTACTCATGCTTGCGACTGTGTTTAACCCCGGTCGCAAGGCTCCAGCAAGACCCAGCTGCTTGCTGCATATATCAATAACACGTCTGTCTGGCCTCAACTCCCTCCGAGCAGTTCTCGCCAAATACTCCGACTTCCACGTCCCATAACTGCGCCTCTCGCTCGCTCGCTCGTAGTTGTACGTCGGTACCTCAAGTATTCCAATGCTGGGTGGCTGCTCTGCAACAATCTCTTGAATGACCGATTGCAGAGGGTCGAGAAGGACGGGTGAGGTGTGAACATCCTCCAGCCACTGGTTGACTTTGACCAGTTGATTGGAGGAAAGGAACTTGGTCATGAGAAGAGGAGAGGAGAGAAGAAGATTGCAGAACGCAAAAAAAGAGAATTCCAAAGTTTATAGGAAAGAACGACAGAATATCGCACACACAACACTGGGGAAATTGAATGAGAGAACGAAGAGGTTGTAATGTGCGCAGAGATGAATACAGAAGGCTCTTGTAAATCATAAACTGTGACTCTTTAATATATGAGGTAGCTGTCAGTATGTCCCTTACGCTAAACTGGAAACGGCGTCCCAGTGAACTAGATTTATCGAAGCAGCATTCAGGGTAGATCTTCGGCAGTTGGGTTCCGTCACTTTCCCCTTTAGAGTTTTACATTTATAGTCCGTTTTGTAGTACTTGCTGAAACAAAGGATCTGTAGTACTTGATCCTGTATTGGCGGGGTTGTAACGGATCTGGAGGCGACAAGTCCAGTGAAGACTGACTCGCTCTAGCAATCGTACTCCCAGTTTTCAATACAGCTGCCCCCGTCATACTAGAACGCGCTAGAATATAAGGTACACATGCGCCCATAAACGGCTTGTTCTCAATGGTGCGAATTTTGATATTCTTAAACACATCATCCCCACAAATGCGGAGTCGAAGGATCATGTTGTAACAGTACCCACGAGCTTCACGGATATGCATTTTCAGCAGGTATGGACTGTCATCATAGACATCGACTTCCTAATTGAATACAAAAGAACTCAACAGTAGTGTCCGGACTTCTCCATTGATGATCAAAAGAAAAAGACCCGAATTGCATTTTCTCGAAAAAGAAAAAAAAAGAAGTTCGTGCCAGATAGTGAATTCGATATGCACACCAATTTCCTTTTCTGCAACATCAATCGTCGTTGCTTCTTATCACTAACGATGCCAAGGTAACCTCTGTGAATTCAAGAGGTCGAGACCTGAATGTAAATTGGCGTATTCTTGAGAGAGAGAGTGTGTGTGTGTCAATAGTTTCCCGTACCCTGGTAACGTCCTGTCGTGAACAAAGATCCTAAATGACTACTTACGAAAGACGAAGTCTACACGCGATGATAAGCGTATTGGATACGAGAACAGGGGTTCTGGTCGACCTTGAAGCCACCATCGTCGAAAAGGAAATTCTCTGTACCCGACAACCATGGCATTAGACACAACCAGACCATCACCCCTTACACTTGATGAGAAACCAGTGAATTTCTACTATGCCTTTTTTTCACGATCTGAATCCGAAAACGTCGCAGCTTCTCAAATATCCAACCAAGAATCTGGGTGACTATTCGTTCTATCCGCTACCCTTCAATGGCTAAGATGTCAAACGGAGTCTAAAACCAAGCGGAAATGACCACAGAAAAGAACGAGGAGTTTCTTAGCCTTCCTTGGCTTAGATGAGACGGCATACTATGATTCATTCAAATGATTCATGCGTACCTTAACTGAATGTACTAGAACGTGCAAACTTCATTACCAAAAAAATCATAAAAGGGCTTTGCCGTTGAAGAGAGGGTTGATGTCAATTCCCAAGACAGAAATAGAAGTCACGAGTTTTACAGCCGGTTGTGTTTCCGGGCGTGCTCTTTTTTAACCCTTGTGATAATACTATCAATGAAATCCCTTGTGCCGTCGAACGTTTCAGTGCTCAGGCTGCAAACAAAGGAGAGTATAAGCCGTGATAGTGGTTGGTCCTGACTTTTCACACAGAAGAACGACATGATTCGGTGCACCGAACTCGTTGAATATTCTCGGACTCAGCCTCTTTAGGTTGCTGTAGATGGCATAGTGTTTTTTTTCGATATTTTGTAGTAGTGATTCAAGGGTCTCCAGATAGCTCGGAGATAGTCATCATTTTACGGATGAAAACCAATTTTGTGGTTGCAGTGCTGAATTAACTGGGAAGGAATGAAATACTCCTCGAATGTCGGGATTACCCAGTGATTACCCAGTTAGACGAAGGCACCATAGCATTAGAAACAGGAAGTGTTCCAGTATACTTGAGATTTTGATGGCATCATCAGGTGGAGATCGTCCAGTTCCTGGCCCATTCTTTCATTTTTTACCCTGAAAAAAGCCTACAGCTCTCTAGTGAATATATCTTTCTTCATCTTTCTTCATCTTTCATCATCAAGACAAGACTGACATGTTACGGGTATGTCACATTTGTATGTCACACTTCGATGGAGGAACGGATCATACACCTGGTGATTTAAATGGAACACCACTGTGCATATATTTGCACGCCTGCGAGTTCGACATCCTTCAGGGATTCAGTACTGAGATGAAAGCAATTGAAATGCTTCCTCATCGCATACAGATCCACCGTGTTGCGCACATTTAATTGCAGACGCTTGCGATGTTTGCAAGAGGTTACTGATCCCAACCACTGACAAGAATCATGCAAACTGGATCAAACTGTATTTTGCATTTCATAAGGCTTGCCAAGGTCACCTTCGCCTCAACTCTACGATCTTGCTAGTCCGGAGAGACGCGACTACAAAGATAAGACCCTAGATGAACTCTCTTCTCTCAGAATATGAGTCAATAATTCCAAAGAACATTCGTACTTTCGCTTTGTTGTTTGGCACCGTCCAGAGCCATCAGAACATGTGTATTTCCGACTCAAAAGCTTGTTGCTAACCTATTCATTCCAGAAGGTCGTGTAACGCGAGCGTTTAGAGACCAACGTCTTTGGAGACGCCATGATCACCCTCTCCCATTCTGAATACTTCATTCATAGATTTCTTATTTGTCATCAGACTCCCAAGCTCTTGTACAAGCACATCCTTTCCACTCGCAGACGAGAAAGAAGCGACTTGTCCACTCGACCTTGGAAAAAAAATATCTTACATTTTCGTTCATCTTCTACCACAGCTTCATTCTTGACTTGGCTAATATCATCAACGCTAGCATTAACACATATCCGGGTATGGACTTGGTGCTTGTTCTGACTGAGCACGTCTTGTGCTACCAAGGCAAACACGAGCACCAGTGCCTGTCACACGCCTTCGAGCCAGAAATCTACAATCGAGGCATCGAGAAAGAACATTGTCACCAAGTTCGAGTGCAGCAGAGTTTCTTCTATCTCAATCAAGCCTACCTTTGTGAACGCCAGAAGTTCATACTGTACTTTCACAAATCATTTTTGATGAAAACTAGACCGGAGAATCGCAGTATGGACAGTACAACTCAACTGGACAGAAATAAACCGGAAATCCAAGCCAGGGCTTGGGATCAAGCTTGAGTTAAAGGTTTGAGGTTGAGATACAAGGGCTCTCGAACAGTCTCAGATACTCGATTCTGGGGCAAGACAAAGTTCAGCGTCGAGCAAAATTACTAGAAGGACATAGATTATGACTAATTCGAGTCGCATGGAAATACTAGAAAACATAGTATCATCAATAGGAGTGAAAATTCAAGATGCTACTATGACTTTATGCTGCAAAGTTGGGGAACTGGAAGAAAGATAACGTTGTGTATTAGCAAGAGGTATCAAGTTTTCTCTCTCGATTTCATTTTTGAGTTTCTTCAATGACCTCTAAATCAAGATGGTAAACCAACCCATTTTTGTAAGATAGATATTCACCATGATCTGTCACAATCTTATAGGAAGTTCTCTCTATCCGCGTTGATTTCGTCTCCGCCTATTGAGGTGAAGGTCTTCTCTCGAATGATTTTCAATCGTCTCGTTTAATGTCTGTCTAGGCTGGGAAGGAGAATTTTGGGATAGGTATGAAGATCTCTCTTCCTCAGATGACGGCTTCCAGACCCACGCAGGAACTTCGGCTGGGTTTTCAGGGGAGGCATTACCAGTCCCTTGCACAACTTTCTGTGCAATCCTGCCTTTCTTCATCTTGTGCACAGGTGCAGTGACTTCTTTGCGTACAACCACTTTCCTGATTTCACCAGTCTCTACCAGTTTTGGTAGAATAGTCCTCTTTAGAAACCTAGGGCATAACAAATGAGTGATTAGAATAGATGATGTGGATTCTTGCTCACGATTTGGAGCGTATAGGATGAGAATTATTTGGTGGGACGGGAATCCTTTGAAGTTCGCCAGGTCCCTCATCTAGGCGAGGGTCGCCTCTAAAGCCTTCCGGAGCAGGGACTTCAGAGGCAAGTTTGTAAAGCTCAGTAGTAGAAAGTCCTGGCCCAAAGTCATGGTTCCGGATAATATTACGAATGATGATAAGACCTTCCCGTATGGTGCGAGTTTGAGCTACAGTGCCCTTGCTGAAGATGTTCATAGGATGAAAACGCCTTGCTTACATCAGCACTGATTTTTGACTTGAGCTCAAGAATAGATGGCGGAGCTCAAATCAAAGCCATACTTACAACTTTACTTATCGCAACTTGAACTCCTACCGTTGTCCTTTCAGGTTGCTTTAAGAATAGTTCTCTGTCGTTCTTGTCCCAACGATGCCTCCAAAGTACAAACGTCAGAGTTCAGAAAGCGTGCGATCTGACAACTCATCATGCAGCGAGGCCTATGAAGGATCAGGCAACTCTGAGAATGAAATTGACGACGACGGTTTTCCAACGACCTCACCTGCCAAAGGCCAGGATTCGTCGATCATAGTTCAAACCTCCTTTGACGCGTATTTCACTCACAACGCTTCACGTGCCCAAACTTCTTCCAACATCTTTTCTCATCTTGTTCTTCCTCTATCTGCGGAAGAGTACAACGAAGCTATCACTCGTGCCAAACCCAGACTCAAAAGACCTCAGCCGGCCATTGCTGTACCTGCTATTCGCGACAATCTATTCTCACGATTTCTCCTCGAACTCGAGGAAGGATTTAACATCCTTTGCTATGGCTATGGTTCCAAACGTCAACTTTTGAATCAATTTGCTACAGATATCTGTTCCAAGAAGGGACATGTGATCATTGCTAACGGATTCCAACCTAATTTTACCATCAAAGACCTTCTTGATCAACTGGAGAATATACCAGGTATCTTGGATGTAGACATTTCTTCGTCAGCGCCCGTAAAACGTGCTCACAGAATATCCCAATTTTTTTCTGCATCGTCTCCGAACGTGCAACAGGCACCCCACCTGTTTGTTGTCATTCACAACATCGATTGCCCGACCCTTCGCACACCCCAAGCCAAATCACTCCTCTCAATCCTCGCGCTGACGTCCAGAATTCACATTGTTGCATCAATAGACCATCTTAACGCACCACTCATTTGGTCTTCATCTGAATCTACCACCCGCAAACCCTCATATCAACATCCGCATCCGCAATCAACTTCATCGTCAAAGTCTGCAGAAAGTATGATGGTATCACGCGGCTTCTCCTGGCTCTACCACGACTTGACCACACTCTCATCGTACGATTTCGAATTGAGCCACATTAATCATACTTCGCTCTCATCCGCACACGGTGGTGGACCACGCACGAAGGCTGATTTTGTGTCCGCACTCCTATCTACCTTGAATCCCTCCATATCTCTCCCAGGTGGGGGCACGACCACCATGTCAGAGACAGCCGCCTTACATGTCTTGGCTTCCGTCACGCAAAAAGCTCGGAAGCTATTCATGTTACTGGGAGCAAGGCAATTGGATGCTCTTGAAGAACTTGGTAGCGGTGGTGGCACGAATAGAGCATCAGGAGACCCGCGAGCCACAGCGATAGGTTATGATGTATTGTTCAATATCGCTCGCGGTGAATTTGTAGCGACAAATGATACTGCACTCCGTGCACTCCTGAGTGAATTTCGGGACCATGGACTTATTGTGTCAGCTCAGGGCGCTTCAGGGAGTGGTGGTGAGGTTTTGTGGATCCCATTGAGGAAAGAGCGGTTGGCAAGCGTATTGCAGAATTTACGGGGCCAAGGACAGTGATGGGTAGACCCCAGCGGAGTTGCACGAATCATAGATATTGCGAATGACTCCATGATATAAAAAAACAAAGCCGGTCACTGGAACAGCCCCCATCTTTTGTTCTATCTTTTGTTCTATCTTTTGTTCATCATGGGTCTGGGAACCTTTTTGTTTTAAAGGTTAAAAATGGCAGCGGGAGTTGAGCACGAACTGGGGAGAATCTGTGTGTCGTCTAATTTGAGGCGAACGCGATAGTACTTCGAATGATTCATCACAAGTTCTTTGCGACACACATCGCCTATTGATTGGTCAATCAAACTAGGATTGAAGGGTATGAGCCTTTGGGCGACTATCCAGTCCACTATACATAACTGGATGCAATCAACATTTTGCCGCTAAATCAGAGATAGCGGAACTCGATAAGCCCTCAACTCTTGGCTTCAGTACAAACGAGAACGACTCAAATGTGGACTTGCACTCCGAGGTATCACTGACACGAATAACGATGCTCGTTTGTGATCTCGTAATTATTATTATGACATTCATTATCAGGTCCTAGGATGCATATCGGAGATTCCTGAGTAGTAGATTTGATAAGTGCTGTTAAATAGAAACCCAAGTGGCACTTCAGTCTATAAAGACTAGGCTGTGAAAGATTACCAACTCACAACCCACTGATATTCTTGGACCTTCTCGGACCAAGACTAGTGCAGAATTGGAACTGATCAATCGATTGTCAAAAATGACAGCCTTTCTCTTTCAATTAGAAGTCTAAAAGTAAATTGATCATCCAAAATCATGGAATCTTCACTGGGATTGTGAGAAACCGCACAGATCAGATCAACATCAGTCATCATTTTGTTTGTCCTAGTGTCAGGTGAATGGAGGGCAACCATCTCTCTCCAAATCTAGACTGAGTCTAGAACTCGACTCGACTGAGCCGTTAATATGGTCACTCCGATTTGAATCACTTATTTTTTGCTTGGGTTGATCATCTGAGGGACCAACGTATTAGCAGTAAATTTGCGGCATCTGCCTCGTTGATGTGTTTAGGAATACTCACATACGAACAAATGGAAATGAGTTCAATACACCTGATATGAAGCTGTCACTGGTATGTATGACTTGAAAGGGAAGGAAACAGCTATTTCTATCGTTATGAGCTCAGCCCCTGCCTGTGCGCAGCCTGTGAGCAGCCAGCCGAGTGCGGAGAACAACAACACGCACTTGCTGTGAATCCAAGTGGCTTCTATGCCCTCCAGGCCTTTTTCTGCCATTCCACTAGCACTCACTGCATAGTACGCATCTCCAATTTGTCTGAATGAAACCAGTGCGGTTCCGTGCTTTCGTTTATTCAGGGACAGCACAATGGAGTCGGTGTCTACGCGCCCAAATGGCGAAAGCAAATCCGCGATGGCATTCGGGGTTGTGAGTTCTGGATATTTTTTGAGTGGCCATCTGAGTCGAATCAATGTGTCTAGTCGAGTTCCTACTGAGTTGAACATGCGCCACACAAAAAAGAACTTACCCTGTTCCTTGGCCTGGGCCTGGTCCACCTGTGCTTGCTTCATCTCCCGTAGTCTCCTGCCCTCGGCTTTAATCCGCTCTGTTTCGTTCATCACTCTGACCTCCTCCTCCCTGTCCATCTTGGCCCGCTTCACCGCTGCTCGCTCCCTCTGCTCCAGCTCTTCCACCATGTGTTTCCTCTTTGCATCATATGCTTTGTATCTCTCTTTTTTTGCCTCTTTGACCCGAAGTTTCTGATCCAATGCCAGACGGCGCACTGGGTCAAGCAAGCATTCGTAAGCCTGATTGAGTTCATGAAAGAGTTTCGCCGCCTCGGGATGGTCTGGGTTCTGCAACCATGGGTTCAGTCCTCGGTAGGATAGCCGTGGCAACGTACTCTATCCGGGTGAACTTTGAGCGAAAGCTTTCGATATGCAGTTTTAATTTCCCCTTCTGTTGCGCTTGATCCAAGCTTCAAGAGCTCATACGGATTACTGTCTTCTTCCGTCGACATGGGTCAGCTCCAGATCACCATCAACCAATCAACTCCAAACATCTGATAAAAACTGTCAATCAAACTCGAATCTTCTTCCAGCACCCCACGACAGACTCAAAACCGCGAGGCTCGCCCCATACAGAATTACTTTTTTGTTTTTTCTTGTTCGCGAGCGGGTTAAGGTCTGAGTATTCTAGTCATTTTCAATGATCGGTCCCAGCAGGACTCCGAGTCCAAGTTGACTCGACCGGCGTATCAGAAAATCGCATCTGTCCGTCCCTCTACCCAAAGACCTTATCTCTTGGATAACGAGGGAAAGCCCTTCATTGGCTTGGGATGTCAGAGCTTGGAAGTCGTCGGAATGACTGGGTCCTTTACTTTTCTATGTTGATCGCTGTTGGGAGACTGCGGCGAATCGTGGAGGGTGTGGGGTCCTTTAGCTCACTTCGCTGTGCGCCCGATACTACATGGAGGACAGTTTGTTCGTCCTTTGTAGGGGTGTAACTCGATTCAGACTACTCTCTGTCTGTTGTGGGTCCATCTCCAATTTTTTGCTTTTGGTTATATTCGCATTTGATTGCGAAATTGAGCATGTGACATTTTGCATCTTACCATGTACCATCACTACTATATTCCTCTCAATAAAACCTTTCTGCTCCTTTTGGAGTCATCATCTCCCTTGCTGTCATTCTCCACTCCGCCAGCAAATGCAAGCATAGATCCAGTAATAGTACAAGTGACAGTCAAACCAGCAAATGACAATCTCACTAACGAAATGGCTGCATTTTATTTAAATCAATATGAAATTACTGTTTGTCGGCTCCCCGTATCTCTGACCCTTCACATCAACATGATCTAGAAAGCGATAGAGGTACTTGTCGAAGCACATATATTCACCTCTGCAAGTTATATTGGAGAGGTGATTGATATTGAAGGCGATGGTTATACGCTTTCTTGCAGTGAATTTTCAACTTTATTTGTTTGGGAACTAGATTGTGATGATTTCTGATTCAGGGAAAAAGCCTTGGTCATATGGGAATCGTATATCGATCAGTGCAGGTGATACGGTCATTCGTACCGCCAAGGATAAATGGATTTGTGTACTGCGTTGTATTTGATGCTGACGTTCAGAAATGTTGCATGACGCCTCGATATGGGACAATTTTTTTGACACATGATACATTGAAAATAAGCTCGCATCAAAGGACGCTTGGTAGTCACACAACAATAATGTCGCTTATTTCCTTCTCGGCGAGCGCTTTTCCTTGGCGATGGACACATGGATTTTTGTCGTGCCGAAAATACAAGCTGCCATGACATAGTTGACCTAAAAATGGATGTTCTATCGGTTGACAACTCCAGCGGCGGAGGTATGACTGACACATTCAGTCTCCAGATCAGCTGTTGTTCTGCCCGATGTTCCCATGCTTATCGAGTGCCACGCCTTCCGGACAGAGATAAATACCTTGATTCCCGATATTCGCCATCTAGTACCCCCACCATGGACAAGATTCAACATCTCTCGTCAAATTTATTAGAGTCTCTCGTGCCGTGTAATTAATTATCAGCCTTTTATCATTCACAATATTCAGTTTATGTTTATCCTTTACGCAGCAATTAAGTTATGCCATGAACAATTGTACAAGAACAAAGAGATGATCACCAGCATACCCAAGAAGACCTTTCGATACGGCGATACAAGGCGTCATTACGTATGTTCAGTCTGCCCGTACGGTTTCAATCTCTAATAATGTTTTAGCTCGACGTCTACTACCCACCCAACACAACCAACTTTACTGGAAATCTTCCAGTCTTGTTCTTCATCTACGGAGGTGGCTTCACCACCGGCGATCGTTCCCAAGCTCCACCCTTCAACCTTATACATGCATGTTGCGGCGCCTTCTTTGCTCAAAGAGGTTTTATTACTATCATACCGGACTACCGCCTCTCTCCAGAAAATCAATATCCTGATGCTGCTCAAGACGTCTTGGACGCTATCAAATGGACCATATCCAATTCAGCCGACCTCGTACTTGTGGACTCTGGATCTTCTCTGAGTCTTGACTTGGATTCATTGTTTATAGTTGGACATTCTGCTGGAGCCGTGCATACTCTTACTCTTTTCTTCCATGAAGATCTTGTTCCTCTTGATGATGAGATACGTAAGAGGGTGCAAGGTGTTGTATTGATTGCTGGTCCATACCGTTTACTTCCTGGAGATCATGCATCGCGAGCTCTCGCACAAGCACATTGGGGTACGACGGAAAGTGCATATGAGAATTCGTCTCATTCTCTGTTGATAAAATGGTTTGCTGGTCGTGATCCTTCTTCTTTGTCTTCCAAGAGACTTCTTCCCGAGATACTTATGGTCGTGTCTGAGAAGGAGCCTGTGATGATACTGAAAACTAATGTTCAGTTTCACAAGATGTTGGAATGGTATTTGGGAAAGAAGGTGGATTTTATTGAGGCGAAGGGACACAATCATGTCACTCTTATATATATGTTGTCGAGTGGACATGGTGAGGAGTGGGCTAATCAAGTAGCTGAATGGATGAGAGAGGTGATGAAGGGTGATGATAAAGTCGAGGTGAGTTGGGCTCATTCACGATGGATCCAAAATCCATCAGTGATTGTTTTCACCCACTCATATTCGTTAGGATTCTGGATCGGAAATACTCAAAGACGTAGAGGAAAGTGATTCTTATGCATGTACTCAATGCGGACGACGCAAAACGCGATCATTTACGGTCTTTGTGGGTAATAAAACCACAAAATCACAGGTGTGTGTCGTTTTTTTTCTCTCGTTGGTTTTCATAAATTGTGCTTTTCTGTTTTAGATTTTTGTGAGGTTTGTCTTTTTGTCTTCCCTTTCAATTCTGAATTGATTCAACTTTTTCTTGTTTCTTGTTGCCTTAGTTGTGTCGGATGTGGGAATAAGTGGTTAGAGGTGGCTTAAATCGAGGTTTTGTTGTGCGTATTTAATGTACATGCAAAAATGGATAGCTTCCTGTAGGAATATGGGAGAATCTAGGAGTGTAGTGCAAACTTTATTCTATGGTCTGAGGAAATCTAAGAAAAATGTGATTCCTGTAGCAACAATCCCTAGATGTGATGTCACAATGTCACATGTGTGTCTCATACATCATGTTTTGCACTGCAACACAACAAGATGAATTCACCTCTTGAATCACCCTCAGGATGAGCTGTTACTTGCAGGTTGTGCAATGCTTGCCATCATATATCATACTATTATTCAGGCATATGACATGTAATTGACTTGGGAAGTAACTTCTTATATGGCCTTCAGTAGCTCGTGATAGAGAAGAGACTATTTTAAGCCTATATTCATCTCCATCAGGAGAAATTCTAGATATGGTATGTAACTTTGATCTGTCTATCCATAAAAGGCTAGAGGACATCTAGAGAAGTCTGGCAAGGGTCTGGAGGCCTTACCAGATCACAGAAGTCCCTCAAATCTCGGCATCTCGGCATGGAGCATTCTGAGGGAATCTGTGTACATGGATTTGCCTAGACTGCCTCCGGGAAGTCATCCAATGACACGACAAGATGAAAAATGCAAAGTAAAAATAGAAAAAAACAAACTTGACAGCAATAATCACGCCATTCTAGGTGGCAAGGAAGCACAGAAGACAATACTCACACAAATGCATGAGGTTGCCTTGCGAAAGAAACCTTCCAACGATGCGCTGTGGAGTAACGAATTCAACGAGTAACAAAAAGCTGACTACTTGGCAATAATAATTGCCAGGTCAGCTCGGTACAACATTCTACTTCCGGCTTTGCCATGCTTCTGATATGTCTGGACAATGATCAAATTCCCACTCGTTGGACTCGTGAGGCTTCGATAATTCCACGATCTTGTCCACCTGATAACATTGGTTGCTTGCCACGTTGCTTCCTACTCTGCCCAAAAGTTGAATGAATGACAAACTGCTATCCGAATTGTCGACGAGTACTACTCTATCTCAATTTATCAGCAGGCTTAAGTGACTGCATCTAGAATTCATTGAGAAGTTCGATCATAAACATCGAGGGAGAGCAGCACCTCAAGCAAATGCTGAGTTGAACGCCCCCTGCCTAGGCAGTGCTCAACCTTCGTGTGATGTAGTATTCTCAAACAAGAAAGTGACCTAGATATCGCAATACACAGAAAGCATCCTCTGCGACGGTAAATCCTGAATCTTGGGCGTATTTCGAATTAAACCAAACGTGGGTTGATTTTTTCCTCAATCGCTCCAAGTCTGCTCAGAATTCAAGGTGGAGCTCCAGGATTACAGTTCTGGATCGTCGCCGAGGTACGCTGTCGTGGCTGCCGTTAACATGCAGATTGCCTACTCAAGTCCAAGTGTAGGCTTATGAATGTGACTTGAGTGCCCTGGATGGACGCATCAAGAGCACAATCGAGGATTTGAACAATTTCTGGTCTATGATTGATCGTCTCGGTTCCGCAAGTAATGTGAGTGAGATGTTTATGGAGTTCGGAAACATGTCGATGGGGTGAATCATTGTTGACCAGCACGCACGGGCGTTATCTCAGTTGAAGCAGCTGAAATCTATAGCGAATCCGGTGATATCATGTATTATGCTATTCCAAGTGAAGATATTCCGATGATTGTGGCAGATGCATTGGACGAGTGGCGGCCCGTAATCTCTCTGGACGAAGGAATCATAAAATTCTTTTTTTTTAAGTACGCTCAGGCGTTGGGGGACTTGAAGAGGTTTAAGCTGGTCATGATGAGCCAGCATGATGAGTTTATCCAATGAATGTTTGTTTCAGAAATCCATCAACATCCGTATCAATATTCCCTCTGGCAGCGATGTCAAGCCAGGAGATAATGATTCCCAGTTCGCGTGTTCCTCGAATCACGACTCAATTCAATAGGAGATGGAGGTGCATGGATCAAGAGGGCTCTTTATCGCCTCGTTTCTCGTGCTGTAGACATTTTGATCTGGGTAACGACTGGTGTCGACTTCCTCGTAGTGGATCCCAGGGTACGGTTTGGCATTCTTGGATCGAAGAAGCGAGGGGAACACAAATAGACTGGATGAGCTGTAATCGTTGCTGACTGTCGTTGAAGCATTATTTGGACGGATTTGCAAAGAGATCCAAGGGATCATCTCTGTTATGGGTGCAATGATTTTAGCCAAGCAGCCACTCAGAGACGATGTGCTTCTGATGCTTCCAGGACTCAAGATTGGGAACTCAAATATACCACGATTGATTTGAAAGGGTCTCGCGTCATCTGGATGTGCTACCATTCAGAGTGATGATTGAGGCGCCCTAAATGAACGTAATGATCCTGACTTCTCTAACTCAAGGTTCGGCAGAATGCATCGACAAAAAGTGGTTGAGAAAACTCGAGAAATAAGAGAAGGAAATAGGCAACCTGTTTGAGTAAGAATTTGTGTACTCATTTGATTGCACCATCGCATTAGAAATCGGAATTGCACTGCTGTTGAAGACAGACCAAAGTCATTGTCAAACGTTGACAACTTGGATTCTGCGATTTTCTTTTTTTTTCACGAGAGGGTGTCCCACGCCCTTGTCATCATGATGATCAATGGCAAGCATTTGTACGACTAGTGGTCTATATTTGCGTACAAATGTGCCCTTCTTTGCGTCATACTTCAAGAGAACATATAGGGTGGGTTTGAATATCAGTGGCAAATAATGTCTTGGTGGCCAGTCTGTGTTGATGATCGACAGATGTGTAGGTGTAGGTGGGTAATTTAAAACGACATGAAACGAAATTGAAAAGGAGAATTGTTCACCAAGAGAGAGTGTGTTGACGTGAATTATGAAATATGTTAGAAAAGGAAAAGGCCTTTTTGTATGATGAGCCTTTGTTTTCTTCACCTGGTTGCTTTGTTAAAAGAAAAGATTACCTGCTTGTTGTTGACGTCATAGATGATCCAATTACCGATCCCATTACCTCCAGTGGACTTTTTCCCCGTCTGTTCTTCATACATCATGTTGGAAACCTGTTTCTCATGTTTTTCTTCAAAACGCGAAGAAGGACAAGACCGCGAACACTTGTTACCCAAGAGAACTCAGCACCCTCGATGTGAATTACCAGAATCATCCTCTGACGAACCCCTAGCCAAATTTATCGACGTTCTAACCGCCCTGAGCATCGGAAAATTACCTAGTCAAACCCAGATCAACCATTTCTTGAGACAAATTCTACATTCCAATACACTTCAGGCATCTCAGACCATACAATCTCAGATAACCCCTGATAAGGTTTCGCAAGGAAGCGGGCCATTGAGTCAGAGAGGAAGAAAAGTAATTCAAGATATAATTCATGTTATAGAGGCTTTGTTGCAGTTTGGTATGGAGAAGAACGGTAAGGGTATACTATTCCCTCTCACATGGGATGAAGAAATCTGATCCTTGCTCACAGATGATGATTTATTACAAGATTTGTTCTTCCAGTTTTCCCAGATCAAGTCTTTCGATCCAACAATTTCGTTCAATGTTGCCCAGGGTATGTCTGAAAAAACGCATCAATTGAGTGGACAAGCCGAGGAAATCAAAGAGGACATCCAGAGGCACAGTATGGATTTCAGACAGTTGCGCTCAAAGAGTATTCAAGGACTGAGATACTTCCTAGTTCCCCGCCGATCAGAAGTTTCGCAAGATGTTAACACATTAAGCCAAGAACTCAAGTCGCTCTTCGTGACTTTCCTCACCTCTTCCGTTTTCTGTCTTATTTTCGTTGACGCAATATCAATCGGACGACAGTGGGTAGCGCATATAGCGTCCGACATAAGTTGCGCTGCTATACATGTCCATGACATCGCAGAGCGCGTAGGAAACAAGGCAGAAAAAGACGAGTTTGGTCGGAAAGCAGAAACGCCGGTCAAATGTACTTACCCAAGGGAAATAGCTGAAGATGGTGTGGTTATGGCAAGTGATATGACTGGAGGCGTAAGAGAATCTGTAAAAGAGAAAAAGAAGGATTGGAATGATCAATTAGCGGAAACCAAGGGAGAGGTTAAGCAGAGACTTCTGACTCGTATGCAAGAGGCGGGTCTCACCGAATCCAGAATAACAATTCGAGTTTTTGTGACGCTTCAATTCCTTAGATGGTCACCTGTGCCCAAGAAGATTCTTCTTCACGTCATGCCATAATGACGATCCTGCGGCTTATAAGAAAATGGGCAGTCAAATTCACGCTCGCTTCGGAAGGCACCATCAAAAACATTCAAGCATCCATTGCGGAACCATCCACAAAACCGATGAGTACCTATCCTGAAGCTTCTGACAAAGGCCTCCCGAATAGATTTGCAGATCCGACTCTATGTCCACCTCAACATAGTCCTTTCGAGACTCTCTTTCCGGGGATTGAGATAGACTCACCACACCTGCAATATGCACTTCAAGACGCAAAGACCATGATTGAACGCATAGCTCAAGGGCACAAGATCGACGACATGATGAAAACATTAGGTGATATTGTCAGACACTCAGTCACTGTAGTGAAAGACAGAAAGCAAAAAAAGCCTTGTTATGACGGAATTGAGGCATCAGATACGACAAGACATCTTGATGATTCAGATCCCGAGATGGATAAGAGTTGTCCCTCTGTCGAATGCAAACACAATTTCCCAGAAAGTGCCAATCTTTTTTTCATGTACCTTTCCAGCATAGGTCGATATTTGGATACAGCAATGACTAGACCAGGTTGGGCAATGTCTGAAACCGGACGAACGTCGCTGGAGGCGCTTTATGAAGCAACACAAGAATTATTGCGAGTGTCAGGAGAGGCAGTGACTGATACAGATGATATCGTCAATGAGGTCGCTGAGCGAACAAGAAATCAGACTCGGCAGCAATCGGAAGAAGACAGTAAAACGATATCGGCAGAAGAAAAGGATCAGGTCAAGGATCAGGTCATAGATCAGTGGATTAAGGACATCGCCAAATTTCTCGAACAGGCCAGTGACTACGTTGATGCATTGGGACGAGACAGAACTATGACTAAACTCGTTCACGCTCTGGAGAAATTACGCAAGGATAGTCTCAAACTCTTCGGCGTTGGGAAGGAAGAAGTTGGTGAGAGAGTCGACAGATATAGGACCAAGAACCGACATCACGCGCGAGATCAAGGTACAGGGAAACTCAATACATACATTCAATGGCTCGGATGGGTATTGCCTCGTCTGCTCCATCTCCTTCCTCTCGGTGCTCTACCCGTCCCTCGCATTGAAATTCAGACAGATAATATCGAATGTGCAATTGACGCACGTTGGATCGGAGGTTTAGCGCTTCAGAATGAAGGAGTTCAACGATATGGAATTGTGAATGGTCTCGAGAGTGATTCACATGGACAAGGTGAAACTGCAGTGCGAGAATCTAGGATCAAGCAATACAATGAGGGTATTGGAGGCAAGTTGGTTCCAGATGAAATTTTGGTGAAACAGTGGACAGAGGTCAAAGTTTCGCTGAGTGAGGGACTGGGTGCGGCTGCCGTTGGTGTCGATGATGCACAGTATCGTATGGGGTTGACTGGAGGGTCTAACAGTGAAAATGTCCCCAGTGTCGAGGCAACGTCTAGAATGAAAGTTTGTATGGATGGAATAAAAGCTTGTGTGCGTGGTTTGGATTACTATTTCAAGTATGTGCTACTCCAGATCTCCTGGCACAATCACAGTCTGATATGAGATATTGCCATCAGATACACCGGCTCACTCATCCGTTACGAAGACGAAGGCATTGCCAGCATCGATTTAGGAACAACCGCAGACGAAGGTAGACACTCCGGTCTCTCTCTCGATATCGAACTTGAAATGGACAAGGAAAACGTCAAGATGAATCTTCAAAGGGCAAATACAAACACCACGGCAGAAATTCCCATCCTCATAATTGAAGACGTGGACAATGATTCCGAATTACTCGATCCCGATATCCCACAAAACTTGGATGTACAAGAAATCATATATGAAGCCGGTCATCATCCAAGTCGACAGCATAGTCCAAGTCCGCGTCCAGGTGACAGAAATTTTCGCAGGCGCTCATTGGAAGCACTGGGCTGTCCTTCAAAATCCTCTATCGATCTAGCATTGGCCAATGTCATGCCCTTATTCCGAGTCCTGAACGTCCACGTCAATCTTTGCGGTGTCAAGTTCCAAATTAACCAGAGTAGACATTGGGTATTTAATAAACTGATAGTCGAGCCATTTGCGGGTCCACTCATCAGATCAATAGCGAGACAGACACTAGAAGAAAGGATACGAAAGGTGCTTGAGGCAGTGGCATCGAGTATGACATTGATTATGATGGAAGCGAAAGAGCGTGCGGTGAATAGACGTGTGAGGCAGTCAGCGCGTACACGCAGTGGATCTCGATCCCAACGCGAAACTGGTGAAGATGAAGATGAAGAGGACGGGAAAATGAAGCTGAGCGATTTGTATGCTACCTTTCTTGAACGTGGTCCCGAAATCTTCAGATACTACACTGGCAGCAATGTCGATAACGGCACCGCCACCACTACAGAAACGCGTACGGAATTGACAAATCAAGGAATTATATTCTCCAAACGGGATCATGCGCACATTCAGGGCCATCATCAACGACAGCAACCTGGCATCAGCCCCACCATGATAATTCCACTTTCAGGATCAGTGGACAACGAAGGAGGCGTAGATGGCGATGAAAACTCAATGAATAAATGTCCAGAGTCTTCGAGTGAAGAAGCTCAGGTAAGAGTGGCCGTTGGCACCGGAGCACAACTGTTTCGTGGGAAAGGTGGACCGTATGATTTCTCGAGGAACATAAATCGTACAGACAAGACAGTGCTACAAGAAATTGAGGATAGTGTTCAGGATGCTAGATCGAACATCGAGGATGGGTATGAAAGAATTAAAAGAGGACACGAACGAGGAAAAGGGAAAGGAAAGGAATTTACCAAGAGAAGAGAGCATGAGTGTGAAGTAAGAGATTGGAGAAGCTCAGCATTTGATTTCTAAAAGCCCCAACCTCAATTTCGGACGTATCCAGATTTGATTATGTACTTGTATTACTTGTATGAGCGTATGTGTTGTGGGATATAGCTAGCCCCTGTCAGAGCTCATAGTCATCAATCTTCAGAGCCTCGGTGGCGAGATCATTCGAATTAAAACAGCTCTTCCTCTTCTCCCTTCCAATTCTTCGCCATGTCCCAATATCCTTTCATGTCACCGAGCAATTCCTTCGCTTCTCTCTCCGTCGGCGCACTCCTCGCTTTGAAACCCGCAAATGCCCTGTCTCTCAACGTGCCCTCCCAAATCAACCAACACTTGTTATCTTCCAATGATCTCCCATTCTCACCATCTTCTCCACCATCCATTTGTTTGGCTTTTCCTTTCCCTTTGCTATCTACATCTTCTCCCACAGTATCGATATTAGCACTCCCACCGCTCGCCTCATTACCATTACCATTGTTGACATCCTCGTCGGCACCAACGAGTTCAACGTCCTCATTGCTTCTCGGCCTCGCAGCTTCCGTCCATGCGATACGATGTAACATGAGACGTTTATAATTCTTGATAAATTTGGCCGCGCCTTCGACGTAGATGACGTTGAATCCTGGATGGAAGATGCAAACACCTGAAAGATGGAGTTGTTCTGCGTTTTTGCGAACTTTGAATTGATGTGCTGGATCCGAAAGGATCTTGACCCTGGAAAAAAAAGATATGTGTACGGACCATGATGAGAAGAGGTATACATACTTGAAGACAGCACCAACCAACCCCTTCTTCTCTTCTTCCATCTTTTTGTTCTCTAGCTTCTCCTTTCGCTGGTCGTCAGTCAACTTGCGCTCTGCGTTCATCTTCTCGTGTGTATGTTTGCGCATAGCAACTTCTCTTCTGACGCGAGCTTCAACTCTGGTGGGGTCTTGAATAGCGTCGGATGTTAAAACCTTCATTAAATTTGCGAGACGGACTGTTTTTGTTTGCTGTCAGAAAGAACGAGAAAAGGCAAGTGTAAAGACGTACCTTTGGGTGGATCTGGAGCAGTTAAGCCCATTCGGATCCTGTCTCGCTTATCTTGCAGCTTTTCTTTCCTCTTCTGTTTACGAAGTTTCTTTTGCTCCTGCATTGATGAACAGCATGGTTCATGAATTCAAACCTCAGAAACACTAGGACGGTAAGGACTGACCTTGGTGGTGAGTTTAAGTGGTTTGAGTTCCGCTTGATTCTTATCTCCAGGAGCAGGAATGGGAATAGGATGTTGGATATACAGCGTGACAGGCGAGTCGACTGATTTGATATTCAAATTTTCAATGCCGAATGTTTCGATGTCAGTATAGCTCTTCGTTGGAAGCAACGCTGCATCCCACCATTCTGCTTCTGGTGGTGGTGGCCGCTACAGAAAAAAATAAAATTTAGTTAAACGGCCAAGTAGAAATCATACCTTTATATTTTTCTCAATGCCCATGTCACTATCCAACCCGGCCTTCCTCGCACTCTCCGCAATTCTCTGTTTCAAGGCCTCAAGTTGTTGTTCCTGCCTCATCTGATTCGCAAGTGCAACATACTTGCCCTTGGGATTGAACCTGAAACTCCTCCCATGTCTTTCCCTCGGAGCGCCATCAAACCCAGTGCCTTGATCGTCTTTACCAGTTCCACCTGCTGCTGCCGCAGCTGTGGCAGCAACAGACCCAGCAGTATAAGGGTTAGCTAGAGCTGGACTGGGTGTATTCACGATGGAAGTTACCGTCGGTGTCGGTGCTACAGGTGGCGGTGTGGGAACGTTGCGGACATTGGCTTTGATAGACGCGAATTTTGGCTGCATAGGTTTGTATCTGTCCTTTTTAGATTGACCAGTTGCCTGGGCTGTGGGTTCGAGGAGTAGAGGATGTGCAGCCATTTTGAGACCGGCGCCTGGTGTAAGTTGGCTCTCAACGGCTGAAGTGGAGAAACCTTTCTTTTTTGATGTTGCTGCAAGTGCCTGCCAAGGTTATGAGCCATCGAACGAGCTCCAACGACACTAACGACACGAACCATGTAAGGGTTATCTTTGATTGAGAGCTTGGATTGTGCTTCTGCTACCCGTTTCTTAGCTTCTGCGACTCGCCGCGCAAGATCATCTGTACTTGTTGAAGGGCCAGATCCAGATTTTGGAGGTGGTGTTGTGCCAGGTGTAGGTTTCGGCGTCGCCACCGGGGTCGTAAATGATGACGAAGGAACGGGTATTTTGGATGGAAGGGGTTTTGTAGGTATAGGAGCAGCGATTCCCGGTGATTTTTGTGTTTCGGAGCCTCCGGAACTGACATTCTTCATAGCTGCGAGTTTCGCCGCGATTTCTGCTCGTTTTTGCAGAATGAGGTCATTCGGAGACAACTAACGTACGAAATCAGTGGTGCTGAAGGGGGAGAAAGGACTACATACACCTAAAGAAGTGCCATTTGCAGAGGGAATCTGGTAGGAAAAGTAAAAGAATATGAGCATGTCTGCTGAAGCGAGAGTGATTCACCTTGCATACTCACATCACTGTAGTGAATTTATCAATACAATTTTTTCACAAACACTCAGCAGGCTCACCTTTTCAGCTTCTTGGAGATACCTCCAGTATCAGAGCCGCCCTCTCGCGCGCGTTTGCGGTCAGTCATATCGACAAATGGGAGTGTCCGCGAAAGCAAGTTGGTTACATAATCGGCATGCTTATGTTCTCTTGAGCCGACACAAAAAAAAGGTACATTTCCAGATGTTCATCAGTGCGAGGAGGGACCGCTACTCGCCGTCGTTACTTGCTAATGAACTGTGACATTGAGATTCTTTGATTCAGTAAGTCTCTTTCAGCAATTGCCATTACATCCCAGCCCACCAATTTCAATAAATCGTATTCAGCAAGCATTCTTTTTGTGAACCCCTTCGTATTGAATGTTTCTGTTCTGAATGGAATTGATGAATACAAAGTGCTGATCAGCGAAGCTGTTTGATTCTCCCTTTCCCCTGCTAGCCGTCCTGAGCTCCGCCTCAATCTTTGAGAGTCTGCAGCTACATGTCATCAGTGCAGATCAGCTATACTGGGATTTCCATATGGATTTGCCATCATCCTAACATGACTGATCCTCTACCACTATCTTTATGGCAATAAGCAGTGACAAGTTTTCTCGCAAGATTCTTGCTCTCAGACTGTACTCAAGATTCCTTCAATTGGCGCTCCGGTGAAACTTCTCAAGAGTCATATCGGTTTTCGGGAATCTTCTAAACAATCGTTCAACAATCGTTCTCGCGCAGGGCAGTTCTTCATTAGTGAAAAAACTCCAGATGAAGATAATCAAGGTTTTCACGAACTCATTGAACCATCTTCAAGGACTGAATACATTTTGTTATCTGTTCAGACCACAACCACCGAAACTTGACACTACAATGAATATCGCAGCCAGAGCTTTTCCTTCGCCACCCGCAGTCTCAACATAGTATATACTTTCAGCGCCTACGTGGACTGGGAATGTTGAGATAGGCTTCCCATAATCATGTTACGACCACCATGCT
>Ga0153986_1000070_pt1 | contig 29921 bp, 32 predicted proteins | sample TSGA070MetaG_FD_104724 | JGI IMG/M metagenome (GOLD analysis project Ga0153986, IMG submission 104724) | Attine ant fungus gardens microbial communities from Georgia, USA - TSGA070 MetaG | ecosystem: Host-associated > Fungi > Mycelium > Unclassified | place: USA: Georgia, Alexander Wildlife... | reverse complement strand
GACGGGGTTGCATCCGAGGAAACGCTGGAAAGTCGGTGGTCGATGACCTGTAATTACTTCTCTGAAATAGTTCTCCCTTCTTTGTCGGTTAAATAAACACGAATTAATCAATGGGCGCAAATTTCGGTCCCTCTGGCCTCGTTTCAGCCCCGTCTTTATCAATATTTATGGCAGTTCTTTTGCTCATAGCCCTACCTCTGCCTCTGCCTCTGCCCCTGCCTCTGCCTCTGCCTCTACCCCTTGCCCTGCCCCTCCATGTAATCTTTTCTGCAACGTTCTCATAAAGGCTACCAACCGAGCTGTAGCCCTCACTCTCAGCAGTAGTCGATGCTGGGGGTCCATCGGTTTCCCTTTCGCTACTCGGGCTTGCCGCTCTCCGGCTCCTTGTGTTTCTTTGACTCTTCCGTGATAGCAATTCGTTGGCTGTTGGCTCGTTCAAAATATCAAGATCGCCTCGTTTACGTTTCCTCCCTTGTCTCGCTTCCCTCTTGTTTTGGCTTGCTTCAAGATCCATTCCTTCTTGTATGAGTTCATCACCTTCTCTAGAAATGCCCAAAGGAGGAGGTGCTGTAGCGATCATCATACACTCTTCCGTTCTAGGTTGTGATTCAACGACTAAAGCCCCCGCTCCGCTGGATTCAGCTAATCTAACCACTTCTCCTTCTTCTGCTTGTCTAGCTCGCATCCTGATAAGTTTATCATACCGAATTCGGCACTGTAAAATATCGATCCAATTTTTTGAAAACTAATGCAGGATTGTCAAAAAAAAAAACTCACATGAGGCCCAGTTCTTCCACTACCAATTTTTGCGCCGATAGCTTTCCACTTGTTACCGAGCTCTTTCGCGAGGTCCAAAAGCATTTGATCCTGCTCTGGAGACCAATCTTCTTTCCAACCACGATCTGTATTGATTTCTCCCCAACGTTCCCTGCACTGTTCATTTGTTCGTCCAGAAAGTACACCTGCAACGTCAATCCATGAATTCTTAAAGGCCGCTACCGCTTTCCGAAGTCGGTCATCTTCTTCGGGGGACCATGGACCGCGTTTGATACCTGGATCGACAGATCGGGCGTAGCGCGTTTGGCACTGTGAAGTGGTCGCGCATGGGGCAACATGGCGTGCCACTTGTCATTGAAGAATCGGTGTCAGGTTTCTCATTTGTGCATGCAGGATAGACGAACCGAGGTTCCAGTTGTTTGTCCCAAAAATTTGGACAGCCTCCATGAGTCTTTGGTCGTTGAATGCGTCCCAATGGTGTCGAGGTTTCGTCATAGCTTGCTTCATACAATCAATCGGGATGCGGTTCGTCTGCAGGGCAGAAATGTCAGAAATAGGTGTGGAGAACATATATAGCATGACAAACTCCGAGGTCCCTCGCGACCCTGACCCAGTCAATTTTACGCCCTTGTGCTTGCTGAAGTCTAGTCAAACGATGCAGCTTTTCCAACTCATCCCTTGTCCAGGTCCCATGGTTGACCTTTGGATGAAAATTCCCAACCCACTGAATTCGACATTCATCAGGTGTGCGCTTGATGCTCGAACGATCAGAAACCTTTTCTGCAACGATTGACCAGTCGATTCCCTGGACATTATTGGCTATATCGATGGGAGGGGCTGTGGGGCTATTGTCTGGATGAAAAGTGATATTGATGAAGAAGGGAGGTGATCGACGTACTCGTCCCGAGTTCTGTATGCTTCCAAACGCATATTTTCTTTTTTCACAGCATCGGCTAAAACATCGGCTTCTTTCCCCTTGACTGTGTGCTCTCAGCATTGTAGTTAAGTGGATGATCAGAAGAACGTACTCGGATGTACGCCCGTCCACCGCAGATAATACGCGCGCTGGGATGCCTCGTTATAAAAGGGCGACTCCTGCAGCATCTTTAGCTTTGACGAGTCGTCATCAAAAAATGCTAGACACCTGAGACAATAATTCAGAGGACGGAATGGGGCCAATCGCCCTTTTCGATCCCGGTATCTTGAATTCTCCTTCTACATCCTCCTTTGAGGTCGTCGCGCGATTTACCCCTTCCTATTCAGCGATCAGTACATTCAATTTACTCTTGAGCAAACAGCGACAGACGATAAGTTGGTCGAGTTCCTCGAGCTGCGCTGCTACCTGAGTTGCTTGCGTTGTCAAAAGCTCTTGTATCAGCAAGTTTGACTGTATAGTTTTTTGTATCAGTGTTTTCGCGGTGGTAGCCTCCGCCATCTATGATTATAGTAATGCTTTGATTGCCACGTGACCGTCTCAAGGTATCCGACCAAAAATTAACATCATCCATTCAATGGCCAACGCCTCTGCGAAGCGCATTGGTGCGTCCTGTTCCACCTCTCTCATTTAGCCTCTACATTATTATTCTTTCCAGCTCACCAGAATGAAACCACAGTCAAGAATCTGAAGCTCGGCATGATCGTGCCCACTATCATCTCCCTCGTACTTCGCTTTCTATTTAGGCGCAGCTCACTACCACCTTCGAAATTTTCTCTGGCTCTTTATGTTGTCACGTTCTTCCCTTCTCTTTTTCTATCCAATTACCTCATCAAGATTGGTACTCCCAGACGTGATCCTACGACAGGCGCGTTACTTTCGTTCGGTGAAGACCTCAATCAAACCGGTGTAACCGAGTGGTGTTTTGATATCTTATATATTACATGTGCGTTTTGATATCCCTCCCCTACCCAAAACACTCAATTAGACTATTCCCAAAGGGACCTGCCAGATTGGTAGCGGAGGTCTCGGGGAATGGTTCTGGCTCTTATACATGGTGGTATGTCCCATCATTGTCATTCGGGTGGGTTTTCCTGATATATGGCATCAGATCCCCCTTTTTGCGATTTTTAAACTATGGTCATCTGTGATATCCCCGTATCTCCCAGGACGGTCTTCAACCCCGGAAGATGTACAAACAGATAGTCAGCCGACTAGCAAGCGCCAGGAGAAGCTTCGCAAGCGGAGCGAGAAAGGAGACCCACGCGTTCGCATGCAGAGTCGAAAATAAAATGATTATTTCCCATATTGAAACGTGTTGTTACGGTACTTGTAATCCATCGATCCACTCGAAGCATGGCTCGTATCTATCTTGATAAAAACAAGAGAAACTGTTTTGCATCAAATTTGCAAAATCCGACTTGACTGTCGTCAAGAAAACAAGATGTGTTTGAGGTCTCATGATCGAGAACGACAAATATACTGTCAAAAATCCCATCTCAACCAAATCAAATCACAAATCTCGATTGATTTTTATCTTCAGGCTCCCTCAATGTACCTGCGGTGTCGGCAACGAGTGCTCAAATCATTCAATATCTCGTCGGCTCGTGTCATGATCAAAACTATCTGAATTTTAAAAAACACGGTGGGGGTCCATTTCTTAGCAAGAAAGGGTCCCGAACGTTGGGATTACAAACGCAACTCGAGTGACGTGTTGTTCAGAGCGATAAGAGCGATGATGAACTCATCCATCGAGCCTACCAGTCTTGTCGTCATCTTGTCGTCGATGCTGCCACCATCCCGAATAACTTGTGAGCTCAAAAATCATGTTTGCATCACTAGCTAGGTTGTCGACAAAATAACTTCCTTGACGGACGCTTGGGAGTGGATCGCAGTCTTGTCAATATCTGTTTGTATGATATCGTGCTACAGCTGTTGTTAGTGAAGAGACTTGGATTCTCCAATCTGAAAGTTGCATCTCATAGCCTTTTCGGACTTCATTCCAGATGATCCCCAGCTTCATGTAAGATTTTGTCGCCTGTATCAGACAGTATATAGACTTAATTGATTTTCGCGAGAAAATCAGTGGAGGCAGTGGTGGAACCATGAATGAGAATAAAATAAGGACTCATTAGATTGAAATCTCAATTGAGGAACCAGACGTACAACTGCTTAGGTCGCCGAGAAAACCGAATACTCAGAAAAAGCTCAAAACGAAAGCTAAAGCGTTCATGGTGGCCATTGAATTATCAACACGTCACCGGCAGCAGGTGTATTGAAACATGAGGATATAGAGCCTCACGCAGAAGCTGATCCTCGTTATCTTTCCCTTTAGGATTAGTGAGAACTAATAGATGAATGAATTCTTTATATCATCATGCTTCAAGTCATTGCTATTTGGAGTTGGTGCCTCATCAAATGCATGTCCCCACCATCTCAGTGAATTTGGATGAGAAACCCTCTTGATGTGTTCAAAATATTTATCTCAGAGTACTAGGAAAGTCAACGATGCACTCTTCAACTATACAAACACTTGACTTCAAGTTGGATAGATGCTCGCGTGTTTACACCCTTGTCATATGTGAGGGGGCACTGATCTTGTGACCGGACCATTTAGGGCATCGGGCTCATGGTCTCATTGGATGTTCGTAACTCATCCCGCAAATCGTCAAGGCATCGTAAAGGCATGTGTGTGTTGGTCAGTCAAAAATATATGTGAACATAAGTCGGAGAATAAAGATAAGAATAAATAACTTGTGCCGCTGTAGTCACGCTATCGGATGTCTGCACTGATTGTCCTCCGGTCCTTCTCTTCATCTACCACCTACAAAACGTCGATACACCAAATACACTACTGCCCTTTGATTACGCTTCGGTTACTTGTAACCACTCACCCAACTTTATGATGGCTCCGCAGATGACGATCTCTGTCTCTCCAGCACCGCAAGCAACTCTTGCACAGGATTGGAATGAGAAACTTCCACACAGTGTTTATACACTCCCACACACAACACAATTAGAAGCGTTGTACACGATCATCAGGAATAAGGAGACACCAAGGGGCGATTTTCTTTTTTACTCAGATAGGATTATCCGGTTGTTGGTGGAAGAGGGGTTAAACCATTTGCCGGTCGTGAAAAGAGTGGTAGAGACGCCCACGGTAAGTGTAAATAGCGGGGAACAAGACATACCCATCTTATAGTACATTAATTGGAATAGGGTGCAACATATGAAGGTGTTGGATTCGAGGGCAAGATTTGCGGTGTTTCAATTCTGCGAGCTGGAGAGGTATGTTACGATATGAACACTGCGACAGGCATTGTTGTAACCCCATTCTGGCTACTTTTACGGTCATGTGCAGGCTATGGAAGCTGGTCTACGTGAAGTCTGTCGCAGCGTCAGGATTGGCAAAATTTTAATCCAACGGGCGCGTTCCCTGTTTCTTTTCAAACACACTCTGAGCTGAGAAGAATACTGATCTAGGATGAAGAGACAACGCAACCAAAACTGTTCTACTCCAAATTCCCTTCGGACATCGCGCGGCGATATGTCCTCCTTTTGGATCCAATGCTTGGTGCGCCTTGCTATCAGTCACATGAGATTATTGAATTCGATGTTATTTATAGCAACAGGTGGATCTGCAATAAAGGCTGTTGAAGTATTAATTGAACACGGTGTTCCCGCTGAACGCATCATTTTTATCAATCTCGTACGTCCTACCCCCCTGTCGTTATTTTCTTCTTCATGGACTTGAACCTATCTTTGCTATGCTCATCTCGTGATCAATCACTCCTATCTTAGATTGCTGCTCCTGAGGGTTTAACAAACTTCTGCGCTAAATACCCATCCACCAAGATAGTATGAGCTACCATCTTACATGTCAATGATTTGCTGTTCATATTTCCGTCAGATCACTGGATGGATCGATGAGGGTTTGAACGAGAAAGCCTATATCATCCCGGGATTGGGTGATTTCGGCGAAAGGAGGTATTGTGTGTGAATTGATTTCATTGCTTCATCTTTCAAATTGGTTATGTTTGACCTATACCTTCCATGGGACTGACACTTGCATCAACTGATACGGTAAAAGGAAGTCTTATCATTCTTAGAATTCCAGACCCTTGGTTGTTGCTTAAGCTGGTATATTTAGAAAACTTTTTCAAAGACTGAGGAAAAAATTTTCCACTCAACTGTTTGGTATATAAAGTGTCTTTTTCTGAATTGATCAAAATGTAAAGATTTTGAGGACCCACCAGGAGCTGAGCATAATTATCAAGTATAGAAGATATTGAATTGTGTTGACATGTTATGTTTACACTCATTCAAATCAATGTATCTTTCTTCTTATTGCGTCATGAAATCAATGACTTGATGTCAGTGCTTGGAATTCATCCTACCAAGGTGCCCATAAATACTATCAACACGTTAGCATAATTTGATATGGTGCATTCCTGACCAGGGTGCTCCATCAATACCTTTGATTTGTGCGGCATTTTGACCACACTCTCATAAATTCAAAAGAAATTGCATAAGGTCATATGCACATCTGGACATTACTTTTGTATGGACTTTGGTAAATCTTCGGGCATGGAAAATCAAAGGAGTTCATAAGTCGTACCTTGGTTCTCTTCTTCACCAGTCAATCCCACGCTAACAGAACATTTCGAAATTGCAGCGCTCTTTTGTTGTTACCCTGACCTTCGACGATGGAAGTATGGAAAAATCCGTTCTCATAGACGTCAACAGTGTCACAAGTAATAATCGGCTTAGCTTCTTGTGGTTTGGATATTCTTTGTCGTTGTCTTCTTCATCAATAACCTCAATACCTTCCTTGAGATTGATCATCTCGTCGCAAAAGCGCATAGTCTTGCGAGCAGACGCCTGCAGATACAGGGCAGGGAAGAGATAATGAAACAAGACGAAGACAACAAAACTTATGCCCGTGCCCGTGAACAAACATATATATTCAACACGGGACCAGCCCGTAGCCACTTCAACTCTCTGGTTGACATTGGCAACAAACCCAGGTAACGATGGGAAGGTATCCAGAGCTCAGGCCACCATATGAACATACCGGAGGGGTTACCAGCATAAAAATCATCCGCCTTGAGTCTGAACCCATGAATCACGGTAAAGGAAGCAATCATGGGCCGGGGGCCCAAAAAAGACCGGATGACCTCCCAGAACTGAAGGGAAGATCGTTGGTTTGCTCACAAGTTTCCAAGGATCGCAGGCTATGGAAACGAAGGCTGTTAGATACGTCCCACGGCGAATACTGGTATATTTTGGGAAGGTTGCTGCGAGATCCAAACCTAGAAGTTCATTGGCGGCAGGAAGGAGAAACTTTTGATCACACAAGAAAGTGAGGCTTAAGCCAAAGCATTTCCAGCGACACTGACACCAACGCAAAGCCACTGAAAAAGGTAGCACAACGCGATCGTGTCCCCCCTGATTCAATCATTGCCCCAAAAAGGTCAGGCAAGTTCCAATAGGCTTCTCGATAGTTGCTCCCGTAACGAGGATTCCAACGACACCGGAGAAGACACAATAAGGGAAAGGACGATGACTTGATCCTGGATAGCGTCACCAGGGTTTTTCTTTTTTAGCAAATCGGGCATAATCATCCTGATTAGGCAGGCCAGCAGAGATAGACCCAATTGTGCTAACGATCCCAAAAGCAATGTTCCAACGGTTAGGAACTACATTCCCATCACCTGGGACCTCCAGCCGCTTTAACAGAGAAGCTTTTTGCCTCTAGCCAGATGGCCTCCTTGAGCCGCGCAATGATTGAGAAAAGGACTAGTGAGTGTAGACGGATTCTTGTCTCTTCTGCTACCTCTTCCCGTTTTCTTTCGCTTTCCGTCTTGACCGAATGGACTATCGGGTGCCCTGTCAGCACTCGATCCAAAGAGATATGCCAGTGTCACCGCTAATGGACACTTAGAGCATCCAATCAATTTTACCTTCTTCTTGTGCTTGCTGATTTTAAATTATGCAGCCTCTCCAACCCATCCCTTGTCCAGGTCCCATGGTTGACCTTTGAAAATTCCCAACCCACTGAATTCGACATTCATCAAGTGTGCGCTTGATGCTCGAACAATCAGAAACCTTTCCTGCCACAATCGACCAGTCGATTGCCTGGATATCATCAGCTGGATGAAAAGTGATATTGATGAAGAAGGGAGGTGATCGTCCCGAGCTCTGTTTAGTTTCGACCGAGAATGACACGTATTGTCAACCAGTATCAGTTGATTGCCCGCATACCAGAAGCACTGTTAGCGGAAATTAATATAGTAGACATCACTGACCAGGGTTCTTTTGATTCGTGCAGCACTTTTACCACAAAATCTCGACAGAGAACAAACAACGCGCGATGATATGCTCACAATGACATAGAGATATCATGCATCTTACTTAGGGACGAGACAACTGGACGGCTAGTTTTCCAGACACCCTGATGTTATAATATAGCTTTTGTTCCTTGACGCGGTATTGAGCTACCAAAAGATAAAGATAGATGTACAGTATATACGCAATGAGGTTCTAGGTGATGCAAATGGCTTTTGAGTCTCAAGTCATGATAGCGGTTTTTTCAAGGGGAGGACCCTCGGCAAAGGAACAGATGAGGAGGGGTGGAAGCAGAGTGCAGAGAGTGTGCAGAGAAACTGAAGAGAACAGATAGATAGTCAAGAGAGGGCGAGAACCTGCAGCTGATTGCAGGTTCCACAGCAACAATGATGGAAGGATTAGAGAAAGGCCAACAGAGTTAAAAGGGGAAGACGGCTGCAAGTCACTCTGACTGTAAAGTAAACGAAGGCGAAAGAGAGGAATGATCAACCATCACACCACTGATCCGGTTGAACACTGCTTCAGGATATTGCCTAAATCAAAGTCAATCGTTTTTCTTATACTAATTAATATCAATCACTCACCGAGATTTGAGTCGTTCGACTAGATCTAGAGCTTTATCACGATTTCCAGCGCCAAGCTCTGCCCTAACCATTGCCTCCCACGTTGAGGGCTGGGTTGATTGTCACGCGAAACGTCATGTGGAAAAGACAAATTATACTCACTTCACGATAAACAGGCTCCATCCAGGGAACGCGAACTATGGCACCAGGATCATGAGATGCATGATTGTGCGGTGCAGCAACGCCATTAGGGGGATCTATCAAGCTCTCAAAAATATCTCGTGCATTGTCCAATTCACCAGCGACTGCATGTCCTTTAATCAGGAAGTTCGCAATGTATGCAGTCATATGGACACCGGCAGTAGTCATTTTGGCGATGTACTCTGGAATGAGATCGGTGCGACGATGAGAAACTAAGACATTGATGATAGACTCAAAGATGACCGCATCCAGAATGTTACGGGGGATAGAATCAAAGATAGCGATAGCCTTATCAAGGTCACGTTGAACACAACCATAGGCATTGATGAGGGAAGCATAGTGGGTGCCTTGAACTTTGATTTCTGGGTTGTCTAAAACGTCCTTGAAAACAGCTTCCATTGAGTCTATATCAATCGGTTCAATGGACCCATAAGCATCAAGAAGCAACTGGAAATATCTTTGAGCGATTTCCGGATAGAGAATCAGGGCGACCTACCTTGTAAGTATGAGCGGCGGGTTTGATACCAGCAGCGATCATCTGCTGGTAGTACGAAAGAACCTTCGTACGATTCGGCTTCGTCATTGTATAAAGTTGCATCATCGTATTGTAAGGTGGGATCCTGGGCTTGAAGTTTGGCTGCTGCACCATTTCACTGAATAACAGCTCAGAGCTCTTACAATCTCCAACCCTCGCGCATGCACCGATGAGAGCACCATAAGTAATTGACGATGGAGTGATACCCTGAGCCTTCATCTTCTGAAACAATTCTAGCGCATTGTCCGCCTTCCGTGCCTTGGCGAGCTTGGAGATGATGTTGTTGTAAAGGTAGAGATTCATCTCAACTTTTGCTTCAACTGCTTCTTGGAAGAGAATCATCGCATTCGACGCATCATCGGTGGTATCCTTGACATAGAGTATAAGAGCTCCATAAGCATCAGCCGAGGGTGCAACGTTACGTTCAAGCAGTCTCAATCGATGGGCGTGTGCATTGTCCAAGTCGCCAGCATGGGCCAGTGCGATAATCATACTATCTTCGATACAAATCCACCCCTGATTCAGAGTCATTTGCGACGGCTCGGGACTATCGAGCACCCCCTGCACAATCTCGTAAAGTTTTCGCACCTTCTGTATATCACTTTCCCTCCCTAACACTTGTATGAGACGTCCAAATGTTGCAAACCTTGGAATTTTCTGGTGCTTGTAATCCATTAGGAAAGCTTTGAATGCAACCTGTCCCTGTGGACCAATGTTCTTGTTTCTCAGCAAGGACTCAATCTTTGAGGTTGTATTGGAGTCAAAAAACAGCTTCCTGAGCGACTTCCGGGGACGGGGATCAGAAGTGTCAGCCGATTTTCCATATACCAATGATTGGACAATTTGGCTAGATTCCAACACCTGTTTGAATGCAGGGCCGAATTTCTCGAATAAACCAATGATGGAATGTGGTCCATAAAGGTTGGCCAGATGATGAATGATTTGTTCCATCAGGGGTTTAGGGAAAGCAGTGACATCAACTTGGCACTGAGAAAGGTCTTCAACAAGGCTCAGTACTCCAAGGAAAGCAGAGTCAGGTATATTGGTGGATATAGCAAGTGATGAGTCATTTGGACGACGACCATACGAGAGACCCTGAGAGAACCGAAGAGCCATCCATAACAGCTCCTGCCAGTTCAATAAACTAATTTTTTCGATAGAGAATTGATCACCCGGCCTCACGAGCCAATAAAGATGTAGAATGACCTTGTGCATCTTTGGAGGGATGAAACTAAGGCCAGCAGTACAAGCCATCTGTAGCACCGATGCAGCTGCATTGGCCGTGAGGTGATTTTGAGCGACGGCGACGTCGAGATATGCATCTGCGAAGCGTATGAAGTCCAATCTCCAGGGCATCATGTCTGTCGATGAAGCACCACCCTCTTCAAACTTCGAAAGGCACTCGTTGAAGAAATTGTGATACAAATCAAGTGGCTCGTCCAAGAAACCTCTCATGATGTACTGGAGAGCAAGAGGAAGGAAGACACCAGGCTGATCTTTTCTCGAAATGTGCGGTAGTACCTTGTATAATACGAAGTCCAAGTTGTCCTTCGCAACCTGGGGGTTAGCGATGTTCGCTAGAGCGTTCATATTGGCTGAATAGATGTAGCGAGGGACATGATACATGCATCCTGCACTGAGGTGAAAAGTGGGGAAAAGCTTGTTGAGTTCTGATATGAGGCCATTTGCGGCAAGTGAGTCGACCATAACCAAAGAGGCATTGACATCTGGTATGATCGGTTTATCGGATGGCAAGTAGGAGTCTTGCAAGTTGATGCCTTGCTTGAGAAGGCGTTCGTACCAAGTCAATGCAGTGTGTATGTCACCAGCGGCACAAAAACCATCCAGGATGCAGGTATACGTAGATGCAGCGGGGAGCGGCGGGTCTGCGTATGTAAAAGCATGACCAGCTGGGGAGTTCAGCATCTGGTCCAAGACCTCAATCGCTTTTTCAGGAAACCCACACCGGAAATAGGCGCTGATCATGGCGTTCCAAACCCTGATATGACGCCTCGCAAAATTGCTGTAAGACTCCCCGATATCATCACCGTGCTGTCGCCCAGCGGCCGTATACCGGCTCAAGACACGTTCTGCAGCTCCAATATCCTTGACTTTGCCATAAAGTTCAATCAAAACCTCATATAATCTGGGACAGAAGTTCTCGACCTTGAGCTCGGCATCACGAAATATATCGAGGGCAGCGTCGACATTCAGACGATACAGACATGAAGATAAAATCTGGCTATAGAGCTGATCTGGAAAGTGATCGGACATAGATTTCGCAGCCGAGAACAGTGAGATGACTGAAGAAAAATTGTCTTTCTGTTCTAGCCAGAGTACATCGATTTGGTATTGAAGCTTTTCAACCGGTGGATCCCCCCATCTGCCAAAAAGCTCTATTCGACGCTTTTTATCTTCCAAATTACGGAGTGTATATTCGATTTCGCTATTCCTCTCGGTCAATGATAAAAGCAACAAGAGATATGTTTCACTATTGGGGTGAACAGATCGCTTGATCATGTCATTGTAGACCTCGAGCATCGACATGGCAGATTCTCCTTTCCGTGTCGACAGCAATGCTTCTAAGGCAAGGTTGAAATCATGAACGGTAGCATCCGCTGCTGATGATCTAAAGCGGGCGACGGCCTCTGCAACACCATGAACATTGCGGGATCTTTTGGCTTTCAAGAGAAATAAGAATTGAGGGGAAATGGGAGGGGTAGAAGATCTTGAGGTGTGAGAGGAGGGATTGGGCTGTTGGGCAACTGAAAGGGACTGAGCAGGCGGAGTGGGCGGAGTGTCAATAGAAATAGACGAATGATCCCTCTGGTTGATGGAAGATGCCGAGTCACGCTGTGATCGTAGTCTTTCGTCAATCTGCTCGAGCGTAGGATCTGTAAGCTCAATAGTAGAAGCTTCCAAATCACTGGTAGAGGATATCGAGTTCCTGCGAGGGCGTGCGGATGGCCCAACGAGAGGCTGCAACTCTGTCTCAGCTGAATGATCGCTGAGACTTGGGACAGGCGATACTGGTCTATCGATTTCATCTGATAAAGAAGTTGAGTTTCTTCGTGGTCTTAGTTGAGCATCGGGAGAGGTAGGCTGCTGATGAAGCTGTGGCACAGCTTCTATGGAGGTGTGAAGGAATCGCGAACGGCCCCGGAGGTGTAGAGTTTGAAGGACACCAAGTGAGTCTGCCTTGGAGAGGGATACACTCGAACTACGAATGCGAGGACGTTTTGTTGACGATCCAGAATGAGTTCGGATGGTGACAACACGACGAGATAAGTGGTCGTCATTATCATCAGACTGAACAAAAGATCCATCGTTGGCTGAGACAGCATTCACCTGCGAAACGGCTTTCCCAGACGTCTGTAAAAATGAAGGACTAAGTCCATGTACCAAGATTAGAAATGGAGAACCAACGTTGAAAGAGGAGTAATATCGACTTCCGGTATTCTGTTTCGCGTTCCCAGCACCCGGACCGTGTCCGCCCCAGTTGGAACTTCCGTTCCAATTTCCAAGATTGGGGCCACTCGATGAACCAGTTTGAAATACATTTCGCAAAGGAGCCTGTACAGCCTGCGCTGCTGCCCTTGAGGTTGTATGTAAAAAATGAGTTGCAACCTTGGGGAGCATGGCAGGGACCCCCGTCGTCGCAAATAAAATATCAAGTGAGGTCACGAAGGCAAAAACATTAATATTTCTTTTTGTATATATATTTCTATTTTTTCCCAGATGCCTAGTCAAATTGAACGGGTCTCCCCGAATAGCACGTGTGATCATCCCGAATTTCTCCATCCAGATTTCTCCATGTTGTGTCCGTCTCAGATTAGAGTTCATAGAAAATGGAGCTTGACAATTGTTGCTTGAACTATTAACGCACCATATCAGTGAACGGTCGCCCTGATAACAACTGGTTTTGGCCGGATAATTGATCCTTGGACTGGTGATAACTTAGGCTCTCTCCACAACTTTGACCTTGATCCAGAATCCTTCGGCAAAGCAAATGGGATATTGAACACATCAACAAATGGTGTCTTTCCAAAATCGTCTCTGTTTTCCACTCCCAATGCACCTATCAAACCAGGCAGTGGTGGTGGTAACTCGATAAGAATAGGCTTTGTTTTCACGCTTTGGGAAGTCGCATTGCCAGCGCTTTCTCCTCTAAAACTGGCCCCTGATCCTTCAACGCTAGCGGGGTGCTTCTTGAGAAATTGGATCTATAAATATATTTCCTTATCAACATCCTCGAAATCCTTTGCCAACATACCTCACTACTCGCAGCAGAATTGTTTCCCTTTCTCTTCCAACCCTGCTTCTGGAGACGTCCATTTCTCTTAGAGGCAACCACTGATCTCTTCTCACAAACTTGAGGATTCTCACCTTCATCAATGTCAAGTCGAATGATATGTGCTCGACAGCACCTAAAGCAGGCATAAACCGTCACAAAAGACATCCAGAGTACGATTAACCCGAGAGCAAGTTTTGTCCAAAATGATAGATGTTTGAGTGTATAAGGTCCATGTAAATTACGCCAGTTCGCTCCTGTGGTATCCGTCGGCCCCCCGATTTCGGTGGTGACACGAGAAGGGGCATCACTGCTAGTCAAGGAAACTTGTTGAGAACTTCGGGAATCAAAGTTGTCTTCTGCTCGAGTCTCCAGGGTATGTAGGTGTGAATATGAAATGAGGCTCTTTCTGCCAAAGTTATTCATCGTCACGATAGGAAATGGGGCCATAAATCATAGACTACAAATTGGGCGCGTTGATTGGTCAGATCAGATAAACGGAAGTGCAATGAGCAATGATTTGAACACGTCAATCTATTGCTGATGAATCCAATGTAGGGATGATTCGAAGAAGAGGTGTACAAGACAGAGATTCAGTCGATTCGTGTTGTCAGCCATACATAGTGAAGTTGTTGGCTAACAGCAGGAATGCACAAGTTTGGTTCTAAACCTCTGAAGGAAGTGAACCTACAGATCCAGTTGGGTTCAACATATTGCACTTGTTGGTGGGGTAAATTAATATTGAACCTTGGGTAATTTCTTAAATACTGCAAGATATATTCATATCGTGCTTCTTGCCCAGTACCAATATGCCAGCCACACCGACTACACATTGCGAGGAGGACACCAATTTGTGTGAATCTATAATGATCTCTTGTAAAAGTTTGTGTATTTGGAAAGATTACAGACACTCTGTAACACATTAGGCTATTACCACATAACTTAGGGCACAGCACTGATTGATTGTAGGTGAAGCTCATTGTATCATTGTTTCCAACCGTAGGAGCTTGCTACCAATGTGAAAGCGGAGGGCTTTGCCGCTCCAGGATTTGGCTCGCACAAGAACACTGTAGGTAAAGGATCCCGAGACGGATTTGTTACTCCCCGCCAATCAAGTGGCCATGCCTGTTCATCCAACGTGGTTCCCTTTAAAAATGGGTAACGAAGACATATGAATATGGAATACCTAAAACCTCACTTGGTCGGTTCTCAGTCTCTTGACTTATTGTGTTCTCATTCCATCTGAAGGAAGACCGGAGAGGGTAGACACGATACGATTAACCGGACTACAATCGAGCTCCGGTATACAATTCATGAATTCAAATAATAGAGGTTTATCCTTGAAATGCAATACCAGTTTTGGATGTCTCAGCAAGCCCCCCACCCGCAAAGCCAGTGCCTGAAAATAACTTCAGTGAGTTTCCTGAAACCTCATAGGTTACTTCCTGACCTTCTCGACTAAGCTCAAGTATATCTTGGTGTTTAAGCTGTATGTCGCATGCCACACACTGTCCTGACGATCGCACAAGAGTTTCTGTACAAGCTTTACAGGTGACGTGGCCGCATGGTTTCATCACTGGAGAAGGTTGTACTATCAGTCGTTGTCCTGACGTTTGGAGACATTCTGACCAAATAAAAGAATGTTGTTCGACAACTGTTTTTTGCAAGAGGGGCACATGGGCTTGTGATCCTCCTTACTTACAACTGCAGAAGTAACAGCTTTTTCACCTGTTGATGGTGACATATCGGGGCCCCGACGAGAGTAGCCCTCGCAGAGAGTAAATTCTACTGGTAATAGGGACTTCAAGCTTCACAATGAGTGACAGTTAAGTCGCCGAGATAAAATGGTACATAACCACTTACGATAAAGCATGTACAGGTCTTCCTCCTCGACACATTGTTTGAATTTTTACTTGACCCAAAGAAGTCGGGGGACCAGTCGAGGTATATGTGGGAGTCAAAGAAGGCAGCCAGAAATCAGGCAATTGGCTCTTCAATGCCTCTGCCTGCTCCTTCTCTATCTTGCGCATGGCGGCTTCTTCAGCCTCACGCTGAAGCCTCTCGACCACCGAGGCATCGAACTCAAACTTACGTTTTGTTCCCCGGCCTATAGTCGTCAGGCAAAAATTGAGCAAGTGTTGAACCTAAATACCTTCTCCAGCCGCTCCACTCTGAGTACTGATGTCAGTTGGTCGTGCCGCCAGACTGAGCTGGGATTTCTCAAATTCAAGCAATACGCGTTCGCGAGCCACCTCTCTCGCCCTTGTTTTCTCCACTTCATATTCTTTCTTCCAAGCATCGAGTTGTTTTTTCTGGCGCTTGATGTCCTTTTTCTGTGTCACTAAAAATATTTTGCCAGAACCCAAAGATCGATTGCTGGACGCTTACATAGGTCAGTGTAGACACACTCCTTACAGAACAAATGGCCTTCGTCGCAAGCTAGGGGTTCCCTTGCCTGATTCAAACAAAGAGCACATGCGTCAAACTGACGCATTGATTCGTTGCCGAGGCGTTGCTGTTGCGGACATGATTGAGATGACGTCTCGTCGAACAACTACGGACATACTTTTTGAGTACCATACTCTGTTTTTCTGCGTTCTGCATAGCTGAAAATTGAGGATGCAGTATTATTTTTGCTATGTTTTGTCATCAATGACTGATCCAAGAGTCCTTGCACTTCAGGACCGTGGGATCTGCAAGTCATACATTGTGACAGGTCGTGACTTCATAAATTTAGTGAGCTGCGAAGTATCCCCTATGCCCTTGTTAGTATTTCTGCATGTATAAATAATGAATTTCTCCGTTGTATACTCTCTACTGCCGTCTGATTCAATTGAGTTATCAGGAAAATGACCCACAGTACACTGATGACATTTAGTTTTATGAGATGACGTCAGGAAGAAGCGCGGAACTTTGCACATCAAATTGCACGATCTCCCTTGCTTTGGACCAACATCACAACTTGAAGGTCTCAAAACTGCAGACTTTCTTATGTCTGAAGACTCTTTTCAAGCGAGATCAGGGTACATTTCCTGTTTTTTTTCCCTAATAGGCCAGTTCCTCACACCATGCAGATGTATCAATCTACCATCTTTTCTCGGGCTTCAAGCACATGAGCACAAAACAGATTTATTTTCCCATGGAACTAAAACGGATCCAGCGGTTGAAGCAGAAACTGAACGAGAAACTGAGCGAGATGGGAGTGCCATGCCTGATCTGTGCGTCTGACATCCAGGAGAAACATTCTAGAATCCCTCCCATACATGTCAGACTGATTTCAGCTTCCAAAGTGAAAATGACCCTGTGAAGGCCCCATATCTCCACCCGGAAAACAATCCAGAAGTACGCGATACGGAACTACCGAGGACCTTGCAAGATAACAGGGATACAGCACACGAAAGCATCTCCGGACAGAAAATAAGTAATGCGAGCCCATCTCATTCTATAGTGGATGCAATTTTATCAAGTGAGGCCACCAGAATGAGTCCATCTTGCTCGCCGATGACTCCCAGCAATCGGAGGTATGCAGAACCTTCGATATATGCAATGCCAAGCTTCTCTGCAGTCGACGAAAAGTTGGAAAGAGCATTGCATACATGTCTCACATCCACTGCACTTCATATTCCGCATCCAGACTGGCAAGCTGACTGTGCGTTAGAAGGGAAAGAACTTGTAGGGACTGGTAATACCGACTGTCGCTTTGATGGGTGCAAGGGCCTGTCTTTTTCCACAGAAACAGGCCAGTCACCCAAAACATTGTCTCATGAGCTTGACTTGCAATTATCGAGTCCTTTACCATCGAGCCCGCCAACCTCCAGTCCTCCCGCTTCCTCGGGGCCGTCATCGCCAGTGGATGCCTCGGACAACACCATTTCCTTGGCGGATTTAGCGGTTGAGACTAGTTCAGAAGATTACTCTCTGGGGCGTGGCATCAGCGAGGATAGCCTTTCTGTTCTCAAGAATGGGGTATTGATGGTTGTCTCCGACGAGACGCACGAGTTAGACAAGCCTGTCCAAAAGGAGCAGAAAAGGGTAGGCAAATTGGACTAGTCTGGTGTGAAGTCCGGACAAAGCTGAAATATGCCAGGCTGTGTATAATTTACCTCCGAACCCAAAACGCCTTACATCAGCAGCTCACCGGAGACAACGTGAGAAATTATCACAGCCATTCAGACCACCCTGCCTGGTTCATCCAAAAGCGGAAGGTCCGAGGCTTCTCTCTGCTCAAGAAATGAAAACCGAAGATGTGAAGAATAATGGATCAGTCATCCCTCAAGCTATGCTGATGACTGGTGATGCAAAGGAAGCTCGAGGAGTGGGAGGAAGGAAGAACAGGACAAAGGCGGGAGCCCAATTTAAATCACCTTTAATCGCTAAATCAGAGACTGGAGACATTTCACAGTGCAATGACTTGACTGTCCGGCTGACTCCAACAATCCAGACGTTAGAGAGGAGATTACAACTTCTGAGACGAGCTATCAAAGTCAAGGAGGAAGACCAAGAAGACAAGTTACGAGAACTGATTACAAAGTGGACAGAGGCTGGACGAGAATTAGCCTGGGAAGTATGGACAATCGTGAAGGATAATAGCACCGATGAAGGGTATCCGGCTATCATTGGCAAGAGATCTTTGCAGCACTTCTCGCATTGGGAGACGGAGTCCAGCAAGCGTCACAGAGCAGACGAAGATTTTCAGCGCTCTTTTGAAATGGCAGATAATGGACCGGAAGGAAACGACACTGTGCAAAGGGTCGATTTGATGGAGTCGGCAGAAGATGAAGAAGCTGAGAGACCCAATCACACGCTTGGGACAATACTTCGACAGTTCGGGATAGATCCACAGACCCTAGGTTGGGATGAAGAAGAAGAGACTTTCAGAGACATTGATGGTGAAGACGGTGAATGAGGAAGATCGGGGTTGTAAAACACTAGATAGCGGGGGACAGGTGACGCGATGAGAAGAAGTTTACCAGTCTGGCATTGACCATTATTTGACGAGTTCCGAAAGCACCTCGAAACGTTGGCGGATTCATGAGTGAGAAACTGATACGTATGAAACAATGGTGGTAAAGCGAGAGTAATATGAAGCACGGAGGCGTGTCGAGCCCACAGGCGCGTGGACTGGCTGAGGCAGCGAGGAGCGGCGCAGTTTGATGACGCAGTGAGCACGACAAATCCAATTATTCTGAGGCGTGACAACATGTGCTCTCATGCACTGTCACGCCGATTCACGCGCGTCCACTCACGTCTTCAGGCGTTCTGCTTTCTTGCTCAGGTCCATCACGGATAGATGCATCTGCCATCGTCGCTCACGTAAAGGGGTCACGCAGTTACGTAATTGCGAGCTGTCTGCCTTTCCGGACTAGTGTTTGACGTCGAACGACTGTCATCATGCAACAACCGAGCCTCGGGATCGGCGTGTCATCACTCTTCATCTCAGTGCTTCCCTTGCAAACAGTTCTCCGCGCGAACCGAGACGCACTCTCCGGCGATGTGATACGCAGTATCAGGCCATCTTACTCAGAGGTCATGCACGCGATATTATAACCTATTTCTTCCGAAACGAGAAAAGGTAATTAATCTAAGATGATGGCAGTTCTCAGGATCACTCTACATTTGTCGACGCTTGTTCTTGTTTAACATCAGCGGTACTCATGGTGAATGGCAGAAGCGCTGAATGGTCCCCAGCTTGACTCCCAACCACCAAATCTCAATCTCAGTCACCATGGATGATTCTTTCGCAAACAGTCCAAAGGCAGAGGACGAATTCGACCTTCACGATGAGTTGGAATCGTCAGAAGTCGACGAAGAGCTCTATACGAAGCAACGAGAAGGATTAAGACTTAGCGTACGTTCCTGAATTAGCGGATATCCCACTTAGTTCCCCACATGCGCTTACTCTCCGCTCTTAGCAAATGGCCACTGTCTATCCTCCTAAACCCTGCGAGCGTTGCGTTCGCATGAATAGAACGTGCAAGGGGATAGCGGGCTCCCGTTGTGAATATTGCAAACGCTTGAAACAGAAGTGTTCAAACGCCACGGGCCCAGCGCGCGGTCGGCATGGTGCGTGATTTAGATCCCAAGAACCTACGTGATGCAAAGTTGATACTAATTCTCGCCTCCGCAGCAACACGATTAGCGATGCTTGCTGCCGCTGCCGCGCAAGGTGTATCACCACCTCCGCAAACATCGGCCGCTAGCAGCTCTTCGTGGGCTGTACGGCCGAAACGCAAAGCAGCCGCTGGCATAGTCCTAGCCGGCACTCTAAGCGGAGATGACGACGACGACGACGACTACGATGAACGTGAGCCACCAGTGAAGTTAAACAAGAAGCGGCGGTCGAGCAAGACCGTTCATAGCCCTCTTCAGTTGAAGGTGTTCGATCGCATCATCGAGTTAGAGGATACAATCCGCGAACTGCAGAACTACATGGCCCGAGAAGTGGAGCGGATAAACCAGATCATTGGCCAACTCAAAACAGACATACGGGAGTTAGGCCCTATGGACTGAACTGCATGTAGCGTATACATCTGTGCGACGCATGTAGTAGGGCGACCCCAATCTGATGAGAAGGGAACAGCATTATTGTCGTAAGTGTAATTTCTTGGGTGGAACTACATACACAGTAGAGTATATATTGAACATGGACCTGTGCACACGTGATGAAAGAAAGCGGGCGATCGCGCCCAAAATGTGACAAAAATAATCGAAAGAGAATGGTAATGAGGATGGTAATGTCTCATACTTTCCAATCCTGACCCCAAACAATGCCTAGCCCGTTCGTCCTAGTCACTCCAGGTGCCACACGCGGCCTCGGCCTTGCCCTGACCCGCCAGTTTCTCAAGACCACAAACTATCCTGTCTTTGCCAGCCACCGTACCCCGAAATCAGACTCTGAAATCAAGGGACTCGTCTTCGATGGCATCAAAGACAACGTAGATCCTACGCGCCTGAACCTCCTTCACCTTGACCTCACGTCTGAAGACTCCATCCGTCAAGCTGCTGAGTCACTTGAGGGCACATTATCAAAGGCTAATTGGGATAGGCCCTACATCCACACTGCTTTCATTACGGGAGGTATTCTATTCCCGGAAAAGCATCCCGCAGATCTTGATTGGGCCCATTTAAAAGAAACATATCAGATCAACGTCATTTCTCACCTTCTCCTTATCAAACACTTCTCGCGCTTTCTTCCACCCGCTAGTCCCAAGTTTAAAGTTACCGTTCCGTCGAAATGGGCCCATATCACGGCCAGAGTAGGGTCTATCTCCGATAATCATCGCGGAGGATGGTATTCGTACCGCTCGTCCAAGGCGGCTCTCAATCAGGTTATAAAAACATTTGACGCCCATCTGGACATGAACAAGAGTCAGGCCATCTGCGTGGGGTTACATCCAGGGACTGTAAAGACAGATCTTAGCAAGGGTTATTGGAAATCTGCCGGTAAAAATGAGGTTTTTGAGGCTCAGGATGCAGCAGCAAATTTAGTCAACGTCGTAGAGAATCTCCAGACCACGCAAAGAGGGAAGGTTTGGGATTGGGCAGGCGAAGAGATCCCTTGGTGAGAAAGACTATATTGCGGCCATATGATTGATGCAGAGCTTTTCTCTGTGCACACATTGAGTTTTTTCCGATCTGTCAGGGCCATTGTAAATCATACATCGTCTGTCTTAACTGTCTTAACTTTGTCAATTTAAACCACGTGAGAGGGAGGATCTTTTTGATGATATCTCCCATCAGTAATGTTGCGTGCTCCCTCTTCTCAAATGAATTTTGAGGCTACTGCTATCTGTACATATACAGGTAGCCTAACGTAGGTATCTAGGCAAGTACGTGAACTTTTTTCAATATGCAGGTGACTAGCATACTGTCACTGCACTTTGATGGGATCTCTCATTTATATGGCACATCGATCCGACCCGTGGAGTACCATGATAACGCAGGCCATATAAATGCAAGTAGATAGGGGTAGAATGCATTCCAAAATCGAATTCGAGAAAAATCAATTGATCGTCCTGACAGCCTTACATATGTGAGTCAAATAGAAAGTTAAGATCAGAATGCACTGGCGACACCCTGTTTAAACCTTACAAACAGTGCTGACTTGACGGGTTATATACTTCTCAAACGGAGGAAGGAAATTCTGGATATGCGATATTTGATGGTTTGGAGGGAGACCAATTTTTGGCATAGAAGCGGGAAAATCATTCGTTTATTATAGTTGGGCATCAGAAACGCAGGGAGTACCTTTCTGCTACAAGCACTCGAGTTTTTTTCGATCTATATCGTTAGGACAACGACTTCTGGTATAAATGTTGTCTTGCGAAGCATGAGTGTATTCAGGACGTGCCAATAGATCATCCGGCCTTTTCCGCTGAATGTTGAATTAGGCTTCTTTTTTTTATAGATTAATAATCCACAAGAAGCCATCAACATTCACTCCTGTGTTGCATCAGGTTAAAGTGTCAGGTCTTCATAAAAATCAGGAAGGGAAATTTCCCAACGACACTTGGAAACTTGACAGCTCTGATATGCTGTCATGCCACAACGTTTCCCTATGAAATGCACTAGTGGGCCTCCTGTGATTCCTCGTCAATGACGCTTAGGGGTTATTGACGGTTTGAGTAGTGGATATCAATCCACACTATATCGAGAGTGGTGGATATCGTTTCGGGATGAATATTTCATTCCTATGGATCTTGGTTGTGGTGCGTCCGGACCCACAAGGCTTATACTATTATCAGATGCGGAAGGCAACGTCGTAAGAGGGTATAGCTTCAACAGAGACACAAGCCGAGAAGGGGTACACGTTGACTCGAATTTCAGTGAGCTCAGAAAATGTAAATTTCTGCTTACTGTACAGACACAAACGGGTGAATGGTAGACTTCACATGAAAAGCCGGACCAGAAGGACACTGCATGAAGGACTGTGCTGAGCACAGTACATCCAGGATTTGAACCAAGGCATAAGGAACATAATCTCTGGCCAGGTATTTGGCTGGATGTAAATTTGGTTTATTGACAAAACAATTTATTGAAGAGGTGTAGCAATTTGTTTGGCATCGAACGACCATCCAAGCAAGCAAAAGCACTCAGTTTATATAATTGATCTCTATTCTATCAAATGGTTTTTCTGAGACCATGTTGGACGACCAGCTGCGTCTTATCACAACAACTGCCCTCAAACTCATTCTGCATGATGCTTCTAAATCACTTGTGCCTCCCATTACATCCATGCAACTCTTGACGATGATTATGACGACCAAATTACCTAATGGCCTCTTCCCCTCATCCTCTAAACCCATGCCTCGATTTAGACTCACAGATCTACATAAACTGGAAAGCATTCTGGAAGGACTATCTCAGCCGCACGCTTGGAACGAGGGTCACATATCTGTCTCACGCGACAATGATACCGGCGAGCTGACTATATGGGAAGTTGGACTTGGCCCTCGACAGATCAGCACAGGAACCAAGAGAAAGAGAGTGGTTGATGAAGAAGCTGATTCTGCTGCCGGGAGCGGTGGTGAAGATGAGAGCGAGACGAACTCAGCGGGCGCTTCTGGTTGGGCAAAGTCTGCATTGGGTGGTTTGAGCAAGGAGATGCGCGACATTTATGCCTTGCTTCAGAAGGGAACCGCCAAAGGAAAGCTTCTTGCAGAACAGGTTAATTCGTTTTCAAACTTGAGAGACAATCTGGACATTGAACCTTGTGTCCTAGTTCCGATCTCCAACTGATACTTTTGAGCCAATCTGTGCCCATATAACCAAGGAAGACTGTGCAAAAGCTCGATTAACAGCGAATTTCTCTTCAAAAGCCTCTACAACATGTGATCATATACACTTCCGGCCTCTCATGCGATCTCATACCGATGCAACACTAGGTCATTGTTCCTACCTCAACACCTGCTACTCCGAACCTACATACGCTCACTCTCCTTCTATTCCAGCCTACCCAGGAAGTACGTCTTCTAGAGGTCCTGTATCACTTCCCTCCGGTCTAGGAGCAGGCGGGCGTGGCAAAGAAAAGGCACCTTGTCGGTATCTACACTTTGAAGTTGACTGGGACCCCAATGAAGTAAATGGTGAGAAAGAAAAAGAACAGGAACGGGAAAGACAGCGGAGAACGCGAATTAGGAAAAGACTTCATCACTTGGACATTGGTCTGGGTCCTTCAGGTCCAGAAACATATCAAGTTTGTGCTGTTCTTTTTGTCTTCTTGACACTGGAATTCATCTGTCCTGGAAAGCTTCCTCCTCAATGGATCAATTGTGACTTGCGTAAATTTGACTACTCTGTTCTGGGAAAGTTTCATGTCATCATGGCTGACCCCCCTTGGGACATTCATATGAGTGTGTGTGGCTAAAGCAATCCTTCTGTACAGTCATGTGGGCAACTCTAATTCTCATCCAATGTAGCTACCATATGGAACAATGACAGACGATGAAATGCGTGCCATGCCGATTCCCGCATTGCAAGATGAAGGACTTCTCTTCTTATGGGTGACGGGCCGTGCAATGGAAGTAGGACGCGAATGCCTCCGGGTCTGGGGCTACATCCGTGTCGATGAGGTTGTGTGGGTAAAGACCAATCAGCTTCAGCGTGTGATACGCACAGGACGTACCGGCCATTGGCTCAACCATACAAAGGAACACATGCTTGTCGGTGTCAAGTCCCCATCGCCCTCTTCTAACGATGATTCTGGATCCGAGCTCAAGTTTCCCAAGTGGGTCAATCGTGGTGTAGATACAGACGTCGTTGTCAGTGAAGTGAGGGAGACGAGTCGGAAACCAGATGAGGTATATGGATTGATTGAGCGGATGTGTCCTGGAGGAAGAAAGGTTGAGATTTTCGGGAGGAGGCACAACACCCGACCAGGGTGGTTGACATTGGGGAATCAGCTGGGGCCTACGGACCAGATTTGTGAGGAAGACTTACTCAAAAGAGTACAGGCTAAGTGAGTATCTGCTTGGTTCATCTCGTTAAAGAATAAATCATACTAAATCATTCTTTGATCAGGTATCCGGAGAGGAAGATCACTGTCCCTTCTTTACCGAAAGAAATATTGTGAGACTTGAAGCTTTACTTTCCATCTAGTATATATTCTTTGCTTTTTACTTGCGCATCTTCTTAAGAAAGTTACATGGTCACATTAACAATCATTCAATCAATTCAATAATCAACCAACCAACGATTACAAACAGTGCATAGAACAATGAGGTATTCAGCAAACCACAGTCAATAGACAGAAGCGAAATACTAGGCCGAAACAGACACAGCAGGAGCGAGCAGAATGTCTCTGCTACCCAAAGAGGTCTTCAATACAGTGGTAGTGGTAGTGGCAGTACCGAAGTCCCTGGTGGGCTGCAATCTACCGTACATCGGCCCTAACAGCAAGTCAAACCTGCTGCGAGCGATATCCACTGCCTTCGTATCAACAACTGCCTTCTCTCCATCCCTCAAACTACGAGGTGCGGTTCCATTGCGCATACCAACTTGTTCGTCTGTCCAGATGGGATTCACAGTGTCCAAAGCTCCCGGTACACCAACACCAGCACGTCCACCAACCAATTTCCAATCGCTGAGACGGTTGATGTTCAGTTCTGTAAAGACTTGATTGACTGCGTGGACAAGGCCCTGCATTTGCTCCATTGAGTGCCGAGGAGTGACGGTGATCCGCAAACGTTCCTCGCCACGAGCGACAGTGGGATAATTGATGGCCTGCACGTAAATATTGTGGTCTGAAAGAAGTTTGTCGGAGGCGACTTTGGCGAGACCTGCATCACCGACGAGGACGGGGATAATGTGGGAAGGACCGGGACTGACATCAAATATGAGCGTGCTGTTATGACAACAAGTGACAAGACATACACAACAGGAATATCCAATTCTGCGAAGCGACGCTTGACTTCCCGGACATTGATTTGTTTCAGTTGACGATCACCAAGATAGTTCGATTGGTAAACGACACTAGCCCGAGCACCAGCAACAGTTGCAGGAGGGAGAGAGGTTGTGAAGATGAACCCAGGAGCGTAAGATCGGATCATATCAACGAATTCCTCGGAGCCTACAATATAGCCTCCAACAGCACCGTATGCCTTTCCAAGAGTACCTGAAACAGCAATCAATATGGTCATCCAGGATGAAACAGCAACTATCAACATACCAGTGATGATATCAACGCGATCCATGACAGAACCGAGAATGGGATTAGGACTTTGACCAGCAGCAAGATGGGCATCATAATCCAGATGTTCGGCCACACCGGCACCGCGGGGACCGTACAGGCCAACAGCGTGAACCTGACGCATCATCATTCGACATGGAAACTTTCCCAGCATTGTCAATGAGACGTACCTCATCGAGGAAAGTCAATGCACCATATTGCTCGGCCAAATCGCAGATTTCCTTGATGGGTCCGATACTGCCGCACATGGAGTAGACACTCTCGAAAGCAATGATCTTGGGCGTTTCCTTCGGGTATTGTTTGAGTTTAGCCTCCAAATCCAAGAGATCGTTATGCTTGAAAATGACACGTTTAGCACCGGAGTGACGCATGCCTTGGATCATGGAAGCATGGTTCATGGCATCGGAGAAGAAGATACAACCAGGAAGTTTAGCACCGAGGGTAGATAGAGTGGCATCATTGGCGACATAGCAAGACGAGAAAACCAAACCAGCTTCTTTGCGGTGCAGAGCTGCGACTTCTGTTTCCAATCCCAAATGCATCGCACCATTACCAGCAATATTCCGGGTACCGCCCGCCCCATGACCATATCTATCCAAAGTACGACTGCAAAGTCGAAACTGAGTTCAATGGAAGAGCTAGCGTTTGAATAGAACACACTGTATAGTTTCAAGCACGACCGGATTATTGCCCATGCCAAGATAATCGTTGGCGCACCATACTTGGACTTCGTCTTTCGGATTTGCAGTGTGAGCAACGGGGAACTTGGCAGCAAGCCGATTTATGTTATTGAAATAACGATAGGACTTGTCTTGATGCTTCTTGTCAAGTTCTTCCTTGTAGAAAGCCTCATAGTTGAAGCCGATGTGTTTCCCGGCTTGAGTGAGAGTTTGCTGGTGAAAAGGGCAGCTACTGGCAGAAGCCTTCTCCTCTATATGTCCTTTAGCAGCGGTTGCAACGGCTAACTCGTCTGCCATGCGTGCGGCAGCTCGAGCAGCGGAAGCGTGGGGACACTTGTCAATGGATGCACCGGCCGGAATATTGACACCTTTCTCCTTGTGAATCTTTTCGACGTCAGCATTAGCAGCGACACTGGCGTATCTTGCAACAATCTCCTTGGAACGAGTGCTGAGGGCAGGGCCCATGACAGGGCACCCGGTAGCCCGCTCGGTCAAGACGGAAAGTGACGGAAAACAGGAAGAGGTAGCAGTTGAGAGAGAACGAAGAGTAGAGGGTTTGGTGCGCCCAAGGAAGGGACAGGCCGCCTTGAAGCGGATGAAAGATGAGAGTTTGTCCATCCGGAAAGAAACAGGAATCTGTCGACGCACTTTCTTTTCTTTTCAATCCATTGTCACAGTCACGCGCGCTCCACCAATCAGCGTCCATCAATTACTAGCCACTGATCACCTCTATACTATACCGAGTAGTATTCTTTCTCAAGGTGCAGTAGCTTGACATGAAACTTGTTACGTGGCCGGCAAGGGAAGTACGGTAGGAAGCTTCTCTGTTATAAAGCAGCCAAAGCACCTTCCAATACATCAACCGCCAGATCTACTTCTTCCTTTCCGATATTAAGGCTCGGTACCAGTCTCACCGCATCCTTGCCGGCAGTCAACACGAACACACCTCGCTCCCTTGCAAGACTAACAATCTTTCCAGGAGCCTCAGGATCCTTGAACCCAAGGCCTAGAATCAATCCACGTCCACGAATCGTAGGCTGTAAGTACAGATGGAACCACTGCGTTAAGAGCTGCAGCCGTTGAATCAGGTAGGAGCTGATGCCACTGATCCGCGCGGCCATGACAGGGTCTGAGAGTCGATTGAGGACGTGATAGCCAATGGCACATGCGAGCGGCGATCCTCCGAAAGTGGTTCCATGAGTCCCTGCATGATTCTATGTCAGAACAGGCATCTCGACAGGCAGGAAGGTAATCAGACATACCTGGTGTCATAGTACTTCCAATAGCGTCCCGGATAAGAATGGCACCAATGGGGTAACCGTTGGCGAGAGGCTTCGCCATTGTCATCATGTCAGGATGAGCCTCAACAGGAAGCGATGAGTGAGCCCATAGTGTACCAGTGCGATAGAGACCACACTACAGATATGCTGAGCTTGGAATTCATATTGGAGGTAGCTTTGCTTACCTGGATTTCGTCAAAAATCAGCACTGCACCAACCTGATCACACCTCTTCCTCAATTGAATCAGCCACTCCGTCTCAGCAGGGTAAATCCCACCCTCGCCCTGCACAGGCTCCACGATAACAGCACAGGTATTCTCTGTCAATAACGTGCTCAGTGCCTCCGTATCATTCAGCTTCCCGCAGGAAACTTGAGGCAGCAGAGGCTCAAAAGGTGCCTGGTACTTCGGATTTGTCGTCACACTGAGAGCACCCATACTCCTCCCATGGAAAGCATTCTCAAAACAGACAATCTTCGTTTTGGTACACTTGGAACCTTGTGCATCCCATGGCTTGTTGTGTTCGAGCGACCAGCGATCTTTTCCGATTTTGCGGGCAATCTTGAGTGCGCCTTCATTTGCTTCGGTACCAGAATTTGAGAAGAAGACCTGAAGCCCACTGGGAGGATCGGTCGGCTGGTGACCAGGCGCAAAACCAAGACCACCTTCACGCTGGGTAGTCGCTACAAGAAGAGATGCGAGTTGAGGAGACCATTCATTGTGGTACACATTGCTCGTGTGTATGATTTTGGAAGCTTGCTCGTTTATAACCTACAAGTACTCAGAGATCAGTCGGTGCCCCTAAAAATACATACCTTCAAGACACCTTCATCTGCATGCCCTAATGAGTTGACAGCGATGCCTGCGCTGAAATCCAGGTATTTTCTGCCTTCGGTATCCCAAACGTATGATCCTTTCCCATGCGAAATAACAAACTCGGGACGGGCATAAACTCCAAGAAGGGGAGCTCTGGGCACTTTGCTCTGCTCTGGTCGTAAATTCAAGTTATAAAGCGGTTTAGTCCATTTGCTGCTGGGAGATGTAGGCAGTGTCCATTGACTTGTCTATCCATAAAAAATTGTGAGTCATGAATACAGTAATTGAGAATTTGGCACGCACAGAGAGTAGACGGGTGTACGGTACACGAAAACTGGTGCTTCGAGGTATATTGTGCCCCCGAGAGGTAGCAAAAATAAGACGATACATTACAGAATCTGTGCTGAGCCGACGATGTGTGGGAAATCATTGCCTCTAGTCTCTCTTACGAATTATTTGTTCACAGACATTCTCCTCAAAGAAACTACAGAAACTACAGTTACTGGGCAGTCATTGACCAGGTGTGGAATCTACGTAAGAGTTAATTGGTAATGAGATGTACTAACGATCCGAAATAATGGACGGCACTAGATGTGGGTACATATAAATTATCTAATTTCAATGCCCCTATCACAGAAAGTGCCCCTATCACTTTCTGTGTATGTTTCAGATTTTAGCCCCTATCAATTTCTGCGAATGTCTCGCACATGATTCACGCATAATATAAACAAGAATTGAGATTTTCCAAACACGTGAAAAAGCATCTTCACCTGGCCACTGGGTTTTTGCCTGACAGATTGACATTACAGCATAAGAAAGGAGGAAATGACATCGTAATGCTGACTGGGTACGAACTAAAGACAGTAACAATAGGACGGCAATAGGACGGCCAGTGAATCAAGTCAGTGACCCTGGGAAAAAGAAAGGAATCTGGGACACAAAAATTCTGATCTCATGCTAGTTATTCCGATATCGGACACTGCATTAAATTGTAAATAATTTCTTGATGATTGATCCTATAAATGGAAGTGGCTGTGGCGAGGGTCATAGGTCACACTATGGTGCACTCATTCGCATCTAAACTCATTATATTATAGTGGTGGTCTCAGCGCCAGTCAGCATTGAAACAACTTCCACAATGCCCAGGTGAAATCCAGGATACCGGCAAAAAATTCTCTCGTAATTTCTGTCATACCTCGTGTTTCTGAGTCACGAGTCCATTTACTGCTAAGCGAAATTTGGTCTAGTGCAAATTTTGGTCTAGTGCGAATTTGGACTAGCATGATGATAAGCAGTTGTTATCCATCGAT